>Ga0163152_10007176_pt1 | contig 12274 bp, 8 predicted proteins | sample OliLakLV19MP8IB2_FD_148635 | JGI IMG/M metagenome (GOLD analysis project Ga0163152, IMG submission 148635) | Freshwater microbial mat bacterial communities from Lake Vanda, McMurdo Dry Valleys, Antarctica - Oligotrophic Lake LV.19.MP8.IB-2 | ecosystem: Environmental > Aquatic > Freshwater > Lake... | reverse complement strand
CCCTGCGCCCAGGTTTTTTCGGATGAACATTTCCGTTGCCCTTCCCGATACCACTCGTACGGCAGGACTTGGCTTGTGCCTGCCTGATCCCGCCATTCGACGTAGGAGAGTTGATCGTCATTTTGCGGGACATAGCAGGCCGTGCCGAGGGCGGAGCCAATCGCGTAACGATCCCGAAGGCGGGTTTCCCTACTCTCCCCGGACGATCCACCTTCCGTCGTGACGAGAAGGACGGTAATGGGCTGCTTCGAGTTCTGGTCAATTTTGTCATCCAGCTCCTGGCGGATAGCTCTGACCCGATCGACGTCATCCTTCAGGTCCCTGACAGCCGACTTAACCTCGCCGTCAAATTTCGCCACGCGTCGCGCGGCCTCAAGAGGGTCCTCCCACAACCTGGCTCGAGCCACACCTTCTGCGACTTGCGGCTTGAGCTCGCCCCCTATCAAGGGAGGCCTGGTGCTCTTCAAGGGCTGTTGCACCATGACCACGCCGGCAATGCCCAGCACAAGCGCGAGCGCGCCGGCCATCGCAATTTTTGAGTCGCCAGATCCTTTTTTGGCCATCGATAGAACGGTCCGTTTCCGTGGTCAGCCGTAGGACACGGCCGCCGGTTCAACTCCCGAGAGACTGGTGGCGCCACTGTACAACAGACAGCTAGGGGGACTGCAAGGAGGGAATCGGCTACGAACTACAACTCACAGAAAGATGCTTCCCCCAGTTGGGAGGCGGAGCCGCGTAGGTGTCCATGCCTGGTTGATCCCTGTACGGATCGTGCAGCAGCGTGAGTAACCGATCGATCTCGGAGTAGTCCTTCTTCTGAGCCTTCTCGATCGCGGTCTGTGCCAGATAGTTGCGGAGCACATACTTGGGATTGACGCGGTTCATGCGTATCAGGCGGTCCTCGTCGCGACTCCCTTCTTCGCGCAGTCGATGTGTGTACCGACGAGCCCACTGATCGAATGAGTTGCGATCCAAAAAGAAATCGCGGAGCGATTCATTCTGCGATTCGGTTCCAGTCTGAAGCAGGCCCAGCGTGCGGAAGAAGCAGGTGTAATCGACATGGTGCAGCTGCATGAGCGCCAAGAGGTCTTGGATCAACGACGCATCTTCCTCTTTCGTCTCGATGAGTCCGAACTTTGTCCGCATCAGCTCCATGTACCGTCCTTCGCAGAGAGGGGTATAACGGTCGAGCGCGGCCTTCAACTCTTCCTTCTGAGCCAACGGGAGCAGGGCTTGCGCTAGACAGCTGAGATTCCAGAGGCCGATATAGGGTTGTTGATTGAAGGCGTAACGTCCATTGTGGTCGGAATGGTTGCAGATAAATCCCGGATCGTAATCATCGATGAAGCCGAATGGGCCATAGTCGAGCGTGATGCCAAGGATCGACATGTTGTCCGTGTTCATCACCCCGTGCGCCCAGCCGACGGCTTGCCATTGCGCGATCAGCCTCGCGGTGCGTTCGACGACTTCGGAGAAGAATCGTGTGTACTTGCCCGACGCATCGACGAGATGAGGATACTGTTGCGCGATGACATAATCGGCGAGGATTTTGAGCTGATCGTGCTGCCTCCGATAGTAGAGGATCTCGAACGAACCGAACCGCACATGCGACGGCGCCATCCGCACGAGCATCGCGCCGGTTTCGACCTGCTCGCGATAGACTTGGTGATCGCTCCCGACGATGCAGAGCGCCCTCGTCGTCGGAATGCCAAGGCCAAACATCGCTTCGCTGCACAGGTATTCCCGGATGGTTGAACGTAGCACTGCGCGGCCGTCTCCCTCTCGCGAGAACGGCGTCAGCCCGGCCCCTTTCAAATGCAGGTCCCATTTCTCGCCCCGTTCGTTTCGCACTTCGCCAAGGAGAATCGCCCGCCCGTCTCCCAGCTGCGGCACATAGACGCCAAACTGATGGCCTGAGTAAAGCATCGCCAACGGCTCCATCCCTGGACCGAGCATGCTTCCACCGAACACTGCGGCAAATTCAGGCCGCGTCGCTTGCTCCGGATCGAGATCGATGAGTGCTGCTGCTGCGGGATTAAAACTGACGAGATGTGGAGGCTCGGAAAACGGAGTCGGATTCAACTTCGCATAGAACGTCTCTGGCAACTGGGCGTAGGAGTTGTCGAAGGAGAGGGTTTCCAGGCTGTGCTTGGTCATGAACGCAACTTACCGGGTCTCGCAGGATTCCGGCCCACTCTTCGATCGAGTAACGACATGGATGTCGCGATCGACTGTGAACACGAACACCCGTTCGCCGATTTGGACATCGATATCGGTAAAGAGCGCGAGGGTCTTCGCCCCGGTGATTTCGCTCACTTGCTCGCAGAGCTTGTCACGGCCTAGAGCGATCAAGTTCTGCCTCAATCGCTTCACCATATCGACGCCTTCCACCGTTTTCGCCAGCTGACGTTCAGCCGGGGTCAGCACCCCCTTGAGCCGGACCACGACGAGATCCCGCACGATGAACGCGCGCACTTCATCCGGTCCACGGCCCATGAATTCTTGTTCGAACTTGATGATGGCATTACGGATTGCATTTTCCATGTGGTGTCCTATTTCGAGTGAGGCCGGGATCTCCTGGCCCGTTGCCGCCCGGTGCAGGATTATAGGGGCGAGAGCTTGCCCGAACAAGAGCTGCCAGTCTTTTGTCCGACCAATCCGACGGTGTAGGGCTTTCGGGCCATTGCGTGACGGGTAAGAGAACCAAATGCTTCCCGGAGCTTGACGCCGATCAACGAATCGTATTATTGATTGGACTGGGCTTCGTGGTCAGCGCTGCCTCCGGTTCTGTGGTTGTTCACAGACAGGTGGAACGCCGTTCGAGAGACAAGGGCCGTAGGGCGACCAGCAATTCGGCAGAATGGCTGGTCGTAGTACAAGCCAACTGGAGTTGCCTCGATGAGCTGTCGAGGACGCCGGTTGGCTTTTGTGTTTTTAGCAGGATGCTTCAGCAGGCTGTAGGCTGCTAGAGCGATATTCTCGTGGTGTTACACGTGCCGATGGGAGAGGCTCTCGCGTGCCGACAAAATGTTGCGCCCTTGCTAGAAATCATACTGTGAACATGATGAGGGACCGATGTTTGCTGTTCTCCTAGTTCCCTTGCTCCCGCTCCTCGTCTCGCTCATCGTGCTCGTAGGCGATGAGGGATCGAGGAATCTGCGGGCCAAAATCGCGGCCTGCCCCATCGGCACAGCTTTTCTCGGCGCCATTGCGACTCTGTGGTTGGTGGCGACAGAGGGGCCCATCACCATTCGTTTCTATGACCCTGCCTCCCTCGCACCCCTGACATTTCCCATGGGCCTCTATATCGACCGCTTGAGCGCGGTCATGATGGTGCTAATTTCCGGTGTCGGTACTATCATCTACACCTATTCCATCGGCCACCTCTATCAGGATCACCACGATCGCCGGTTTCTGGCACTCATTGGCTTTACGGTCTCTGTGCTGCTCTGCTTAGTTTCGAGCGCCAACCTCATGATGCTGTTCCTGCTCTGGCAAGTTATCAGCTGTTTACTCTATTTGCTTGCCCACAATCACGCCCATGATGCCACGCGCAGAGGAGCTGTCAGAACTTTTACCCTTTTGCGGGTCGGCGATGTGGCATTTCTAGCCGGGATCGTGCTGGCTCATTCTCTCTACGGCACCTTGGAATTCCAAGAATTGTTCGCGCGGGCAGCCGAATCGACAGCCACCGTGCCTCTTCTGCCGGGGATCGAGATCAGTGGGGCAACCGCGGTGACCTTGCTCCTGTTCATCGGAGCCATGAGTAAGTCGGCGCAATTTCCTCTGTTTATCTGGCTCCCCGGTTATCTCTATGCGCCAACACCCGCGACAGCGCTGCTGCATGCTGGGATTATCAATGCCGGCGGATTTCTCATTAATCGCTTAGCCCCGCTCTTTGGTTTGAGCCCGACCACACTGCATGTGGCGCTTGTGGTCGGCGCACTCACGGCGGTCCTTGGCGCGACCATGATGTTAGTCCAGAACGACATTAAGAACACACTCGGATTTTCGACGATCGGCCAGATGGGCTACATGATCATGGAGTGCGGATTAGGCGCCTTCTCGCTGGCGGTGTTTCATCTGATCGCCCATGGACTGTTCAAGGCCACGATGTTCCTGAATTCCGGTAACGTGATCCACAAGGCTCGCCAGGAGCCGGCATCCCCCCATGCGGATCCTCATGCGGAAGAACGGGAGTTCTCGCGCCTGACCTGGTTCACGGGATTCACAATCACGCTGCTGATTCCGCTTCTTATCCTCCTCGTGACACACGGGGTGCTTCACATCCCGTTGTTGGAATCGCAAGGAACCGTGATTTTCCTGTTTTTCATTTGGGTCACGTCCTCCCAAGCCATCTTGACTCTTATCCGCCTACGCGCAGTCGCCTCATGGAAAGTATCTGTCGCAATGCTGCTGATACTGCTCTTCGTGGTGTTCAACTACTTGTTCGCCGTCGAATCCTTCACCAAATTCCTCTACCCAAACCCGGCCGAGGTCGCGACATACTTCCAAGCGGCAGCGCTCCCCACATGGCTCTTTGATGGTCTCATCGGCGGAACGGCTCTGGTCATCATTCTCGGGTGGTTCTATATCTATGCCAAAGCCCACGGTCAGACGATGTGGGTGCCGAACTTGGTGGAAGGTCTCCGCCACCGCTTGTATGTGCTGTTCTTGAACCGGCTCTATGTGGACCAGGCTAATGAGCGACTTGGCTGGGCCGTCACACACGTTATCCGCAGCATTGACAGCCGTGCGAAGCGAAGGGCGCCATAATAAATAATAGATGATACAGGGCTGCGCCGAGGCGGCTGTTGTCTCTGTGCCTGCACACGAGAGAATGGGTCTTCAATCCAGGATCTGTCTGGTTTGGACTCATGCCCCACCCAGTCCTTGACGCGAGTCTACGCAGCGTATTAATGATGAGCGCGCCGGTGACGAATGATTCCCGGACGGAGAGCGACAGGATGACCAAAAGCCAGAGGTGATGAGGTGCTTGTGTCGCTCGTACTTGGCGTCCCGCTACTCTTTCTCCTAGCCGCATGCCTTGTGGTGATCGGCCCAGACAGTACGCTATCCCAGCGTGCGAAGCTCGCGGCTTATCCGATCGGTGCCGCATTCTGCGCCGCCATTGTGACTCTGTACCTCGTCGCGACGCAGGGGCCGATCACCTTTCGATTGTACGATCCGGAATCTGCCGGGTCGTTCGCGTTTCCGATCGGTTTCTATGTCGATCGGCTGAGTGCGGTCATGATGGTCTTGATCTCAGGCGTCGGGAGCATCATCTACACCTACTCCATCCGATACATGTATCAGGACGCGCATGCACCCCGGTACCTTGCGTTGATCGGAGGCACAACCTTCGTGCTCCTCTGCATGGTCTCGAGCGCCAACCTCATGATGCTGTTTCTGTTTTGGCAGATCCTGAGCTATCTGTTGTATATCTTGGCGCATAACCACTCGCATGCGGGGACATTGGACGGCGCATTCCGAACCTTTACCCTCCTGCGGCTAAGCGACGTGGCGTTTCTGACAGGAATTGTGCTGGCTCATTTTCTCTATGGCACCTTGGAATTCCAAGAATTGTTCGTGCGGGCAGCCGAATCGACGGCCACCCTCTCTTTACTGCCCGGGGTCGAGATCAGAGGCGCGACTGCGGTGACCTTGCTCCTGTTTATCGGCGGGATGGGAAAGTCGGCCCAGTTCCCCCTGTTCATCTGGCTCCCACGATCCCTCTATGCCCCGACTCCGGTGCACGCCTTGCTGCATGCAGGCATCATCAATGCCGGCGGGTTTCTGATCAATCGCCTGGCTCCGCTCTTCGGCCAGAGCCCGGCGACGCTGCATGTGGCGCTCGTCGTCGGCACGCTCACGGCGGTCCTTGGTGCCACCATGATGCTGACGCAGAACGACATTAAGAAAACGCTTGGGTTTTCCACCATCGGCCAAATGGGCTACATGATCATGGAATGCGGGCTAGGCGCGTTCTCGCTGGCGGTATTCCATCTCATCGCGCATGGACTGTTCAAGGCCACCGTGTTCTTGAACTGCGGCAATGTGATCCACAAGGCCCGCCAAGATCCGGAGTTTCCCCATGCTGATCAGCGGGAAGAAGAAGAGCATTTCTCTCCACTCACCTGGTCGACGGGTTTCTTCACCACGCTCGCGATTCCGCTTATCATCCTGCTGGTGACCCATGGCGTCCTGCGTATTCCTTTGCTGGAATCTCAGGGTGCGGTGATTATCCTGTTCTTTATCTGGGTGACCTCGTCGCAGGCGATCTTGACGTTGACGCGTCTGCGCGCCGTCGCGTCATGGAAAGTCTCCGCGGCCATGTTACTGACCCTCCTGTTCGTCGTGTTGGTGTATCTGTTCGCCGTCGAGTCCTTCACCGCATTTTTGTACCCCAATCCGGCGGAAGTCGCCTCGTATTTCCAGGCTGCAGATTTGCCGAACTGGCTCTTCGACTTGCTCCTTCTCGGCGCGACCCTCTCGACGATTTCCGGCTGGTTGTACCTGTACCTGCGCGCGCACGGCCGCTCGGTCTGGATGCCGTCGTGGGTGGATGGGGTGAGAATCCGGCTCTATGTCTTGTTCATGAATCGATTGTATGTGGAACAGGCCTATCAGCAGGCCGGGAAATTTCTGTTGCGCCTGCTGCATCGAATCGATAAGCACACGCAGGGGTGGTCGCAACGATGATGAACGAGATTGTCACCACGCTGCTGGCCAGTGTCCCGTTTATCGGGGCACTCCTTTGCCTTACGGTCTGGTCACGGTCGGATTACGTGAAGCAGACAGCGATTGTCATGACGATAATCAGCTTAGGCGCGACCATTGCACTGTCCCCATTTCTCACAGTGCCTCCGGAAGGCTTCTTGTTGCTCTACCTGCTCCCGCTGGCCGCATGTGTATCGATTCTCGGACAACCGACCCACGAGACCCATCGATCCGCCTGGGTCCTGACGTTGGTTTTCCTCGGACTTGGCGTGACCATTCTTGCGAGCCACGGCGTCGTGGGCCGGTTGGCGCTATTGGTATTGTTCGGGTTGGTCATCGGACTCTTATCCCGGCACCATAGCGCGTTGTGGCCGATGTCGTGGTGGGGGATCGGTGTCTATGGTCTGGGTGCGGTGGCGACCGTGACGTCAGCCATGACAGAACCACCGATCTCCACCATCGCCTCCGTACTGGCCTGTGCGGTTCTGTTGCCGCTCGTCCCGCTTCACAGTGGGTACTTCACGGCCTTGACACGATTACCGGGCAATTTGCCCTCCTTCATTGTTGTTCTTTTTCCCGCCGTCGGTCTGCACGGCCTTGTTATGCTGACGCCGATGCTGCCGAACAACGTGGCGGTGACGATCATGGGACTCGCCGTGTTCGGCGCAATCTACGGCGCCGTCAGAGCCTTGGCGCAATCCCGCATGCGGTTGTTGCTTGCCTATAGCAGCCTCTCGCTCTTCTCCATGCTGTGGTGGTTTGCCGCTGCGGCGGGGATCACCACGGCCTGGGCATCGGTCTTCGTCGGGGCGGTGTCGTTCGGCACAAGTGGGCTCTTGCTTGCCTGGCAGGTTATTCGGACCAGATACGGCGACGATGTGGATCCACAGGCCGTCAGCGGACTGGCCTCAACCATGCCGCGGTTCGCCGTGCTGTTGTCTCTCACGGCCTTGGCGGTGATGGGGCTTCCCCCGTTCGGCGTATTTTCCGGCTTCATGGGTTTGCTGCTGACGTCACCGATCGCTTCGCCGGCCGCATTGTTCGTCATTCTGCTCGCGTGGCTGGCCACGTCCTGGTACATCCTCGACGCGGTGCAACGATTGCTCTTCGGCCAGCAGCGACCGGATCTTCCCATCACAGACCTTCAGCAATCGGAGTTCGCCGCGCTGCTGATGGTCGTGCTGATCGTCATCGCGCTGGGTGTGATTCCGGCCGGGCTGTTGGGGCCTAACATCGTTGCGCTCTCGCCGAACGATATCATGGGACCGTTCGCATGGAACAAGTAACCCCGTCGATCAACATCGAAACCAGACGGATGGAGCTGCGAGGGATCGTCCAACTCGCAGGAGAAGTCATCGCCCAATATTGGCCGATGCGGACGTTCGTGCATCACAATCCGCTCCATAGTCTTGAGTATTTGCCTTTCGAGGAAACCGTCCGGCGCGGCAAGCAATTCATGGGAGGGAATGGATACCTCCCTGGCGAGACCTACCGCGGGTATGTGCGTGCGGGCCGAATCACGGTCGACCATCTCGATGCGGCCTTGAAGCCATTGGCTGCTGATGCCCACGTGAATATCGGACTGCGCAGGGTCGCGCACGACGACGTCTTGAAGGCCTGTTTGATCGACGGCCTCTGTGCGCCGACCGTGGAGCCGCTCGATGCGGAGCTTTTCGATCCTCTGGATGAGCTGATCGAGCAGGTTGCGGGGCGCCTGGAGGCCGTCCTCCCCTTTCAGGATCTGGGCGATCGGATTCGTACGATCGTAGAGGGCGACGAAGCGGCGTTGGGACATTGGCTCACACTCTCTCATTGGTGCGACGACACGCTCGGGACGCAGATCGTCCGTCAGATCAACGAGCAGTTGATCAAATGGTGCGAAGCGTTTCTGGACGAAGGGCACGCGACCTGGACCATGCCGGGACGAGAAAAGGGATTGTACGGCGCATGGAAGGCGCTCGCGGCGCACGAATGGTCTCCCTGCGGGATTGAAGACAGCGGCACAAAGATCTCGCGGCTCCCCGACCATCCCGAAGATGCGCTGCTGGAGAGTCTGGATGCGCTCGGGATTCCAGCTGAGTTGCGACAGGACTATCTGTCGTTGCAGTTGACTGCGTTGCCGGGTTGGGCCGGGTTCATCAAGTGGCGCGCGGAAGAGCGGGAATATGTGTGGCAGCAGGCCTATCCCGTCGGCCTGGTCAAATTCCTGGCTATTCGCCTTTGGTACGCGCGCGAGTTGGTGCAGAAAGCCTGTCGGGAAGAACTGGGTATCGACGGTCGTTACGACACCGTCATCGCCTACATGCGAAACAATTCAGAAGAGCACTACTTGAGACGGCAACGGGTTGCCGGTCGTCTCCCGGCACTCTATGCCGAAGAAGTCGATCGGTTGGGCCATCAGAAAGACAAGACGTGGGGCAATCTGATCGAGCGCTACCACACGGAGGTCGTTCCTCGCCAGAAAGTCGCGGCGCGGCGCGGCGCGGCCAAGCGGTTGCTTGGATTGGCGCGTGCGCTCGGGATCGATCCGACCGCACTGGTCGAGAGCGAACCAGCAGACTTGAACACCATCCTCTCATGGATGGATTCGTTCCCTGAGTCCGATCACGGCCCCGTCTGGCTTCACGCCTTTGAGGCCGGCTACCACACTCGTCTGCTTGGCCAGATGAATAGGGCTGTGTCGCAGCCTGTCCCAGAGCCCAGCGCATTGGAGCCGGCCCGACCCTATTCACAATCGGTCTATTGTATCGATGTGCGATCTGAACCCTTTCGTCGGCATCTTGAATCGGTAGGAGCGCACGAGACCTATGGCTTCGCTGGATTCTTCGCAGCGTTCATCCGGTATCGGGCCTGGGGAAAGGAGCACGACACCGAGCAGTTCCCGGTGATCATGCGCGCGAAGAACGAAGTGCGTGAGATCCCCCGGAGTTACCTTGACCATGTGGTCTCACGCCACGAAATTCGCGCCCGGTGGATTCATGCAGGTCACACGCTCTTGCACGATCTCAAAGAGAACGTCGTGACGCCGTACGTGATGGTGGAATCTCTCGGATGGTTTTACGGGCTGCCTATTTTCGGCAAGACCTTTGTTCCTTCGCTCTACCGTCGATGGACAGCGTGGCTGCAGCGCCTGATGGTTCCTGCCATTGCGACAACGCTGACCGTCGCGAAGCTCCCGCCGGCCGAGACGGCTGAGATGTTGGCTGCGGAACAGCAGGCGATCGTGCGAAAGGCGCTTCAAGAATTGATCGGGCTGCGCAGCTCGCGCATCACGCCTGCGCTCGTCGAAGGGTTGCGGCAGCGCGCGCTCAACGGGGAGGGAGACCCGGAGCCGTCGTTCCTTGATGCAGCCACGCAGGCCGGACTCTCGACGGAAGTGCAGGGTCGTCTGATCGACAGCTTGCAGCGGCAGTACGACCTGAACGCGCGGTCGGCCTCGCGGCACAAGGAACGGATTACAAGGACTGGGTTCACACTCGAGGAGCAGGTGCTCACGGTCGATACGGCTTTGCGCATGATGGGACTGACCAAACGACTCGCGCGGCTTGTCTTGTTCTGCGGGCACGGGAGTACCTCGGAGAACAATCCCTACGAATCCGCGCTCGATTGCGGCGCCTGCGGGGGCAACGAAGGCAAGCCCAACGCGCGCGTGCTGGCGATGATGGCTAACAATCCGAGCGTAAGAGCGCGCGTGATCAAGAACGGAATCGATATTCCTTCGGATACACATTTCTTGGCGGGTCAAATGGATACGACGACCGACGAGGTTCGGCTGTTTGATTTGGAAGACGTGCCGTCGACGCATCGCGCGGACTTAGCTCGATTGCAGGAGGATTTGAAGGAAGCGTCCGAACTGACGAGCCAGGAGCGCTGCGGGCGGTTTCCTGAGATCCGGCAACCGATTGAAGGCCCTCAAGCCGAGTCGCACGTGCGCCGGCGCAGCAGCGATTGGAGTCAGATCCGGCCGGAGTGGGGGCTCTCAGGGAATACGGCCTTTGTCGTCGGCCGCCGGGAACTCACCAAGGGGCTTGATCTGGGCGGCCGCGTGTTTCTGCATTCCTACGACTATCGGGAAGACCCGAACAACCGGCTGCTGGAAGTGCTCTTGACCGCCCCGCAAGTCGTGGCTCAGTGGATCAACATGGAGCATTATTTTTCGACGGTCGACAACGAGGTCTATGGCAGCGGGAGCAAGATCTATCACAATGTCGTAGGACGCATCGGCATCATGTCCGGCCCCTGGAGCGATCTCAGGCTAGGGCTGGCGAGGCAGACTGTGATGAACGCCGAGGTGCCCTATCATGAACCGATGCGGCTCTTGACCGTCGTCGAAGCGCCGCGGCCCCGGATAGACAAATTGATTGCGCGCCACGATGTCTTGCAGCACTATTATCACAACGAATGGGTCCATCTCGTCGCGCTCGACCCCGAGGATGGAGTATGGTATCGGTATAGACCGAGTGGAGAATGGATGCCTATGAACGTTGACTCAGCGCAGACGGAGCATCACACCTAACACAGAAAAGGAGTATGTAGATGGGCGCGTTGACATTGCATCCGATGAAGGAGATACGTGTGATCATAGCGGGGGAGCACCGGGCGTTTGTGACAGAGTTGTTGGATCAGGTCAAAGCGACCGGTTATACGATCATCGGCAATGTGTCTGGAAAAGGCCATCATGGCGTGAGAGAAGCGCACTTCATGTCCACCGAGCAGGAAAGTCTCGAGATGATTATGACGGTCGTCCCGGAAGAAAAAGTTGAGCCCATTCTGGCGGGGCTTCGACCGCTCTTCGAACGTCATTCCGGCATGATGCTAGTTACGGATGTGGCCGTCAGCCGGCAAGAGTATTTCGGTAAGAAAAAGAAAGAATCCTGAGCCTCTGTTGTTCATGAAAGCCCTCTTGGTCTTGTCTTTCACGCCAGGAGTTGTCTAGAATAGCCCCCTCTTGAGCGATCCTAGGACGGATGGAAGGATGCGGTGAAGGGTCTACGGTTCGAACGCATTGGGAAAAATCGCCATTATAATGTGGTGTTCCACATGGGGAGCAGCTACGTACCCGTCAGCGATGACATCGTGGAAGAGCTCAAGGCCCAGAGTCTTCTCCCAGTCGAACGGTTTCTCGATCTCCTTGTCGAACGTGTAGGGTATTCGTCTTATCTCAAAGAACAAATTCGCGCAGAATTGAAATCTTCCGGCGATCCGGTGACGCAGATCACCGTTCTGCAAGGCGCCATCCGCGACCTCTAGGCGGCTGCTGAAAATTTCCTCCAGCTTCGTTCTCAGTCGTCCGCCCACCTCAACGTACAGAAACAGTACGCTTCGGTGTCCGGACTCCCTGCGGCCTTGCTGAAGGAAATTTTGAGCAGCCGCCTGAGTCTCCGGAAAAGAGTGCACTCAACTTCGTTCTCAGCTCAAAAAAAATCCTCGACGTACCCGAGAGGGTACGCCTCCGGTGTTTTTTTCGCCTGCGGCCTCGTTGACCACCTGTTTGAGCAACCGCGAACTCCACAACACTTTTCCCTGCGGCCTTGCTGCCCGAGGGGGCTGAAAT
>Ga0163152_10007173_pt1 | contig 12278 bp, 7 predicted proteins | sample OliLakLV19MP8IB2_FD_148635 | JGI IMG/M metagenome (GOLD analysis project Ga0163152, IMG submission 148635) | Freshwater microbial mat bacterial communities from Lake Vanda, McMurdo Dry Valleys, Antarctica - Oligotrophic Lake LV.19.MP8.IB-2 | ecosystem: Environmental > Aquatic > Freshwater > Lake... | reverse complement strand
GTAGCGGAGCGCGACGACATCATTGGTTTCAATGTCGTGGGCTTGAGAAGGCGCGGGTTTTCGCGGGCGGCCGTCGCCGAGCTCAAGGCGGCGTTTCAGGATGTGTTCTTCACGCCGGGGAATATCCGCGAAGTCGCCGCGCAGCGGATGCAAACGAATGCGTTTGAGACGCCCGAGGCGAAGCGCTTCCTGGAGTTCTTTGCGGGCGGGAAACGCGGTTTTGCCCGGGCGCGGCGCGCGAACTCCGAGGGTGGGGAAGATTAACCCGAACTCTACCTCTCTGATTTGTCATCGCGAGCCCGAGGAACGAGGGCGTGGCGATCCAGCTAGATGGATTGCTTCGTCGCTGCGCTCCTGCGAATGAACACCTACCGTTTGTCATTGCGAAGGAGCCTAAGCGACTGCGGCAATCCACGTGTCCCGATGGATTGCCACGCTCGGCAAGCCTCGCTCGCAATGACAATCGGAGGTGTTCATTGGCGATTCCACCCAACGTCGGGTTGATCCAGCTCTCGCAATGACAACGTAATAATAGCAGGCAAAGGGTGCAGAGCGTTCAAGCCTGAGTGTGAAATATACCGGTTGCGGGGCGTTAGAAAAGCCGGGGTGGGTTGGAGGGCGGCCGAGGGCGGCCGCGGTCCCATGCGGCACGACTGAACGCGGCGGTTTTTTCGCCCACGAAACTTCCTGCGGCGGACGAACTATTTTGCGGGCGTCGATGCGGTCTTGCATCTAAGGTAGGGCATGGCTTCGAAATTGGCTTTCACGTGTGGGGATCCGGCGGGGGTGGGTCCGGAGATCATCGCCTCGTGGCTTAATTCAAATCCCGAGGCGGCGCGGGCCATCACCGTGATCGGTCCGGCTCGCTGGCTCCAGTCTTTGGATACGTCGGCGACCAAGCTCGCGGTGGGCCTGGAGGAGTTTTCCGCCACGCCCGGCCAGCCGAGCGGCGAGGGCGCATTGGTGGCGTGGGCGGCGATGGAGCGAGCGGCCGAGGGCTGTAAGTCGGGCGAGTTTGCCGGCGTCGTCACGGGGCCGGTGAGCAAGGAATGGCTGGCGCGAATTGGCTACGGGTTTCCCGGCCAGACCGAATTTTTCGCTGCGCGCTGGGGCGGCGACCCGGTGATGGCGTTTTGCGGGGGCAAGTTGCGGGTCGTGCTCGCGACGTGGCATGTACCGCTGCACCTGGTTCCCAGTTTGCTGGGTCCTCATCTGTTGCAGCGCACCGTCGCGGCCGCCGATGAGCTGGCGCGGATTTTCGTCGGTATGACCAGTCCGCCGCGGATCGGGGTTTGCGGGTTGAATCCGCATGCAGGCGAAGGCGGCATTCTCGGGCACGAAGAAATCGAGTTGCTCAATCCTGCGCTCGAGAAACTCCGTCACCACTTTCCAGGACTATCGCTCTGCGAGCCCGGTGACACCCTTTTTGCCCGCCAGCTCCGGGGCGAATTTGAGGTCGTGGTGGCGCTTTACCACGATCAGGGATTGGCTCCGCTCAAGGTGATCGATTTCGACGAAGCGGTTAACGTCACTTTGAATTTACCCCACGTGCGCACCAGCCCGGATCACGGGACCGCGTTCGGAATCGCGGGCAAAGGTCTGGCCCGCGGCACGAGTTTTGCCAACGCGGTGGCGGTGGCGGAACGGTTGATTGCGTTTCGAACGAGGCGAGGCGCCGCGGGCTGAGGGCGAACAAGGTTCGGTCCTCTCGTTTTCCACCACAGTGCAGTTCCGCCTGGGGCGGGCTAAGGTTTTTTTCCACCGAGGAAAAAACCAGCAACGTGACGCTTTTCCGGGCGTCTGGCGGGTGTCTCCATTCGTAACTTCCACAGCTATGTCACACTCTCCCGCGCGGCGTCATTGGTTTTTGTATACGACGGTCATTCTGGCCCTTGCGGGGGCGATTTGGTATTTTGCGACGCGCGCGCCCAAGCGGAGCTCCAATTATCGTTCCTACAGCTCCATGCCGGTACCGGTGCGGGCGGTTAAAGCGGTCCGAGCAGACCTGCCCGTTCACCTCCGCGCCATCGGAACGGTCACGCCGCTCAACACCGTCACGGTGCGGAGTCGCGTCGAAGGTGAGTTGTTGAAGGTCGCGTTCGCGGAAGGTCAGGAAGTGAAAAAAGGTGACGTTCTTGCCGAGGTCGACGCGGCGCCGTATCGCATCCGGCTCGCGCAGATGGAAGCCCAGCTTCGGCAGAATCAGGCTCAGCTGCAGACCGCCCGAAGCGATCTCGAGCGCTTGCGGCAGCTGGGTGGTCAGGCGTTGGTGAGCCAGCAGCAGCTGGAGGCCCAGGGTGCGCAAGTGGCGGAACGCGAGGCGGCGCTCGCGGCGGATCAGGCGCAGGTCGAGGATGCGCGTCGCCAACTCGATTATACCCGCATCGAAGCACCGATCTCGGGGCGGCTGGGCCTGCGCAGCGTGGATGTCGGCAACTTGATTCGGCCGGGAGATGCCAACGGGATTGTGGTCATCAAGCAGACGCGTCCGATCGCGGTGATGTTTACCGTGCCCGAAATGGACTTGCAGAAGGTGATTGGGCCCTTGCGCGCGGGCGAAAAGCTTGCCGTGCAAGCATGGGACCGCAGTGAGCAGACGATGCTGGCGAGCGGCACGCTGAAAACGGTGGACAACCAAATCGATCTCTCGACTGGCACCCTTCGCCTCAAGGCGGAGTTTCCCAATCAGGACGAGAGCCTTTTCCCCAACCAATTTGTGAACATCCGCCTGCGCGTACAGACTTTGAAGGCAGCGGTCCTGGTGCCGTCCGCCGTGGTGCAATTTGGTTCCCGAGGCACGTATGTTTACATCGTGAATGAACAGAGTCAGTCCATGGTCAGGGATGTGGTGATCGGGCCGGCCGACGGCGCCCTGCAGGCCATCCTGAGCGGTTTGCAGCCGGGCGAGCAGGTGGTGATCGAGGGGCTCGACCGGTTACGCGATGGGCGGGTCGTGACCGTACTTGCGGAAGGCGCGGCGACGGCTCCGCCGCCCCCGCCGCAAGCTCCCTCGGGCGAGAAAGGCTCTGGCGGAAAGAAAAAGCGGACATGAATCCTTCGCGCCCGTTCATCCTTCGTCCGGTTGCCACCAGTCTGCTGATGGTGGCGCTGCTGCTTTCCGGCATCATGGCGTATCGCCTTCTGCCGGTTTCCGCGCTGCCGCAGGTCGACTTCCCCACCATTCAGGTTTTCACCTTTTATCCCGGCGCGAGCCCGAATGTGACCGCGAGCTCGATCACTGCTCCGCTCGAGCGGCGGTTTGGCCAGATTCCCGGCATCAACCAGATGTCGTCCACCAGTTCAGGCGGCGCCTCGGTGATCACGTTGCAGTTTTCCCTGGAGATCTCGATGGGCGTGGCCGAACAGGAAGTGCAAGCCGCGATCAACGCCGCCGACAATCTGCTGCCGAACGACCTCCCGGCTCCCCCGATTTATCGCAAGGTGAACCCGGCGGATACGCCGATCCTGACGCTGGCGGTTACGTCCGCCAGCCTGCCGTTGCCCGACGTACATGATTTAGTGGATACGCGCATCGCGCAAAAATTGGCGCAGATTCCGGGGGTCGGCATGGTGAGCCTCGCGGGAGGGCAGCGCCCGGCGGTGCGGGTACAGGTCAATCCCGGGGCGCTGGCCATGCGAGGCTTGAATCTCGCGGATATTCGCGCGGCGATCAATGCCGCGAGTGTCAATCAGCCGAAAGGCAGTTTTGACGGTCCCATCCGCAACATCCTGATGGACGCAAACGATCAGCTGCGGTCCGTGGAGGAGTATCGCAACCTGATCATCGCCTGGCGGGACGGCGCGCCCCTCCGGCTGGGGGACGTCGCGACCATCGTGAGCGCAGCGGAAGATCGGCGGCTTGCTGCGTGGGCGGACAAGTTGCCAGCCGTGCTGGTCAATGTGCAGCGTCAACCGGGCGCGAACGTGATTGAGGTGGTCGACCGCGTGCAGGCGCTGTTGCCCCAACTTTCCTCCAGTCTGCCTGCCGCAGTGGATTTAGCCGTGCTGACGGATCGCACGCAGAGTATTCGCTCGTCGGTGCGCTCGGTGCAGCACGAGCTGATGTTCGCCGTCGGTCTCGTGGTCCTGGTAACGTTCATGTTCCTGCGCAACGTGGCCGCGACCATCATTCCGAGCATCGCGGTGCCGCTGTCATTGATCGGCACGTTTGGCGTCATGTACCTCGCGGGGTATTCGCTCAACATTCTGACGTTGATGGCGCTCACCATTGCGACGGGCTTTGTGGTGGATGACGCGATTGTGATGCTGGAAAATATTGCGCGTTATCGCGAGATGGGTGCTTCGCCGATGGAGGCGGCGTTGAAGGGCGCCTCGCAGATCGGGTTTACGCTCGTTTCGCTCACGCTCTCCCTCATCGCCGTTTTGATTCCGCTGCTTTTCATGGGCGAAGTGGTTGGGCGGCTGTTTCACGAATTTGCGATCACGCTGGCGGTTTCCATTCTTATCTCTCTGGTCATTTCGTTGACCCTGACGCCGATGATGTGCGCGCGGATGCTGCCGCCTGCGGATCCGGACGAACCCACCAAGCGCCGTTTCCTCGACCGCGTTATCGAGCACTACGGTGAGTTGCTGCAGTGGGTCTTGCGGCACCAGACCGCGGCTCTGCTCGTGACGGTGTTCACGCTCGGGCTCACCGCGTACCTTTATATGATCGTGCCGAAAGGCTTTTTCCCGCTGCAGGACAACGCTGCGATCCAGGCGGTGACGGATGCGCCGCAGTCGATTTCGTTTTCGGCGATGGCGGAACGGCAGCAGGCACTGGCCGCGAAAGTTCTGGAGGATCCGGCCGTGACCAGCGTCTCGTCGTTCATCGGGGTCGATGGGACGAACTCCACGCTCAACAGCGGGCGGATGCTGATCAATTTGAAGCCACACGCCGAGCGGAGTGACACCGCGTTGGAGATTATCGAGCGGCTCCGCAGCACCACTCAGTCCGTGACGGGCATCCGGCTTTATATGCAGCCGGTTCAGGAACTCACGATCGAGGATCGAGTGAGTCGGACCCAGTTTCAATTTACGCTCACCAGTCCCGATGAAAAGGTGCTCCACGCGTGGGTACCGGAGCTCGTGGGGCACTTGCAGGAGCTGCCCGAATTGGCGGACGTCGCGAGCGATCTGCAGGACGCCGGGTTGCAGGCGTTTCTCGAAATCGATCGCGATGCCGCCAGTCGACTCGGTATCAGCGTAGCGGATATAGACGACGCGCTCTACAGCGCATTCGGCCAGCGGCAGATTTCGACGTTGTTCACCCAATCGAGCCAATACCGCGTCGTGCTCGAAGTAGACCCGCGGCTCGCTCAAGGGCCGCAGGCTCTGACGGGCATCTATATCAACACGCGCCAGGGTCGTCCCGTGCCGCTGTCGAGCGTGGCGACAGTGCGCGAGCAACCGGCGACGCTGCTGATCAATCATGTTGGTCAGTTTCCCGCGGTCACCATTTCCTTCAATTTGCAGACGGGCGCCTCACTGGGTGACGCCGTCAAAGCGATTGAACGCGCTACGCTCGAACTCAAAGTGCCCGAGGCAATCGAGATGCGGTTCCAAGGTGCGGCGCACGCGTTTCGTTCCTCGCTTTCGAGCACGTTGCTGCTGGTGCTCGCGGCCGTGATCACCATGTACATCGTGCTGGGCGTGCTCTATGAGAGCATAATCCATCCGATCACCATTCTGTCGACGCTACCGTCGGCGACCGTCGGTGCGCTGCTCGCACTGTGGTTAACGGGCCGGCCTCTGGACATGATCGCGATCATTGGCATCATTCTTCTCATCGGCTTGGTGAAAAAGAACGGCATCATGATGATCGACTTCGCGCTCGAAGCGGAACGTCGGCAGGGTTTGTCGCCGCGCGATGCGATTTATCAGGCGGCGCTGCTGCGCTTCCGCCCGATCTTGATGACGACGCTGGCGGCGTTGTTTGGCGCCTTGCCGTTGATGCTGTCGACGGGATCCGGAGCAGAGCTGCGTCAGCCACTCGGTCTCGTGATGGTCGGTGGGTTGCTGGTCAGCCAGGTGCTCACGTTGTTCACGACGCCGGTGGTTTATCTCTTCTTCGACCGCCTCGCGCGGCAGATGCGATCGACCAAGAAACGTCCGGCCGTGGCAGGGCGGATTCCCGGTGAGAAAACCGCGGAGGCTCTGTCGCGATGAATCTGTCGCGTCCGTTTGTTCGCCGACCGGTCGCCAGCAGCCTCATTGCGGTGGCGATGGTGCTGGTGGGGGCGTTGGCGTATGGCCTGTTGCCCGTGGCGCCCTTGCCGCAGGTGGATTTTCCGACCATCCGGGTCAGTGCGTCGTTGCCGGGCGCGAGTCCCGAAATCATGGCGACGAGTGTGATCACTCCGCTCGAGCGCGCGTTCGGAAGCATTGCAGGCGTGACGGCGATCACGTCGGACAGCCGACCTGGCGCGGGCAGCATCACGCTCGAGTTTGCGCTGGATCGCCACATTGATGAAGCGGCGCGCGACGTGCAGGCGTCGATCAATGCCGCGCGTGGCCAGTTGCCCGCGGGCATGCCGGGGAATCCCACGTTTCGAAAAGTGAACCCGTCGCAGGCGCCGATCATGGCGCTTGCGTTGAGTTCTAAAAATTTGTCGCCCGGCACGCTGTACGATGTGGCTGCGACGATCATCGCGCAGAAGCTTTCGCAGGTTCGGGGTGTGGGCGAAGTCTCAGTCGGCGGGAGTTCACTGCCGGCGGTCCGCATCCAGTTGAACCCGCAGGCGCTGGCGCATTACGGCATTGCGCTGGACGAAGTGCGGCGCGCGGTTTCGGCGACCAACTCGCTGGGACCGCGCGGAGTGATCGAGCAGGGCGATCGGCAGTGGCAGGTTCAGATGAGCGATCAATTGCGCAAGGCGTCTGACTACGTGCCGCTCGTCATCCGTTATCGCGATGGCGCGCCGGTGCGGCTCGGTGATGTGGCGAAGATCACCGACTCGGTGGAAGACCGCTACAGCAGTGGATTTCACAACGACCGCCCGGCCGTGATCCTGATGGTGAGCCGGCAGCCGGGAGCCAACATCATCGCGACCATCGATTCGATCAATCAACAGCTGCCCGCGCTGCGCGCCCTGCTGCCGGCGGATGCGGATCTCGCGGTCGTGATGGACCGCTCTCCGGGAATCCGGGCGACGCTGCGTGAGTCGCAGATCACGCTCATCCTCTCGTGCGGACTCGTGATGTTGGTGGTGTTTCTTTTTCTCGGCAGCGCGCGCGCGGCGTTGATCCCCAGTCTGGCGATTCCCGTTTCGTTGATCGGCACGTTTGGAATCATGTACCTGTACGGGTTCTCGCTGAACAATCTTTCGCTGATGGCGCTGATCGTGGCGGCCGGGCTGGTGGTGGATGATGCCATCGTGGTATTGGAAAACATCTCACGCCATATCGAGCGTGGCTTGTCGCCGTTCAAGGCCGCGATGGTGGGATCGAGTGAAGTTGGTTTCACGCTGCTCGCGATGAACCTCTCGTTGGTGGCGGTTTTTGTTTCGATTCTGTTTATGGGCGGACTGGTGGAGCGTTTGTTCCGCGAGTTCTCGATCACGCTGGCCGCGGCCATTCTGATTTCGCTGGTGGTTTCGCTGACGTTGACGCCGAGTCTGTGTGCCCGCGTGCTCGCGCGAAAAGAGGATCGGTCGGACGGATGGTTGCAAAAGGGCTCGGAGCGAGTCTTCGGAAAAGTTCGAGCATTTTATGCGGCCTCGTTGGGCTGGGTGCTGCAGCACGCGACCTTGGGCTTGATTGTGCTGGCGGGAACCATCGCGTTGAACGTTTCGCTCTACATCACCATCCCGAAAGGTTTTCTGCCCATTCAGGATACAGGTCAGCTCAGTGGCTTCGCGCGGGGCGATGACGGTTTTTCCTATCAACTGATGCAGCCGAAAATCGAGGTTTACCGCCAACTGGTGATGGCGGACCCGGCGGTTCAGGACGTGATCGGGAGTTCCGGCGGCAGCACGGGTACGAGTAATGCGCGCATGATGGTTCGGCTGAAGCCACTGGCCGAACGCGGGGTATCCGCGAATGATGTGATCGCCCGAATCCGCGCGCAAACCCCGCTGGTACCTGGAGCGTGGTTCGGGTTGGGCGTTTCCCAGGACATCGACATGCCCCGCAGCTCGGATGGTGGCTCCTATGATCTCAATCTGCTGGCGAGTGAGACGGCGCTACTACGCGAGTGGGCGCCCAAGGTATCGGTCGCCCTGCAGGAATTGACGGAGATCACCGACGTGGATGTGCCGTCCGATGGTGGGGCCAAACAAGTGATGTTGCAGGTCGACCGCGAAGCCGCGCGGCGGTTGGGCGTCGACATGCGGATGGTAACTCAGGTTCTGAACAGTTCCTTCAGCCAGCGGCAGATCGCGACGCTGTATGAAAGGTTGAACCAGTATCGGGTCGTCATGGAGCTGGAGCCAAAATATACGGAAGATCCGTCCGTGCTCGAACAAGTGGAGGTGATCGGAGCCAACGGCGCGCGGGTCCCGTTGTCAGCTTTCACGCGCTATGAGTATTCGTTGATCGACGACCGCGTGCGGCATTGGGGGCAGTTCGCGGCGGAGAATGTCGGGTTTTCGCTGTCGGAGGGGGTGTCGCTGCAGGAAGCGCTGGCGGCGATCGATGCCGCGATGGCGAAAATCATGCTGCCGCGCCAGATCCAGGTGCAGCTGTCGGGTGCGGCGCAGACGTTTCAACGCAGCCTGCAATCGCAGCCGCTACTCATCTTGGGGGTCTTGTTAGCCGTTTATCTGGTGTTAGGGATTCTCTACGAGAGCCTCGTGCATCCGTTGACGATTCTCTCGACGCTGCCATCGGCGGGCTTGGGCGCGTTGCTCGCTCTGCGCTTCACGAACACCGAGTTCACGCTGATTGCGCTGCTCGGCTTGTTTCTCCTGATCGGCATCGTGATGAAGAATGCGATCCTGATGATCGATTTTGCGATCGCGACGGAGCGGCAAAACAAACTGGCGCCAAAAGAGGCGATCTTCGAGGCGGCGTTGCTGCGACTTCGTCCCATCTTGATGACCAATTTTGCGGCGTTGCTCGGAGCGTTGCCGCTCGTGCTCGCGACCGGCGAAGGGGTCGAACTGCGGCGTCCGCTGGGACTGGCAATTGTCGGAGGATTGGTCGTGAGCCAAGTGCTCACGCTGTACACCGTTCCCGTGGTCTATCTCTGGCTCGATCGCGTTCGCCTCCGTTTCCGGCGCGCGCCAAAGGTGCCGGCGTTGGTTGAGGCGACGACGTGAGTGCGGCTGGTTTTTACGACCGACGGATGGCGCGTTCGTGAAATAAAAGAGGCCGCGAATGAGATCGCGGCCTTCATCTGGGAGCGCGGCCGCCTTCGGCCGCTCGGTAAGACGGTGCGGCCGGGGGCGGCCGCGGTCCCGAGGCGGGCCGGACCGATGCCCGACTTCGCCTTGATGCTTGAATGCGGCCTCAGCTCAACGTCACGCCCTTGGCCTTGGCGGCGCGCAGGAGCGCGTCGGCTATGTCCGATGGAGTGACGGCGACTTCGATCCCGCACTCCTGGAGCACTGCTATCTTGGCGGCGGCGGTGTCTTCGGCTCCGCCGACGATCGCGCCGGCGTGGCCCATGCGGCGACCGGCAGGAGCGGTGGCGCCGGCGATGAAACCTGCGACGGGCTTCTTGCAATTCGCTTTGACCCAGCGAGCGGCTTCGACCTCGGCGTTGCCGCCGATTTCGCCAATCATGATGATGGCGTGGGTCTCGGGGTCTTCGTTGAACATCTTGATGACATCGAGGTGAGACGTGCCGTTGACCGGATCGCCGCCAATGCCGACGGAGGTCGTCTGGCCGATGTTCTTCGAGGTGAGTTGGAAGACGGCCTCGTAGGTAAGCGTGCCCGAGCGGGACACCACGCCGACGTGGCCTTTCTTGTGAATGTAGCCAGGAGCGATGCCGATGCGGCAGCCGCCTTTGGATTCGGGACCGGTGCCGGGCGTGACCACTCCGGGACAGTTGGGCCCGATCAGGCGCGTGCTGCTGCCGAGCATCGCGCGCTTCACGCGCACCATGTCGCGGACGGGAATGCCTTCCGTGATGGCGACGGCGAGTTCGAGCTTGGCATCGACGCACTCGAGGATCGCATCAGCCGCGAACGGCGGTGGTACAAAGATCACGGATACGGTTGCGCCGGTGGCTTTGGCTGCGTCCGCGACGGAGTTGAAGATCGGAACCTTGGCGCCATTGTGTTCGAAGAACTGTCCGCCCTTGCCGGGCGTGACGCCGCCGACGACCTGGGTGCCGTAATCGAGCGAGAGCTTGGTGTGGCGCGCGCCGAATTCGCCGGTGATTCCCTGAATCAGAATTTTGGTGTCAGGGGTGATGAGGATAGCCATGGAAAAGAGAAGTTAAGAGCGAGAAGTGAGGTGCAGGTGGCGAGGAGGGGAGCGGTGACCCAGCGTTTGGGCTGGCCCGTGCGCCCGATTCCTCGATGTGGTTTTAGGCGGCGACCAGTTTCACAATTTTCTGCGCGGCGTCGGCCATCGTGTCGCCCGAGACGAGCTTCAAGCCGGAGTGGTTGAGCGTTTCCTTGCCCGCTGCCACGTTGTTGCCTTCGAGGCGAACGACGAGGGGAAGTTTCAGTCCGACCTCTTTCACGGCCTCGACGATGCCTTGCGCGATCACGTTGCAATCCATGATCCCGCCGAAGATGTTAACGAAGATCCCCTTCACGTTTGGGTCGCCGAGGATGATCTTGAAAGCCGCGATGACCTGGGCCTTCGAGGCGCCGCCGCCGACGTCGAGGAAGTTGGCCGGGTTGCCGCCGAAGTGTTTGATGATGTCCATCGTGCTCATCGCGAGGCCGGCGCCGTTGACGAGACACGCGATGTTGCCATCGAGCGCGATGTAACTGAGCGAGTGCTTCGAAGCTTCGATTTCTTTCGGGTCTTCTTCGTTGAGATCGCGGAGGGAAACGATTTCGGGATGGCGGAAGAGAGCGTTGTCGTCGAAGGAGACTTTGGCGTCGAGGGCGAGCACTTCCTCGGTCGGCGTCGTGATGAGCGGGTTAACCTCGACCATCGCGGCGTCGGTTTCCCAGAACATGGTGTAAAGATTGCGGATGAGCTTGGCGGCGTTCTTCGCTTCGGTGCCCTTCAACTCGAGTTTGAAGATGAGGTCGCGAATTTGGAAGTCCGCGAGACCGTACGCCGGATCGACGAAGATCTTGTGGAGTTTCTCCGGGGTGTCGTGCGCGACTTTCTCGATTTCCACGCCGCCCTCGGTGGAGGCCACGATCACGGGACGAGAGGTGGCGCGATCGAGCAGGATCGCGAGGTAGTATTCCTTTTTGATGTCGCTCGCGGCAGTGAAGTAAATCGTCTGCACCTTTCGGCCGGCGGGACCGGTTTGGATAGTGACAAGCGTGTTGCCCAGCATCTTGGCGGCGAGCTCCTTGGCATCGTGCTTGGTCTTGCAAAATTTCACGCCACCCTTGAACCCGTCGGTGAAGGTGCCTTTGCCGCGCCCCCCGGCATGAATCTGCGACTTCACCATGGTCGGTCCTTCAGGCATTTGCGCCAGTGCCGTGATAAATTCTTCCGGGGTCGTAGCGGTCACGCCCTTGGGGACGGGGACGCCGAATTTCTCAAAGAGGGCTTTGGCCTGATACTCGTGAATGTTCATTATGTTAAAGAAAGTGAGTGCCGAGTTAGCCAGAGGCGGGCCCGGGTACGCACGCAAAAAAGCGGGACCCCCGGCGTATCGGTGCCGATAAGCGGTGGCACACTCGGGATTGCGTTCAGCTCAGGCGGTCGCAGGCTCGGGGGTGATGCATGCCCACGAGGTGATGAAGGAGGTTCTTAAGCAGACCAGCGCCAAGCAAATTGCCGGCGATATGGGGCTGTCGTTGTCCTTGATCTACAAATGGGCTGAACCCAACGACGGCGAAGCGGCGGGCGCGGCGAGCAGTCCGCTGGATCGCGTGGGCCAATTGATCCGCTTCACGCATGATACGCGGATCGCGCAGTGGGTCTGCGAGCAGGCGGACGGATTCTACATCCGTAATCCCCACAACCTGCCGCCAACCGAGCTGCTCATGCCGGCGACGAATGACATCCTGCAGGAATTTGCCGACATGCTCGCAACCATTGCGCGCGCGTCAGCCGACAACGCGATTTCCCAAGACGAGGCGAAGACCATCCGCCGCCGTTGGGAAGAGCTGAAGAGCGTGACGGAAAGCTTCGTCAAGGCGGCCGAGAGCGGCGCCTTTGGGGCAAAGCCGTAGGGCGCGAGCGACGGT
>Ga0163152_10007172_pt1 | contig 12279 bp, 17 predicted proteins | sample OliLakLV19MP8IB2_FD_148635 | JGI IMG/M metagenome (GOLD analysis project Ga0163152, IMG submission 148635) | Freshwater microbial mat bacterial communities from Lake Vanda, McMurdo Dry Valleys, Antarctica - Oligotrophic Lake LV.19.MP8.IB-2 | ecosystem: Environmental > Aquatic > Freshwater >... | reverse complement strand
GTGGTGGGTTTGGCTCTCCCGCCAACAACCACGCCGTTTTCCTACGTGCAAACATCGATGCGGCGCAGCGAAGTGACAACATGACGATGGTCGCGCTTTCCATGGTCGTGAATCACGCGCGGATGCTTGAGGGCACCGTACAGCGGTACCAATCGCAAGAATTTCAGCGCATGGACATGATGGATCGCTTGCAAAGCAACGTTGCGCAGCGCGAACTCGACAAGCAAATGGCCGAGCTGAAAATGGCAGCGCTTACCACGGCGATTGAAAAGGGTATGCACGCATTCCCGCTGATCATGATCACCATGAACAAGTGGCTGAAGGCGCGCTCTGACGAGAAGTCTGGTAAGGCGACGCCGCGCGAAGCGAAGAGCATGAAGGTGCTTCGTACGCTGGCGGAAGAGTTGTCGCGCAATCCGATGTCTCGAGACAACCCCGACATGATCAAAGGCATGTTGAAGGGTGCCGGCGTGTCGGAAGATTCGATCGATGGCGTGTTTGAAATCTTCCAAGAGTTTGCGATTGAGGACCATATCGATCAGGCGGAAAAGAAGATTCACGCATCGTTGCTTGGTAAAGACGGACCGGAGAATACAGGGTTGCAGCGGTTGCTGGCGCTCGCGCATCGGAAGACGCCAGACGGTGAAACGATTGTGATCGAGAGTGCTACCGTGAAGGATGGTGGAAAGTGACGGCGCGCGGAACGCGCAGCGCAAGTAGCAAACGGTTTGAGCGATGGAGCGATCGTGTACGCGTCGAAATCGAGCACTCCAAAGATCTGTTTAACTACAGAACCTTCGTAGAGTTTTTCAACGATGACAACGAATCGAAGTGGCGACCGTACGGCGAAGGCACCATTTACGCACCGGAGTTTCACGGAAACAACTCGGCAGCGGTAATCGATGCCGTCGCGAAGGATGCTATTGAAAAGGCTGGTGTCGGCGGATTCGCTGGTAACAAGGTGACGCGTAAGCACGACACCGGAGCGCGGTTCAATGCTGCGAATCGTGCAGCCGGTAAGCGCGTTGGTAAGCACGCTGACAGCAAACGCACACGCACTTGGATCGTCGTCGACTCACAGCAAAACGTGCATGGCGAGTTTCCGTCACGTGCAGCGGCCGAACGCTTTTACAATGCTTGGTACGGTCTAAAGCGAAAAGGCGAATCGTTCGACGAATGGCACGCGCGTCAAGGTGCGTTTCTGATGATTACTGCGCGTTTCTGATGATTACTGCGCGACCGAAGACGCGATAAGCCAATGCATCCGACCGTACAGCCGTCCAACCGTCCGCCGGCCGACACGTATCGATCCGCACCTATGTACGTTCCAGCCGATCCGTTCATCGGTCAACGGTTCGTTGCGGCCGTAGTGGATATCTGCTTTTTTGTAGTGATTGCGCTTTTCGGTATTCGCAAAGTGATCGGAGAGGTACTGATCGGTACTCTGCTATCGTCCTACGCCGCGTACAGATTCGGTGTCGCGCAGGGCAAACAACAGGCGGTGACTGCCATGCACACGAGCGGCGCTTACGGTGGTGGACATGGCGGCAGTGGTGGTCCTGGGATTACCAGTCAAAGCGGCTCGAGATACGAAGCGGTACGTCCGCCGGTGCGTGATGGCGGGCAAGGTGGACAGGGCGGGCAAGCGCATCATTTCGCAACAATCGACGACAGCCACGCTACCGAAACAACCTTCTACGATCCTACTCGACCTGACGCTCACGAACAGGCGGATGATGCGGACCGTATGCTGATGGTATCGGCTGCACTCTCGAGAGGACGGTAACCAATGAAACTATGTCTTCGTTCTATACGTGCTCGATTGAAGTTTATTCGGTCGCTTCGATTCGCTATCGATCCGGTTCAGTTCATTTTGTTGTTGTCCTGTCTGGTTGTCGGTATTGCATTCACGTTCTCGTGTGGTCCTAAACACACGATTGAGCCATCCTCAGGCTATAAGGCACCAGCAAACGCTCGCGAGCAGTGGCGTAACGCAATCCTCGGAATTCAAGACGGAGCTAAGGTACTGAACGGAATTTGCCTAAAAGAAGTAAAACGCCTTCATACGTCTAGCGCAGGTGCGCCAAGCGACACTGCGACGGCCGTCGAGTCGACGAAGGCGGGCAAGCTCGCAAAGACATGCGCCGATGCCTTCGACGCCACCATGGCATCGCTGTACAGTGGAGCTCTGATGGTCGACGCCTTCGATTTCCAAAAAATCGGTGCGCTTGCATGTGCCGTCTCTCGAGCCAGTACCGCACTCCACACGCTGGCCAGCGCCGTGGTGACGGTCGTGGGTGACGCGGCGAAACTGCCGGCCGTGGCGATCGATGGGCTCAAAACGGCCGATGACTTTTCCGCGTTCATCGGAGGGGGGTGTACCGATGGGAAGTAGCGAAGTAATTAGCCTTTTCGTTGCCCTTTCGCGCATTCCGGTGGTTGGCGACTTCCTTCGTTCACTGCTCGAGCGATACGTGGTTGGTGGCGGCAACGGAAACGCCGAGCATATGACAATCGCAGGTGATGTGTTGAAAAACATCGGCCCGAACGTTACGCGTCAATGGCTCGACGAGCAGAAGAAAAAGGACAGCGAAACGCCGTGACTTCCGAGCAGAAGAAAAAGGACAGCGAAACGCCGTGACTTCCGACTTTACGATCGATTCGACCGTCGTGATCGCGCTTGCTGGTAGCGTCCTAGCGGCGCTTGGTGTCCTCGCGTCTCGATGGGGAAATAAGAGACTGACGGTTGGTGACGGTCGTGGCGAAGCGTGGCGAAATTCATACGTATCGGCACAGAGCAACGGATACGGAATTGCGCTTTTCGGAATCATGTTGACAACGGCTGCGCTTTTCGCGCGATGCGTCATGTAGTGGTGGAGTAAAGCATGCTGACCGTTATCATCGTTATCGTTATTGTAGGGTTTCTATTATGGCTTGTGAACACACAAGTGCCGATGCATCCAACCGTGAAAACCATTCTAAACGCGGTGGTCGTCATCGTGTTGGTTGTGTGGTTGATGAGTGTGTTTGGTTTGATCGGGCCGATGCCTAGGCCGAGGGTGTAAGCAATGGCAACCGGTTCCACCATCGAAGAAGAGCTGCGATCCGCCAAAACGATGCCGGAAGTCGATCGGCTCGTGTGGAAGCACGTCAAGGCCGGTCACGTACCGAGCTACATCGCATCCGCGTACTGGAAGCTCGTCACGATCAAAGAGAACGGTCACGTTCTCGAGCTACTCGTCGCGCCTGATTACTTCGCCATCGGTACGGATACGGATCCTTGGCGTGTGCGTCGAGGTTCGCCGTTCCTCGCGCAATCGATCGCCGACAAGTACGATTCGATCCTCGCGTCGCGCAAACTGATCGACAAGATCGAGGAGCAAGCGTCGCCGAAGATGAAGTATGTCGACGTCAAGACGGCGCCGTACAAAATCCCACTGAACGAAATCGACACACACGCCGCGAGTGTTGCTGCCAACAACCTGACAAACAAGGCGTTTGACGAAGCGTCGTTCAAGGTTGGTGACGGCGACCAGACGACGATCGGATACAGCAAATCGATCGTGGTGGGGCCGAACCTCGATGGGCGTCGCGTAGCAATCTACGGCGGTCGCTGGACGTCTGCCGGCGGACGTGTGCAGCCGTACTCGACAATCCACGGCTCGGACCCTGCACACGTGCAGCCGGGCGACCCTTCGCCGCATTCGGACTATTCGCATACGTTCGTACTCGTCTCGCGCAAGGCAAAACTCGACGGTCGAAAGGTCGACTTGCGAGACGACGTGTTTCGGTCGAAAGACGCGAGCGTATACGGCCTGGTCAGCGACCAGGGGCGTTTCGATCCGGTGTTTCCGAACGCTGGAAAAAACTCGATCGCAACGTTCGCAGTGCCAGGATCGAGCGACGTTGCAAAGCCGGATGCGAGCGGCAAAAAACCGACGAGCTCAAGCAACGCCGGTTTGCCGTCAGCAAGCGGGTACACCGGCAAGCAACTCGCCATGGCTGGCGGTGCGGTGGTTGGGATTGTGACATTGGCGTGGTGGACGCTTTCGTGATGAAAGGAAGTGAGGAAAAATGACAACCGCAACCTACGGCCCTACGCCTCCTAACCTGATTCCGCTCCATGACGGGAGTCATTACCCGACGTCACAGGATGGTGGAACGCTCAAGACGTTTGACGCTACCACCATGGCGACGGCAGTGTTTTCAGATGCCGTTGCTCACAACTTGGCGGTGGTTGAAATCCTGCCAGACCGATGCCTAGAGGTAGATGTATGCATCGAGGCATATGATCCGGCTGGATCTGGACGACTCGCAAGCGGCAGTGCGCGCCTTCAAATCGCCCGCATTGGTGCCGCTGCACCAAGTATCGTCGGAACGCCAGTGATGCTGACCTATACGCCCAACGTGGCGCCATGGACGGCACCAACGGTCGTTGGAGACCTGATCGTTATCGGGCTGACCGTCGGCGTAGAGGTGCTTGGGTTAGCCGGTATACCGATTCGATGGCGAGCGACTGTGAAAGTCATCGGCGCACAGGCGCAGCAAGTTACGTAGGAAAGCGGCAGCAAGTTACGTAGGAAAGCGACACGTAGGAAAGCGACACGATGCCCCGTCAAGTCACCCAAGATCCTATTGACATTTCAGTCGATCTAGCTGCCGAATTGACGACGCTTATCGACGATACGCGCGTCGCATTCGGTACGCGCATTTGGTGTCGTGCTGCGGCGGCGCGTGGCATTTGGGTGTACGACCCAGACAGTGTGGCGGTGCCGGATGGGACGACCGTGGTTGCTTCGATGAGCGGTGTAGGGCGGTGGGTGCGTATTGTTACTGGCGGATCTGGTTCCATAGTCACAGCGACTGCATTTGCGTCAGGCGGAGATCCGGCCGATACCGGTGGCGAACGACTGTCGAACGGAACTACTTCTGGCGTTTACGCCGAGTCGAATCCGACTGGTACGGACGTCCATCTTATTTCACTCTCAACCGTAAACGTTGTTCAAGTTGGCGATGCTGCGCGACAGACGGTCATTTTCGGTACGCGATCGAGCATCACGCCCGGACCGCTGCACGCTGGGCTTGTAGAAATCACCAGCGACGCCGCCGGATACACGTGGACAGAAGCCGAGCTTGGTAATCGCGTTGCGGTTATCACCGGGTTGACATCGGCGAAAACGCAACGATGGGATACGGCCGCTGGTTCCGTGGAACGCGCCGCATTGGTCGTCAACAATACTGCGTACGGCTACACACTGGTGCGAGCGGATGGCGGCGGCACTGGGACGTACATTCCTGCGCTTGGACAACAATGGATATACAGTGATCCGTCTGCAAACGGTGGTTTGGGTGAGATTTACGGCAATCCGAAAATCATCACACTGGAACTACTCTCGGCCAAGCCTGCGCTAGCGCCAAACGTTGGTGGAGCGTTTATTTACGCAAGCACGCCGATTGGTATTTCAAGCGCTTCGTACAACGGTGCTTTGATCGTTCAAAATGGTAATTCAAACGAAGGTAGAGAGGTAATCACAACCGTTTCGCCGTCAGTCCCGGTTATGCTTGGATCTCGTGTTATCTTTGATAAGATTTTTGAAGGGTCGATCCTTGCAACTGGTCCAGTCGCGCAGCTGTTGGCAGACTACACGCTAGACGACGATTTCGTCGGCAACGTGACAGTTGTATTCACAGCTCGACGTTTCACTGGCGTCGTGTACACAACGACGTTCGTCAAGAAGATCGAGGCTGGTGTCAGTCGATCCAACGGTGGGATTGCAGTTGTCATCGGTCAACAGACAACGCTTAGCGTTGACGGTACCGGATTCGCTCTTGACGCAACGCTTACCGCCGGAGCGAATGCCATTTTGTTTACATTGAACCAGGGTGGTACTGGAGCAGGCGACGCGATCTACTGGGATGTGTGGGCAACCGTCGAAGGACGGATTGCGCAGTAAAGCGAACTGCGGTGAAAGGCGTACTAAACGCAAATCGTCACGCTCGAGGGCTTGCACGACGGTACAAGTGATTTAGTAAATGCCCACACACGACGCACTAGAAACCGATACGCCGCAACGTGCGGCCGTACGTTGCCGTGCGTGCAAACTGTACCGCGTACTGACCGACGAGAACCCGCGACCACCCGCGATGTGCCCGAGCTGCCGCACGATCAATCAGTGGGAGTCGTTGCCCGTAGGTCACGCGACGCTCGAGCCGATGTCAGCCGCGCGCCAGCGACGCGTAACGCCGTTGCGGCCGTGGCTTGTCTCGCCAGAACGCGCGATCGTACGTCCTGACGATGGGGACGCGCGACGCAAACCGCGACCCGTCCCAATGTCGTCGATCAAAACGCAAAAGAAGGTGCGTTACCGCACGGGTATCGCCATCCTCGATCGAGCACTGGGCGACCTTCTTACCGGGCCTGGTGCCGCGCTGGGCGACGCAGCGGCGTTCGGCGGTCCGCCCGGCACGGGCAAGTCAACGCTCTGCCTGCAAGCGCTGGCAGGCTTGACCGACTTCGTAAAACCAGACGGCGAGCTCGTGCGATGCCTGCTCGCGATCGGCGAGGAGACGATCGAAAACGTCACCCTTCGCGGCGAGCGCATCGGCATTCCTCCGCATCAGCTCGCAAAGATCGATGTCGTGCGGTGCGAGGATTACGACGACTTTGCAGACATGGTGATCGAAGGCGAATACGATGTTGCCTTGTGCGACTCGATGCAAGCCATGGTTTCCAAACACTGCAACGGATCGATGCGTTCGCTTTTGCAAATCAGTTACGGTGCAAAAATCATGGCCGACTTGGCGCACGGTACAGGACCGTACAAAGGTTCCGGTACGCGTGTCATTCATTCGATCTGCCACGCCGACAAAGACGGCAATATGGCCGGACCGAACGCTGCGAAACACGAAGTAGACGCGCTGTTTTTACTAGAGCACTTCGATCCGATCGAAGGGTGCATGCTCGAGCCGAAGCGTCGTATGGGATACGTGCGCATGTTGGCTGAAAAAAACCGATCGGGTGACGCGCAGGGGTCGACCGTGATCGATGAGGACGGCGAGGCGAGTGAACTAGAGTTTTACTGGCGCAACCCGCCTGGTCGCCTTGAGCCGCTCGATCGAGTAGCGTGGGCAGCGGGGCGACTGCCAGGCGCACCGCGTGTCGTGAGGGTCAGCAGAGGCAATCAAGGCGGCCTAGGGCTGACCGGAGAGGGTGACGATGTATGAGTGCCGGCGAAGCGATTGGACGGTCGAGAACGCCTGCGGCATTGCCTGTCGATCACGAGATTGCCTTAGCGCTGGACCCTGCCACAGGCGCGCTTTTCGTCACCAACAGTGGTGGCGGCGTTGCACCAGTCGCAAATCCAGACAACATCATCTATTCAAGCGCTGCGCTTGAAGCCTTCTCGCTGATTCCGGCTGCCGCAGCTCCAGCATCGATGACTTCGATTTACGCATGGTGGGATGACACATCCGCCGATAGCGTCTATCTACAATTGCATCGCAACAACGCAGAGCCTGCTGCTGGTGCAGTGCCGTTTATCGTTCCTTCCGATCTGACGCTGCCAGGCGATAACGTACAGTTCAGTTTTGGCTCAGGTGGTGTAGAGCGCGGTACAACAGGATGGGTGATCGTGCCGTCTCTTGACAAAAACACATACTTTGCACCGGCGGCACCGACGTTCCTTCGCACGAGAGCGTTTGGTCAACCGTGATCAGCAGCAACGGTCCGATCGTTTCAAACGGCATCATAAGCCAAATTCGATCGTACCTAGCAAGGTACGCCGAAAAGGTCGTCAACGTCGCCGCGTTTGGCGTTGTTACCGATACAGGCGCAGATCAAACGGCTGCGTTTCAAGACGCGATCGATTCGCTTGGTGACCTTACGGAAATGCGCGGTGGCGTACTCGTGATGCCGCCAGGTGTGATCAACGTCTCTACGCTCGTGGCAGACAGGAAATGCCTTTGGCTACGCGGGTCAGGCTCGTTTAGCGCTGACGGCGGTGGAACCGTTCTCAAGTCGAACGGCGTTCTGAATTCCTCGATGCTTGAGGTGCGACGCTCGCAAGCAATGCACATTGAAGGCGTGCGGTTTATTCCGAACCCTGCAAACAATGTGTATGGAATCAACTTCATTTACACGGCCGGAGACGCGCCACCCAACTCGTTCAACCTTCTAGAGAAGTTGTGGTTTGGTCAGTTTCCGCTTGACGCGCAAGGTCTAGCGGCTGGATTCATCAAGTGTATTTTGACGTCTGGCTTCAACGCACAGAACGATCAAAGTGTTTTGCGCGACACGTACTTTCAGAATTACATTGACGCCGCCGTCGACCTTGCGCTGTCACAGAACACCGTCTGGCACATTGACCGCGTTGGTTTCAACAACGGCGAATACGCTGTGCGAAACGCGAGTCGATCTGTCAAGATGAGCAACGTTACGCTGTCAACGATCACGAAGGCAGGCGTCGAACTCATCTCAGACGCAGGTGTGTCTATTGAGAACTTCTCGATGGAAGGAACACTGCGTCTTTGTAAGAGTGTCAGCGCGTCGTCTCTGGTTCTGAAAAACGGGTACTTTCAGGCCAACAAAGCGATGATGGACGCTGCGGGTGATTACAACGCCGTTGACGTGTCTACCCTTGGATTCTCGTTCATTACTGAGAATTTCCAGGTTACACAGTCTGGCGTGTTCGCCGCAGGACAAATCAAGTTCAAGATCCGCTCCACTGAGTTGCAGGCAACTCATATTGCAACATCGTTCCCAGACGGTCTCATCGGCGCACATTTCGACTACGATCGCAACGCAGCCGGCGGAGCTGGCCAGACGATCAACGTCACCTACGGAAAGAATTGTTTCCAAAACCTTGTCGCAGACACCGACGCAGACCATCCAAACGACATCATAGGTGACCGATACGACTTCCAAGGTCTGATCGCGCTCAAGGGGCTGACGACAGCGACAAGGCAGCTTCGTTGGGGTCCGACCGGCTCACCGTTCGACACTACATTTCCCGGTACGCCGGAGGGCGGCGTGGTCGCTCCCATCGGGTCGACGTGTCGAGACACCACGAACGGTGACCTTTACATAAAGACGTCTGGCGCTGGCAACGTCGGATGGGTTCTCGCGTTTCTGCAATCAGATACGCCTACCGGTACAGGGCTCGCGAAGGTCACGGCCGGCACGTTCGACGCAGCGTCTAGTCTGCTTGTGAACGCGGACGTGAATGTAGCGGCTGCGATTGCTGGAACGAAGGTTTCGCCAGACTTCGGGACGCAAAACGTCACCACGACTGGGCGAGCCCTGCTCGGCGCCGCTCCACGGCATACATTCGCGCTCGTCGCTGCTCCAAATGGCGTTACCGTAGTCGGTGCGCGCAACATAGGCAACACGGCTGACATCACGCTTGCAGGCACGTCAGGCAACATCGCCACATACGGCTATGGAGCTTCAAAAGCGAAGTTCGGAACAGACGTAGAGCTTGAAGCTGGTACGGATTTACTTCTGCCGCGTGACATCATCTTTGGCGGCACTGGGCCAACCGTCAAGTTCGGTGCAGGCGCACCAGGGCATACGCCACCAGACGGATCGCTATATATGAGGACCGACGGTCTCGCAGTCACAACGCTATACGTGCGTGCGGCGGGAGCGTGGACGGCGCTAAGCTGACTAAGCTGACATGGAAGACGTGGTGTCGTTGGAGCGGTTGTCGTTGGAGCGGTTGGAGTACCAATTGTAGTACCATTTGTCATCGCGGCAACCATCTACATCGCAGGCGTTGCAGCTACCAGCAACAAATGAGCATATAGATGTCAGATACAAAACCTATCCACGCATTCGGAACGTTCGTACTCAATCCAAACTCAACGCTTGGAAAGTATGCGCGTGAAAACAGACTCGACCGCACGTCCAATCCGTTTCAGGCTATCGCTGACCGAGCGGACGCGGTAGACGGTCTCGCACGACTCTTGGACCAAGGTCTAGAGCGCGGGTTGTCGGCAGATGGACGACTGGACTTGCGTGTAGTTGCTGCGTTCGTGCTCGACGAAATGTCCAAGCATCAAAAAGAAGGCGGTTGATTCATGGCGCTTGGTAACACAGCAAAAACGTCTCTGATGACGTTGCTTTTCAACAATACCGCATGGGGAAACGTGGGCAACGCAGGCGGTTTGCTTCCGTCTGCTACCGCAGGCTCGTGGTTCATGACGTTGTTCACCGCTGACCCTGGCGTTGCCGGCAGCCAGACCACCAACGAAGTTACGTACACGGGCTATGCGCGCCTTGCCATCGCACGAAGCGGTGCAGGGTGGACCGTAAGCGGCACGGCGCCATGCCAAGCCGCCAACACGTCTACCGCGGCGTTTGCGCCTTGCACGGCCGGCAGCAACACGATCACGCACGGCTCGATCGGTCGCGAGACGTCTGGAGCTGGCGAAAACACATGGTTCGGTGCGTTGACCGCAGCGCTTGCCGTCAGCGCTGGTATCACGCCTACGTACGCAGCTGCCGCTGCGGTTGCCACCATCGCCTGATCGTGTGAGAAAAGGAAAGTGAACGTGAACATGAGCAAGCCTGCATCCGCATCGCGTGGAACCTCGATGAGTCTCGCCGACGGCCCGAAGCCGTCGCCAGACGTCGCCAAGATGTTGACCGACCTGGCAAACGTTCCCGCCGAGGAAGTGGAAAAGGCGAGCGGCGTATCAAAAGACGTTGTGACGAGCCTGTACAAAGAGCACTTCGCCAAGATGACGACTGACAAAGAGCCGAATGCCGATCACCAAGCGTACCGCGGTACGCGTTCGGCTGTGTACGCACTGATTACTGGCGGCACCACGCGTTCAAGCGATCACTCGGTTCTCGCATGGCGACTCACCGATCGATGCTTGGCAGACGCTGGTATCGAGGATCCGACGCCTGTCGTTCACCAGTCCTGAGCCTAACCATGATGCAATTCACGTCAGTCATTCACTCCATACGAGCTCGATCGAAGACTCGACACAGCGAGATGGACGACGCACGTGCAATGGTGCGCGCAATCAATGCGGCGCGTGGTGTTCCTGACGTGTTGCCGGTTTTCCATGGCGGCAAACTGATCGGCTGGACGAAAGGCGCGCACCGTAGTCCGTACGTGTCGTGGCGTCCGGCGCGACACGGAGACTCCGAAATTCTACGCTGCATGATTACGACGTACGACGGCTTCATTTCCGCATGCAACTCCGGCAAAGCGGACATGTCGAATTGGACAAAGACGCACACGACAGCGCCAGTCGCAAACAACTACTATGACCTGTGGCCTGTGGGCGGAAAACCAACGGCAGGCACATTCACTGGTGCGGCATTCACGGCGGTACAGAAGGACGATACGAGCGTTGGATCGCTATGGCATCGTGGTAACGTGTCGACCGACGTCAAGGTCTCGCGATACGCGTTTGCGAAGGCTAGTGCTGGCGCCACGCCGCCAACGATCACGATCTACGATCGTGTGCTGACGTACGAAGCGTGCACGTTCAACGCGAACGCAAACCAAGCGATGACCAACGGAGTCACTGCGCAGCGCTATATCAGCGCTGGCCAGGGTGGTTTGCAGATTATGGTGACCGCGCAAACGGTCCTAGGGGCGACGCCAGCAAACCTAACAACGTGTACGTACGTAGACCAAGATGGAATTCCGTCGGCGGCCGACATCGAGCTCGGCGACACCGCGACGACCCATGTCTGCTATAGTCAGTTTAAGGGAGTCGGCGGAGGAAGTGTTGCGCAGTTGGCTAGCTCGCCGTCCGTGGTGAAGGCGTCCGTGGTGAAGGAGTAAACAGTGAGTAAGCGTGAAGGCCAGTTGGTTCTGGCGAAGGCGAAGCGTGTAGGACGCGCGTACGGAACAAACGCGCTCAACTCCGAGCAGTTCCATACCCACATTCTGGAAATTGTCGATCGCGCACCCCTAGAAGATCTCTCGGACACCAAAAAGCAAGCGCTTATCGTTGCAGGGAACAGCATCGTCGACCTAAAGAAGGTCATCGGTCGAAACATGTCGAACCGAGAGATCCTGCGATCCGTAGACGAGACCTTCGGAGGGCGGATGGAATTCGCAATATACAGTGACTATGATGGTTGCCCCACCGACGATTTTAAGCATCATCGATACGGTATTACCGAACGAAATGTTATCGATGCTTGGAATGAAGGGCTTCACAGGGCGCTTGATACTATTAGCGCCGTCTCTTGGGTGGCCAATAAGATCCTTCATCTGTCGAAGAAGCGCAAAACCGCGTGATGGGCGTCGTCTT
>Ga0163152_10007171_pt1 | contig 12279 bp, 11 predicted proteins | sample OliLakLV19MP8IB2_FD_148635 | JGI IMG/M metagenome (GOLD analysis project Ga0163152, IMG submission 148635) | Freshwater microbial mat bacterial communities from Lake Vanda, McMurdo Dry Valleys, Antarctica - Oligotrophic Lake LV.19.MP8.IB-2 | ecosystem: Environmental > Aquatic > Freshwater >... | reverse complement strand
TACCCGCAATCTAACCTCGGACACGGCAGAACGCAGGGCGGCGCGGGTCCCAGAGGGGGCTGAGGAGCTGCCCTACCGAGAGCGGTCCGGAGTACGCGCCGGGGCGGCCATTTCCTGATGCCTAACGCTTCACGTTCAGCCGCGAGCGGAAGAAATAGTGCGAGCGAAGCGAGCGCACCGCACCCCGCTCGACGGCTGCAACGTGTTGTTATGCCGCAATGCGACCGATCTTGAACGGACCGGAATTGCGTGGGCGCGTTCCACCGGCGCTTACTTTCCGGGCGGGCGATAGGCGATTGACGACGCCTGCTTCAGAGCGGCCAGGGTCTCCTCGACGCTAAACAGCACGGTCGTCTCGATGGAGCTCAGCGCTCCGCCAGAACCGATCGCGATCGCCACCGCTGCCATCGAGACGTTATCCGGCGCCTCCCACAAGTTGTAGCCATCGCGCTCGCCGAACGCATACCAGAAACCGTGTAGGGTTCCGCCGACTGATTCGATGTACTGCCTAGCCGCGGCGCGCCGATCCTCGGGATTCTTGAGCAATCTGGCCCAGGTCTCGTGTGTGTAGCTGAACCGCGTGAGATACATTGGCATAGGTCTTCCTCCTCCTTCCCGAAGGAATTAAACGGTGGGCTCGATCACATCCCGCTGCTGTTGCTTTGCTTGGCCGCATAACGCTCCAGCTAAGCTGCAAAGAGGCTAAATAACAGTGCGCGCGGAGCGCGCACAATTCCATGGACTCTTTGTCAGCTTCAGCGTCCGTTAGGCGGCGCGGCGCGAATGCGAAGGTCACGAGGTTGCGACCGCCGATACGGCGTCGGGAGCCAAGCGCATCGGCTGACGCCGACCGTATGTCGCAGTCCGCCACAGCCATTCAACAGGACCGAAACGATAACGCGCCAGCCACCACGCACTAAGGGGCAAGTGAGACAGGAAGATCACTATCGCGATAAGAGGGTACGTCCAGAGCGGGAACTTGCCCTCCAATCTCAGACCGTATGGCAGAAAGAGCAGCGACATCGCGACCGACTGCCAGAGATAATTCGTCAGGCCCATGCGACCGATGAGCGCGAGCGGCGCGAGGCGACGGCGCCACGCTTCACTCCCGGCGGAGAGCAGAAGCACAACGGCGCTGATGTACGTGAGCGTGAGTGCGGTGTTCGCGATGAAAGTGATTGCCGTCGTGGTGATCGGCCAGCCGGAAAGGAGCGGTATTGCATCGCCATCCGGTCCCAGGCTGATCGCCAAGTTGCCAGCCACACCGACCACAGCACCCAAGACCACCACGTATCCCATAAGTCGGCGGTGCTTGGTCGGGTCCAGGAACATTCCTGAACGCCAGGCCGCGACTCCCAATAGGAACATGGCGAGAATGTGGAGCAGGTTCGGATTCCGGCGCAGGTTTGCTGACCAGCGTAACTGAGTGGGAACCTGCCACCGCGCACGAAATGCTGCCGTGGCCACAAAGCTGTGAGTGGCTGCGACGCGTCGCTGTTCGGCTTGCCGTGCTTGGTTCCGCGCCCGATCCGACGCTTGTCCTGCCCGCTGGGCCGCAACAGCGACGGGATCCCGCATTCCTCTCTGTGACAGCGCTCTATTGATCGGCGCCCGCGCCACGGCGAGGCCGATGAGGACGAGTGCCGCGAAGAAGCAGGCGCGCGCTGAGGCACGCCAGAAGAGCAGAAGCGGTAACGCGAGAAACGCATAGCGAACGAGGATATTGCGATCCTCGAGCATCACTATCTGTACAACTGCGATCGCGAGAAGGGCCACCAAACGCCGCAGGTAGAGGAGCACGCCATTGGCACCCCGAGCTTCGGCGCGGTCGAGGAACACAGCGAAGCCAACTCCAAACAGCAACGAGAACAGCGGGTAGAACGAACCATCGGCGAAGACGTTGATAAACTCGGCCGTGATGCGTTCGGATGTCGTCGTTGGCCTCGGCGAATAGTCTAGTATGTTCACAACGAGGATTCCGAGGAGCGCGAGACCTCGAAGGACGTCGAGTGCCTGGATGCGTTCGCCAGGAAGTACCGGTGCAACGAGGCCTGCCCCCGCAGTGACGCTGCGCATCCGCCTCCTGTGTGTTTCGGTTCAAATCGCTGAAACGGCCGCCTAACGCTGGCTTCTGCAGCGGGCGATCAAATAAAACGCGAGCGCAGCGAGCTTCCAATTCGCCCGTCTGCAGCAAGCATCGTTAGGCGACCTTCGCGGCCGCCTTGGTGCGGACCGTTACGATCATTTCCAGTCGAGTCAGCATTTCGACAAGCGCATCGATACTGAACAACTCCACGCGACCGCGGACGAGATCGCTGGTGCGCGGCTGCGAGACCTTGAGCAATTTGGCCGCGCGCGCTTGCGTAAGTTTTCGCGCCTTCAGCACACGCGCAATCTGCAGCATCAGGTCCGTGCGAATCAGGAGATGCGCGGCTTCGGCGCGCGGAAACCCTACGTCCTCGAAAACGTTCCCGGAGCCCCGTTGAATGCGAACGGCCATCTGTTACTTCTCCTTGCGTGTGCGCAGGAGCGCAGCCAAGCGCGCCCGCGCGAGATCGATATCAAGTCCACTCGTCTTCTGTGTTTTCTTCTGGAAGACGTGCAGCACGTAAATCCCCTCGACAAACTTGGCAACGTACATCAGTCGATACGCACCATCGACCCGGACGCGAATTTCCACGACCCCGGCACCGACAGTCGCCATCGGCTTCCAATCGCGGGCGAGATCCCCAGATTGTACGCGACGGCTGCAACGCATTGTTATGCGACGCGCAACGGCTTGATGCGGACGACGTCATCCTTGATCGCCTGCCCGGCGTCCCAGAGGTCCACACTGCGCTGGGCGTTGAGCCAAAACTCCGGCGCGTTGCCGAAGAGGCGCGAGAGCCGCAACGCCATCTCGGGACTCAGGGCGCGACGCTCCCGCAGCAACTCGTTGATCGACTGCCGGGACACGCCGAGCGCTCCCGCGAGGGCCGCCACCGTCAGCGCGTAGTCCGGCATGAAGTCCTCGCGCAGCATCTCGCCCGGATGCGTGGGGCGCCGCTTCATGGGACGCGTCTTGGGTACACTCATGACTTGCCTCTCCCGGCTAGTGGTAGTCGCAGACCTCGACGTCGTACGCGTCACCGTCGAGGAAGCGAAAGCAGATCCGCCACTGATCATTCACCGCGATCGCGTGTTGGCCCTGGCGGTCACCTTTGAGCGCGTGCAGTCGATTGCCCGGGGGCACTTTGAGGTCGTCGAGGCTCGTGGCCAGGTCCACGTACTCCAACTTGCGGGCCGCGCGCGGGGCGACATCGGAGGGGAACCGCTTGGCGGTCCCGGTCGCATAGAGCGCCTGGGTGCGCTTGTCCGCGAACGACTTGATCATCCGTCAAAGAGTACGGTGTCACGTGACGCGTGTCAAGGTCGTCGCCACCCGATCGCATAACGCTGAGGTTCAGCTGCAACGGAATGAAACAGAGCGCGCGAAGCGCGCGCACAAAACATCCGTTGGCCGCTGCAACCGTTAGTTATGCAGCGCTTTTGCGTAGCATCGTCGCTCATGAAAGCCACGAACCTACGTTGAGGCGACAGGTGAGGCACTGACCATCCTGAGTGGTTGCCGATTCGTAAGCTTTCGCCAAAGCCATTCGACTGGACCGTAGTGAAAGTGCGATAACCACCAGTTGGAATACACGACCTGAAGTCCGCAAATGGCGATCGCGATCCACACCCACGTCAAACTTCCCAGTTTACCGTGCAACCCGAATCCGTATGCGTCGTTCAGCGTGGTGAGGAATGCGCCCTGCACGACGTAGTTGGTAAGACCCATGCGACCGACCGGTGCAAGCCAGCGCATGCGACCCCGCCACGTCTCGTGCGCGAGCACCAAAATGAGCGTACATGCGTAGCCGCACGCGAGAAGGTACCGGCTCGCGTCACTCAGCATGTTGCCGTAGTCTGCCCCCGTTCCCGGTATCGACGTGCGCAGCCACGCTGGCGCCCACCAGGGGATGTTAATGAGCATGCTGAGTGGCACGCCGATGAGCAGTCCGGCCAGCGCCATCGTCCGGAGCAGCGGCAGGTGGGCACCGACATCCTGCAAGATGCGCTTGCGGCCGGCATACAGTCCGAGCAGGAAGAGTGCGAAGTAGGCGTGCGAGACGAGATTCAGTGGGCCCGCAAGACCCGAGGAGCGAACCAGATAGTGTTTGGCGAGCCCGGCGCGCGCTCGAACATTGTCGGCGTAACTACCTCCGGACCTCGCACTGTCGAGTCGCTTGCCCGCCTCGCTCATGATCGCCCCCGCTCGGGCCTGGGTCATGAACACCGGAGCGTTCGGTCGGCCGAGCATTCGTGCGAGGACCGCCGACGACCCCTGACGATTTGCACTGATCGCCAGCGCCAGCAATGCCGCAATTAGCACTCCACGTTGTGAGACCCTTCGGAAGAGGAGGAGAACGGCGCCCGCGATGGCGTATTCTCGCAGTATATCACCCGGCCAGAAAAGGATGGCATTCACCCATCCGATGCCAAAGAGTACAGCCATACGCCGCAACCAGCGCCCCGTGAACCCGTCGGCACCTGCGCCGGCGCGCTCGAGCTGCATGGCCAGTGAGATGCCGAAAAGAATAGAGAACAGCGTCCAAAACTTGCCGGCCGCAAACACAAACATGATCCACGAGGAGACCTGGTCTGCACTGGTCAGGGTGGTTGACCAGCCCTGGGCGTTTACCCAGATCAAACCAAAGATCGCAACACCGCGGATGATGTCGAGCGACCGATCCCGTTCCTGCCCGGGAGCCGCGCTGGACGCGATCAGGGGAGGTTCACCAGCACATTGAACTGGCAACGACATCGAAAGGCCTCGTTGTGCGATGTTGGGAAAAGTTCAGCGCTCTCGCGGTGACATTCCTATAACCGCTCACGCTGCTCCCGGCGTTGCCGAGCGGCGTGGTTGTTCCAGGTTCCACGCACACCTCCATGCGGAGCAGGATGGATGGTGTTGCATTAACCCCCTGACTCCGGTCGGCATAACGACCTGCGCATGACCTGCAAGGCGCGGCGACACGCTTCACTCAGTAGACGACAGGGCCGGCGCCGCGGCTTGACGGGTCCATGCGCTTGTTAGCGGGCTGCCCACCGCGCTTCAGCCGAGAAACACGATACGGCGTCCGGCGCGAAAGCGCCACAGGATCGACTCCCCGGAGTCGGACCTGTCCTCAAGCCGCCACGGGGAACGGTGACGCGCCGGCCGGGCTGAGCCGTCCTCGGGCGGCTCCGGGGCAAAGAAAAGGCGGACGCCAAGGCGATCCGCTGTTTACCAATCCGAGAAAGCCGCCCGACCAGCTCCGGGACGGATTCCCCACTTTACTGGCCCCGAGTTCTGCACGCTAACGCCCGCGCATAAGCTGCGAAGCGCGGACGCACCGCGCTAGGGTTTCAAGCGATGCTGGTCCGCGGCTCGGCAGCTTCATGCGCTTGTTAGCGCGCGTGACTGGGAAGAGCATGACCATCCTTCCCTACAACTTCACTGATCCGAGCGATCAGTGATACTGCCCGAACGCCAAGTGAGTCAAGGCCCTGCCTCAAGTTAGCTGTATTGATGGTGTGATTGTCGGCGCTTAGCTGTTCGAACGATCGCTCATGGGCGCGCTGAACAATCGCCACCTGCTGGTTGAATAGGCGTAGTTCTCCTGCGATGCGAAGGACGGCCAATCGAGTGCGGATTGGGAAGATGCCAAGCTCATGCAAGTGCGCAGTCAAGAATGGAGCCTCATACGGCAGTGGCAGTGGCCCACGACCTGGAGACCGCGGTCCCGTGTTGTGCAGGTCGATGTAGGCGGTATCTCCAAGCGCGAGGAGCTGCTTGGTGGCATCGAGATGGGCGGCGTCTCCTGGATCGGTAGTTGGCGCCAACAGAATTGGTCTAATGAGATCCAGAGTGGCTTGATCCATACTGCGAAGGTGCGAACGAAGCTGCTGGAGCACCAACGCCACGAGAAAACGTAGTTCCGTCAACTCGGTGGCGATCGCGCCAATTAGTTCTTCGCGTCGGTCAGCTCGCCCAAGCCAATCGACCGCCTTGGGGCTAGCAAGGCCAAGGATCCAACCTACGACAACGGCAACAAGCGGCATCGGTACGCCTCCGTTGCGTTCACGCGCGCTAACGACCGCGCATAAGCTGCGAGGCGCGGCCGCACCGCGCTAGGGTGCCAAGGGATGCTGGTCCGCGGCTCGACAGCTTCATGCGCTTGTTAGAGTGGCGATCTCAAACCCGCGATGCCAGGAAGTACACAAAACGTTGGTTCCTCACTCCCCGACCCTTGTCTCGTGGGCTGGTGACGGCAGGCGCCGAGCTCAAAGCGCCCCGGCCCGTTCCGTCCGTGAACCAATGGTCCTTCGGGCCGGGCGCACACGCCAACCGCCTGTGCTGGCCTGAAGCACCTCAATGGCGGGCGCGACGTGCAAGCTCACGGCCACTTCTTCAGGTTCACACCCACCACAACCGTTGTTCCGCAGACTCGGTAGAGCGCCATCTAACGGCTGCGCATGACCTGCAACGCGCAGCGTGATTCTTCAAGGAACACCCAACCCGGCGCGCGTTGGCAGGTCCATGCGCTTGTTAGGACTGCGTCCCGACGACTGCACGACGAGCGCTCGGCGGGCGCACCGCACTCGCCTCATGGCCCGGCTGCCGGCCGCGGGATCTGTCCCAATGGAGTCCGACCGGTAGCCGGCCGCACGGGCCCGGCACTCTGCAGGCAAGCCAGCTGGCGGGCGCGGCATGGCAGGCCGTACAACGTACGACGCGGGCGAACCCACCACAATCTGGACGAACTTGCCCTGCGACAGCAACACCGTGTCAGCAGCCTAACGGCTGCGCATGACCTGCAAGGCGCGGCGACATGCTTCGATCCGTAGACGACAGGGCCGGCGCCGCGGCTTGACTGGTCCATGCGCTTGTTAGCGGGCTGCCCACCGCGCTTCAGCCGAGAAACACGATACGGCGTCCGGCGCGAAAGCGCCACAGGATCGACTCCCCGGAGTCGGACCTGTCCTCAAGCCGCCACGGGGAACGGTGACGCGCCGGCCGGGCTGAGCCGTCCTCGGGCGGCTCCGGGGCAAAGAAAAGGCGGACGCCAAGGCGATCCGCTGTTTACCAATCCGAGAAAGCCGCCCGACCAGCTCCGGGACGGATTCCCCACTTTACTGGCCCCGAGTTCTGCACGCTAACGACCGGCAATCAGCTGCGAGGACGCAACCGAGCGCCAGCGAGGGCGCGGCCTCGTCTGCTGCATTGGCTTGTTAGCCCGCAGTTTCGCATGACCGTCATTCACTCCCTCGCCACCACGGTGTCGTATAGACCGTAATGGGTCAGTCCGGGGTGGCTTTCTATGCCGGTGTAGCGGAGCGACGCGTCTTCGTATCGCCGGAACGCGAACACGGCTTGGTTCATCTGCTCGGTGTTAAACACCTTGAGTCGCACGAGCAGGTGGAAGTCCTTTACAGTCAGGCCGGAGACGGTCAGAAACAAATCCGGCTCCAGCTTGGTGATCACGTCCTGCAGCGTGTTCTCGCGAAAGTCGGTCAGGTACATGAACGCCGGGATGCGCGTGGCGAACTTGATCAGCTTCTCCTGCACGAGCTTACGCTTGGACTTGTACTCCTTCTCCTCCTCGGTGAGCTGCTTCTTCTGCTTGGCCGTTAGCTCCTTATCCTTGGCCTTGTTCTTGAGCTCTTTGACGATCTCGCTCTTGTTGATGATGGTCTCGATGATGTTGTCGCCCAGCGAGCGCCACCCCTCGATGCGCTCCATGGCGGCCATCGCTTCGGGGTCGTCGAGGATACGGCGCAGGGTGTCGTTATCCACATTCACGAGCAGCGCACTTTCCCACTTGCGCGCGAGCAACGTGGCCGAGGTTCCGGCCATCGCGATGTCGAGGATGCCCCCCGCATCAATCTGCGTCATGTTCGCGCCGTCGTAGGCCAGCACAGGCAGGAACGACACGAGGTCCTTAACCGCGTTCTCCGGGTTCGGCTCGTTGGGCGAAAGCCCTATCCCGTATTCAGAGAGCTGCCGCAACGCCCGCGTGGGCGCGAAGTCGAACACGAAACAGACCGGCTTGAGGATTTCCTCCTCTTTCGGGTCGTCGCCGTTGGGGTTCTTGATGGACCATGGTGACTGCACGCGAAACGCCGCTTGGAAGTAGGTCTCCGGCGACTTCAGATTGCGCAGCATCAGAATCGAAGACCATTGCGGCACGGTGACGCCGGTCGTGAGCTTGCCGCACGAGAGCGTGATGGTCTTGGTCTGGAAGCCGCTGCCGATGGCCTCACGCACGGGCGGCAGCGCCGCCAAGCCGATGCCCGCCGCAGCGCCAGCGGCAACGAGCGCGTCGTAGTCGTGCCAGAAAACGTTGTGCTTCTCGGCCAGCAGATTCGCCATCGCGTGGCAGGCCGCGACGTTGGGCAGGAACCAGAACGAGTGCTGGAGATACGGCAGCAGGCGCACGTCTGAATATGGAAACGGAGGCCGGGTGCCGGTCTTGAGGTGCTCCACCGCTCTGGGAGCATACCCGCCACGGATGATGTCCAGCCACTTCTGCACGTCGCTCTTGTGCTTGAACTGCGCCTTGGTGCCCGTGCCCGATGCCTCGAAAAACGCGTTGAGGTCGAACTCGTCGAACTCCCCCGCGCTCGCGATGGCCACCAGTTCATCCGGCATCTGGTAGGTGAGTAGCCGCATCTGCGGCAGCGCGCCGTAGGGGTTCCATTTGGCGGGATTCTTCTTCGCACACTCCTCCTTCGCCCGCTGTTCGTCGGTGTAGGTCCAATTGAAAATCTGCTCTTCAATAAACTCGCCCGTGGCCAGTGCCTTGAAGGGCGTGCCGGAGAGATAGAGGTAGGCCTTGGTGGTGATGGGCAGAAACTCGGTTTCCTTCGTCGAGAGCACGCCGAGGTCTTCGTTTACGTCTTCCAGACCAGCGGCGTATTCCAGCTTGGTCTCCTTCCTGGCGACCGCCTCCTCCTCACCCTCGAACAATTCCTTGGCCGTCTCGCGCCACGCGCCGAAGTGGTATTCGTCAAACACCACCAAATCCCAGTTCACGATGTGCAGCCATTCGTTCTTGGCTTTGATGTTTCCCACCGCATCGCGTCCCAGCAAGTCTTGGAAGGAACCGAAATAGACCAGCGGCTTTTTCTTGGAGATTGCGGTCGGATCGCTTTCGGAATTGCGGGACATGTATTGCCAGCCGTCGAAGTCCGCGTGCGATTCGAGATCGGTCTGCCACGCGTCCTCAACGGCGGGCTTGAAGGTGAGCACCAGCACGCGCTTGGCCCCGAGTTTTTTAGCGAGCTGATAACTGGTGAAGGTTTTGCCAAAGCGCATCTTGGCGTTCCACAGGAAGCGCGGGGCGGCTTTTTTGTCCTCCGCCCAGATCGAGTGGAAGTAGTCGTGGGTCTTGTCCACCGCTACGGCCTGTTCCTTCCGCATGGCGAAGGTCTGCGAGTGCGTGCCGGTGAACTTCTTTCCGGTGCGCAGCTCGGTGAGCACGGTCTTCACGTCCTTGAGCGTGCAACGCACCCACTCCAGTTCCGTGTTCTTGACGCCCTTCTTGGCGAGGGCTGCGCGCACCTCGTGATCAGTGAAGGTCATGCCGTCGTCGCGCTCAGCGGACTCGTCGAGTTCGATCTTGTAGTTCTTGATTGCGGCGGTCTTGAGCTGTTCGGCAACGCGCTGTTTCACGTTGCGCGTAGTCTGACCCACCTTGAGGAGACCTTCGTGTGCCTTGTCCGCGATGGAGTAGGCGTAGATGCGCGGCCGGGCCTCCGGCTTGAGCACGAGAATTTGATCGATGGTCTTATTCATCGGCGCTATCGCTAGGGGCAACTTCATCGGGAGTGGCGCCACCGTGCTCGGCGACTTGTGACTCGATAAATGCAATCTCGCCTTTGGTCAGCCCGTATCGCTTGTAGAGCTTGGAATCAGACCACTCCTCATCCAGCGGCAAATCAGGCACGAAGGAATAAACGTCGCGTGTGGCGTGCTGCGTAGCCTTACGAAGTGAAACAAGGAAGCGAACAAACCGGGTCCTAAGGTATTTAGCGTAGTTGTCCGCTATCGTCTCGTCCGCGAAGTGTCCGGCAACAAGATAGGTCTCAGTGCAAGCCGTGCCGGGTTCGGCAATAATGGGTTTGCTTAGAAACTTGGTCTCGACCGCCGCGCTTGTGCCCTGCACGGCAGTCATCAGCACCTTCCACTCGTCGATCCACTCGGGGTTTACCGTAATTTCCTTCCGCTGGATCCAAACTACTCGCTGGTTTGCGAAAAGTTGCACTGGCTTCTTCAATCCCTTCTTTGACGGTTTGCCCTTGAAGTTTGTCGCCAGCCCGAACGGCTTACGGCTGGAAACGCGCTGGTCGAGCGTGGGTTCCTTCTTTGCACTGACCTTCTCCAAAATCGGCACGGCCTCATTGCGCCGCACGAGAATGTCGTAGGCATCGAGGTAGCGTGCCACGGCACGCCCGGTAGGCTGTCCGTCCCAGATTGTTTGCACTTCGCACGGCCCCTTGGATTCGCGCTCCCACAGAAGATACGAGATGCCGCCGCGAATCTTCACACCTGGAAAGCCTTCATAAAGTTTGGGATAGTCCACGATTTTCCGCAGGCGCTTGTCCGAAAGCATGCGCTGCCGATATTTGTCGAGGCCCTTGCCGCCAGCCATCCATCGCGAAGGTGTCACGAACACCGCGTAGCGTGGGTCAAGCTCCAGAGCTTTTTCCACAAAGAGCTGATAAATAGGCGCGGCGCTCGTGCCGTAGCCACCGTCGTCCAATTGATAAGGTGGATTCCCGATGATTACGTCGAATTGCATATTGCCTCCAAATAGCTCGGCCAGCCGAGCTTTGATGTTGTCTGTGTGAATGAACGCGTAGGCGTGGGTTTCCAGGCCTTCCGCACGATCGAAAACTGATTTTCCAGCCCCGCAGAACTTGCACTTGTCCCCGTCCCAAGTGTGCTTGAGGCGCTGGAACCAGATGTTCCCGTCGTCGGTGGCGAAGCCCTTGGCAATGGAGTGCTCGCCTTTGGCATGCTTCGAGCAATAGACGCTCCGGCGCGCCAGCAGGCTGGTGATTTGCGTGATGCCGATGCCGAACACCTGCTTGGTCAGGATATGATTCACGCGCTTCTCCAGGTTCGGAATCTCCTGCTCCAATCCCTGCGTGAGGCGGCTGGTGATCTCGCGTAGAAACACGCCGGATTTCGTGCAGGGGTCCAGGAACTTCACCGTCTTGTCGGCCCAGAGGTTCGCGCCGTTGTTGTTGGCGGCCCACGTCTCGGTCAGCGTGTCCAACATCCGGTTCGCAAACTCAGGCGGTGTGAACACCTCGTCGTTGGAGAGGTTGGCGATGCACGTCAGCACGTCCGGGTTACGGCTGCGCAGGGTGAAGCTGGCTTGGTCGCTCATGGGTTTACCTCCAGCGAAACTGCGGCCAACTCACTCACCGTCATCGGCGGGTAAGTCTTGGTCGGCGTGAAAATCTCATGCTTGCCGAGATGGGCGAAGAGCGAGTCTTGCGGTCCCTTCGCGCCGAAGGCAGACGCATGGGTGAGAACGTCGAAGCGAAAGTCGCGCCGCTGGAACCTCCCCTTACCCAGATAGCCCCACTCAGCGAAGGTGATCGGCAGGGCGTCTTGGGTGCGCATCGTCAGGGCGTCACCGTGGACCAGGTTTTGGGAAAGCACGTAGAGCGCGGCGCGATACAGGTCGTCTGACAGGTCGAGTTTTAGATACTCGGCGAAGATCTCCAGCAGATTCGCGCGGCACTCGGAAATGTTGTCCGGCAGCAGCTCGATGCCGTAGAGGCACATCAGCGCAAGCAGCGCGTAGTGCCGCCGCTCGAAATCAGACTTGCCGTATTTGAGTTCCACGGCCGCGAGCTTGCGCCGCAGAATCCGCACGAGGAAGTTGCCGCTCCCGCACGCCGGCTCCAGGAAGCGCGAGTCAATGCGCTCAGTCTCGTCCTTCACCAAATCGAGCATCGCCTCGACCATCCACGCGGGGGTGAATACCTCCCCGTGGTCAGCGACGCGTTGTTTGGACTTGATGTAGTTCATGGGCTGGTGCATTTAGGGCGATGCTTCCTTGTGGTCACTGCGGGCTAACGACCGCGCATAAGCTGCGAGGCGCGGCCGCACCGCGCTAGGGTGCCAAGGGATGCTGGTCCGCGGCTCGACAGCTTCATGCGCTTGTTAGAGTGGCGATCTCAAACCCGCGATGCCAGGAA
>Ga0163152_10007168_pt1 | contig 12283 bp, 20 predicted proteins | sample OliLakLV19MP8IB2_FD_148635 | JGI IMG/M metagenome (GOLD analysis project Ga0163152, IMG submission 148635) | Freshwater microbial mat bacterial communities from Lake Vanda, McMurdo Dry Valleys, Antarctica - Oligotrophic Lake LV.19.MP8.IB-2 | ecosystem: Environmental > Aquatic > Freshwater >... | reverse complement strand
TTGCGGCTCACGCGCCCAGCGGCCCGCGGCGCCCGGCTACCGGCCAGGTCAATAGGCGTGCTTCGCACGCCCTCTTACGTAATGCGAGTTATCCGCCGCATCCGGCCCGCCAGTAGTGGGCGGTGTTCTCGTTCGCGGTGCACGGCGCGGGCCGGCAAACCCGCGCGGCGCGGGTGCAGCCGATAACTCGCCATTACGTAATCGATTCGCTTCCCTGGCAGCCGCGCGATGCGCGGCGCCGTGCGTGTGCCACGCCCGGAGAATGTTCGAAGGCCGCGCGTGCAACGCGCGGCCGAGCCCGTTACAGCGGCTTAAAAGCCCGGGTTGATGATGATGATAATTTCGTCCATGGTGTCCTCCTTTAGCAATGGAAACGGCCGCGCGGGCCCAGCGCTATCGCCAGCCCGCGCGGCCGCCGAAATAGAAAAAGCCCGCCCGGCCAACTTAGGCCAGGCGAGCTCTTACCGGCGCATAGTCCGGCGTCCTATTATCCCAACACGTCCAGCGGCCGGCTTCGCGCGGGGCGCTTCTCCCGCACAACCGCCGCGCGTCACCAGCCGCACTGCATGTCAGCATAAGACATGCCCGCACCCCCAACACCCCCGGCGCCGCCCACGCCCGCGAAGCTTCCCGGCCGCGAACTCACCCAGGCCGAGATCGAAGAGAGACAACTCCTGGAGGACTGGCAGGAACGGAACCGCGAAAAGTGAAGCTCCGCAAGCCGGCCCCCACCGCGCCCCGCGTGAAGATCTCGCCGCAAACCCGCCAGGCCATCAACCCGCCAGCCCGCGACGCCCGCGGCCAGTTCCTCAGCCGCGGCCGCGGCCGCAAACGACGCATCCTCGACGAAACCGAAGCCATCGAGCTACGAGTCATCGGATGAAACGCCCGACGCCGCCAGGCGCCGAGGACATCCAGCTAACGCCGCGGCTCCGCCTCACCGCCGCTCCCCCGCTCCGCGACACTCGCGGCCGCATCCTCAGCGCCGCCCAGGCGGCCGCCGAAAATCGCAACATCGCCGAACAGGCCGAAACCCGCCGCCTCATCGCGGCGGCGCAACTCCTCCCCAGCCGCGTAAGCATCACCCAACCGGCGTTGCGACCGAATCGCGATTCCAAGGGCAAAACAATTTAGCCGCCCGGTGAGATTTTTTCCGTTGCGAAACACCGCGCGACCAGGTCGACGCGCACGGATCGCACGCGACCGAGGTACACCGCTCTCGCCCGCACGCGTCCCGGCGTCATCCGCTTTGTCGCGTGCGTAATTGCCGAACAACGCATTCCCAGCAGGCCATCGCCTTGGCAGATGCAGCCGGGCGGTATTTCGTAAAGTGACTTCATCTCGCGCCCTCCATAGCTTGTTGCGCCTTCATCGTTCGCGTAAGCATCACCCAACCGGCCTTGCGACCGAATCGCGATAGCAAAGGCAAAACAATTTAGCCGCCCGGTGAGATTTTTTCCGTTGCGAAACACCGCGCGACTACCCTCCTGTTTCCCGCCTGTAAATTCAGGTTCGCCTTTCCTTCGCCCGTTGGCGAATCCACGCCGCAAACAACACCTCGGCGAGCCAACCCGACAGGCACAACACACGCCAAGATCGCCCACAGCGCCACGCAGTCCCCTTCTCCACCCTCACCCCCTCAGCGCCCGGACGCAGACGCGCCACGCCGATTGCATCGTACGATACACAACACCCTCTAGTAACTATCCGAGCCGCCAAGAGGCGACCGCAGACGCCGTCCCGCCGCCCGCCGGAAATCGGCGTCCAGTTCCGACCAGGTCGACGCGCACGGATCGCACGCAACCGAGGTGCACCGCTCTCGCCCGCACGCGTCCCGAAACAGCGACATGCACCCGCAGTGCCGGCAGTAGCCCGGCGACGGCCAGTGGCGGAGATCGAGGCGCTCAGTTACGCGCTCAGTTACGCGACGCATAGTAAACCGCCCTTTCCACCCTGATACGCCCCCCGCGGCCATCAGCCGCACTCTGTGCATCGCACCACTCGCCGGCCGCGACGCCCGCAACATGAAAAAGCACGAACGCCACAGTATCCGAAGACTCCGCACACTTCAGCCGGCCAACCAAAAACAAGACCGTATCAACGCCCCAATCGGCGAGGATATCGCGCACCGGACCAGCGAAAAGCCCAGCCGTCAAGTCTGGCATCGAATCCGGCGTCTCCACACCTAACACCTCGCACCAATCGACACCAGGCACGCCCGACACCCTGCACCGTTCCCCTACCCGGAAACCGCTCATGACGCACCGCCGAACAAATGCCCCTGCCGCACGTCTACACCCCCGCGACGGCGCAAGCCCCGCCGCGGTTCCCGCCCACGCTGCCGGTTAACCTCGTCCAGCCAAATTTTGTAGGGATGGTATTGGCGCTCCCCGAACGGATAAGCGCTGCGCAGCGCTTTCCGTAACTCGCTCTCGCTCGCACCGGCATTCTCGGCCAGCACCGCCGCGATAATCGGCGCCGCACGCACACGCCACACAGAAGTCATCCCACCGCCTTCCTTCCCACCTGCCTCAACGACTCGGCCAAGAACTCGCCCCCGTCGCCAACCGGGGCGGGGAACTCCATCGCCACTTGCTCCGGCGCCGCCACTGGAGTTGCCGGAACAGCGGCAAGCGCTGCGCGTTGTTTCGCCGGGGACCAACTCATGTTGTGGATCCGCTGCAAAGCCACCGTCAGAAACCACCCGTAGCTGTACCCAACCTCGCGGCCCTCGCTCTGCAGATCGATCAGCAGCGACAGCAGCCGCGGCCAAGGAGCGATCGCCAAGAACTGCGCCAGCAGTTCATCATCAGGCGGATGCCGATCCTTCTCGCGCCCGAGTTTCACGGCGAGACCGTACATCCACCGCCGCGCCAGGTCGATCTGTCCCGCCGTGTAGTGTTTGGGCTTTGCTTTCGCCATGGCTTCGATCGGGTTCGCATTAATCGCGCCCGCACGCAATCGATCGATCTTCTCTTTTCGATCGTTCGGATCGATCGATCGAAAAAGCACGTTTTGGGCCATTTCAGGCGACTGAAGAGAATCAACAGCTTGGCCGATAGCACTAGTAGTACTGGTGGCCTCGCTGCGATGCCACCCCCCCTCTGCATAATTTGGTGTAGGTGGCCTCGCAGCGAGGCCACCCAACGAACCAGCAAAAGCGAACGTCTTCAAGAAAGAGAGCATGTACACGCTCGCCGATTTAGAACCACCTAACCGGGTCACGATCAGCAGCTTTGCCGTAAGGGAATCAACCGCCCGCTGCACATTGGCACGAGCGCAACGTGTTGAAGCCGCAAGCTCGCGCGAACTCGCCGAGCAGCAAAAGTCCGGATCATTGACCGCCTTCACAGCCAGAGCAAGCAGCACCCGAAGCTCAGCTTCGCTCAGTCCAGCCGCGACCGCCGCGACCGCCTGCAGCGCCTCGATCTGTGAGATTTGCGGGTTCCGATAACATATATTCCCGGGAATCTCATTCGGTGAGTCATCGGCGCACGGCGGCGCCGGAAAAATGGACATGATCGGCTCTCCAGTCGCGGCCGGTGGCACGGCCCGAGCGACAATTTTTCACCCGTCCGGATATCAGCGGACAGATGTACGACAATTTAGCACAAAACCGAGGTTCCGATAAGTCACCATTACAAACTCCAAACAAGCTAACATAGTTCCACACCGCACCCGATAAGGAGCCTATGCCACAGGCGAACACTGAAGAGCCGGAACAGCTAAGACTATTCGCAACCCCAGGAGGCCCCGACATGGCCGAGCTCCGATTACTCGCGCAAGAGATCAGCGGACAGCAAAAGGCGCCATCAACACTCCGCTCGTATGCGTCCGACTGGAAAGACTTCCTCGCGTGGTGCGGCCGATGCGGGAAGCGGCCGCTGCCCGCATCGCCCGACACCCTCACGCTCTACCTCGCCGATTCGCTCCGTGACCGCAAAGTCTCAACCGTCGAACGCCACAGCGCGGCCGTCCGGCACTACCACGTCGCGGCCGGCCACGACTCGCCCACCGAGGATCGAACCGTGATCCAACTCATGCGCGGCGCCCGCCGCAAACACGGCACCAAACCGGCCGCAAAACACGCCATCACTCCGGACCAACTCCGGAGAATGTGCCACACGCAACCGAAAACAGATGTCGGACTCCGAAACCAGGCGATCCTACTCCTCGGCTTCGCAAGCGGCATGCGCCGATCAGAACTCTCCAACCTCAACATCGCCGACATTCAAATAAGTGCAAAAGGTATGAAAGTATCGATCGGCAGATCTAAAACCGACCAGGAAGCCCGCGGCCGCGAGATCGGCATATTTCACGGTTCGCGCGTCCGAACGTGCCCGGTCCGAGCCATGGAAAAATGGCTAAAGATCCGCGGCAAAAAGCCCGGCCCGCTCCTCACGTCGCTCAGCCCGTCGCGCAAAACGGACCAAGACCGCATCAGCGACACCACAATCTGGGCAATCGTAAAAGATGCGGTTACGCACATCGGTCTAAACCCCGATCTCTACGGCGCGCATTCACTCCGCGCCGGCTGTGTCACCGCAGCTATCGAAGCCGGAACGCCTGAGAGTCTGGTGATGCAGCGGACCGGGCACAAATCGATACAGACCGTCGCCAGGTACGTCCGGCCGGCCACATTGTGGGCCCGCGATCCACTGGCGAAGGCGCTATAACGTCCAGCGCTTCCACCGCCGCGCAGACCGCCGCCAGGCGGCGGCGCAACACTTGGAGATCATTCGCAATCATGGGATTCTAACCATATCGGCAACTACCGCCGATAATCACACAGGCGGGCGGCAAGAGGGAAACGGTAGACCAATCGGCTCGGTCCCGCGACCCGTGGCCCTTGCCGCCCGCCCGCGCGAGCTACGGCCCGCGCCGCTCCCGGCTTTTTCATTCGCACCTGTTGCTAGTGAGAGCAAGCTCCCGCTGCGCGGTCGCGCTCCCGCAGCTCCGCAAATTCCGCGTAGGGCGCCCGGCGTGCAAACGCGAGACCGCGGTCAAGCGACGTGTCGCCCGCGGCACGCCGGACGCCCAGCCGAGAAGTACGGTGAAGCGCCCAGTCAGACCAACCAGCGCTCCCGCTGCGCGGTCGCAGTCAAGAGCGGGCGGCGCATCACAGCGCCGAGAAACCGCGCGCAGGAGCGACCGCCCACCTTCCGGAGCGGGCCGCGCAGCAAAGCGGCGAACGACGCACAGCCGCGCCACGCAGACGAAACCGGGTTGCCGTCTAAAAAAGCGGAACCGGGGAAACGACCCGTGTTCATTGATTGCCCTTCGTCCGCGTAAAAGTGGCGAGGAAAAAACCCCGGAAGAGGGGCGGCTGCGCCGCCCCCGCGGTTATTTTCACGCGCCCTGTGCTCGCGGCCGGAAAGCGGGCATGAACACGTTTCGTTTTTCCCCGGTGCCCCTTCCTTTTGATGATGGCAACCCGGTTTCGCCCGAACAGTGGGCGGAATTGTGCGGCCTCCTCTCGCCCCTCTATGCTGCTGCTGAAACGCCTCCCCCGGAAGGGGGCGGCGTTCCGCCCTACAACACGTGGGATCTTATCGACGGTTACTGAAACACGTACCGGCGGCCGCTCCAGCGGCCGCTCCTCCGCTAACCAGCGGCCGCTCCGGCTCATCCCCTCGATCCTCCACTCGCTCCTCCACTCGATCCTCTGGCCGATCCTCTGGCCGATCCTCCACTCGATCCTCCACTCGATCGTCCACCCGGTCCTCTGGCCGATCCTCTGGCCGATCCTCCACTCGATCCTCCACTCGATCGTCCACCCGGTCCTCTGGCCGATCCTCCACTCGATCGTCCATCCGGTCCTCCACTCGATCGTCCACCCGGTCCTCTGGCCGATCCTCCACTCGATCGTCCATCCGGTCCTCTGGCCGATCCTCCACTCGATCGTCCACCCGGTCCTCTGGCCGATCCTCCACTCGATCGTCCACCCGGTCCTCTGGCCGATCCTCCACTCGATCGTCCACCCGGTCCTCTGGCCGATCCTCCACTCGATCGTCCACCCGGTCCTCCACTACCGGCCGCCTTCGGCGCTACGCCCGGCGCGCTCGACAGTCACAAGCGACCGCTCCCGCGCAGTCACCCGGCCGATAATCTCGCCCTTGGAATTGCGCAAGAAGCCCATATCACCCGGATCTGTCGACACCCGCTCGCTGCAACGCCAGGTGACAGCACCGGGCCCCACGGGTTCCTCCACGACATCCACAGCGCAATACTCGCCAGCCGCTAGGCGCCGGTCAAGTTCCACGTCGTACGCCGACCACGCTATGCCGACCTCCGCGAGGGTTAGTGACCCGCGCCCCGATTCCACCCGTTTAACTCGCCGTAGAAGTTTCACCGCCGCACCGCGTCCCCTACCGCACTCGCTTCCCCGCCGAGCTCTTCAATGCGTACCGAAAGCTGCGAGGCGAACTCCCGGCCCTCCCACAACGGTATCGATCCATCCGCCATCATGGCCACGATCCGCACCAGGCCCGTCGCGATTTCTACCGGTGTGATGAGCCCGTCAAGTTGTCCATCGATGACCAGTCCCCACTCGGAATAGGCCGCCCGCTGCTGACGCCGTTCGAGGGCATTCACCCGCTTCGTGAGTTTCATTCCCGTTCTCCTTGCCCTTCCAACGCTTCGAGCCTCACTTGTAGGTCGCTCGACTCAATCGCCGCCCGCTGCAGCTCCAGCAACGCCGCAAACTGCCGAGCCTCTTCGAGACTCATATCTCCACTAGCTACGAGTCCGATAATTTGCGCCATCGCTTCAGCTATATCCGTAGCACAGCGGAGCCGCGGCAATTCCGCCGATACATGCCGATTCGCCGCCGCTCGCGGAAGGACGCGGTCAACCACCAGCCGCAGAGCGACGCGATCGCCCGTTTTCGCCATCGTCAAAAGCCGCAGCATGACGGCTTCCACGTCACCCGCAATCATCGTGGCCGCTATCTCGCTCACGCGGTTCCGCGAGCCCGACGGCCGCCCGTTCGGATTGCCGCTCCGGCCAGGAGGGAACTGCCCCGACTTTCCACGGCCCCACGCTGGCGACTCTGGCGGCGCCGTTGCAGGTGGAGCCTGTTCCGGCGCCTGTTTCTTCGGCATGCGCAGAGTATGACATGCCCGTGATTTTCGTTCGTGTTGAAATAGCGCTCCGCTTCGCTGCACGCATGCCGCGGGCGCGAGGAAGTTGGATACCCCCATCCCCAGCCCTTCCCCCGCAAAGCCGGGGGAAGGGGAAGAACTAGCGGCGCTTACGCGCCGTAAGGAAGTTTGGTTCGCCCCCCTGCCCCCCTCGCGGGGGGTTCCACGCCGGCCGCGATGCGCGGCCCGTAAGGAAGTTGGTCCCCCCTGCCCCCCTCTGGGGGGTTCCACGCGGGCCGCGATGCGCGGACCCTTCCGAACCTGCAGAGAGGACTTGTCGTTCCGGGGCGCTCCGGGTTGTTCGGCGCCGATGCGGCGCCTCAACTTTTCCCTGCCGATGGGAAAAGTTGCAACCCTCCGCGCCCGGAACGGTCCCGAACCTATTGCGCAGGTTCGGACGGGTCCGCACATCGGACCCGGAAGCCCGCGCCGCAGGAAAACCGACTTACACGACTTACATAAGTTGTCACCCTGGAAAAGACTTACTAAGACGTTCCACGCGGAACAAAAAACACTTATAAAAGCCAATGAAAACGCTGTTTTGGCCGATAAGTTAAGTACGGGCGCGGACTGAACCAAGCCCCTCCCGCGAGCCACGCGGAGACCGAACAAGGAGCCAATCAAAATGCAACAAGCACGCAACGGATACGCCGGCACAGACGCCGCCCGGCCACAGCGCGAGAAGGTACTGTTTCCGGCAAATCAGCCGGTACGAATCCAACTCGAAGACGGAGACGGAAAACTCCAGGCAGGCGCCTACGGCGACCAGTACCGCTACTGGCTGACCGGAAACCAGATCGTTTGGCTGGAGCCAGCCGTCCATGAAGCGATCCAGGCGACCACGGCCCGGCCGTTCGACTGCTACGAGATCACGAAAAGCGAGACGCGCAAAGGCACGAAACGCATGATCGCCTGGCACGTCGAGCAAGTCGACGACGCCGCCGCCGAGGTCATCGAACCGCCCGCCCACGTCGCCCGCGCGATGCGCGAGGAGTCCGATGCTCGCGAACCAGGCGGACACATGCCCCCGGCCCGCGCCGGACTGGACCTCGCCGCCAGCGCCGCCCGGCTCGCAGAAGAAGCTTGGACCGAAGGGCGAACCGACACCCGCCCCCTACCGCTACCGCTACCGGCCCCGGCCCCGGCCCCCGGCCCGCGCCTGGTGAACCCGCCGCAGGAACGCCCGGCCCTCACCGGCCAGCACGCCGCCGAGGCCAAGCTCACCGAGTGCCTACTCGCGGCAATCCGCGCCGCTCACGCCGCAGAGGTCTACGCCCAGGCGCAGGAACTCGCCATCCGCTGGACATCCGAAGATGTCCGCGCATTCGGATTGTCCCTGTACATCGCGGCCGAAAAAGGCGGTCGCTAATGCGCCCCGCAAGGAAGGGCGCCGCTACCGCGGCGCCCCGGCCAACCAAGCCCCGAGCGCTGAAAGGAAAACGCCCGGCTGTATCGTACGATACAACGCGCCCGCCGTTTGTCCCCGCGTCGATCACCGAAATCGAGTACGCCGGTATCCAAGGCGCATACGACAACTTGAACGCTCAGCTATTCGGCGGATCACTCCCGCCCGTGCTCATTACTTTTCAGCGCCACGCGAAAGCATACGGATACTTCCACGCGGACAGATTCGCGTCCCGCGACAATGGCGCGATCAAATCGATAATGGGCGCCCAGACCGCGCATGAACTGGCTCTCAATCCCGATCACTTCCAACGCCCGGAACTTGAGACGCTCAGTACGCTCGCGCACGAGATGGCGCACGTCTGGCAGCAATGCCACGGCACCCCGCCCCGCCGCTCGTATCACGACCGCGAGTGGGCCGACAAAATGATCCAGATCGGCTTGCACCCGTCCGACACGCACGCGCCAGGCGGAAAGGTGACCGGCCAAGCCGTCGGGCACTTCGTCATACCCGGCGGACGCTTCGCAACCGCCGCCGCCGCCATCCTCGACGATGGCTTCGCCATGCGATGGATGAGCCGAACCGACGACGCGGCCGCGGCCAAAACCAAAGCCGCATCAAAAACTAAATACACGTGCGGAACTTGCGGCGCCAACGCCTGGGCCAAGCCCGGCGCCCGCCTCATATGCGGATGCCAAGACGAAGGCGAAAACTTCGACCGAATGGAGGCGGAAGCATGAGTACCCAGCTACTCGCCGCCGCCGCCATCCAGGCGGCCAACTTCGGCCCGTGGGCGACGGCCGCGCCGGATGGCGCGGCCCTCAGCCCTTCGCAAATTAACGGTTACCTCGAATGCTCCGCGGCGTGGCACTACAAATACCGGCTCAACCTGCCGGAAACAAAGACCGGCGCCCTCGCACTTGGCCGCGCCGTCCACACGGCGATCGCCGCCGGGCTCCTGCACCAAGCCGCGACAGGCGAAAGCTACCAGCCCGTCGACTTCCGCATGGAAGCCCGCGCCGCTTGCGCCGCCGAACTGGCGGACGCGGAGTTGAGAACCGACGAAGACGCTGAATCGCTGTGCGAAAAAGCAGCCGAAATGGCCGAAGCGTTCGGCGCCCAGGCAGGCGAGATAACGCCCGCCGAAATAGACGGCCGGCCCGCCGTGGAACTCCAACTCGCCGGCCACATCGCCGGCGTCCCGGTCCGCGGAATTGCCGACGTCGTGACCGAGGACGGCTGTGTCGTCGATTTCAAGACGTCGAGCCGGAGCCCGTCCGGCATCAGCAACCAGCACCGGATCCAGCTCACAACTTACGCCGAACTCACCGGCGCGAGCATGGCCAAAATCATAACGATCACCAAGGCCGCTTCGCCCAAAGTGATTAGCCAAACCTTCCCCATCCTGGCCAGCGACCGCGAACACGTCCGCCAGCTCTTCCCGATCATCGCGGACGCGATGGCGCAGGGGTTCGCGGTTCCAAACCGTTCCTCCAATTTTTGCAGCCGCAAGTATTGCTCGTTCTGGCGATCTTGCCAGGCTGATTATGGCGGAACCGTGCAAGGCTAGTTCCCACGCCCGCCGCCCCGCGCGGCGGGCGCACCCCGCAACCCAACCCAAACCCAAAAAAAGGAAAACACAAATGACCGTAGGAGATACCGTACTTTGGCGCAGCAACCCCGCCATGATCGCGGCCGACCGCGACGGCAACGACTTAGTCCTAATTCAGATGCTCGGAAACGACGACTACCGAAAAGTCCCGGCCGAGGAGCTAACAATCAGCGCCGCTAAACTCACACGCAGCTACCGAAGGAAAGCCGGCGGAAGCCTTCGCTGGCGGAAGTGAATGTCGCCGACGGCCGAAAGCGTTACCCCCTGGAGACCGCCACGCCCGCCGCCCCGCGCGGCGGGCGCACCCCGCAACCAAACCCAAACCCAAAAAAGGAAAACACAAATGACCACCAACAACACAAACTTGACCGCAGCAACCGACGCCGACATGCAACACTCTGTGATCACGCAGGAGCAACTCCTGAGCTACCCGGACGGGACTTGGATCATGACCGATCATGACGCGACGAAGATTTTGGATACGGCGCGTTGGAGCGAACCAAAGCCGTCTGGTTTCATAAACGGCTCTTGGTGGCGTCGAAACCAACTCATGGATCATTTGGGTCACGGCACCGAAGCAACCTAACCACCAACCGGGCGCCCTACGTCTGGCGTTCGCGGACTCCGAACGCTGACCGAAAAGAACCGCGCCGCCCTTCGGAATCGGGCGGCGCGGTTAACAGAGGAACCAACCAAGGACAGCTATCCCTAGGATAAATCCTAGGCGGCTTTGTTGAGAATTTTTCCCCCCGCGACTACTCCCGCGCGTGCAACGCGCGGAGGGGCCACGGGTCCTTCCGGTAATCAGCCGCGCGATGCGCGGCGCCGGTGCCCCGCGGAGCACGCTCCGCGTGCCCGCTCGCTCTGGCTTCGCTTGCCCGGCCTATTAGCCCCGCTTATGCCCGCGGACCAAACGCTCTGCAAAACGCCCCGCGCCCGGCGCCGTTCGAGTTTCCGATCCGCGCCGCGCCCGGCCCGGCCAACATCATAAACTCGGCTTATGGACCCTCAACTGTCACCCCTGCAAAACGCCGCCGTCGCCGCGCTCGACAGCCGCGGGATCGCGGCCGTATGGAAGCACCGCGGCTTCCGTACAGAACTCAGTCTACGCATGGCGCAGAGCGACCAGCCGGCCACCGTCCATGTCACATTCGACCAGCCGGCAGACCTTGCCGGCTGGCGCCTAAACGGATGGCGCGTCGGAACAATGGAGGAACTCAAGATCGCCCGGCCGGCGATCTGGGAACTCTGCCAACTCACCGGCGGCGCCGCCCAACTCGCTATCCACGCCGGCTACTGGCTGGCGACCTCCACCGTCCCCTGGGATGGCCGCCCACACCCCGCGGAAGACGCCCCGGCCCGCGCGGCCTAAACCATTTTCACCTGTATTTGTTACGTAGCTAGGCCCCGAGTACTGCCGTTCTCGTGAGACACTTGCGCAATGCAAGACCGCTCATCCGGCATGTATTACCTGACCATCGGCCAGCTTTCGCCGATTGTCGCCGCCGCTGTCCTCAGCCTGGCGCGAGATCGTTTCGACCCAGCCGCCCGGCTCACTCGCGACGGCCGCGCGATTCAAACCCGCCTCATCCATCGCGCAGAGCTCGACCAGCTCGCCCGCGACCTGGCGCCGAAACCTTGCACGCACACCAGCTGCGGACAGCGCCGCGATCCCCCCCGGCGCCCGCCGCACACCGCAGACCTCGAGCTCGCCGCTTAAGCTGCTTCGAGACCGCCCCGCGCCGTTGCAGCTCGCCCGCCGTGCTGGTGTGGCCGGCACTCCGTGCGCGTCGTGCCGAGCGGCCGCACGCTCCACGGTGAAGCCGTGTCGCTCGCGGCAGACCGCCCCGCGGCGTTGCGACTCACGCGGCATTGAGGCTCACGCGGCATTGAGGCTCACGCGGCGTTGCAACTCACGCGGCGTTGCAACTCACGCGGCGTTGCAACTCACGCGGCCCGCGGCTCACGCGGCGTTGCGGCTCACGCGCCCAGCGGCGTTGCGGCTCACGCGCCCAGCGGCCCGCGGCGCCCGGCTACCGGCCAGGTCAATAGGCGTGCTTCGCACGCCCTCTTACGTAATGCGAGTTATCCGCCGCATCCGGCCCGCCAGTAGTGGGCGGTGTT
>Ga0163152_10007167_pt1 | contig 12285 bp, 6 predicted proteins | sample OliLakLV19MP8IB2_FD_148635 | JGI IMG/M metagenome (GOLD analysis project Ga0163152, IMG submission 148635) | Freshwater microbial mat bacterial communities from Lake Vanda, McMurdo Dry Valleys, Antarctica - Oligotrophic Lake LV.19.MP8.IB-2 | ecosystem: Environmental > Aquatic > Freshwater > Lake... | reverse complement strand
GTTGGAATCACACTCGACGTATACGGACCGGGCGGCAATGAAGGGGTCAAGAAGCTCACGAATTACGGCAGCCTGCTCGGTGTCGGCAATCCGGACTCGGGCGTGAATCGGCAGGTGACTGCAATCGCGGCCCAACGACTATTGGCGGGGCAGGCAGTGCCAACGGGTTGGCTGGTGGTCCCGCACGATGGTGCCGGCATCACGGCCGGGCAAGTCCAAGGCATCATCGAGCGAGCCTTCTTTCAGGCCAACAAAACCCGGGCCGCGATTCGATTGCCCCTGAGCAGCCAGACGAAAATGGTCTTCGCGGCTGCCGATCGAAATGGCCAGATTGTTGGCCTCTATCGCATGCCGGACGCGACCGTGTTCTCGATTGACGTGGCCGTCGCCAAGGCCCGCAACGTCAACTACTATGCCGATCCGGGAAAATTGCAGCCAATCGATCAGGTGCCAACGGTTCCGCGAGGGACTGCGTTCACGAATCGCACTATTCGCTATCTGTCATTGCCGAGATTCCCGAGCACGGTCGATTTGCAAATGCCCGGCCCCTTCTCGATCATCCGCGATGGCGGAACCGACCCGTCTACCGCTCGCATGGTTGGCCCGCGTTTGCCGGCCAGTGCGTTCAAGAGCGTCTACGGGCACGACGCGTTTTTCCCAGGAACAAATTTCCACGACAAGACGAACATCGCGAATCAGAATGGGATCGTATTCTTCCCGGGAAGTGCCCCTCTCTATCAACTGGGCAAAGGCTTGATTGGCGGGTTCGGCGCTTCCGGCGACGGCGTCGATCAAGATGATGTCGTCACTGCGGCCGGTGCCCTGGGCTTCGCGGTTGTGGGTGCTTATCGAGCGGATCAGGTTCATGTCGCGGGAGTTCGGCTGCCGTATCAGAACTTTAACCGGAACACCGAAGCGTTTTAGCAATGCAAGAATTTGCTCAACACGCACCGACCGCAAAGTCGATACGCCTCCCATGCGTCCTATTTTCCCCATCCTGGCGGCACTGATCGTTTGCCCATGTGCGGAAGTTGAAGCGCAGACGACAGCAGCGGATCACACTTTCGAGAGAGCCGGGAACCCGAGATCGATTGCACGCTGGGCTCGACCAAGCCAGACGCCCAAGATGGCTCTCGGCTACATTGGGCGGGCAACTGTGTTCGACCACGCCTGCTCCCCGCGTGAGGCCGAGGGAGTGATCGGCTACGACTACGTTGGTTATGGTCCCTACGGACGCGTGTTTCCAGGATGGGTTTTGTTTGGAGCTTCGCCTGGCCCGTACCAAACCGATGGACCGAGGATTTTTGACATCTTCTCGATTCGCCCCTTGCGGCGTGCGTTGAACAAGGACGCTGGCGAATCGAACGAGTAGTTACGGTGGTGCGGATCGTAACGATTCTCGCGACTCAAGATCTTTAAGCGGGCGACGCGCCAATTCGCTTTCGCCAAGTGCTTGACAAAGTCCCCCTCAAAATAGGTATACTCTTTACTCCAAAGACTTAGCGACAGGGACGTTGCTGCGCCTGAGTGTTCGCACGTGCTTCGAATGCGGTTAACCCTGTTGCTCGCGATTTCATTTGCCTGTGCAATTGGAATACTCAACCTGCCCGCCTCGGCGGAAGTACAGCACAAATCCGGATCTGGCGAATCAAGCGAGTACAGATTTCCCAAGGCAAGCCACACCGGTTCGCTATCGTGTGCGTCCGCGAGTTGTCATGCCTCATCAGGTTCTGTTCGGGCCGGCAGTGAGTACACAACCTGGGTGAACAGTGATCCACACTTCCGAGCCTATAGCGTTCTTCTCGACCCGCCTTCCAGAAGAATTGCCGAGAAGCTCAAACTTCGGAAACCTGCTCATGAAAGCCAATTGTGCCTGAATTGCCACGCTCCGAGTGCGCTCACCGCACCAAAGGCCGTGCTGAATCGGCCAACTCTTCCGGGCGTTGGCTGCGAGGACTGCCACGGACCTGCCGAAAAATACCTCTCAACTCATTACCAAGATGATTTCAAGCGTCTCACTCGAACAGAAAAGGCCGAGGCTCACGGACTCTTTCCAACCAAGGACCTGTCGTTCCGCGTGCGAATGTGTGCTTCGTGCCACGTTGGGGATGCGAGCCGGGAGGTGAATCACGACATGATCGCGGCCGGCCATCCGCGACTTGCATTTGAATACACGGGCTATCATCACAGCAAGAAATATACGCGGCACTGGGAGGAATCCGCATACGGCCCCGACTTCGAGGCCCGGGCCTGGGAGATTGGCCAGGTCGCGAGCGCACGCTCGGCGGTCGCATTGACAGTGCATCGTGCGGAGCGAGCGAAGGCTCAACGAGACCCGTGGCCGGAGTTGGCGGAATACAGTTGCTACGCTTGCCACAGGGATTTGAAGGCCGGCGAGTCGTGGGCGCCGGTTGTCCAATCGTCCCGAACACCGGGCTCGCTGCCTTGGGGAACATGGTACTTCAGCACCGCCGATCCTGCGATCGGCAACGTGGAAACGATCCAAAAGGAAGTCGCGGAGATGAGTCGATTGATGGAAAATCCTTCGCGAGACCCTCGGTTGGTTGCTCAGCGCGGCAAACAACTCATCGTTCATTTCGATGCTCGATTGAGACACCTGCAAAACTCGGCGGATGCGAATTCGCGATCGCATCCGTACGCTGCGGCGGACATCCAGAAATCCATCTCAGCAATCGCCCGGCATGGGTTGACAGACGACGGCACGAAATTTCGCAATCTCGATTGGGATGGTGCGACCCAACACTATCTAGCGATCGCAGCCCATTACTACTCCTGGGCAGAGGTCGATGCTTCGAGCCGCGATCCTCGCCTTCGCCAGCCGCTTGCCGATCTCAATGGCCTACTCGAATTCCCTAAATTGTATAACAGTCCCAAGGGCCACGATCCGGCCCAAATCTTGAAGCTGTTTCAGAAACTCCGAACCGACACCAGCGACCCCCACGGTACACGATGAAACCATTCTTCGTGAGAATGTTTGCCGCTCTGGCAATAAGTGCGAGCTTGCTGGCAAGTATCGCATGGATCGAAGGACCGCAGGGCAATGCGCAGGAACCAAAACAACCTGCCGTAAATGGGAACTTCGAGTCGTTGAGTGCCATTCACTGCATCGGCTGCCACGGCGGTCCAGATACGCCTGCCTACAAGGCCTATAGCCAGAAGGAGGGGGCCAGGCCGCCGCGAACCGATTTCATCCTCCTCACGGAATATCACACCTGGAAGAACGATGATATTCATTCCGAGGCACATAAAAACATCGAGCCCAAACTCAGTGCAGATGGAAAGCCCGCTAATCTTGCCGGAAAAATGCAGGAGATACTTAGCAAATCGCCCGCCCGAGTTGGCAAGGATTATCACGTCGATTCGGCCGCCGAGTGCCTGACTTGCCATGCCGTGGATCGACGTCCTGGGCCAGTGAGTAGTCCCGCCCTCGCTGCGGGAGATCGTTTCAATCGCGAGACTGGAGTGAGTTGCGAGGCCTGCCACGGATTGGTTTCCGAAGAGTGGATCGGCCAACACATTCAACGCGGCTGGCGTGAGCAAAAACCAGAAGCCAAGCTCAAAAGCGGGCAGATCGATCTCCGTGATCCTCACACCAAGGCCATGAAATGTGCCTCGTGTCATATCGGCAATAAGGAAGAAGGGAAGTTCGTCACACACGAAATGTACGCGGCAGGCCACCCACCCCTGCCGCCCTTTGAACTCGTGACATATTCCCGTGACCAACCCCGACATTTCATTGCGAACCGTGATAACAAAGCCCTGAAAGCGATGGAGGCGAAATTACAAGCCAATTTCCACTATCGTCCTGATGAAATGCAAGATACCCATGATTTCGCCGTCGGGACGCTGGCCGCATTCGAGGCGACGATGAAATTGCTGGCTGAGGATGCAAAATCGACTGCGGAATCCGGCAATCTACTCGACTTCGCACACTTCGACTGCTTCGCCTGCCATCACGACCTGAAGATTGAAAACGAAAGTCGCAAGCCACGCCCGGGAGTTGTCCCCGGCCGGCCCGTGATGCGCCCGTGGGCGACAGAGACATTGCAAGTCGTAATGGAGCCTGGCGCAAAAAAGGACGATGGCGGAAAAGCAAAAATTGAACTCAAGACCTTGATGACGCGACTGACCGACTCCTTCAACGTCCGTCCGTTCGGCGACCCCAACAGCGTGGCAAAGGAAGCCACGGCTCTGGCAAAATGGTGTGAGCAAGCGAAAGCAGATATTCTGCGCGTGAAATATACGCGCGAGGAGTCTATCAATTTGTATCGAGGATTAGCAAAGCATCTGAGTACGCTTCGCACAGACGGTGTATACCTGGACCATGACACGGCCCAGCAGATGGCCTGGGGATTGGTCGTTATTCAAGAAGAACTCAGCGGGCTGAAGAAGGAGTCGCCAGCCTTGGATCAGGTCGTGCGACTTCGATTGAGAGGCACTGAACGCGAGACGGTCGAAAAACGGCTTACCTCGCGATACGAACAGATTTACGGCTTCAAGCGAGACTCGTTCCTGGACGCTGCCGATGGATTCTTGAAAGCGTTCGATCCAAAATGATACAGTGCCTTATCGATCTCGCTTGAGCCAGGGGCGTTGTTCGTAGATGGCATCCTTTGGGTTGTCCGTCACGAACCACGGCTTGCCATTTCGCAGATACATTTTGCGCTGTTCATCGAAGTTCAACGGCCTCGCTCCGACTCTGCCAAATACGCCGATCTGGTTTCCAGTTTCATCCACGGCACGATCGCGATCGAGCCCCTTCGAAATTGCGAGTGCGTGGCCCTTCAGCGGAATCTTGAATGTAGCAACTAACTTCGGCGTCGGTCGCGGGCTGAATCCGTCGTTGCCCGGAGTGTCCGGCCCAGTCAATTGCACAACTCGCAGGCCATTCTTGCCATCGGCCAGATACGCAAACTCGGTGTTGTAGGTGATTCCCAGTTTCACATCGTGAGTATCATTGATCTCGCCATCCGCGTTGTAGATCATGGCCAACTTCGGCTCATCCGCTTTCGTGATGTCCAGGATGACCAAGCCTCGGGGTCCCGCGGCCAAGTATGCATACGTCCGTGCTAAATAAATGTTATGAACATCGTGAATCTTCATCTTGGCTTTCACAACGGGCTTGGCGAGGTCGGTGACGTCGAGGACTTTGACCCCCTCTTCATCACAGAGATACGCATACCGAAACTGTATTTGAACCGCTTTCGGATGTTTCACATATTCTTCGCCTAGCACACACGTGATTCGCGGATTTTTCAGATCCTCAATGGACACAACCACCAGGCCCGCGTCGCAACAGATATAGGCATAGTGGCCAACAATAGTGCAATTCTTTGCACCGTTCAGCAATCCATCTGGGTTAAAGGTGAGATCACGTTTGAGGAAATTGTTATCCGGGTGCCCATCGACTGTGACGCCGATGCCGACCAGGATTAGGCCTTCGTATTTATCGGTAACGTATACATAACCAAAGTACGGGGCGATTGGCTGTTCCTTGTTCTCGGGATTCATTTTTCGAGTCGGGTCCACGGCCACCGTGCTGGGCACGGCCACTGACGTTGCAAACTTACTGGGAACGTGGAATCTCTGACCAAGCGGAGAGACAGGTGCACTCGTGATTCGCTCGGCAAATGCCTTGTTATCGATGAAGGCAACGTCGAATGCGCGCATACCTCCCTCGCCACAGGCGGCAAACAGGTATTCTCCGCGTAGTTGCAAGCTCAAAATCTCATTCTTCTGATGTGGTCGCAGGAATGCCTCTGACACATCCCGCCCGGGATGCTCGTGGCCGACACCGAGTTCAAATCCCTTAGACGCATGTTTCTTGTAAAAATCCGGGAAGGCGATCTCGTGGAGTGTGCTGCCGATAACCGCCTGCGGTTCTTCGCGTTCCGTTACGACCACGCCGTACAAGCCTTCCTCTCCTGCTCCTACCCAGCAGTAACGGCCAATCAAATTCAAGTAATTTGTTCCCTGCATCATCAACTGGCCGAGCCAGGCGTTGTTGTCGTTCTGGGCCGAAAGATGGCAGTCGGTGCATTGTTTGGTTTCACGGGCACCGCGTCCGCGTACGGTGTGTGGGACATTCGTACTAAATGCCGTACCGCCGTAGCCGTCTCCCGAAAGTGTCTGCTGTTGCGGATAAATCGATTCACGGTTGTTGTTGTAGCTTCCCACGTGAACCGCACAGGAAGAACGAGCAGGCCCGATGCGGTTCTTAGTGACATCGCCATCGCGTGCCAGCATATAAATGTCATCACGCAAAGTTTGAAAGTTATAGGGAACGAAATTACGTGAGGCCTCACCGTCTCCATGAAGATTCGGTGCCTTGATGTTAGCTTTCTGCGGCAGATGACAGCCGTAGCAACTTGGGTTCCAAGACGAATGGCAGGCAATGCAACTCATATTCTTGTTCGAGTGAGCACATTTTTCGTCGCCTGGATAGTCGCCGTATACGAGCGTATCTCCCTCAATTCGGACAGTTTTAGCCAAAGCGGCCTTCTGATTGTAACGCGGATGAGTCGGGTCGGTCGTGTCTTTCGTTTGCACAACTTCCCACCTCAATCCGGCTTCGACCATCGAATTCTGGAAGACTCGTGAGCGGCCAGTCGCATCGCGAACCACTTCAAAACGCGGCTTCTGGAACGGAGTCTTCATCGCTTGCAGGTTTCGTCCCTGATTGTTTGGTGCCGAGGTGTACGCGGCCGGGCCGGTCGTTCGCAGTTTGGCGTATTCGCCTGCCGTTCCATGGCAGTCCGTGCACTGAATTTCGATTGCGGCCCGCACTTCCTGATGTAGCCGGTTATTTCCATGCACGTCCTGGGAGAAATGGCAATCGACACAGTGCATGCCTTTTTCCATGTGAATATCGAGCATGTGGACCGGTGTTCCGCTTCTACACGCATCCAACGCTCGGTCGGCCGCGTTAGTCATCTTGGCATCGTGATCGTCACGCTTCTTGTGCGACTGCGTCACCCATTTGGGTACATCCACAGCGGCTTTCAGATCCGCGGGGGTCACTTTTGCCAATCGATCGCCTTGAAAATCCAACATGTGACCCTGTCGATCTCGCTTGAATACGGCCCGATAAACCCAGCCGTGGCCGTGAAAATCCGCGAAGTATTGATTCGACATGTGCGGATTCAAGGCTGTGATGTTGTTCAAGAATGCCGGATCAGACCAGTTTCCGCGCACTGCTGCCTCTTCGGGGTTTGCCATCAGAGCGTTCACCGCTTCAGCAGAGGTCGGATACTTCTGCTGTTGGGGATACATCAATCGACCCTGAGTTTCTTGATCCCACCACATGTAGCCGATGTACGAATTCATCACGGTCGTTCCCGGATGAATGTGGCAGACGATGCACTGACTGGTGGGAATCGCACTGGTAAATTTGTGCTCGATCGGATGCCCCGATTCGCCTCTTGGAATCATGGGGTCCTTCGATGAGGTGGTCCCGAGGTTTCCATGTTTCGCGTAGGGACCGGAATGAACCTCGGAACGATCGTTCGCATAAACCACGTGGCAAGCCGAGCACCCGCTGGAGCGATAATCACCCGGATGGTCGTTGGTGCCGAGGAAATTGAGCGTCGGATCGAACAGGCGTGTCTTGTTGAGAGACACGAGGACTGGGTCGGTCCGATTCTGCGTGCCAAGTCCGCGATCGGACAATCGAGTTCGGGGACGTCCCGGCTCTTCGAGCCGTTCCGGGATGCCAACCTCCGGGCGGAATCTTCCACCACGTTCGAATACTCTCAGAACATTTCCTGGCTGTCCAATCTCGAACCTCGGTAGCGGGTCCAGGTAGGGAAGCACGCCCTTGTTCTCGGCAATCTCTTCGGCCGTCGGAGCAGGGACACTGACGAGTCGCAGCGATGCTCCATTCGTCCCGTAAGCTTCACCAAAGCGGGCCTTCTTGAATGGCACCGAGCCATTGTTGTAGAGTGCCGCCCCCCACAACATGCAGCCGGTCGTCATGATCTGCTTGCGATTCGTTTGCACTTCTTGCGGATGGCAACCCGCTGTTCCACACGAGATGTGGGCTATTCGCAGGTCGCCGGGATTCACGAAGCGAATGAATTCGGGCGACTCATGATTAAGCAAGGTATACGATCGCACGGGATTCGCCGACGATGGCCAAAGCCCGGGATGACGCGGTCGAACGTGTGCGCCTTGCTTGTCGAAGGCCGCGGCATCGCCGCCGTGACAGTCCGTGCAGCCGATTCGCAGCGTGCTCGTCTGATGTGGGTCGCCGACATTCTTGTGACAGGTAACACAGCCAAAACTCTTGCGCTCGCGATCCTGGTCGGACTGGCCCATTAGATTCACCCCGGCCATCTCGGGAGGCATCGGGTAGGGATCTTCTGGATCAAGCGAGTAGGCCGGACGTCGCGGGTCTTGCAATCCCCAGTCTTGCGTTTTCGCGGCGAGATCCAAGTCACTTTCAGGGTCCCAAAACCACACCATAGCAAGGCACAGAAATCCCCCGGCAAAGACCAGCGCGGGAAGCACGGGCACGCGACTGCGAGCGGTGGTGGAAGCGTACGCGTCCATGCGTTCTCGAATGAATGGTTGGAAGACCCCGCCTGGCAAATATCCTGGGCGAGGAAACAGTCAAGCCGAAGATCGCCGTTCATCGCAGTTCGCCTATTCTTCCAATTGCTAGCCAGACCCCTACGGTTTACGCAGATTCGCGCAAATCTCACGTTGCTTCCGATTCGCCAGTTCACCAAACGAGCATTTCGAGTCGATGTGAAGATTGTCCGCATTTACGGGCGTATGCAAATGGAGGGTCGGCTATGTGTCGGGCAAGACTGTGGGCCGGCGTAGTAGGATCATTCCTTGCATTTGCCGTGGCACATTCCGACGATTCGGAGCAGCGATCCGACATCATTCGCCTCGATCCGTTTGCGATTCAAGGCCAAGAACCACCCAAGAAAGAGCCAACCAAGGCGGACCCTCCAGCCAAGGGGAAAGAACTGCTCCCCAAGGGAAAAGAGCCGCCAAAGAAGAAGGACGCTGAGATACCCGATGCATTCGCACAGGCCACAAACACGGGTGGCGAAGCCCCCGAGAGTTCGTTTTCCCGCATGATGGGTGATTGGGTCGGCGCACTCTACGCGACCCAAACGATCCGCGTTCCCAGTTACAAGATTAACACGGCATTCCCGAAACAGAATCGTGTTGATCGCATTGTCATACCTGGCCCGAATGGATTGCCTCCTCGAATAATCAATGTCAATACTCAGGTACCGCTGCCGCCGGTTACAACTGTAGTCGAAAGCATCGAGGAGCTGACAGCTCAGGTTCCAATTCTTTCGCGGGGCCCTTTCAAGATTGGCGAGAACGAGCGCCCCATGCCAGAGGACCGGGTGTTCTTGACTTACAATTACTTTCAAGGCGTCCCGGGCCCCAAATTCCAGACTCCACCGCCAGTGACATCGCTTAACGGTGGCGTTCCGACCACGACCCAAACATTCATCCCTTCGCAGGGAGAAGACTACTACGTCAATCGTGGTGTGATCGGGTTCGAGACATCGTTTCTGGATGGCATGGCCTCCTTCGGCATGCGAGCCCCATTCGTCCAACGACAAGGCGATGGCAGCTTGACCGAAGCGGACTTCGGCGCTCTGACTTTCGTCTTCAAATATCTTGCACTGACGGATGGCGTCAATGGAATCTCGGGCGGCTTGGTCGTGACGGCCCCGACGGGGCCTGCGATTCAGACGATCGAAGGGCCGATCCGCTCGACTCTGATCCAGCCGTGGGTCGGTTTCTTTGCCAGTGCGGGGGAAGCGTTCGCGATGGGCTTTTCGTCCGTTGCCGTCCCGACCGATGATCGCGACACCACGATCATGTTCAACGATCTCAGTGTGGGTATTGTCGTCTTCGAATCGCCAACCGGTCTGGTCAGCTACGTTGCCCCGATGGTGGAAGCGCATTTGACAACGCCGCTCAACAATCGTGGCGATAATGCACTCTTGTCCGTACCCGACTTGCTAGTACTGACGGGTGGAGTACAGATCGGCTTCGGGCCTGCCAGCGTGAGCCTAGGCGTGGCGACCCCGGTCAGTGGGCCACGGATTTACAATTACGAAGCCTTCGCACAGTTGAACTTCCGCTATTGATTTCTAAGTCGGTCGATCAGTGACGAGTTTCTCAACCAGAACAAACCGAGTCGGATGATTTTGGAGAATCGGCCATGGGTCGGGCAAGAATGTGGACCGGCGTGATGGGGGCTTTCCTGGCCTTTGCCGCCGCACACCCCGGCGATCCGGACCCTGCGCCCGAAATCACACGGCTCGATCCGTTCGCGATTCAGGCTCAAGAGCCACCGAAGAAAGGCTCGCCAAAGCTGGACCCTCCCGGCAAGGGCAAAGAACCTCCTCCTAAAGGTAAAGAGCCGCCGGAGAAGAAGGACGCGGAGATCCCCGATGCGTTCGCACAGGCCACCAACACTGGCGGCGAAGCACCCGAGAGTTCGTTTTCCCGCATGATGGGCGACTGGGTCGGCGCGCTGTATGCGACCCAAACGATTCGCGTGCCCAGCATCAAATCCATTACCACCTACCCGACGCGAAACCGAGTCCAGCGAGTCCAAGTGCTCGTCCCGGATGGGGAACCTCGCTTTATCAACGTGACTACCAAGGTCCCACTTCCACCAGTGACGACGGTCGTCGAAAGCACCGAGGAGCTTACAGCACAAGTACCGATCCTTTCGCGCGGCGCGTTCAAGGTCGCCGAGAATGAGCGTCCCATCCCGGAGGACCGCGTGTTCTTGAATTTCAACACCTTTCAAGGTGTTCCCGGGCCCAATTTCCAGACTCCGCCCCCAGTGACCACACTCAATGGCGGAGTGCCGACGACGACTCAGTCTTTCATTCCCTCGCAGGGACAAGACGGATACGTCAATCGCGGTGTGATTGGCTTTGAAACAACCTTCTTGGAAGGATTGGCCTCCGTCGGCATGAGAGCACCATTTGTTCAGCGTCAGGGAGATGGCAGCTTGTCGGATGCAGATTTTGGCGCACTGACTTTCGTGTTCAAATATCTGGCATTCACAAATGGCGTCGATGCGATCTCCGGCGGGTTGGTCGTGACGGCCCCCACGGGACCTGCGATTCAGACAATCGACGGACCAATTAATTCGACTTTGATTCAGCCGTGGGTCGGCTTCTTCGCAAGTGCGGGAGACCTGTTCGCGATGGGATTCTCATCCATCGCCGTCCCGACCGATGATCGCGACACGACGATCTTGTTCAACGATCTCAGCGTGGGAGTTGTCGTCTATCAATCGCCAACCGGGTTTGTGAATTACGTTGCACCCATGGCGGAAGCGCATTTGACAACGCCGGTGAACAATCGGGGCGAAAATGCTCTCGTGTCGGTTCCCGATCTTTTGGTGTTGACGGGCGGAGTTCAGATCGGATTCGGTCCCGCGAGCATTAGCTTGGGCGTCGCGGCACCGGTAACCGAGCCACGCATTTACAATTACGAGGCCTTTGCACAGTTAAACTTCCGTTATTGAGAGCGGCGGCTTTGCTGCGGAGTTGTGTTCGCCCGCACTCTGGGGAGTGCGGCCACGCAACGGTGTGTCACTTCACCTTCCCGCCGGGCACCTTGCCCAGGCCTTCGAACAAGTGAACCAGCGAGACCATCAGCTTCTTCCAGTCACCTTCGTGCAGGCTTTCGTTCGGGGCATGGGCGTTGCTCGCTGGATCCTCGATGCCCAAGAGCAGGGCAGGGGCACCGCCGAACAATTCGGCCAGCGGACCCACGAAACCGATCGTGCCGCCGCAACCGATGGCGATTGGATCACGGTCGAAGCCCTTGCGAAGTCCCCCCATCGCGGCCTCGAAGGCCGGACCATTGGGATCAGTCATCCACCAGTTCACGGGACCCGCGACCTCAGTGACCTTCACCTCCACACCCCACGGCGGGTTGGCCGTGAGGAACGCTTTCAATTGCTGAAACACTTCGGCAGGCTGCTGGTCCGGCACGATTCGGCAACTGACCAACGCTTTCGCAGATGGCAGCACCTGATTGGACGCACTCTTGATCGAACTCGCCTCCTGGGCGATGACCGTGACGGCCGGGCGTCGCCAGGTTTGTTCGTATGGCGATAGGCCGGTTTCCATAGTCAGGCGGGCACCGGGCAGAACTTGCGAATCCTTCCGCCATTTCTCTTGATCGCCTGGCAGGCGTTTGAACGCAGCCCGTTCCTTGTCGGTTAGTGGACGAACTTTGTCGTAATAGCCCGGAATCGGC
>Ga0163152_10007166_pt1 | contig 12287 bp, 13 predicted proteins | sample OliLakLV19MP8IB2_FD_148635 | JGI IMG/M metagenome (GOLD analysis project Ga0163152, IMG submission 148635) | Freshwater microbial mat bacterial communities from Lake Vanda, McMurdo Dry Valleys, Antarctica - Oligotrophic Lake LV.19.MP8.IB-2 | ecosystem: Environmental > Aquatic > Freshwater >... | reverse complement strand
TTGTATTCGTCCACAATCTACACTCCTATGCGTTGACTGAAATGTTGTGTTTTGTACGACAAATTGTCGTTCTTGAAAAATGATTGTTTCAACCATATCGGTGGGAGTTAAATCTGGAGCGCACGGTGGACCTATTTTTGTACCCTGACCTACTTGACCAGATGATGTTTTACACCAAAAGACCCCATATTGTATGGTAATTGTTTCTCCAATATGCTTGGTCGCAACCACATCAGATCTCCACCTCCATACACTACTCCTGCTTTTAGGAGTTTCTAGAGGCGTGAAGTTGATACCTACTCCGTCTTGGGAGGCCATAACAGGATATGCGTATCCTGTAAATAAGAATAAATTTATTAGAAAAATAAATCTAATGATTAGTTTTTTATATTTACTAAAGCTAATAGCCGTGATCATCTTCGAGAGGTTCTTCTGGGAAATTTGTATTGAGTTTAAATAGGAATTCGTTGGCTAATTTTCTATCAGAAATAGAGATTGTGTCTTTCAAAATAGTAATCGTGGTAACACCTGGTTTCCAAATATTTTCTGGATAAATTGAAATGGTATTTCCTTTAATTTTTATATATGTTTGCACATATGGTGCTACACTATAGCGAAATTTTCGTGGATCAAGTGCATCATTAAATACAAAGTCAACAACAGTAACGGGAAGGTATACCTCAGTAGCACTTGACTGTGGAGTGGTGCTTAGAATTTCTAACGGAGATTGTGGATTGCTTTGTTTGGGGCTTGTCTGAAAAGAAGTGGGTATTCTTGTATCAATTGTTGGTATATTAATACCATCCTGATCAGGAGTCGTATTTTTTCGAGGAGTTAAGAGTACAACTAAACTTAATATAATCAGTATGACAAAAATTGCTATGCCAATTTTTATTTTTTTATTATCCATATAAACTAATGACAAAAATAATCATATGCATCAAACCACTGTGTTCCCGACTTGCTTGACCCACTACCTAATTGTATATGTAAATGATCACAATCGGCGCCAGTACAAATTTGAGCTCCAACAGCTGAATTTTGCGAGGAACCCCCTCTACCTGAACCAGTCTGTGTATGATGAAATTGAAGCCAATATTTTTCTTGTGTAACTTCATCAGTTCCTGAATATGTTTGTATAGATGGTTTTGATGGGTGATTATGAAATTGCCAATTAACTGCGTGGCCGTTTACTTTTGGTAAGTAGACTGTTTTATCGTTGTTGGCATTTCGCACATCTAATCCATATTCGGTACCTATGCCGGTACCACAATACACTCTCCACTTTGTTTCTAAGTATGAAGCATTGCAGTGTTGACAAGGTGTGGGAGGATTTTTACTGTGCACACCTGCACAAATGACGCGTGGACTACTTTTTAATGGACAGTCTCGAGAAGTTATGGGGTCGTCTGGTGCTGGTGGTGGCGCAGGCGGGTTTGGTGGTGGCGTGTTTCCACCACCTCCATTATCTCCTCCTCCTGATCCCTCGCCCGGTCCCTCTACATCCCCACCCTCACCTGCAAGTTCTAAGTATATTGCTTTTATGATTTCTATAATAGCTCTTTGATCAGATCTGACATTATCAAGTACTGAAGTAGGTGCTGGTGGAAAAAATGACGATAAGGGTGGTGGATTGGTGGCGCCCAGTGTAGGTTGAGGATTAGGGCTTCCACCACACGAAACTCCGGTATCATAGGTGTCTCCTCCCAATATGCCCCCCAGTCCTCCAATATCAATTTGTATTCGTCCACAATCTACACTCCTATGCGTTGACTGAAATGTTGTGTTTTGTACGACAAATTGTCGTTCTTGAAAAATGATTGTTTCAACCATATCGGTGGGAGTTAAATCTGGAGCACAGGGTGATCCTTTTCCTTCACCAACCTGTCCTGATGAGGTTTTACACCAATATACTCCGTATTGTATCGTGATTGTTTCTCCAATATGTTTACTTGCAGTAGTGTCTGATCTCCATCTCCATACACTATTGTTGCTTTTTGGTGTTTCAAGAGAGGTAAAATTGATACCCACTCCGTCTTGGGAGGCGCGTGTAAAAAGATTGGGAGTTTTAATTTGAAAAAGAGAAGTATTTACAGATAGAACTGTAAAAAATAATAGAAAGACAACACCAATAATGCTTCTTGTTCGATTGTTGACCATGTATTTTATTTTCCTTTTTGTGCCCAAAAAGTATTAGCTGCAAAAAGACTATCAAATGTACCAGCGTCATGCCACCAGCCGTTAAGCTCCGCCCAGGCAAGCTGATTTTTTTGAATGTATGCATTATTTACTTGTGTTATTTCAAGCTCACCTCTATCTGATGGAACACAATCGTTAATAAGCGAGAATACTTGAGTATCATATATATAAAGGCCAGTAACAGCAAAGTCTGAAGGAGGATTTGTTGGCTTTTCAATGATTTCTACAATTTTTTTACTGTCTTGCGAGTCAAATCGGGGGACTCCAAAACGTTGTGGATCATGTACTTTCTTTAAAAAAACAACAGCCCCTTGAGTAAATGATTGCACGGTAGGCGTTATGTCTGCGTCAGTTGTGTTGTCGCCTAAAATGACACAAATAGACTCTCCATCGCTAAAATCCTTAGCAAGAGAGAGAGCGTCGGCAATTCCTCCTTTAGGGTTGTCTTGATATGCATACTCAAGATGAGTAATTCCTAGTTCGTGGCCATTTTTTAAAACACTTAAAAAGTGTCCGGCATGAGGACCAGAAGTTACAATGAGAATTTCTGTAATGCCTGCATTTACTAGTGTTCGTATAGGATAGAAAACCATTGGTTTGTCATATACGGGCAATAAATGTTTATTTGTTGCGTAGGTAAGTGGATATAGTCTGGTAGCAAGGCCACCAGCTAGAATGACTCCTTTCATAATAATATTAGCTGAAATATAAATAGGGCAATTGCGCCAAGTAACATATATTCTAGCACAATTTTGAGCTTGAACGTTTTATCTAGTGCGTGATGAGTAAGGCCCCATGATATATAAAAAATAACAAACATAGATAAAACTAAAAATTGCTGAGTTCGTTGGCCTCTCACAAGCGCGAGTGTCGTGAGGAAAAAAACTCCCACAGATAATAAAAGTAGGTATTCAAAAATGTGTTTTTTAACTGTTGTGCTAGTGTGTTTTATAAATTTAATATGTGACATGTTATAAAATAACTCCTGTACGTATTATAAATAAGGACGCAATAATAATAAGTAAAAAAATGCCATGTGCTACATGCTTGCCAGTAATGCGAAAAAGATTGAGCCTGAATGCATAGTAAAAATCAAACATAATAGCAATAAACAAAACCAATACCAAGAAAAATGGTGTATATGATGTCATTTTTTTTGCTTGAGAAATGAATACATCACGTATAGATTGTGGAGATATTTCTTCTCCCTTTATAGCTCTATTTTTACCAGTTGTTATAGCAATAGGTGCTTTTTTTTGCACTTGTGGTTTTTTTTGAGTTTGAACGATTGGTTTTGTTGTTTGTTCTACAGCACCAACACTTTTTACAAATGATCTTGATGAAGGAGGAGCTCCAAACAGTTGTACTACAAGAGTCGTATCTTCACCCGAAATCGAACCGTTCATAACACAAAAACCTACATCTTTATATCCGGGCTTCAACATGTTTTCTCTGTGTGTCGGTGAACCCATCCATGCATTTATACAGCCATCTGAATTGCTAAAATTTTTACACAAGTTTTCACCTGCAAACGCGTAACGATAACCGGAATTAGCGATAGATTTCCATGGTGAGGCTCCGTTGTCACAAAAATGTGCCCAGCAATTTCCAGCAATCATTTTTTGTGCTTTGTCACACGCAGCAATATCAAGCACCCCGTTGTGTTGAAGCACGCCCTGTCCGCTTTCAGCTCTTTTTTGATTGGTAAGCTCATATAAGCGTGCCACCGACATATCGGTTGCTATTCCTAATATATTTGCAATTGGAGTATAGCGATATACAGCCGACAAAATCATTATAAAAAGTAGATAATAACTAAGTGAGTCAATATGGACTAGTTTCGATCTGAAATTATTACTCTCAGATGGAATAAAAAGAAAGTGAAGAAAATTTTTCATATAATACTTCATTTTAGAAGTATTTGATGATGAAATCAAGCTTCTTAAACGACAATTTGTAGCCAATAAAAATACCAATAGAATCAATAAAAATATCACGTAAGGTGCCATCTCGAGTAGGGACAAGTGTCTGATGTAATTCATCACTTATCGCATATAGAAGGCAAAAGACTACGGCGATAGTAATGCTTTTTTTTAGAGTATATTTTTGTGATTTATAAAATGCTCTGACAAGCAACACGTACAATATGAAATATTCGATAACATGTAGAGATTTGAATATCAAAAAATCAAAAACATATTCTTGTGTTACTCCAAAGCGAGGTCGAGAGGACATTAAAAAAATAAGCACCATACAAGCTATTGCGGGTCCCCATCCAAAAATAAACTGTTGTACTTGTTTCATAAAGTTTGACGTGTAGACCTCTTTACTATCTTATGGACTAAATATGAAATAGTGAATAGTGAAATAAGATACGAGGCAACTGCAAATGATTTTGACATAACATAGAGATAATTACCAGTATGAATATTATTTATTCCAAGTATATCTCCTTGCGTTTGGGATATATCTTCTTTGGGCTTTATTGATTGCGGTTTTATGTTTGTTTGAATAATTGTATTTGAACTTGGTTTTATCTCTTCATCTTCGTCATTCTGTAGCGTTATAAATGTTGTTTTTGTGTCGGAACTAGTTGGAGTTGGTTTTTGGATAGAATTATTTTTTTGTTGAGCAGCTATGCACGATGAATTTTTATTTCCTTTTGTTGCATCCTGAATACATACGCTATTTGAAGTTATTTCCGATTTTCCAATAGATTTTCCTTGTGTTGCAGTGGTGTATGAAATGCTGTCAATCTGTTTTTGAGTGCTATCAAGCAATCTCACTGAGTCTCCAGTATTATTAAAAATATCTGATGTTAGATTAATTACTCCATATCCCTGCGAAGCAACGGTAATACTAAAGGGCTTAGGTGTTGAACCGGTACTTTCTCCATCGTCAATAAACCAATTGGTAAGCCGTACTTCAAAGGAGTTTGCATTGTATATTTCTACCCATTCGAAATCTTGATCTTCAGGGTGCACCATGCTTTCTGAAATATACAAAGAGCTAAAAGTTTGTGAAGCATCTACAGAAATGAGTGATGTTGGAGTGCTTGATGTAGATGGTTGAAGCTGTAGCGTGCTTTGACAAGACGAGCTATTTGAACCTCTTTTTGTAATAGTTTGTGTTGTCATAAATGATCCAGTCCCATCGGGGCAGCGTGCAATACTTTTTGAACTATCAATTGAACCCGAGTAGGTTGCAATTTCAATTATTTCATCAGTAACCTTTTTTAAGATTAGCGTGTCTCCTGAGTTATTAAGTACATTTTTTGATGTTGCAAGCCCATACTCTTTAGGACCGAGAGTTTGTGTATCAAATGAGGTATTTTTTCCTATTTCATCAGTAAGTACGTATTGCGACAAATCAATATGATCGTCAGTATCATTGTATAACTCTACCCATTCGTCTAAGTCGCCACTTGGTGCGGGATACACTTCATTGATAATGAGAGCGTGCACATATGTAGTAGAAACGAGGAATAAAAAGACTAATACACAGAGTGTGATAGATATTCGAGCTATCATCTCATATATATCATACGCCTACATACTAGATCATTGTCAATATGTAAAAAAATTACCTCAAATAAACATGGAGATAAAAGGATGAATTGTTGGAGTCTTTGTGTACAAGTTTTACGTAAGGCAAAGCACATCCAGACGAACCTGAAAAACTACCTCGATAAAGTGTTCCGTCGGTGACAGCTTTTACATCATTTGATGAGCCATTGATATCGATTCCATTATGAAAATTATATATTCGCCCAACCCACGAATTTCGTACTGCCCATGTTGAACCATATCCTTGCTCGAGCTCAATTGCAGGGTTTATCGGCCAATCCCAACTACCTGAAGGGTTAAAGGGATCTCCGTCTGATGACCCGCAAGAGGATCCTGAACAATTTGTGTGATCGACGGGCTTAAGATAAGAAAAAGGATTAACGACGCTGTCACCTTCTTTAACTATAAAATGCAAGTGTCCTCCAGCCGAATTGCATGAAGCTCCGGCTATAACAGATGCTATTGAGTCTCCTTTTTTCACTTCTCGTACCAATGACTCATTGCCCGCTCCCGACACAATTGCTTGAATGGCTGCATATTCAGATTTAAGCTTGTCAAGAAGACCTTGGTATGTGCGTTCATCATTTTTGGTAACTTCCAGAAGTTTTTGTTTGGATTGTTTTTGTGAGGTAAGTGTTACTGTTTGGGCACCTAATGTTTCTTTTAATGCATCCAGCTGTACTTTTTTCTCTTCTCGTAGTTTTTTTTGTTCTTCGAAACTATCCTTTGCTTGTTGTACTTTAAATGCCATCCTGCGATCGGTGTCTTGTACTGTTTTCAAATATTTAACGCGGTGGGTGAGTGTAGCTGCATCTTGTGATGTTAACAGAATGTCAAAAATATTAGTTTGGTGGTTTTTGTAACCTTGGGCAATTTTAGCGAGAAGTACTGTTCCTAAATAGTCTAGAGACTCGTTTAACGCTCCAATTCGAGTATTTAAGTCTTCAATTTCTTCGCCTGTTGTTATGATTGCATGTTCAGTAGACACGATTTTAAGCGTTGTAAGTTGAATTTGGTTATTCATCAACTGGATATGAGAGGCAAGTGTATTTTTTTGTTCTCTAACTTCGGCAACTTTCTTTTCATATTCAGCAATTTTTTTTTGACATTCTTCACTATTTTTACACTCTTGACCATTTACAAAAAAAGCACTGACAAAAAAGAAAAACAAAACAATAAAAAAAGTTTTAATATAGTTTTTATTGTGCATAAGTACTATTTATAACAAACAAAGTATGATGATATAAAAAAGACGTGCGAGTTTTTATTTTATATATTTTTTTGTAGCAAAGTAGATACCAAAAAATCCAATAAGAGTACCAAAAAAGAAAATAACAAAATATGAAAGCATGATAAACGACCATGAAGGTGGCCAAACGAATATATTTAACCCACCAAAACCGTAAAATGGCAAACGGGATACACCTTGCAAATATGTATGGAGGAATGGTTTAAAGTAAAAAAAGACAGAATAAAACAATAGAAACGCAATAGTCGCCGAAGTTGTTCCAAAAAGGAGTCCTTCTTGAATAAATGGTTTTCGTATATATCCTTTACTTGCTCCAAGTAGTTGCATCAGTTCAATCTCATCTTTTTTGAGCGCTATTTTAAAGGCTGCCGTTGTCATAAGCACAACAAACGATATGAAAAGAAGTGTTGCAAAAATAATAAGAGAACCGCGCCTCATAAGTGTTGTAATAGATAATAATTTATCAACAATCTGTTTTTGAAATTCTACGTCGTCTACGTTAGGTTGTTTTTTTAAATATTCAGCAATCTGAGATAAATATTCTGGGCGTTTGGCAAAAATACCAAGGCTTGCAGGCAATATATCGGCTGATACCATTTCAAGCAAAAGTGGATTGTCGCGATTTAAATCTTTATATATTTTGAGTGCTTGTTGTTGAGATGTGTATTCAACAGAAGAAACTTTGCCAGAATCAGTTAGTGTTTTTTGAATAGTAATAATGTCACTTTCTTTTGTTTTGGTATCAAAATATACAGTTACTTGTGGCTTTGTCTCAACATATGACAAAACACCATTGAAAAAAGAGGTGATTGTAAAGAAAAAAAGACTTAAAAATAAGGTAAAAAATAGTATTAAAAAAGATGCCAGTGATTGATAGGGAGTCCTTTTGATTGATGTTAGTATTTCATTCATAGGTCATATCCGCTGCCACGAGCGTCTTTAACAATTGAACCATTTTTCATTACGATAACGCGTTTTTTTACACTGTTGACGATATCTACATTATGAGTGGCAATTATCACTGTTTTATTTTCATTATCGAGTTTTTTGAAAATATTCATAATTTCCCATGAGGTTTTTGGATCAAGATTTCCAGTTGGTTCATCGGCCAATATTATTGATCGCCTACCCACTACTGCTCGAGCTATAGCCGCTCTTTGTAGTTCGCCAGCCGACAGTTGTATGGGAAACATAAATTTTTTCTCCGATAGCCCAACAAGCTTTAATACTCGATCAGCTTCGTCTCTGACTGATTTATCAGAGTACCCAGAAACTTTTAGAGCAATAGCAACGTTCTCAATAATATTTTTATCGAATAACATTTTGAAATCCTGAAAAACAAATCCGATAGACTGTCGCAACTTTTCTACACTTTTAAACCGCTTATCGGTTATTGTTGTATCATTTACAACTATCGAGCCTGCTGTAGGAGTAACTGCGGCAATTATTAGTTTTAAAATAGTTGTTTTACCTGCTCCTGAAGGTCCAACTAGAAAAACAAATTCATTATCATCGATTTGAAATGTGGTATTGTGGAGCTCAAATGTGCCGAGTGAATATATTTTGGATACTTTGTCAAAAACAATCATACTTACTATTTTACAACTTCAATATAGCCCGCATCCATAAGCCAACCGGCTTTTTCTGCTGAATAGGTTTCACCCCATACAGTAATTTTCTTACCAATGTATTCGTTCAAGTCAACAGTAGTTGAAGTAAGGTACACATTTTGTGATTCCCCACCTGGCCTTTCAAGGTGAAAATCACCTTCACCTTCGATTCCGCCTTCCTTTAATATTCCAGTTGCGTTATCTTTAAATTTAGTTTTATCGTTGATACCGGCTTTGCCAGCAACATCTTTTTTTTCACCTTGCGTATTTTCGTTCATCTCCTTATTGCCCTTATCTCCACTATTTACAATTTTAGAAAATCCAAACCCAACAGTGCTTCCGAAAATAACAACCCCTAGTAATATCATCATGCTCTTAGAAATAGAATAGGTACTTTGTGTACGTGGAGTATCTGAGTCCATTTTATGGACTGTAGTGACAGGTTTGTCGTCACTTAGTTGATTTAAAACTGAGTTTGCCATAATACTTAAATATAGCAGACTCACCAATAAATATCAATTATTTGGAGGGTAAAGCCAGAGTATTATATTTTTTTTAGATAGGCTTTGATAAAGCCATCCAGTTCTCCATCAAGTACGTTATCTGTATTTGTTTCTTCATGACCTGTTCGCGTGTCTTTAACTAATTTATACGGATGAAGCACATAATTACGTATTTGCATGCCCCATGATGCCATCTTAGCGCCTTTCATAGAATCAATTTGTTTATTTTTCCTTTCCTGTTCATACGCCCAAAGTTTTCCTCTGAGCACTTTAAGAGCAGTTTCTCTGTTTTGTTCTTGTTTTCTTTCCTGTTGACTTGTCACTACAATGCCTGAAGGAATATGTTTAAGGCGTACTGCTGTTGATACTTTATTGACATTTTGACCTCCATGACCTCCAGCTCTAAAAAATTGCCATTCAAGGTCGTCATCTTTTACCTCTATTACATTATTTTCTAAAATAGGTAGCACCTCGGCCAATGCAAAGGATGTCTGTCGTAGATTGTTTGCATTAAAAGGGGATTGGCGTACTAATCTATGCACTCCTGCCTCAGACTTAAGGTATCCATATGCAAAATCACCCTCAACTTCCATAATTACTGTTTTTATTCCTGCCTCTTCACCTGCAACGTAGTCTACGAGGACATACTTAAAGCCCTTTCGTTCACAATATCTCGTGTACATTCGATGAAGCATTGATGTCCAGTCCATAGCTTCAGTACCGCCCTGACCTGCGTGAAGCGCAAGGATAGCTGGGCCTCTATCATAGGGACCCGATAGAAAAATGTACATTTCATAATCTGATAGTTGTTTTTGCAACTCTTCAAGTTGATTGTCCTCAAGTAGTAGCTGCATCATTTCGCAATCATCGATCTCCTTTTTCAGTTTGGCAACTTCTTGCATAACTTTAGATGAATTTTCATGGTCTTGCCAAAATGACTGATCATAGGTATTCTTTTCCAATTCCTGAAGTTGAAGTTTTTTTTTGGACAGGTCTATTTTTTCAAGCAGTGTGCTAAGGCGGCTTTGTAGGTCTTGGGTTTCATCCATAAATGTACAATTACAATTCAAAATCTTGACCCAATGTGATTACTACGTCGGCACTATCGTTTTCGCCAAGTTCTGCGATATCTTCTTTTTTAAGTTTGACGTTTTCGACCAAATCTGAAATAAGAACTGTTGCAACATCTTGTTTGTCTTTTTTTGCTTCAATTGTAGTCGTTTCAAGATCAAAACTATTGGCATTGGCAGCTATAATTTCTGTATATCCTTTTTCTTGAAGCAAAGTTTTTACGTCTGCTGCAAGCCCCTTTGTACCTGACCCATTGAGAATTTTTACATTAATTATTTTTCTATCAATTTGAGGAGTTGGAGTAGGACTTGGGTTTGCTTTTTCAGCTACAGATGGTGTTATTATCGCAGCTTTTTCGCTATTTTTTTGATTAAAAAATGCTTGAATCTTGGGGTACATAAAAATAGCTCCAAACGAGAGTAAAAATGAAAACACAAATATTACAACATCACGAGGTCGAATGCCCAGCGAGGGGAGTGCAAAACGTGCACGAGATCTAGAGTGGGAGGTTTTTTTTGTTGCAATGATAAATTTGCGATTTTGGCTATCGAAAATAAACGCACCAAGACACGCATCAAGGTCGAGAAGTGGAAAAGGTTCGTCTGGAGCGACTATGATTTGTTTTAAATATTCCTCATAAAATGTGACAATTATTTTTTTAAGCGGGTTAGTCCAGGCTCCAACTTTTTTTGTAAACAAGTCTTGTCTAAATTGATCCGCATCTTGCCCTGATAATATAAGTCGATTAACAACACCATGCTCTTTGATAATTTTTTCAACAGTTTGCTTAAGATTTGCCTCAAAATCATCACTTTCAAATGCGAGTCGTTTGGCTTCAAGTAGTCCATAAGAGTTAAACAAAAAACCAAATGATTGTTTTTGCTTATAGTGGACAAACAATATTGTCTCCTTTTTCTCTGCGCGAAGAGTTTTTTCAAAAAGGGTAAAGTAAGAAAGTGTTTCGGGAATGGTAGCGCAGAGGCGCAAACCAAGCAAGCTTAATGCCTCAACATACTGACTATATGTTTGTTCATTACATATATATAACAGAATTTTTCTATTTTCACCTTGGGCGATATTGACAAAATCGTACATGCTCGAGTCAAGTTGAATGTTATGTTCAGAGAGTACCTTGTCTCGCATGAAGGGAACAATTGCACTATCTGATATGCCACTGGGAACATCTATTGAAATATAAGTAAACGCTTCTTGAGGGAGTATGAGATATACATCCTTGTCAGTTATATTTTTTGGTTTAGCAAGTGTGAGAGCTTCTTTTATTGTAGAGGCTACAATGTCAATGCTTGCAACAGCTCCATTTTCAGTTACATTATTTTCATGAACCTTTTGAAAATAATGACTGTTGTATTGGCCAAGCATTGTTTTAGACAATGCAAGCAGAGTTATTGTCTTATTATTGAGGAAAAGATAAATCATATTTCTATAGTAGTCTCATTATACCTGCAAAATCAAGATATATTATTGATGATTTAATATTTGCCTTCTTATAAATATCGCGGTACTCGTGTCATATAGTGTTCATATTCTTGTCCAAAATGGGTTTTGAGTAATACTTCTTCCTTTTTGATTATGTGATGGGTGTGCCAGATAAAAAAAAGAACAAGAAAAATAAATGAGCTTTGCAAAGCAAGTTCAAAACCTACAAAAAAAATTACAATACTGACGTAGATTGGATTGCGACTTAATGCAAATGGACCTGTTGTAATAAGTTTATTTTGACGACTGGCGTCGTGTTGAGCAGGTAGTCCCCATTTTTTACCCATTGTACTTAGTGACCAAACTAAAAATATCAGGCCAACATAAGTCAAGCCAACCCCACCAAATGCGATAAGCGAACTTAAAGACATAAATGAAAATGCAAATAATGAAGGAAAAAATAATTGAAATACTACAACTAGTATTTCATACTAATGAGGGATACATGTTTTTTTTCAAATAACTTTCTTAAAAGACCCACTAATCCATATGGATTGATATATAAATAAAAAAATACGAGAATAACTATTGCTAGAATTAAAAAAGAACGTATGTCAGGCATAAATGTATTATAACAAGTACAATAGGAGTG
>Ga0163152_10007165_pt1 | contig 12288 bp, 11 predicted proteins | sample OliLakLV19MP8IB2_FD_148635 | JGI IMG/M metagenome (GOLD analysis project Ga0163152, IMG submission 148635) | Freshwater microbial mat bacterial communities from Lake Vanda, McMurdo Dry Valleys, Antarctica - Oligotrophic Lake LV.19.MP8.IB-2 | ecosystem: Environmental > Aquatic > Freshwater >... | reverse complement strand
CGTATTCCGTGATGGCCTGCCCGAAGCTCGCGGCTTCCTTCAACTTGGCGTTGAAGTGAACGACCACCGGCAGCAACCGCTCCCCGAACTGCCTGCGCAACTCGGTCAATATCTCGCGGGCCAGCTTCGTCCGCACGTCGTACATCGTCGCCAGCGCCTTGAAGCGGACGTGGTGACCGGCACGACGGGCCAACATCTCGATCGTCGCCTCCTGCTTGAGCGAGCCCTGCATGGCGAAATAGCCCGTCTCCACGGGCACGATCACCTCGTCGGCGGCGCGCAGGGCGTTGAAGGTCAGCAGGCCAATGGACGGCGGACAGTCGATGATGCAGAAGTCGTATTGGTCGCGCACGGTGGACAGCACGTGCATCAGCCGGCGGTCCTTGTCCGGCTGCATCGCCAGCTCCTGCTCGATGCCGGCCAAGGCCATCGTGCTCGGCGCCAGGTCGAGGTTGCGGGCGATCTGCCAGACGATGTCGCTGAAGCTGATGGTGCCGTTGAGCCCGGCCCGCATGAGGTCGCTGATGGAGCGCTCGATCTGCGCCTCGGGCACCGCGAGCCCCAGGGCGCAGTGCGACTGCGGGTCCATGTCGACGAGCAGGGTGCGGTCGCCGCCCTCGGCCATCACCGCGGCGAGATTGATCGCCGTGGTGGTCTTGCCGCAGCCACCCTTCTGATTGATGATGGCGATCGTTCGCAACGGGCGTCCTTTCATCCGTGAAAGACGCCCCCGGAAGTTTGGCTCGCGGCGCGCCGCGGCCTGACTTCAAGGGGGTGCGATCCGAACCCTGCGCGGGCCAAAACGGGACGGAGCCTACCACAGCTCCGGGCACGCAGACTTTGCGCACCAGCTCACGCTGGAGTGACTTATCGGGACTGAACCGCGCAAAACTTGAATATCAATGCTGATAATGCGGTTGGCGGCTCGTCCGAGCCGCCACGCGTCAGCGTGCGGGCCCGGCGATCACCTGTCGCGTTCGCAGCGCCCGCTCGCTTACGCTTCGCGGCTCGGATGGAATGCGATATGCTTCCTCTCCCGCACCACGAAGCAGAGGCCCACCGATGTCCATGCTCGACTTCATCCTCACCAACTACAAGAACTTCAACGCCCGCGCCACCAAGGACGCAACCATCGCCTACTGGCGCCACATCGAGTCCGGCGGCAAGATGTTCTGGGCCATGGCCGGCGCCATGTCCTCCGCCCAGCTCGGCATCACCCTCGCCCCCGCCATCCGCGCCGGGCTCGTCCACGGCCTCTCCGTCACCGGCGCCAACCTCGAGGAATCGCTCTTCCGCCTCGTCGCCCACGACCACTACAAAGACTTCCCCGAGTACCGCTACTTCACCAAGCAGGACGACACCCGCATCCTCAACGACCGCATGCGCCGCGTGACCGACACCAGCATCCCCGAGGATGAAGCGTTCCGCGCCGTCGAGAAGTATCTCGTGCCCATGTGGAAGGAAGCCAGCGCCAAGGGCCAGCGCCGCTTCTGGCACGAATACTTCTACGAGCTGGTCCTCAACCTCGACAAGAAGCTCATCCAGGGCAACCCCGACGAGTGCTGGCTCCTCGCGGCCGCCAAGGCGAAGCTGCCCATCGTCGTGCCCGGCTACGAGGACTCCACCTTCGGCAACATCTTCGCCTCGCACGTGAAATTCAACGACTGCTCCGCGTCCATCGCCAAGAGCGGCATCGAATACATGGTCGACTTCTACGCCCGCTACAAAGAGCTCTCCAAGGGCAAGGGCGTCGGCTTCTACCAGATCGGCGGCGGCATCGCCGGCGACTTCCCCATCTGCGTCGTGCCCTCGATCAAGTACGACCTCGAGGAAGACGCCAAGCCTTGGGCCTATTTCTGCCAGATCTCCGACTCGACCACGTCCTACGGCTCCTACTCCGGCGCGACGCCCAATGAGAAGATCACTTGGGACAAGCTGACCGAGGACACGCCGATGTTCATCATCGAGTCGGACGCGACGATCGTCGCCCCGCTGATGATGACGGCGCTGTTGGAATGCAAGGCGAACCCGAAGGACGCGAATAAGAGGATCGCGGCGGCGATGAAGAAACCGAAGCGGAAGTGAGTATGGGTAATGGGGACATCGGGAAGGTTGGGTGGCACTGACAAGCGGAGTCCGCGGAGCTTGTCAGTGGCGAATCGCCAACCACTTTCAACACTGACAAGCCTCCGGGCAGCCTTGTCAGTGCCACCCATCCATCACAGCAATTCCATCAACGGCCGCGACAGCTTCGTGAACCGCTCGGCCGGCATGTTCACCGTGTCCCACCGCGCGCTGCGCCGCTTGAGGTGCGCCCTGTAATCCGTCAGCGTGATCGCCAGCAACGCGTACCACCGGTCGCCGCTCTCGAAGATCTCCGTGAACAGCGCATCGGGCGGCTGCACATCGCACCAATACAGAAACGCGAACGCCCCGACGAACCCGTTGCCGAAGATCTTCTCCCACTGCACGAGACTATCCACATCGTTCTGCGTCACCCAGTTGTCGAGCGCCTTCGACGACCGCCCGCTGTGCTTGCGGCCCTTCACATCCACCAGCAGGTTCGGCCCCTGCTGCGAGTAGACGACGAAATCAAAACTCTTGAGCGACACCGGCGGATACGCCTTGTCGAGCGCCCGCTTCGCTTCATCGACCGCGACATAAGGGATCGCCTTCTCACGCAGGTATTTCTCGAAGGCCAAATCGTAATGGAACCGCCGCTGCGCCATGCGGGAAATGATACCCGCACGTGACCAACAATCGCTTGCGCCTCCGCGCGTCTTGACCCATCACCTTAAAACCACCGCGCTCGCCAGTTCCCCAATCATCACCTCGCGCTGCTCGTGGGTCGCCATGTCCTTCACCTGCACGCGACCTTCCATCGCCGCGTCATCGAGAATGATCGCGTACCGCGCCTTCACCGTCGAGGCGTCCTTCATCAGCTTGCCCATGTTGCGCGACGTCTTATACGTGAACCGCGCGTGCAGCCCGGCGCGGCGCAGCATCGCCGTCACCGCCGCCACCTTCGTCGCCCCCGCATCGGTGACCGCGAAGATGAACGCATCGGGCCGGGGCGAGACGTCCTCGGGCATCAGGCCCTTGTCCGCCAGCACGTTCGACAGCACGACATCGCCCATGCCGAAGCCGACCGCGGGCGTCGCCGGGCCGCCGAACATCTCGATGAGCTTGTCGTACCGCCCGCCGCCGGCCATGGCGCGTTCGACACCGGTGCGCTCGTGCAGCTCGAACACCGTGCCCGTGTAGTACGCCAGGCCGCGCACGATCCCTAAGTCGTATTCGCACCATTCATCGATGCCGAACGCCTTAAGCTCGCCGTCGAGCGCCTCGATGTCGCGCAGCTCATCGCCGATGCCGATCGTCGCCCGCATCGCATCGAGGTTGCCCGCGGCGTATTTCATCCGGCAGATCTGGTCGAACCGCGCCACGCGCTCGGGGTCGAGGCCCAGCGCGGCGGTGCCCTTGGTGAACTCGTGAGCATCGACCTTGTCGCGCCGGTCGAGCAGCGCAAACGCATCGTCCATCTTCTCCTCGCTCACGCCGAGCTTGCCGAGGATGTGGCGCACCGTTTGCCGGTGGCTGATCTTGACGCGCACCTGCGCCGGCGTCAGGCCCATCTCGGCGAGGAAGTCGATCGCCACGAAGATCACCTCGGCATCGGCGACCGCCAGCTCGCTGCCCATCACGTCCGCGTTCCACTGCCAGAACTCCCGCAGCCGCCCGCGCTGCGGCTTCTCCGCCCGGCAAAGGTTCGGCGTGCAGAACCACTTGATCGGCTTGGGCAGCGCGTTGGCCTGCGCCGCCACCATCCGCGCCAACGTCGGCGTGAACTCCGGCCGGATCGCCAGCTCGCGCTCGCCGCGGTCCTGGAAGTGGAACAGCTCGCTGACGATCCCCTCGCCGCTCTTGACCTTGTAGAGGTCGAGCAGCTCGAAGATCGGCCCATCGACCTGTTCAAACCCGTTGCGCACCGACACGCGCCGCCAGGCATCGACGATGTGGTTCCGCCAGGCGCAGTCCTTGGGATAGAAGTCGCGCGTGCCTTTGGGGGCCTGCAGCGTCGATTTGAGATTTCGGGTTTCGGGTTTGGGGTTGTCCATGTCGATCGCTTCACGGGAATGAGGGGGCGCAATCGTAGTCCGGCGAGAAATGATGTGCGAGTCCAGCGTCCGCTGTTGACCGGCTGCGGCCCCGTTCAATGTCCGCCCTCAGCCGGACGATCGCGGACAAGATCGGCGCCATCCGTGGCCTCCTGGGATCGGGTGAGTCGAGCAACATTATGATCACGGGAGCGAGTAGGGTGGTGCTGAGTCCACGACGCCCACCAGTTCGCGATCAGATGCAACAATGCACGCTTTTATACTGGCCATCAAACGGTGGGCTTTGAAAACTCAGCCCGCCCAACTTGTTTGCGACGTGCTACTTGCTTTTCGTTTCCACATTTATGTTCATCGCGGCCGAATAGATTGTCTACGGAGCAAGAATGTCCCCGTGTTCTGTTTCGAAAGGAGCTGTTATCGTGGAAGCGGTCATCACAACAATACAGATTGGCGCAACAATATTAGTTCTAGCTTTGCTCACTGGCTGCATCCATAATGAGTCTTCGCTGGTGTACGAGAATGGAGTTGAACGCGAATCGCCGTCTATACACTGGGCACTCAAGTACCACCAAGGCGACGCACGTTGTCGTGCGGACACAATTGCTAAGCTTTGTTCACATTTGCATGGTCGCCGATCGTACTCCAAGCTTGTTGCCGCAAGGTGTATGTACGATCTTCTAGAAACGTCAGACATCGGCGCGCACATGACTGCGGACTGCCTTCAAAGCTTCTGCGAAAATGTAATCCAACTCGGCCCGCGACCTCGTCAGCGCCACACCTTTACGGAGGTTGATACTACCCTTGGCGAAATCGCTATTTCACCAATTTGCGCAATTGACGTCGACGGTTGTTGGCATCAGCTATCTAATCGGTTACCTCGGGGCTGGAGCGTTCAGAGCGTGGCAGTCACCATTGATGACGGCCGATCAACGGTACTCGCTTCGGGGAAGAGATGACGCCGCTCTCGGTGCTTCTTGGAGTGATGCAAACACGTTGAACCTGAACCTTGACCGAGCCTTACGTAGAAACCATGGGTCAAGGCGGCATAGATTGAACATAAAAAGCCAACTAAAATATCAAGATATGCTTTTCGCTTTGACCGACACGGTCGTAGTAGAGTTGACGACCTTGGACTCGTTAATTCGGTAGCGGCCGTCGTTTCACGAGGGCAACTTCGCACTTCCGAACTAGGCCATGCCGTTCAATTCCGCGTTTGACCAAATAAGCGGGAAGTCACAATCACATCGAGGCTTGAAATATCATGCCGCAACTTTGCGATCTCCGCATCCAGCTTTTCCTGCAACGGCAAAGAGGTAAGCAAATCGAATGATGCGGTGAGGTGTGGGTCGATGTTGGACTCTTCGCCCATAAGGACGGTTCGGCGGGCCTCCGCCTGGGCCTTTAGGACGGCGAGTTCTTTCTGAGCTTTCTCAATCAGCCGTAACACCTCGCGTAAGCCGGGGTGCGATTGAACTTTACGAAATTCCTCGACATTTACATTAAACATTTGAGTCAAACTACGAAGATTCTCTGTGACGTTCATAATTGAGTGATCCAGCGCCCTTGGATCGTCACATGCGACCCAAGGTGCCATACGCTCCGGTGCGTGCACCCATTTCCAAAGGGCAATGCGATGCTCGAGCTTGACCAGTAACTCCGTGCGCCGGGCGAAGAGTGCGGCTATGGAGTCCTCGTCAGGTGGCTGGTCCGGCACACCAGCCTCTGCCCTCGCTGTGGCAGATGCCGGCGGTACCGCGGTAGATCGGGCCGTCTCGGATTCGGCGACGGCAGGGAGAGGGCATGCCGTTAGGAAAGCGAGTACGGCGGAGGCGGCTTGGCGGCACCAGTTCATCTTCACCTTACAAAATATCAGCCCCGGTGGTTTACGACAAGAAGGAAAAGCGGATAAGTACGAATGCCACTCACTTAACCATCTTCCCCGTGATTTCAGCCATTTTCGCGTCCTCCTCCCGTCTCGATCGCTTCAGTAGCGGGTACTCCTTGAGCCGTCTCTCGGATCACGCGCCGTTGCGATCGGCCTGTGCGATCGGGGTAGAGGTTGAAGCAGGTCTCGATCTCCCAGCGCTGGCCGTAAAGTTCCGCGCGGCGCCCTCGCATTCTGCATCCTTCACTCTTTCACCCCCACCACATACGCGATCCACACCGCGTCGCTCTCCGCCTTCTTCTTGCGTCGGTAAATCCCGTCGCCTTCGCCGTCCTTGCCCGGGCCTTCCCAATACACATCCGCCCGCTTGAACCCGGCCTCGACCATGATTTCGCAGACCTCCGGCACGGTCCACAGCCGCCAGTCGTAGCTGAAGGCACGCTTGATCTCGCTGCCATCCTTAAAGCGGAAGTGGATGTGGTACGTGCCGTGGTGATCGATGGGATTGAACGTCGCCTGCTCCCAGACATACTTGAAGCTGGTCTTGCCATACACCGGCGAGCCGTTGGTGCTCACGCCCTTGCTCGGCTCGATGCCGGGCGTCGCGCCCCTGGGCACCTTCATCTTCCGCACGTCGATTTCGTCGGCCTTCATGCAGTCGCCGCCGCCCATCATGTCGGTGACCAGCAGGCCCTTCGCGGCGAGGTTGGCGTGGGCCGCCTTGAAGTAGTCGCGCAGGGACTGACGGGTCTTGAAGATGAAGAAGGAGAAGTTCTCGGCCGCGATCACTTCCGCCTTTGTCTTGCTCTTGTCGCGCACATCGCCCTGGATCAGCGTGACGCGTTTGCGCTCGGCTGCGGTGAGCTTCGAGAGGTTGTGCTCCTCGCCCCATTTCAGTGTCTGCGGGTCGAGGTCGTAGCCCACCGCCTTCCTTCCGGGGGCGCTGCGCACCCATTCGCAGCACACCGCGGCGGCGGCGCAGAAGTCCTCGCGCAGCAGCAGCGCCCGCCGGCCAAACGTCTGGCGGAAGGCGCGGTCGATGAAGTCCACCTCCGCGCCCGGCTCCTGCACGCTGCGGAGATAGAGATCGAACTTGTCGGCGTTCTTGGCGGTGAGGTGCTTAATTCGGTGCTTGGAGGACATGTGGAGAATGTAGGGCATCGGCGCGTGCTGTGGAAGCGGGCCGCTGCGGTCTCGGAGCCGCTACGCGTAAGCATGCGGAAGCCGCGATTTACAAGACGCTTTCTGGCTTTCGCTCGCTTTCGCTTCCCGGCTCGGATCATTCGAAGACAAAGCCTAGTATACTCTGCCGCGGCGCGCTCATGCGATGGCTGCTCTGATCGTGGCCGTCAAACCCGAGAACGCTCGTCATGCCGTCATCTCGCAAACCACCACGGGCGTCGCTTGTGAACGGCGCTGCGGACACGTAACCCTGATTCCATTCATCGAAACGAGGCGACTCATGAAAAAACTATTGTCCATCGCTGTTGCCACCGCCTTTCTGCACGGCTGCGCCGGCAACACCGGCGAGCCCGGCTTTGCCGCCGACCATCCCGCCAACCCCGATGCGAAGCAGGCCGTGGACGCACATCAGCACAGCCCCATCACCATCGCCGACTCGGCCGCGCGTCCCGCCGCCGCCGCGAAGAACGCCGTGCCGTACCCGCTCGACGTGTGCATCGTCAGCGGCGAGGAACTGGGCTCGATGGGCAAGCCGGTGTCGTTCATCCACGAAGGCCGCGAGATCAAGCTCTGCTGCAAGTCGTGCGAACCGCAATTCCGCAAGGAACCGGCGGCGTTCCTGAAGAAGCTCGACGAAGCGATGAAGAAGCAGCCCGCGAAGCCGGCCAAGCCGGCCGGGCATGAGCACCACTGAATGTTCGGAGCCGGGAAGCGGCGGCACGGCGTAGCCCGGGGCGTAAGCCCCGGGTGAGGGCCCGTTGGGTGCTCAAGCCCCGCAGGGTCGGCATAAGTTGGTGGCACTACATGAACGATGCCGCCCCGTTCGGGGCTCCATCCGGTCTCCACCCTTTCCCGGGGCTTACGCCCCGGCCTACGCCATGCCGCCGCTGCGCGGCTGGGCAGGACCAACCGTCTCGCGAGCGTCGACGATGGTATTGGCGCGATGAAATGCTCGACGTAGTGGCTACTCCCGCTCCACGAGAACTCCCCATGCGAATGATTCTTCTCGCTACGTTTCTTCTCGCGGGTTGCCAGTCATCTACCGACCGCTTCGAGCCTGTTCGCGCGCTGGTTCAGGAGCGCACCGGCCGGCAGCTTCGCTGGCGCAGCGACACGAACGAAGACGCCGAGGCCGCGAAGGCTGTGCGCGAGTTGCTGAGCGAGGAGCTTACCGCCGAGGCGGCCGTGCAGGTTGCGCTGCTCAACAACCGCCGGCTGCAGGCGACCTACGAAGACCTCGGCATCGCCCAGGCGGCGGTCGTGCAGGCCGGGCTTCTGAAGAACCCCGTGTTCGACCTCGCGGTGAAGTTTCCATCGGGCGGCGGCTCGCCGAATCTGGAGCTCGCGGTGGTGCAGGATTTCCTCGACGTGTTTTTCATCCCGATGCGGCAGCAGGTCGCGGCCATGGAAATGAAAGCAGCGGAGGTTCGAGTGACCAGCGCGGTGCTGGACGTGGCCGGAGCAGCGCGCCTCGCGTTCCTTGCGGTGCAGGCCGGTGAGCAGATGTTCGCGCTGCGGAAGCAGGTGGTTGAGGCCGGCGAGCTGGCCCACGAGTTCGCCGTGCGGCTGCACAAGGCGGGCAACATCCGCGACCTCGACCTGTCGAACGAACGGGCCGCGTTGGCGCAGGCGAAGCTGGACCTGGCCGTCGCGGAGGCGGCCCTCATCGAAGACCGCGAGCGGCTGACGGCGCTGATGGGATTGTGGGGCGACGACACGAACTGGAGGGCGTCGAAGGCGCTGCCGCCGCTGCCGGCGGAGCGGCCCGACGTCGCGGATATCGAGAAGCGGGCGATTGCCAGCAGCCTCGACCTCGCGGCGATGCGCCTGGAGCGCGACACCTTGGCCGAGCGCTCGGGCTTTCAACGGTCGACCGCGCTGATCAGCGAGATGGAAGCCGGCGCGGTGGGCGAGCGCGACGATGGCGAGTGGGAGGCGGGGCCGTCGATCGCGCTGCCGATCCCGCTGTTTGATCAGGGCCAGGCGCGGATCGCCGCCGCGACGGCGCAGCTTCGCAAGGCCGAGGAGACGATGACGGCCCAGGCGATCGAAATCCGCTCCAACGCCCGCATGCTGCGCGGCCGGATCAACGCCTCTTACGAAGCCGCCCGCTTCCACCGCGATGAGGTGCTCCCCCTGCGCGAGAAGATCGTGCAGGACACGCTCAAGCAGTTCAACGCGATGCAGGTGAGCACGTTCCAACTGCTCACCGCCCGCACGCAGCAGATCGAGGCGCAGCGGCGATCGATCGAATTGCTGCACGACTACTGGCGTGCGCAGGCGCAGCTCGACCTGCTGCTCGCGGGGCGAATCGCTGAAGCGCCAGTGGCGGTGCGGTCGAGCGACGTCGCGTCTCCCACGCGTGCAGAGAATGGGCACTGATCGGAGACGAAGATTTCTTAGGAAAGCAGGAAGGAAGGAAATGAGGAAAAGAATGGCAATCGAGGTTCGGTCAATTTCGCTCGCCTTTCCTGCTTTCCTCTCTTCCTGCTTTCCTAAGAAATCGTTTTGCCGATTCAAAATCGGCTCACCTTGGAGTCTTCCATGCTCACCCGACGCAACATGCTCATCTCCGGCGCCGCCCTCACCGGCAGCGCTGCTTTGCTTTCGCAGGCCCGCGCTGAAACCGCTTACCCGCAGTGGCGCAGGAGCTACAGCGGCGGTCAGATCGATCCCAACGCACCCGCCCTTCCACCCGGCGAAGTCGGCCGCGACTACCTGCCCGTCGAAACGCCCGGCGGCGTCACGCTGCCGTGGAAAATCGTCGAAGGCGTGAAGGTCGGCCACCTGATCGCCGAACCCGTCACGCACGAGATGGCGCCGGGCTTGAAGATCAACGGCTGGGGTTACAACGGCCGAATCCACGGCCCGACCCTCGAGGCCGTCGAAGGCGACCGCGTCCGCATCTACGTCACCAACAGGCTCCCCGCGCCGACCACCGTGCACTGGCACGGCGTCTTCCTCCCCTGCGGCATGGACGGCGTCGGCGGCCTCACGCAGCGCGCCATCCCGCCCGGTGAAACATTCAAATACGAGTTCACGCTGCGGCAAAACGGCACCTTCATGTACCACTCGCACCACGACGAGATGACGCAGATGTCGATGGGCATGCTCGGCATGATCGTCGTGCATCCGCGCCCCCGGAAGGATTTCACTTTGGAGACGGATGAGTCGCTCGCAGACCACCGCGTCGACCGCGACTTCGCGATCATGCTCAGCGAGTGGGCCATCAACCCCGGCGAGGACACGCCCGACCCCAACGAGATGAGCGACTTCAACGTGCTCACCATGAACGGCAAGGCGTTCCCCGGCACCGCGCCGCTCGTCTGTAAGCTCGGCCAGCGCGTCCGCATCCGGCTCGGCAACTTGAGCGCGATGAGCCATCACCCGATCCACCTGCACGGCTACCACTTCATGGTCACCGCGACCGACGGCGGCCGCATCCCGCTTTCGGCGCAGTGGCCCGAGACGACCGTGATCGTGCCCACCGGCTCGACGCGCGATGTCGAGTTCATCGCCGACGCGCCCGGCGACTGGGCCATGCACTGCCACATGACCCACCACATCATGAACCAAATGGGCCACGGCCTGCCCAACCTCATCGGCATGGACACCGGCGACATCGACGAACGCATCGCCAAGCTGATCCCCGGCTACATGACGATGGGGCAAACCGGCATGGCGGACCACGGCGTACATATCGAGGCCGGCCACATGGTGGTTCCGCGCAACTCGATCCCGATGGTCGGCGCGAAAGGAAAGTTCGACTACATCACGATGGGCGGGATGTTCACGGTCGTGAAAGTGCGCGAACAGTTGGAAAACTACAACGACCCGGGCTGGTACGAGTTCCCCACGGGGACCGTCGCGGAGAAGGCGGGCGTGGAGGAGATGAAGCGCGACGGGGTCCAATGAGGCCGCCACGCCTTCGGCGAGTCACTCAACTGCGCTCACTCGACTGGCACCGAACAGAACTTCACGAACATCATCGTCGCCCACCACCACAATCGGCTCCTCCCAGTGACGAGGCGACAGGTCGGCAACCAGGACGCCCGCGTTAGCCGGCTCGGGAAAGTAGACGCAGCCAGATTTTGACCAGACGCCGTCAAACCGCAGCCGGAGGCGCTTGGCCACTGAGATGATGAGCAACTCCACCTCGATGAACCGAAACACGCCGAACCCGTGATCCTCATCGACGCGGTACACCAGTTCTACAAGACGAGAGTCATCGGGGCGCGGTGAGAGCGGATGAAGGTGAGCGAGCACCTCGTCCCATTCCAGTCGCATAAAACCCCCTCGCTTTTCGATGAGATCGGCTTGAAACCGATCACATCGCCGGCTCGATCCGCTCCGCCATCGCACCCGCCAAATCGAGCGCCCGGTGCATGTCTTGCGCCGCGGCGGTCACGCGGATCTGGAGATAGAGGCCGTTCTGCCGCTCGACGAACATGAAGACCTGGTCGAGGATTTCGCCCTCGATGTTGAGTCCGCCGAAGACGAGCATCGGGATGCCCGCGCCTTCGGTCTTTTGTGACTGCACCTGCGGCTGCTCGGCGGTGGTCTCGGCGATGATGCGGTCCATTCGCTGATCCAGCGTCCCGTCGGCGACCTGGAGCAGGCTGAGGTTGACCTGGACCTTGTTGTCGGGCGTGAAGACCAGCGTGCGTTTGCCGTCGTCGAAAACCTGCCAGCCGAACGGCACCGCGACGCCGGCCACCACCGCGCCGCAGCCCATCACGGCGTACTTCTCTTCCTCGTGCATCGACATCACGCGCGGCAGCAGGCCGATGCCGTTGTCGCGGAAGTAGGCGTTGAGCTTCTGCTCGGGGTTGGTGAGCGTGTCGGCGTCGTCGGCGATCGCGAGTGTGGTGATGTCGGTCGGGTCGCCGGGCGGGGTAGGCTTCTTCGTTGTTTCCTTCGCTCTCTTCTTCACATCGTCCTTCTTGGGAGCGGCGGACGATGCTTTCGCCGACGGTGCGGCTTTCTTCTCGACCGCCATGCCCGGGATCAGCGGTGCGGTCGGCCCCTGCGGGTTGGCGAGCGCGAACGAGTTCAGCATGTGCTCGAAGGTCTCCGCCATCGAACCATAAAGCTGCTGCGGGG
>Ga0163152_10007163_pt1 | contig 12289 bp, 10 predicted proteins | sample OliLakLV19MP8IB2_FD_148635 | JGI IMG/M metagenome (GOLD analysis project Ga0163152, IMG submission 148635) | Freshwater microbial mat bacterial communities from Lake Vanda, McMurdo Dry Valleys, Antarctica - Oligotrophic Lake LV.19.MP8.IB-2 | ecosystem: Environmental > Aquatic > Freshwater >... | reverse complement strand
GTTCACCACCATCTACGACACAGGCTCCGCATCACCAAAACCCTACACGCAAGGTGAACTTACGTCCCAGACTGGATGGACGCAGGTGCCCGAAGGAGAGACCGGTCATACGTTTGCCGGTGACGCCGTCCTGATGAACAATCAAGTGGCTGTCGTGCTTCGGAAAGCGGGTAGCGGAGCGGAGCTTTGCGGACAGACCACCGGATTTCAGAAGACATACGCCAATCTTGTTCCCATTGGCAACGCCGGCGCCGCGCAGGGTATGGACTCCCTCACTATCACAAAATGTGAACAGGACGAAGTAATTGTAGAGGTGTCTCACCGTGCCAGCGATGGACAGCCGATAAAAATGCGCTACGAACTCGCTATGGGCCAAGTCATCGCAAAGGTAACACCTGTCGCTGGAGCAACAGGGCTGCGCGTGGAAGCTCCAAGCCGTTTTGCGGTTTTGCCCGACTTCTTCGCGGATGACATCGTCGTCGACGCAAGGGAGGTATTGGCCGACACGGCCGAGCTGCCCAGTGAAAACTTTCTCCTCCACATGGTCGGCGATGGCGAGGCGATCGTGATGGACGTCTGGAATAACCGCGATCAGGATATTAGGGTCGTCCTGGACGGCGACGCCTTTAGTCGTCAGATTCAATCGTCGGAAATCGCCTTCGGCAAGGACGGATCAGTTTGGGTCGCCCTCCTCGCGGCCAATGGCGTCTGGCACATGCGCGACGTGAAGGAGACCGAGAAGGGCAAGGTGCTGCCGCTCGACTGGCAGCGTCCATATCCGGCGCTTTGGCGGGTTGACTGGAAACGTTCAGACGATCTGACCGATAGCTGGGAAATGCTGACCGAGATGCGCGACGGAAAATTTAAAAAGCATGGATTGTTTGAGGAAGAAGAGGACTCCTGGACTGCACAAGACTGGTGGGGATCGGGCACCCGTACGCGGATCGCTTCGGGTCTTGGGCGGTTCCATTATCCGTGTTGGGTGGACCGCCAAGGCCAAGGTTGGCTCGAGCCGTTGTTGACCGAAAGCTGGGGGTCATATGCTCCATTGGAAGGGACGCCAAACTTCCGCGGGCCGGCAATCATTTATCCGCTAAACCGTTTAACAGACACGCCCCTCGACAAATTTACCGTCGTGGACTTGGTGCGAACCAGTCTCGGTGTGGGACCCTGTGAGTACATCCTTGATGTGGAAGGCCAACACGAAGCCTTTGCCGGAATGCCTACCTGCACGGTGAGGGACACCCTGGACGAGATCTACGAAAGCGGCCAGCAAAAAGAGCGTCGCGCTGATGTGGAAAAGGCTCTAGATGACGTCGTCGCATTCATCACCCTCATTCGCGGCCGTATCGATAAATATCAAACCTTTTCCGAGGAACTGCGGGACTTCTTACAAAAGTACGAGAAAAAGAACCCCGGTCTAGCGCCCTACATCCAGGACATGGTGAGACTGACGGATCAAATCGACAGTGCTATTGCGAAAAACACGGAAAGCATCAAGACGGTAAAGTACGCCACAAATCTGGCCAAGGAATTCCGCTCGGAACTCCTTGATTATGATGGCAATGACGCCGCCGAGAAGTGCAAGAAGTTTACCGAAGCTTGGGTCGAAATAGGGGGAAATCAGGACACCCTCGTGGCCGAGTGCCGCGTCGCAGTCAGACTGCTTCGACAGACCCCTGCAGTGGCATTTTCTGACAGCCCGGAACGTGCAGACCTTGTCCGCGAAGTTCGGTCGCGTACCGAGAGCATTCTGCGCGCCCCTGTCAATTACGAGGCCCCACGGCATTAGGTCTACAGTCGAAAATGGTGGGCGGCGAGGGATTCGAACCCCCGACCCCCTGCGTGTAAAGCAGATGCTCTAACCAGCTGAGCTAGCCGCCCGTGAAGGGCGTGATTATGCCTTAAGATGAGCGCGGGCTTCCACCCGCGGGCACGAAATTACGCGCATCGCGATGGAAGCCCACACTTCCGCATGCCGCAAGGTTTGTGTCGTGAGTCCTTCCCTACCGCAAATCGTTCGCGGTACGAGGCTTCACGCCGGCGCACGGCGCAACCGGCAATTATTCGAGGATACGCGGACTATTCCGCGACGACTGGTCCGGTAAATCCGTCGAGCAATAACCGCATTGCGCGAAAAAGAAACACAAGGATTCGAATAATTGGGGGTAGATCCTGTTCCACTTCCATGATGAAATTCCTTCCTGTTTTCCACAGATGCTGCTGCCTTCCACTGCCACGCGCCCGGGCATCCGTGAACACGGGCGCAACACCTTGAACAGTCTGGATTGTGCGAATATGCCGGTTTGCGCGGAAAAATTCTCCGTCTGCCTGAGATACTTCTGCCCAGGGGGCGATAAAACGCTAGCCCCTCGTGAACCCCTTACTGATATGACCGGGGCGTTGCAGCGGACGCGGCAGTCTGGAGTGTGGCCACGCTGAGGGGCTTGGTTCGATGCGGAAGCATGAAACTCCAGTGCCCCGAACTGGCTGTCCGCGGAGCACTAAAGACGACAGCATGCGCTAAGAAACTCGCGCGCTACGCGCGCACGAATGGCCCGCCGGATAGTAGGAGAAGAAGAATTCGGATAAATCGGATGAGTTGTTCGAGAATCGTCATGACGCTTTCCTCCCATAGATCGCTTTAGTTCGAGACCACACAACGCCGCAGCACGCGCCCGGCGTACAACCCATACACCGGCAGGAACATAACATATCATATTTATTTCTAATTCCGCCCTGGATTGATTTAACCACCGACACGCCTCGGAAGGGTGCGCGTCCCCGCGCGCCGTATCGCAATTATCGGGGTTCACCGCCCTTCATCAGTGGTGATTAATCAGCCCCACCGAATCGTAGCTATTCCTCCATAGAGTAATAGTGTTTCTCGTTCGCGCCTCGCCATCTTACATGAGTCTCAATTAGGACAACGCCCGAGCAGACATCACTGGATTTCAGCGTTGGATTGAGCTGACGAATTCGTTCAATAGTCTCCTCTATTTTGTTCGGATAGAGAAAACGGGCGAGGCTTTCAATCTTGAATTCGCGTGGCGTCCGAGTTTCAAGCTGGGGGGAATACACGTGCAACGCGCGTTGGTCGACGTCGACGCGGCGAGAGCCACCAAGATACTCCAACTCGTCTTTCGAAACTCGAAACCGCCATTCGGTGATAAAAATTACGTCGTCTCTGGTGACGGCGTCCTCACGCAGTCTTGGCGTAGGGTCGCGGTATGCTCGATTAAGTCCCGAAGAATCTTCTGCCTCGATTGAGAGGACAAGAGAATCTGAATCGTACCGATAGGTGTATCGAACCAAAGGCCCATCACGTCCGTAAAAATCCTGTGTATCCCTGAATATTTCGTCCCAACACTCACCCTCCCTTCGAAGCAGCAGGTGGGTTTGTATGGTATTGGTTCCCTGTCCCATAGGGCATGTGCGCCAGTAAAGATGAAGTAGTCGGCCATTTTCCAACGACTCAAGAGAAAGTGTGCTTTCGGCAATGCCCATACGCCCATAAATGAAATCGGGTATCGGAACACGAAGCCGGGCAAGAAAGATGGCCTTGGGGCTTCCTTCGAATTGGATTGTTACTTCGTAATGACAAAACCCTTCCATATCGCTCGGGATGCTTTTCCGATTGACTGAATAGACCAGTTCGGCCGTATCATCCCGATACTGTGTTGACGTTGCTTCCTCCTCACATAGCTTTTCATAATCTACAGCAGCTAAAGCGTTGCTCACATCAAAGGGAAGAGATGAGACTGAATCGATCAAACTCCTGGCGTCGCGAGCGGCATTCTCGAGCGCGAATATTGCCGTGGAACGAGCATCCTTATCGCTACCATGCTGAACTTCAAGCAGCTTTCGCGTGGCCTCACTGCTCTCAGGTCCAATGCTGGCAAGCGCAAAAATTGCGGCGCGACGCATCTCCGCATTTTCATCATAAAGCAGAATTAGCGGAGGCGCCGCGTCTTTAGCGATCGGGCCAAGTCTGGACCAGATACGCACGATGCGGAATTGCGACCTTTTGCTAGCACTTTCAAAAGCAGCGATTAAACCGGGCATTGCATTTTGCCCTATGCCGACAAGCGCGTCAGCGGCATAGCGTGCCGTTTTATCTTCTGCGCTATCCAGCGCTTCAAGCAATGATGGGACTGCGACAGCATCCATTTTCACGAGGTCCATCACCGCTATTCGCCGAACGTTTGCGTCAACATCCCCGAACTTGGCGATAAGTTCCACAGTTTTCTGTGCCTGCAACGCCGTTGAGACTTGCGCGAACGCGGTGCAGCCAATCAAAAGCACTGAAAATATGGAAAAGTGGCGCATGGACCTCGGGAAGGCGTACATGATTACGAATATAGCACGGAAGGTCTGCTCCCGGCAGCGCATTCTAACCACCAAACGCACCCTCCCGCGGCGGTGCTTCTCTTCAACCGCACTCCAAAAACGTGCGATCGCGAACCTGCCTCGCACGCGAGACGCTATACTTTCGCCTACGGCGTTGCAGTAACTGAGCCGGAACCCTGCCGATTATTTCAAGGGGTTTTAAGGGGATTTCGTAGCTTTGCTATTGGCCGCACCGCGCATGCCGTACCAGGGCTGACTAGCCCGTGCGCCAATTATTTCCGATATCTTGTCACCCCGGCAATGCGGTTTCCTTTGGCTTCACCCGCGCACTGTGAAAGAGCGTGGCCGATGCGATCCACATTGCGACGAAGAAGGTATTCAGAACGAACACGCCCAGCACGCCCGCGCCACCGAAGAATGTCGCGGCGGAAACGCCCTGGGCATTCCACATGAACAGCGCAATCACCGGCGCCAGGGCTTGCCCGATCGCGGTCGCATACATGGCGCGCGCCATGCCGCGCGGCTGCAGGCGCGCGATGATGGCCCCGATGAATCCGATTTGGAGCACCCCAAAATACATAAGGTTGGCGGAGTTGTTTTCCGACCCGATGATCCCCACGGCGAGATTGATCCAGACGAGGATCAGGCCCGTCGCGACCGCCACGGCAACGGCGGCCTTGTACGCAGTGTTGCCCGCCAACCGCGATATGAATTCGTAGGTGAGGCCCGCGCCCAAGAGAAGGCCGCCCGCGGCAACGAAATCTAAGAGGCTCCACGTAACTTCGTCGGTGAACTGCATCGCGACGAAGGGCGCCATCAAGATGCACGCGACCACGAACACAATCACGACGATGCGCTTGTTTTTCATCATGGTGCTGGACATGTTTTGTCTCACAATTCCCATAAAGGTTTCTGCGAACATCCAGAGCGCGCAACGCACTACGCCCCGCTCGTCCGCCGCGCGTTCCCGAAGCTGATCGGTAAAGGTTTGCTCCATCTCCTCGCTGAAGCGCTCGTGGTACGGCTTCGAATAGAGGCGCAACAGCGTCGCGTACCAGCGCCGGTACCGGCGTATGGAGTGTTCCGATTTCTTGTCCACAGGTCAATCCACATTCGTACGACTGCATCAATTTGAGGATATGCCACAGCCTCACATTCGTGCTCGTGCTCGTGCTCGTAATCGAATACTCGATCAGTTGGCCTTTTTAGAGGCCGTCATGCACCCATGTCTTCGGCAGGAGCCGTTTCTGTTTTGCTACCGCCACGACGGCGCGGTACCGCTCCAATTCCGCCGCGAGCGCCTGTTGTCCAAGCCCGGTGATCGCGTAATAAATGCGCCGCTCGTCGTCCAATGCCGGGTCGATCTTCTTGTCGCTCCCGCGAATCAATCCCGCTTCGATCATCCGGCCAATCGAGCCGTACAACGTGCCCGGCCCCATCTTCACCTTCCCCTCCGAATCGGCCTCCACCTTTTTCATGATGCCGTACCCGTGCCGTTCCTGCGTGGACAGCGCGAGGAGGATATGCAGCACTGCAGGGGTGAGGGGCGTATGGGATATGTCCTTCTTGGCCATGGCCTCATACTATATCCGCAGCAGATATATATGTCAAGCGGAAGCTGCAAACTGTCACGCCCATCCGAAAGCGCGTGGCGGTGCAGGAAGATTCGCTGGCGGCGATGGCGAAGTGGATGGAAAGATGGAGGCGAAGATCGCGGAGTTGGCGGCGGGCCGGGGATGAATTACTTTATTTGTAAATCTGAATACATTGAGACCGGTTGACAAAACTAAATGGAGTGGCTAAATTTACTTTAGCAAGCCTCTGTGCAAGCACGCTCACTTTGGGGGGCCTTTCTTTTTTCCCACTCGTTCCCAAATTTCCATTTGGGAATGCATTCCCGAAAAGCGCTGCTTTGACGCATTGACTAATCAGGAATCAAGACTCAAAGCGGAGCTTTTCAAGAGCGAGGTTTCCCAAATAGAAATTTGGGAACCAGAAAGAGTGGACGCGCGCCCTCCCTATTATCGGTATTTATCGGCATTCATCGGTGGTTGAGTTTGACTCATCGCTATTCGCCAATGATTTCGTTCAGCCCTTCGATAATGCGCGCGAGTTCGTCGGGATGGGCCTTGGCGATCTTAGCGCCAATGCGATCAACTGACAGCGTTCGAATCTGACTGATTTTCGCCCAGGATCGCTTCGGGAGTTTCGCATTGGCGAGTTCGTGGGTGAGCGGGAACCCGGCGAGCGGCTCCTGGCTGGTCAGCGCGAGGGCGATGACGGTGCCGGAGTGTTCGTTGAAAATATCGTGACTGAGAATCAGGACGGGCCGGTGCCCGCCCTGCTCATGTCCGACGGTTGGGTTTAGATCGGACCAGCGAATCTCGCCCCTCAGTATTCGGGCCACGACGACGCGTCCTCAGACAGCCCTTCCTCCGCGAGCGCTTTCTCGTAGCCGGGATCGAGCTTCGCGCACTCACGCGCGAGCCGGTTGCGGCTCATGCGCCCCAGTTTTTCCTGCACCGCCTCCTGAATCGCGCGGCTCCGGTTCGGAAACACACGCCGCGCAACCAACGCGTCCACTTCGGCGAGGGTGGTTCGTTCCAGCGTTATCGCCACTTTCGTCCGGCTCATGATCATATTCCTTTAGTATGACTTATTATCATACCGAAAGCTTTGGCGTGACGCAAGACGACGTGTTCTGGCGGTCGTTCGCGCCGATGACCATCCGCCGACTAACGAGAAATCGGCCGCTAGACCCAATACCCGACTCTGCGCACGGCCTCGCCGCAACATGGTTCCTCGAACCGGAACAACCCGAGAAGGAAGATTTGCTGGAAGCAATGGCGAAGCGGTTGGAGAGAATGGAGGCGATGATTGCGGAGTTGTCGGCGGGGCGGCAGTGAAAACGTTATACCGGCTATGGGTTACGTTACGTAACGTAATTTGTGACAATTGGGATTCCACGCTTGGCTGCATTGATGTGTTGAACAGGTTGTGTAAAACCTGCGATTCCTTGATCGGTTAGTGTATAGGCTCCCAAGAATTTTAATGCAGCATAGTATCCGTCGACTAATCCTGGTCCGTGAGCCGCCTTTTCCCCAAAAAGTGCCCAACATACCGTGTATCCATTTTTCTTAAGGAAGTGCGTGAATTCTCTTTCTCGAATCAAAAGTGCGCCTGGCCCTGGCGCATCGGCAGTTGGGTCAAAGGCTATGATAGCCGAGGATTCGTTAGCGAACTCTGCTCCGCGTCCAGTCCAGCGCAAGTTCATTCCATTAAGAATGTCTGTTATCGGCAATCTCAACGTAAAGCTATCATCGATAGAACAGTCGTAGCTACTCAAAGCGGCACTATAGCCTACTGACGTATGCCGGAGTTCCACGGGGCAATCACCCTCGGGTCTTCTCCAACCTACGTCGCCAAAATATGGTCGCTGGAAGTACTCGGACGCAGCGGACCAGGCATACTCTCCTAGAAACATTCCGAAAACCGATGGTGAATCGCGCCAAAATCGGCCCCAAGTGCTAATCTTCTTTGCCCAGCTAATAAAATCCCCAGCGTCAGTCTGCCGCACGAGAAAAGCCTCGACAAATATTACCAAATCACGTCGCTCGTCTTCCTCATGGTCGAATTCTTCTTTTTCTGTACGGTTCCACCTTAAATGTCCATTCAAATTCAACCATGTATTGTTACTTTGCGGCTCCTTCACACAAAGCAACTGCGGGATTGAAGGAACGTCATTACGTTTGCTCCATGTGACGTAATCGCTGGAACCCCAATCGTCATATACAATGTCGCACCACCAATTTCGAGCGTGAGAAGCCCACACGGTACCACCCACAGCTGTTGAAAGTGTACAAGATGGGTCAATGTCTCGCTCGTTGTTTTGCCATGGACCGTCATAGGGAAAAACAGATTCTTCTCCATGAAAATTGTCTCTGAACTGGAAGTGATCGGACATAAACGCCAATATCTCGTGATAGGCAATCCATTGATATTTTTTACCTATACGTTCCGCTTTTCTCGCCTCGCGACCAACTGGCCGGATTTCATGAGTGTCAAAGTACCCGAATCTTTTCGCTGTCCAGCCCAAGTTAAAGACTCGCGAAATGATATAGCGTTGCAATATTCGATGATCAAAACGCGGCGGCATGTGACCATTGCGCATCCTCATTAAGCACTTTGCAGCAACTGCGTGTTCTTTAGTTAGGGTCGCGAATAGACTCTTTTGAGATTTAATAAATGCAGTTTTTGCTGAGGCCCGCTCATGGTTAGAGTTACCCGCATTACGCCCCTGATCAAGGTAGCCTTGGAATTTTTGCCATGCATGGCCGTGCATTGATGATTCCGAGTTTCTATAGTCATTCCACGCTTTATTTTCCGCCGCTGAAAACTCTTTAATTAGTGAAACCTCGCGCTCTCGGGCAGAAGTCCATCGTGGTTTCGTCAGACGCAAAGGTAACCAATCAGAATTGTATCCTATCACATATGTTGCAAAATCGTCATTGGTAACCGACCTGATTACCTCTCTACGGCCATAGTCTCCTAGATGAAATGCACGACGAGCATCATCATCATCGTCGACTAGCAATTCGATTTTCCTCTTAGACGAAATTCGCGGCCATCGACTTGAATACGGCGGTCGAAATAACGTCTCGTCAATTCTGATATCGGCGCCTAGGTGCAGCGCACGCTCAACTGTGCCCCGAGCATAATCGCGCAAAAGAATATGTGGTGGCGGCAACCCGTTCGTGAATACAAGGTCATAAATGGTTTGAGCCATAGTTCCTACCAGGAGGGCGTCGTTACACCGCATTGCAACCCCGTATGCCACGGCATAAATACGTTCCGAAATATAAAGATCGTCGATTTCTGAGAATCGCTCAATCAGCCGAATTGCAGCAGGCAAACGAGATGTCAAGAGGATTACTAAAGCCTTAGTAGTTTTGTCCCTGAGAAATCTATTTGAAGATGTAAGCATCCAAGCAAGTGTTATTGCGCATAAGTCTGTGGATTCATCAGACAGTGGCGTGTTCGGCAAAAGTGTCTTTGTCCAATGAAGTAAACGATCGATTGCACCATTTGTTTGATAACTCTTGTGCAGAAAAGTACTCCACCATGCATCACGATCCGGCAACTTTTGTCGCCTAAGAGTTTTGTCGAGAAACAATGCATTCAATGGGTGTTTGGGGAGCGTGGCGCACGTTAAAAGGACCTCCAACATATCATGATGGTCATGCTCGTTAGTCGAGCATCTCCTTATCGCATCAAGTGTGGCATCGGTGAAAGCATTAGAATCACGCCAAATTAGGCTCTGGCGAAAGATATCGCGAAAACCCCATCTATCATAGAGCTCTGGTGCTAAATCGGTAAGTTCCGCATGCCGAAGTTCTGGAAGCTGCATGCAAAATGATTCAATGATGCCGGACGGAACGCGACATTTGGGATCGCGAAAGACTGCAAGCGGAGCCTCCAAAACAAAAGCCTTGCTTGGATTTAGCTCATGTACGTGCGTTTCGATCAGATTTCGCGCAAGTAAGTGGTCCGCAAATCGTTCATATGAAATCTGAACCACCTCCGTCACGCCGTTCGGTGCGGCATAGATCGCATCCTCTAGTAGTAGACCTTCTGTTATCAATCCGCGATAAAGGGATGTGGAATGGTTTCGCCCGGGAAGTAGTCGATTAACTAAAGTTAGAGCTTCAGTTCTTGGTATCCAACGCTTCCCCTCAATTGCTAAAGCACCACTAAAGGCTTTTAACGCGTCAAGGACTAAGTTGTCATTTGGGTCAAAATCTAATTGAGCTGAAAGGCGTCTGTTTGCCCCCTCTATGTATAGTCCGAATATCTGAGATAGTCCGTGGAAGCCGCGTGGTAATCTGTGCTCACCCATCATTTCAAGGCCCTTACATAACGTCTTTAGAAAAAGGGGATTGCTATATTCGGGGACTAACATTGGTGTCGACGGAAGCTCTAGGCGATAATACGTGAAGAACGTTTTAATGGCGTTGTACTCGTGATCTGCAAACCCTTCATGGACTAAAGTGATTGCAAGGTCGCGAGCTGTGTGATCGGGGTCGACTATGTCTTCATAAGGAGTGCGCACTGATAAGACCGTAGCGATCCACGGAGATCGCTCTATACGGGATAAAAATGAAGATAGATGCGCCGGCCATAGAATGCGCCCATTTCCTTCATTAATCGCGTCGATAATCAGTACTGCCCTGCATCCAGCAATCTGAGCTGCACATTCAAGGGAACCAATTATTTCCTCGGCATTTGCTCCTGGGATACCAATCATGTGGGCCATTTGCGTCCAAGGGTTGTCTGACCCTGAAACCATTGCCCCAACAAAATTAAGGTGGGCATGCCCGCCTTGAGGCGGTTAGTGGTTAGGTCGCACAGAAGATGGGTTTTTCCTGTCCCAGCCCGTCCGGTGACGATCAGTACGTTGGCCTCTGCGAGACTGACGGAGTACCTTATTTGTTCTCGAACGTCCTCAAGGATTGCCAAGAAAGACATGATACTGTATCTTCGCTCGCTGTATGGGTTTGCGTAGTGAAATCCTCGCTCGCGAGTTTCCTTCTCATGGCTGTATTCCATTTCGCGATTGAACAGTTCGGACTGCAATAATGAACAGCTTTGTATTGCCGCTTCTAACGCACACAATAGTTCAGTAAAATGTAGAGGACCCGTCGGGACAGGGGCGATAAGAGAAAAGTACGGCAAGAGCGCGTTTGCTTGATCCCAGAAGGTTGAGATTTGAGAATCAACAAGTTCATTGAGGGGTTTTTCTGCGATATATTTTAGTCTGCGGATTTCACTTCGTATATCCTTAATTCTCGCTTTAATTGCATTGAAGAAAATCTCAGTGCGTCCAAAAGCTTCAAACTGGCCCGCGATTGGCAGGGTCACATGAACTTCGGGGGTATAGCGCGGTCCAGCGACCTTTATCGCTTCTCTGAGGCGCTGATCAAACCACTCCAAATCGAAGCCACGCTTTCCGAACCAAAAGAATACACGGCCAATGTGTTTGGTTTGGGATAGCCGTTCAAGAAGCTCATGCTCGCCCCACCAGACGAATTTCACATCCATATTCAGTTGAGCAGCCCAATTCTTCCACTTTCGTACGTGGTCGTCCCATTTCTCTTGGGCTGATTTTCGACCCTTAATGCGTGGATCGGAACGATTCAATGGTACGCAGACGAGATATTTAACAAGGCGTGGGTGTTTTTCTAGCGCTGTTTTGACCGATTCGTCAATCTGCGACCATTGCGCACTCCCTAATGTGTCGAAAAACTTGGATTGCCATCCCCATTCGCTATCATCCTCAAATATCGTCAGACATTCGACACCTGCGTCCGGCGAACCTTTCGGGTTAAAATCCTTCCGTATTGGAGTTTCTGCTTCCGCCAGCTGTACACATAGCGCCTGAAAGCCGTCGGCCTGCGAACGGTTCAGAACGCGGATGGACTTCCAATCCAGAGTAAATGTCATCTTCCAAACTTCTCCACGTTTTTTAGAAGTCTACATTCTAAGGCGGGCGAACTACTAACTCGGTGTGCTCAGACGAGATCTCCCAGCTTGCTAGGTGACACCGGCGCGAGTGCGCAGGGGCGTAAGTTTCCATGCGGGTATTCATCGATTAGAATTGCGCATAGGATCAAGACACGAAGGCATTGACGCAATGGAACTCACAACCAACCGTCTCCTCCTCCGCGAATTCGTCCCCGACGACTGGCCGGCGGTATTGGCGTATCAGTCGGATGGGCGTTATTTGCGGTACACGCGGTGGGATGCGCGGAAGCCGGAGGATGTGCGGCAGATGGTGGAACAGTTTGTTGCGCAGCAGTTGGTCGAGCCGCGGGTGGAGTTTCAGGTCGCGATTGTGTTGCGCGGGACGCAGGAGTTGATTGGCAATTGCGGGATACGGAAG
>Ga0163152_10007162_pt1 | contig 12291 bp, 9 predicted proteins | sample OliLakLV19MP8IB2_FD_148635 | JGI IMG/M metagenome (GOLD analysis project Ga0163152, IMG submission 148635) | Freshwater microbial mat bacterial communities from Lake Vanda, McMurdo Dry Valleys, Antarctica - Oligotrophic Lake LV.19.MP8.IB-2 | ecosystem: Environmental > Aquatic > Freshwater > Lake... | reverse complement strand
GCTCACCCAGGCTGGGTTTGAATCGATCTTAGTCGGCTAATCTAAACGGTTCCTGAAGTCCGCGCAACCGAACCCTGAAGCAGAGCTCTCGAGGAGTCACACGATACCCTCCATTGAAAAAATAAACACGGGGCAAGGTTTCCCTCGCCCCGTGTTATGCGCCCCGGAGAAAAATTACTTCACCACAATCGAACGCACCCAGGCACCACTACCCGATGAAAGGGTGTTTGATGCACTCAACGTTTCATTGCCCACTTTGATGATCGTTCCCGTGATGGTACCCACCTTTTTGGTCCGTGGTGACGACATGGTCGCAACCCCGTTTGAGCCTGTTGAGCTCGTCGAGGTTCCAGACACCACACCTGACCACTGAATCGTCACTGCGACGCCCGAAACGGACCGCCCCAGAGTGTCCTGGAGGGTGACAGTTGCATTGGCTGTCGTTCCGCTCTTGGACGTCGTCGAGGTCAGCACAAAACTCTGCACTTGCACGGTCGCATTCGGATCACTGGTCACTGACACATTAACCGTTGAAGAAGCGGTCGCTCCCCGGTCGTCCGTGACGGTCAGCTTCACGGCATAGTTGCCGGCAGAGGAGAACGATTTGCTCGGAGCAGCTGACGTCGAGGACGTGCCATCACCGAAGTTCCAGCTATAGGAAGCGATGGTGCCGTCCGAATCAGAAGAGCCAGTGCTCGAGAACGTAATCGCAAGCGGAGCGACACCACTGGTAGCACTCGCCGATGCGATTGCCACGGGTGCAACATTGGACGGCGCATTGACCGTGATAGTCACATTTTGGGAGCTCAACAGGCCATCGTTATCGGTAACCGTGAGAACCGCCGTGTGCGATCCGGTCGTGGTGTACGTATACGAAGCCGTTGCACCGACCGCAGTCGCACCGGCAGGACCGAAGGACCAGTTATATGCGGCAATCGTGCCATCCGCATCCGTTGAACTTTGGCCTGAGAAGCTCACGGTAAGTGGAGCGAAGCCTGACGTGCTGGAAACGGTTATCACGGCTTTGGGAGCTTGCTTGGTGGACCCAGTGACAAACGAACCCGTGATAAGATAGTTACCGATACTGCCATACGCCGAGTAGCCGGTCGTCTTGACATCGCCTGCGCCCACGCCGCTGACGCGAACATAGTACGTGCCATCGCCGAGCGTCGCCGCGAGCGTTGCGGAAAGACCATCGGGGTCAGTTGCCTGGAGTACATTACCCGTAACGCTCAGCAATTCAGCTTTGATATCCAAATTCGGTGAACCCTGAAGTCCAACGAAATTAAGCGACAACGGGCCAGCCGCGGCGTCGATTCGAAAAACATCACGGTCATTTACCGACTCAATGGTGCCGCCATTGCCCACGACTGGACCCGAGAGAATGGTCGCAGCAGCCAACGTGTTACCGTGATCATCGGCCGCGTAAGGAATGTAGGTGGAGATAATCGCCAGATCGTCCTGGGTGTTGTTAGCATCGGCATAATCGCCACGGCTAAATTGGCCAATGTTCTTATAATATCCGACGCCCATAATCGGAGCCCAGTCGCCTTGCCCATAATAATACTCCGTGGGAGACGCGCCGGAGGCACCGTCGTGATACAGCCCCAAGGTGTGCCCTACTTCGTGGGAAATGGCATCCGCGATGTAACGGTCGGAGTTGGCCAGCGAACCTGTGAACACAAAACACGGATGATCGTTGCTGTAACTAAACGAACCGATCGACGCCACGCCGCCGGCGCTCGATTTATACCAGTTCGTCGGGCTAGCGACGACGCGAATGCCGAAAGTGGTGTCGCTGCTCGTCGACTTGCGCAGGGCATCCACGCCAGGGTCTTCCGTCGTCACATCGACCGCGTAAGGCGCATAGTCTTCCGCGACGCGCTGCCAGATGCGTTGGATGATACCGCGCTCATCGGCATTAAAAGTGGAGGGATCTCCATCGAGGTCAAAAGCACCCGAGACGATCGTCGCTCCGCCCACATAAGAAGAATTCCAAGAGGTGTTGGACGTGGTGTGACCATCAAAATCCAAATAAATCACCCGGTTAACGCCTGGCAACGAATGGAGCTTCAGTGCATCAACGGTGCTGCCAGCGGAGATCTGGGTCAGTGATGATGTGGCGCCGAGTGCGTCCTCTTCGCCTTCCCTCGCCTCCTTTTTGAGGTGCGCTTCGGCCGAGTTTCCGCGGAGTTCAACCGACAGCCCTTCACAAACGAACATCAAACCACCTTCGATATCCACACCCATGGATGGATGGATTCGAAAGAGCGTGGCGAGTTCCTGGGCATCGAGACCGTGAGCCTTCGCGACCTCGGGTAAGTGCTCACCCAACGCTGCGATGGCCGCGGCGCCGTGGGCGGCAGCAGGCAAATTTACGTGAGCAGGCTGGGCATAAGCCGCTGCAACCGTGGCGGCGAGAAATGAGAATAAACCTTTTGCGGTGTACGATCGCGCGCTCCGAAAAAGCGAATGGAAGTTCATACCCGTTTTCCATCGGGGCTCACCTGACGAATGCGAATCGAATCTCCGCCCAAATCTGATTTTACCGCGGCTTAACCGCGGACCCCGAATTCCGTAAGTACTGCTACGAGTAAAAACCCGTGGTAGCGCTACTTACACTCGGCAGGATTCCGGGACCTGAGCCGGCTTCAACCCGAATCCTCATTAGTTTTCCATGGATCAGCTGATAGAGACAGAACACTCCAATTTGCGCTGAGTAACGCCCTCCACTTCCGCGTAAGCCCAGAGACTCCAACCTCGTTGATGGCAGGGAATCTGCTATACGCCGCCACGTAGAAAACCCGTGTCCATCTTAAACCCTCACTACGACCGTGGCGACTTCTTCGACGAGATGTTTGCCGGCGAAAACGGCAGCGCATCCGTGCGGCCACACTACAAGAAGCTCGCCGAACGACTCGGCACCATTGCACCCGCCGAGTTCGACCAGCGGCGGGCCGCGGTTGATTTAGCACTCCTCCGGCGGGGGGTCACGTTTACCGTTTATAACGACTCCCAAGGCACCGAGCGCATTTTCCCTTTTGACCTGATCCCCCGGGTCATCCCCGCACTGGAATGGCGCCGCATTGAATCGGGCCTGGTGCAGCGTTTGCACGCGCTCAATCTTTTCCTGGACGACGTTTACCACAGCCAGAAGGTACTGAAGGACAAAATCGTGCCTCCAGCCCTTGTCCTCGGCGCAAAACACTTTCGGCGCGAATTCATGAATTTCTCGGTCCCCCGGGGAATATACGTGCACCTGTGCGGCACCGATTTGATCCGCGACGAAAAGGGACAATACCTCGTCCTGGAAGACAACCTGCGCTGCCCCTCCGGCGCCAGCTACATGATCGAAAACCGCGCCGCCATGCGCCGCGCGTTCCCCAATCTGTTTCACAGTTCAGGGGTTCGTTCGGTCGAAAGTTACTCAGACGACCTCCTCAAGGCTCTCCTCCACTTGGCGCGGGAGGGCAACGATAAGCCCAATGTCGTCCTCCTCACCCCGGGCGTATTCAATAGCGCGTACTTCGAGCACTGCTTCCTCGCCCGCCAGATGGGCATCCCGATTGTCGAGGGCCGCGACCTCGTGGTTCGTGATACCCGTGTCTTCATGCGCACAACGGCCGGATTGGTTCCGGTGGATGTGATCTATCGCCGGATCGATGACGACTTTCTCGATCCCACGGTGTTCCGCCCCGACTCGATGCTGGGCGTCCCGGGTCTGGTGAGTGCCTATCGCGCGGGCAATGTCGCCCTCGCCAACTCGATTGGAACCGGTCTCGCCGACGACAAGGTGATCTACGCTTACGTGCCCAAGCTCATTAAATACTACTTGGGCGAGGAACCGATTTTGCCCAACGTCAACACGTACCTCGCTTCGGAGCCGCTGGAGCGAAAGTTCATCCTCGAAAACATCGAGAAACTGGTGGTCAAGTCCGCCAATGAAGCCGGTGGGTACGGCATGCTCATTGGTCCCGCGTCAACGAAAGCGGAGTGCGAAGCGTTTCGCGCCCAAGTTGCGGCGAATCCTCGCAACTTCATTGCGCAAGATCCCATCATGCTTTCCCGCTCACCCACGTGGTGCGACGGCAACTTGGAAGGCCGGCACATCGATCTCCGACCCTACATCCTCTACGGGGAGAAAATCACCGTAACGCCCGGCGGCCTCACGCGCGTCGCCCTCCGCAAAGGTTCCTTGGTGGTCAATTCATCGCAGGGCGGCGGGTCCAAGGATACGTGGGTCCTCAGTGGCGAAGAGTAATTCGGCTCAATCCTTCTGGCCTCCAACCCCAGCCCCGCTCCGGACTCTCGACCCACTCCGCCATCCCTCCTCGCGCCCTATTTATCCAACCCACCCGCGCTCAGCTCAAAACCGTACCCGGGTCCGTCCCGCCGTCCGCTAAAAACCTCTCTATGCCCGTCGCGTCCAAATCCGCTCAACCTCCTCTGCTCCTGCGCCCCACCGGCACGGTCATGCTCTCCCGAGTGGCGCACTCGCTGTATTGGATGAGTCGATACATCGAACGCGCGGAAAACGTTTCCCGCCTGCTCGAGGTGAACCTCCAGTTCATTTTTGATTTTCAAGTCTTCGAAGCCGCCAGTCAGGACCAGCATTGGGAATCTCTGATTTTGAGCTCCGGCGACGAGGAGCTGTTTGGCTCGCTCTATGACAACGCCGACAGCCGCACGGTCACCGAGTTTTTCGCCTTCGATCTGCGCAACCCGTGCTCAATTCTATCCTGCGTTTACGCCGCTCGGGAAAACGCGCGCATGATTCGGGATCAAATCTCGCTGGAAATGTGGGAAACGATCAACGAGCTGCACCTCTTCCTGAAGTCGCGCAGCACGGCCGATGTCTGGACCGATGGGCCCAACGATTTTTTTGCGCACATCAAACGGATGTCGCACCTGTTCCAAGGCCTAACCGCATCCACCTACTCGCGCAGTGAAGGCTGGGAGTTCATTGAATTCGGCAAGTTCATCGAACGCGCGGACAAGACCACGCGTATTCTAGACGTTAAATATCACATTCTGCTCCCGAGCGCGACCGATGTTGGCGGCGCCGTTGACACCGCGCAATGGCAGGCAGTCCTGCGCTCGGCGTCGGCGTTGGAAGCTTATCGGCGCTACTACGTCCGAGAAATTCTCCCCTGGAAAGCTGCGGAGTTTCTGATTTTTTCCGACGCTTTCCCGCGCTCGCTCCATTTCTGCGTCGCCCAAGTGGACGAGTATCTGCGCCGCATTTTAAGCGAAACCGGCACGCGTCCGCGCTCCTCCGCCGCTCGCGCCTCACGACGGTTGCTTGCGGATCTCCAGTCACTCACGATTACCGACGTGTTAAACCAAGGCCTGCACGAATTTCTTCTGGAAGCTCAGCAAACGCTCAGCGTTATCGGCGATGAAGTCGTCCAAAACACGATGTTCTACCCGGCGGAATCAGTCTTGGAAGAACAGCAGCAGCAACAGCAGCAACAATAATTGTCGCTGTCCGGCGCCGCCTCGGTCGCGCGCCTTCCATCGCTTTCGCCCCGCGCCCATCGGCACGACATGCATCTCCGCGTTCTCCATCGCACCACTTTCACGTATGCCGGCAAGGCGCACGACAGCTTCAACGAGGTTCGCCTGCGCCCCATCAATGACGCCACGCAGCACTGCCTCGACTTCAAACTCAACCTGACTCCGGGCACGACTCCCCGGGAGTACGACGACTTTTACGGCAACACCGTTCAGTACTTCGAAGTTATCGAGAGCCACACCAAGCTCGTCATCGAAGCCGTCTCCGACGTGCACACCACGCCGATGTCGGAACGGCCGCCCGTCCCACGCGTGCCGACTGAAGACCTGGAGCGCTCGGCCGAGCGAGAAATGCTCGCTGAGTTCTACACCAGTTCACACTACGTACCCCTCGACGTCGCGCTCTGGCGCGAGGCGCAGGATGCCCTCGAACAAGGGCGCAGCGATGTCTGGAACGATGTGCGCCGGCTGGGCGCCCACGTGTATCGACGTTTCGCATACCGGCCTAAAACCACCGGCGTCAACACGAAGGCAACCGACGTCCTGAAGCTGCGCATGGGCGTGTGCCAGGACTTTGCCCACGTCCAACTCGGACTATGCCGCAGCCTCGGAATTCCCGCCCGCTACGTCAGCGGCTATTTTTTCAACGACACTCGCAGGCCGCGCGAAATCGAGGCGTCACACGCCTGGATCGAAGCCTATGTCCCCGGACATGGCTGGGCATCCTGGGATCCCACGCATGACCGCACGGCCGACGAGCGCTACGTCAAAATCGCCGTGGGTCGCGACTATGCCGACATTCGTCCGGTCAACGGCACCTATCGCGGCGCACCAACGCGCTCGCTCAAAGTCGACGTGAAGGTTCGTCAAAGTCCGGCCTCCGTCACGAAGTGATTACAACCGCTCCGCGCTCTGATCCGCGCAACCAAACCGGGGTCACGCGCGGCACCGTGCACCGCTAGCCTTCCCCCTTCCCTATGTTTCTCAGGCTCACTCACGTCACCGGCTACACGTACTCCCAACCCGTGACGTTTGCGCCGCACGCCCTCTACCTGCGTCCGCGAGAATCGCCGCGCCAGCGACTCCATGAGTTTACCCTGCAGATAACGCCGAGCGCGCGATGTGTGGCCACCAATGATCCCCTCGACAACGCCCTGGACTGGGCCTACTTCGCACCCGAGACGCAAGCGCGGCAGCTGCAGTTCCGCAGCGAAATGATGGTCGAAACGCTCGATTCAAATCCCTTCGATTTCTTCCTCAAGCCCACCGCCATCGGGTATCCGTTTTCTTATGACAACGCGGAGGCCGCGGCACTCGGCCCGTGCCTGGCGCGGGTCGACGACGCCGACACCACCGCCCTTCGCCGTTGGCTGGCCAACTTGCTTCCGTCACTGCCACAAGAGACCGTGCCGCTGGTGACGGCCCTCAACCAAGCGGTCAACCAGGGCCTGCGCTACAATCGACGCGACGAACCCGGCATCCAGCCCGCGGCCGCCACCATCCAACTCGGCACCGGCTCCTGCCGCGATTACGCGGTTGTGTTGATCGAACTCTGTCGGCTCCACGGCATCGCCGCCCGCTTCGTGAGCGGCTATCTCTACGAGGCTCCTTTGCCCAACATCGCGAATCCAGTGGGGCCCACGATGCACGCTTGGACGGAAGTGTATCTTCCGGGCGGCGGTTGGCGCGGCCTGGATTCCACCCGCGGCATCTTTTGCGACGACTCGTTCGTTCCGGTCGCTCACGCCGCCGTCGCGGAAAGCGTGAATCCCATCCAGGGAAACTTTTTTGGATTACCCGGAATCACTTCGACGCTCTCGACCCACCTGACGATTCACCGGCTATGAACCAAGTGGCCTACATCGACCCGGTCCGGCCGCACCACCGCCCACTATTTTTAGGCTAGTCTCCTGCTTGCTGAATCAAACCGCTCCCCGCCTGCACCATGTCCGAAGCCGCTCCTTTTTCTGAAGTAACATGGAAGGGAATTCTCACTTGCGGCGAAGCCGTCGAGGCATCGCTCAAACGCGCCGGGGTGCTCCTCACCATGGGCGGCGAACCGACGTTCGTCCCCACTGCCCCCGCCGGTGCGGAGTGGCAGACGGCGGCACTCGGCCCGACGAAGCTCGCCTATGCGCGCAAGCTCGCGCGTGAGCTGGTGCGCAGCGCCTTTCCCGGGGCGTGCGTGCTTGAAACATCAGCCAAGCACTATCCGGGCGAGCCCCTTCCTCGCTGGGCCATCCTGATTCAACGCCGGGCCGACGGCGTCCCGCTCTGGCGCGACATTACCCGGCTGCGCGCCGACCTCACCGCCGGCACCCACACCGTGGCGATTGCGGAACGCTTCATTCGCGCGCTGGCCGTCAACCTGGGATTAAGCTCCGCCCATCCCCTCGCCTTCGCCGAAGCGGCCCATCCGTCGTTAAAAACTGGATACGTTTTGCCGCTCGACCACTCAGAGGCAGGCTGGATAACCGATGATTGGACGTCGGAGATGGGATTGGTTCCGATCGAGCTGCTCGCGGGCGAAAGTCCTGCGGGCTTGCGGCTCCCCCTGAACCAGCTCTCGGCCAAAAATCTGCTGCGAGCGCTTACGGCTGAGGTTAAGCCCGGCAGCGGCACGCTCACGATCTTCGTGCCGCCCCTGCTTCTGCCGGCGTACCAGGCACTGCTGACCGCGATCGAAGGGACACTCGAAAAACTCCAGCTGCGTGACGTCGTGCTTGCCGGCTATGCGCCACCGGCCGAGCCAGCGCTTCCCACCATCGGCCTCGCGAGTGATCCTGGAGTTCTCGAGGTGAACCTTTCCCCCTGCAACACCTGGGGCGAATACGACCAGCAGCTGTCTCTCCTTTATACGGCCGCGACTTCCATCGGGCTCTGCGCGCGCAAGCTGCAATTCAACGGCCGCGAAACCGGCACCGGGGGCGGCGCGCACCTGGTGTTCGGCGGACCCTCCGGATTGCTTTCACCGTTCTTTGCCTGGCCGAACTTGCTGCCTTCGATTATCCGCTACTGGCAGCGCCATCCCGCGTTGAGCTACGCCTTCACCGGGTCGTATCTGGGTCCGAGTTCACAGGCGCCCCGGATTGACGAATCCACCTTTGAAGCGCTCTACGAATTGGAAATCGCTTGCGCGGGAGCTGAGAACGTCGGCTCTCCCCAGAATCTCCCTCTCTTCGATTTGCTCTTCCGCGATCTGCTGATGGACCGGTCGGGCAACACCCACCGGGCGGAAATCAGCGTGGATAAACTCTGGAATCCCTATGCGCCCAATGGCCGTCTTGGCCTCGTGGAGTTTCGCGCCTTCGAAACGTATCCACAAAAGCACGTCCAATCCGTCGTCGGGCTCTTCGTTCGGGCCATCCTCGCCCGGCTCTGCCTGAAGCCTTGCAACGATCCGTTTACTCGCTGGGCGGGTGAGCTCCACGATCGTTTTTTTCTGCCGGCTTTTGTCTGGGAGGATCTCGCCGCCATCTGCACCGATCTCCAGCAACATGGCATCCTGTTTGAGATGGAAATGCTGCGCCCGGCATGGGAGTGGCGTTTCCCGGCCTACGGAAAATTCGAACTCGCGGATAAAAAGAACGGTGCGTTCGCGATTGAATTTCGGCAGGCGCTTGAAGCGTGGCCCCTGCTCGGCGAATCGCCGAACGCAGGCACGGTGGCTCGAACGGTCGATGCCAGCCTCGACCGGCTCGAAGCCCGCGTCGCCGATGCCAAGGTGCTCGAAGGCGGGATTTTATTGGTGAATGGACTGCCCTGCACGTTCCGCCCCACGGCGGACGGCGGCGCGGCGTGCGGCATCCGCTATCGCGGCTTCTATCTCACGCCATCGCTCCAACCGCACGTCCCCGTCCACTCGCCTTTGCTCATCGAATGGCTGGATCGCGCGACGCTCACGGTCGTGGCTGCCGCCCGCTGGCATGGGTGGAATCCGCGTGATGCCGCGTACGCCGAGGCACCGAAGGATGAACGCGCCGCGGCAATTCGCCGCGAAGAACGCTGGGAACCGTGGACGCATACATTGGGGCAACACCGCTTCGTGCCCAAAATCGACTTCCCTCCCGAAGGAAAACACACGCTCGATCTGCGGCGCTATCCGGCCCAATCGCGCTAGTTGGCATTGTGATTGAGAACGATGCCAAAATACCTGCCCTTCCTGTCTTCCTCACTTTCGTCTCAGTGATCCTAATTCCGCAGAAGAAGTAACCACTGATGAGCACTCATAAACACTGATAAGACAGATCGGTGAGATAGAACTTTCTGTTCACCTACCGGGTAAACGGCATCTATCGCCCAGCACTGCTTGCATCAGTGGTCATCAGTGAAATTCAGCGGTTCAACTGCGTTTTATTGAGCGCCCATCAGCGGTTTTCCGCCCCACGCATTCGATTGGTCGATTGGCCCCACGCACCCGGACTGCGTCCGACTACAATAAGCATCCGCTCCATCCGCGTTATCCGCGATGGATCGAAGCCTTAATTGACGGGACCGCGGCCGCCCCCGGCCGCATTCGAAAAGGATCGATCTCAGGCGACGACAGGATGACAAGATGGACACGATGGACGAGACCAGCGTTAGGAAATGATTGACGAACGTATTCGCCTACGATGCGCAGAATCGGTCCTGCAAATCCTGCATATCTTGTCATCCTGTCTTCCTGTCTTCCGAAGGTTAACTCTGATCTGATCATTATCAGCAATGAAGTTTCTCCTCCTCTGGGACATCGACGGCACCCTCATCGAGTCGGGCGGCGCCGGCCGGCGTGCGCTTGAAATCGCTTTGCGGACGGTCTTCGCGATCAACCGGTCGCTCGCCGATGTTGATTTCGCTGGTCGGACCGACGCCTGGATCATGCGCGAGGTCTTCCGCAAAACGGGTCTCCCCGCCACGCCGGAAAACCTCCAGCGCTATTTCGCCGGCTACGCGGACGCCCTTCCGGGCGAACTCGCCAACCCGCAGGCTCGGATTCTGCCCGGCGTGCGCGAAATCTTGCGCGCCGCCGCCGACCACGGTTCGATCGCGCAAGGACTTCTCACCGGCAACATGCGCCGCAGTGCAGAAATCAAACTCTCCTACCACGGGCTGTGGGAACACTTCCACTTCGGAGCCTTCGGCGACGACAGCGAACTTCGCAACGACCTCGGCCCGCACGCGCTACGCCGCGCCGTCGACCACCACGGGATAACATTTCCTTCCGACAACGTCTGGATTATCGGTGACACGCCTCACGACATTACCTGCGGCAAAGCCATCGGAGCACGCACGCTCGCGGTCGGCACCGGCGGCGCATCCATGGAAGCATTACGCAGCCAAGCTCCGACCGCGGTGGTGGAAGATCTGTCGGCCACAAGCGACCTGCTGCGGCTGTTCGCCAGCTGACGACCTAACCGCGCGTGCTTTCGGGAGTGAGGGTTCCGTCGCCGTCCGCGTCCGTCCGGGTGAAAACGCGGAAAATGGGTTTGCGAGTACGTAGATGAAAGAGCTACGACACTCTTCGTCTCGCCAAGTTTCCCTTCCGTTCATCGTCCGCACCCATTCCATGCCTCGCACGTTTTCCATCGCCATCGGTTCCGACCACGCCGGCTTCTCCTACAAAGAGGCCCTAAAAGCGATGCTCCTCGCGGAAGGCCACACGGTGCGCGACTTCGGCACGCACTCGGATGCGCCCTGTGACTACCCGGACTTTATCCGCCCGGTCGCCCAGGCAGTCGCCCGAGGTGAATTCGAGCGCGGCATCGTGCTGGGCGGTTCCGGAAACGGGGAAGCCATCGTCGCCAACCGCGTGCGCGGGGTCCGTTGCGGCCTGTGCTGGAACGAGCAACTAGCGACCTGGAACCGATCCCATAACGACGGTAATGTGTTGTCGATCGGCCAACGCACCGTGAGCGAGGCCGAGGCGTTCGCCATCACCCGGACGTGGCTCGCCACCGAGTTTGAAGGCGGGAGGCATCTCGCCCGGATTCAGAAGATCGACGCGTAGCCCGGATATTTCACACTCTAATTTGTCATCGCGAGCCCGAGGAACGAGGGCGTGGCGATCCAGCTAGATGGATTGCTTCGTCGCTGCGCTTCTCGCAATGACAAGGTAATGATAAACGTGCCAAACGGGTAGAGCGTTCACGCCCAGTGGGTGAAATATTCCGGCTAGGCGAACCCGACTCGGCCGTCATTATTGTAGTACTGGGCTAGTGCCAGGGCTTCACCGCGGTCCTGGATCAGGCCAGTGGGCGGGAACGAGAAACGATAGCGGCGTCCGACCCGATGGAACGTGTCCAACGCCCTGCCGGATTTGCACTTCTGCGGTTGCCGCATTGGCTTACCGGAATCGCACTCGCCGCCGGCAATCGCGGTTCCCATGGCTGTCCTCACCTATCATCACCTTTTTGAGCCGGGCACGTCGGCCACTGCTCCAACCCTTCTCCTCCTCCATGGCACCGGGGGGAGCGAACACGATCTGCTGCGCGTCGGTCGCGCGATCGCGCCAGGCGCAGCGCTGCTCAGCCCGCGCGGTGACGTGAGTGAGGGGGGGGCGCTGCGTTTTTTCGCCCGCATGGCGGAAGGGGTTTTTGACGCCGGGGAAGTCACTCGACGCACCCACGCGCTGGCCGATTTCGTAGCGGGTGCTTGCAAAGAGTATAACTTGGATCCCACGCGGCTGATCCCGCTGGGCTTCTCCAACGGCGCCAACATCGCCGCCACCCTGCTCCTGCTGCGTCCCGAAACGGTGGGCGGCGCCATCCTGTTTCGCCCTATGGTCGTGTTGGATCAACC
>Ga0163152_10007159_pt1 | contig 12295 bp, 7 predicted proteins | sample OliLakLV19MP8IB2_FD_148635 | JGI IMG/M metagenome (GOLD analysis project Ga0163152, IMG submission 148635) | Freshwater microbial mat bacterial communities from Lake Vanda, McMurdo Dry Valleys, Antarctica - Oligotrophic Lake LV.19.MP8.IB-2 | ecosystem: Environmental > Aquatic > Freshwater > Lake... | reverse complement strand
TATCTGCATAGCCGGGCAAGCCGCGCCCGTCGCATGGATGCCGCATCTTGTGTCCGCGTTTCAAAAGCGCGGCAACGTGATCACCATCGGCCCAGTCCCCTCGATTGTTCCGATAGGAAGCATGCCGGAATCCTGGCCCGCGCCGGGACACATTGATTGTCCGCTGGATCAAATTCGCAGCCTTCTCGATGTGCTTCCGCCCGGATGGGTACCCGATATTCTGGTAACTGTTTCCGGCGGTGGCGTCCCGTTACTCACTTGCACGCACGATCTCTCCTGCCCCACCGTTTTTTACAGCGTCGATACGTGGCAGTGCTACATGGATTACCGGGAGGCGCTGCACTACGACATCGTGTTCGCGGGCCAGCGCGCTTTTGTTCCGCTGCTTCGCGCCGCGGGTTGCCAGCACGTCAGTTGGCTGCCGCTGGCGTGCGAACCGGCAGTCCACAACCCTTTGCGGATGGTGAAAACCAGTGACATTGGCTTCGTTGGCGGGACCCGGGAGCCAGTCCACTGGCGGCGCCGCGCTTTACTTGATGCGCTGCGCGCGCGGCATTCCGTGATCGTACATGACGGACTTTATGGAGACTCAATGCGGCGCGCGCTCGCCGAATGCAAACTCGTGTTCAACCATTCGGCGGTCGATGACGTAAACATGCGGATTTTTGAAGTGCTCGCGATGGGCGGTGCGCTGCTCACGAACCGTACCTCGCAAACAAGTGGATTATTCGACCTTTTCACAGAAGGCGAGCACTTGATCGTGTACGACGATGAAAAGGATTTGCTGGCCAAGGCCTCCCACTTTGTAACGCAAGATGCGGAATGCATGCGCATTGCAATGGCGGGAAAGTCGCTGGTTCATCGCGAGCACACCTATGATCACCGGGTGGACACGATATTGAATACGGTTGCGGGACTGTTTCCAGGTTTTCCCGCCGCTGGCGCCCGCGAATCGGACCGTTTTGACTTTCTGCCAAAGGTACCTGGAAGGTTATTGGATATCGGGATGGCGGTTCCTGCATCGAAACATGGGTTGCTGCGCCGGGGGGTGCGTACGTTTTCCGGATACGCGCGGAACGAAGAAGTGCTCACGAAACGCCGTGGCTCGTATCACGACGCCGGAACCGAAATGACGGACAGGTGGCGCGAATCTTTCGATACCGCGGTCATCGGCATGCCGCCGTTCGACGGCGAGTTTGACCTCGCATATGGCTGCCTCGCGCCGGGGGGCGCGCTTGTCGCCCGGTATCCGAAGTCGCCAGAGATCGACTCCGAACATTCCGAAGAATTCATACAACATGGTTTTCATGTCGTGCGCCGATTTGTTGATTCGGAGCACCGGCGCGTCATTTGGGCGCGGAAACGTACACGGCACCTGCGCGACATCGCGCGCGAGGTATGTCAAACACTTTGGGTTCCGGGAGTGGATGGCGAACATGTCGCCTCGTTGCTCGATCCGGAATGGTAGTCCCTGGTGTAGGTGTCCGGACCAGACTACAATAGTGCCAATAGAGGCGTGATGCATGATCAAAACTATCGGACTTTCCAAGCGTTTCGGTGGAAAACTCGCCGTAAACGCACTCGACCTGTCAATTGACCAAGGCGAATTCTTTTGTTTTCTCGGTCCGAATGGGGCTGGCAAAACTACAACCATTAAGATGTTGACGGGGCTGCTGAAACCCAGCGGTGGACGCGCCGAGCTCGGCGGGATAGACATTCAGAAACATCCTGTGGCCACCAAATCCATCCTCGGATACATACCCGATACGCCCTTCTTGTACGACAAGTTAACGGGGCGGGAATTCATGCGGTTTGTCGCGGGACTCTACCAATTGCCCAAGGAAGTCTTGAACGGAAAAAGCGAAGAGTTGCTGGAATTGTTTGAAGTGCGTCACGTCGGCGATCAACTGATCGAGAATTATAGCCACGGCATGCGCCAGAAGCTGTCTTTCGCCGCCTGCTTCCTGCACGACCCCAAGATCGTGATCGTTGATGAACCCTGGGTTGGGTTGGACCCGAAGAACATTCGTTTCGTGAAAGAGTACTTGAAGCAGAAGACTCGCGAAGGCCTGACCGTCTTCATGTCCACGCACACACTGAGCCTGATCGAGGACGTCGCCGATCGTATCGGCATTATTCATCAAGGCGTGTTGCTGCACACTGGCTCGATCAAGGACATTCTCACGCTCGCAAGAACGCCGGGCTCCCTCGAAGACGTGTTTCTCGAACTGACGCGGGGCGAGAACGAATGACGCGTGCGAAGGCGATCCTCTGGGCGAAAATACGCATCGGGCGCAACCAGGTCGCGTCGGTCCGGCACGAGTCCAAGCTCAAGGTCGCCGTCGTTTCGGTGTCGGCGGTGCTGTTGTGGATAGCGGCGTTCGCCGCGTTCTATGGGGCGTTCCAGTGGTTGAAGCAATTTGGCGCGGACAACTCCGATACGACGATGGGTCTCGGTGAAATCATCATGTCGCGCATGCTGTCCGTATTTGCGCTCGCGTTATTTTTCATGCTGCTGTTCTCGAATACGCTGATTGCTTTCTCGACCATTTACCGCGCACGTGAAAACGCATATCTGGTCCAGGCGCCGATTGCCTGGTGGGAGTATTTTCTCGCGCGATTCGTGGAATGCGTCGCGTTCAGCTCGTGGGCGACCGCGTACCTGGGTTCTCCAATGATTCTCGCCTACGGTCTGGTGCAGGGCGCTTCGATCATTTTTTATGTGGCGGCAATTGGCTTTTACCTGCCATTTATTTCAATCCCCGCCGCCATTGGCGCGGTGGTCGCAATGGTGCTTGTGCGCGTCTTTCCGAGGCTGCCGCGCGGAAGCATGATCGGCGTCGGCATCATCGCAGTGTGGTGCCTATTTATGTATATGCGCGGCAACTTGTCGATGGACAAACTCGCCGACCCGAACTTTCAGGGCATTCAGCAGTTGCTTGCGCCGACCCAGTCATGGTTGCTGCCGAGCCACTGGTCTGCGCGCGGTGTGCTGGCCGCGGCCGAAGGGCAGGTCGCGGAATCTCTGTTTTTTTTTCTGTTACTGACGTCGAACGCGTTCGTGGCGGTATTTCTGGCCGCTGGGGCGGCGCAGTTGTTGTTTTATCCCGGCTGGTCTGATTTGCTTGGCAATGACATGAACCGGAAAACGCCTCCGGGACGCGGGTGGGTAGGACGCATTGATATAACCCTGCGCTGGATGCCGGAACCGTATCGTGCACTGGTTACGAAGGACATCAAGCTGTTTTGGCGCGACCCCGCGCAATGGTCTCAGTTCGTCATCTTCTTTGGCATCATGGCGGTATACATTGCGAGCCTTCGCGATCGGCCGGTCGCAATGGAATCCGCGTTCTGGCGCACCTGGATCGTGTGTCTGAACATTGGCGCCTGCACGTTGATTCTTGCCACACTCACAAGCCGGTTTATATTTCCGCTAATCAGTCTGGAAGGGCGACGTTTCTGGGTGATCGGTCTCGCACCGCTTACGTACCGGCAATTGATCTGGCAAAAATTCTGGTTGAGTGTCAGCAGTACATCCGCGTTCACGATCACGCTTGTGCTTCTCTCTTGTTACATGCTTGAGGTTGATGCGATATTCTTCGCTCTTTCACTCTATAGCATCGTGATAACGAATTTTGGTCTGTCCGGCTTATCTGTAGGACTGGGAAGCCTATACCCAAATTTTCAGGAGGACAACCCTGCGCGCATCGTTTCGGGCATGGGTGGGACGCTCAACTTTCTGCTGAGCATGGGGTACATCACACTCATCATCGCCGCGCAGACAACCATGATGGTGACCGAAGTGTTGGGCGTATATCGGTCTCCTTCGCACTTCCATGCGACGCTGGTTCTCGTTGTCGCAGGGATGGCCGTGCTTAGCGCGGTCACGACATTCCTTCCGATGCGGCTGGGTCTTCGCAACCTTGACCAGAGTGAATATTAACGACTCCGCCAACTATAGGTAGGGGGTGGCATTATTTCCTGATGATTACGTTGTTCACGTGGAATTTGGCAAAGGATTTACAGCATGCCTGGATTCTCTATTAGATACGCTCGCATCTGGACGGTCGTCGCTACATTATTGGTGCAAATGGACGCGATAGCAACGTCCGTAGAGCCAGGATCATGGCAGGAATTGATCGCCGCGTCTGATTTCGTTGGAGTCGTCGAGTGCACCGGCGCCGGGATTTATTCGTCCAGGTTTCGAGTTGTCGAAGCGTGGCGAGGCCAGCCGGGGATGGAGGAGTTCACCATCCATTGCACCGCGCGCGTCGGCGAGCGTTATGTCGGGGCGTTACAACGCGTGTTGTTCCAGAAGATAGAAATCCCCGTCCGACAACCGGGAACCGGCGATCCGACGGGGAAGACGTGGTTTCCAGAGCCGGACGCCGGCTACCGTTACCATCTCGCTTGGGGATGGGTGCGGGTGCCTGAAATTTATTCCGATTCGCTTCGGCACGCGTTCCCCGGGTTTGGAGGCAATCTGGATGATCTTCGGCAAGCCGTTGATTCCTTGCCACACACGAACCGACAGTACGCATTACCATTGGTCGGAGTAACCCCGGAGCCGCTCGCGCCCGGGGAAAGAGAAAGTCTGCAAGCTCGACTCAGAGAATCTCGCAGTGTTGCCGAGGCCGAAGCGTTTTCCGGCTGGTTGCATGCAATACAACGGTTGTCTTATACCGATTCATTGTTTGTGGCAAGGCAGCTGTCAAGAGTCAAGTCTTCAGAATTGGGGTTTCGCTGGCCTTCTGAATTGGCGGGCGCGGCGAAAGTTATGCTGTGGGGATGCCCCGTAGCGAAGCGAAACAGAGTGGCGCTGGAGCTAATGGATGCGCGCGAGCCATTAGTGTGTCTTGTTGGCGGAGCACATGCTCTCGTTGAAGAGAATCGGAAGGCGAGAAGAACGCTAGCGGAGATTGCGCGAGGCGATGGAGATGTCGCGGAGTGGGCAAACTTCATTCTCGCAAGTTATAACGACCGCGCGCGTGTCCCTCGTGCCATCACTGCCATTTCATTCGTTGGACACCGGCACGACCCGAACACCGGACCCGTGTCCTACAGCGACTGCGTAGAGACTATGCTGTCCAACAGCGCTGCGGCGAGCGGCATTTCACAACCTGGGCGGCCTGGCGACGCGATTGACCCGAGATTTCCAAAATTTGTCGAGAAGCTAAGGGCCCATCTGTCGGATTGGTGGCAGCAACACGGAAACAACATCGAGTTGTTGCCAATAGGTACGTTTCCACCGAAAAATTTGGCGTTCCCGTGACATGGCGGGGCGCGCCGAACAAACTCCTAGAACTGTATGCCACCCCGACGCACTTCTACGCAACGCTTGTCGTGGTGGTGTCCGGGATGGCAGCACTGAGCGCGACCACAACCTTTATACCAATGCGGCTTGGACTGAGAAATCTCGAGCAAAGCGAGTATTAGTGTAAGGCCCCCCTTGGCATATCCAGACAGTCTGTCTGCTGTGGTAACGGCTTTGAGCATTGAAAAGCCACATAAAGTAAATAATAAATGACAATTTAATATTGAATATCCTGATTATCTTGTAAATACCGCAAGAAAATGATAGTATTTCGACCATTGCTAAGCGGCAAGATGGCGCTCTGGCAATATAAGTAAAACGTTTCAGTTGAGTCAGTACGAAAGAGGAGGGGTTGGTATGCACCGAGCGATGCTTGTGTTCCGTACTCTACTAATCATGTTCGCGACAGCGTCCGTAGCGATTTCCTTAAGCGGTTGTCCGCGACTTGTTCCGGCTTCCGAGGTCGGAAAAGTCGCCGTGATGCTCTCAGGGAATCTGGCATCGTCAAAGGGCGGCGATACGCTAGCCGCGCTGTTTGTGACCGTCGGAAGCATTACGCTGGAGCAGGAGGACGGTTCCCTGGTTCCAGTGCTTCCTGCGCCAATTGAGGTGGACCTGCTTTCAGATGACGCCGCGGCATCGATACTCGCGGCCGCGGACATTCCCGCTGGGGTGTATGTCGGCGGCACGTTGGTACTCACCACCGCGGAAGTTGAAAATGCTGACAACCCCGGTGTTCTCGTTCCGGTGGCGTTGCCATTCGGCGGTGAGTACACGGTGGAAGCGGAATTCGAGATTCTGGCTGATGGCCATGGCGTTCTGAAGCTTGAACTCGACGATATTGAGATTCTTGTGCTTGCGGATGAATCGCTTTTGCTCGAAGCAGATTTTGAACTTGAAGCCAATATTGATGATCCCGATGACACTGACGACGGCGACCCGGACTTCGTGATTGGAGATGTTGAGACGTCGGGTTCGATTGATGACGTCGAGCTTGACGAGTCCGAATTTGAGATGGAAATCGGCGACAGCGAGATCGAAGTTGACTTCGCAGAAGCGCTGATCCTGCTGCCGCCCGATGTCGAGGGTGGTGAGCCTGTCGTAGGAACGCCCGAAGATTTGGAAGAAGACGCCTGCGTATACGTGACAGGCATTCTGATCCTTGATGATGACGACCTTGTTCTTATGGCGGACACCGTACAATTTGTCGCGTATAACTGCGATGAAGATGACGATGACTTTGACGACCACGACGACGACAACGATGGCGATCACGACGACGGGGACAATGACGACGGCGATCACGATGATGATGATGACGATGATGATGACGACGACGATGATGATGACGATGATGACGACGACGACGACGACGAAAATGATGACTAGGGTTTAGGGCTCCGCCAACCTTACCCTCGAATATCGAAACACCAGGTCGCCGACCCCGAGAATTTTCTCTCGGGGTCGTCTTTTTTATGATTTCTGGCGAATCCAAGTCGAATATTTACGGTACTTTACGCATATATAGCAGCGGGATTTGACAGAAGTCGAACGAATAAGTTAAACTGTCGTATTAAATAGGTGTTTCAATCGTTCGTATGGCACTCGAATCTCTACATTCTACTTCTGAGCGAATCCTGGATGCGGCCAGCGAACTGTTTGCCGAGCGTGGCTTTCAGGACACAAGCATCAGGGACATCAGCAGCCGCGCGAATGTGAATCTCGCGGCGGTGAATTACCATTTTCGAGACAAGGAAAGCCTGTATGAAGCAATCCTGCTTCAATCGTTCGAGCAAATTCAGAAAGCGTATCCATTTGATTTGACGGGGGACTCGCCGGAGGAACATCTGGAAGGATTTGTGCGCATCCTGTTGTTTAGGTTGTTGGGCAAAGGAAGGCCAGCCATTCACGGTAAATTGATGGCGGCCGAGATGGCCAGCCCGACGGGTGCGCTGGATCGGCTTTGTGAGGACGCGATTCGTCCCACGCATGAGACGCTGATCGGCATCCTCCGCGAACTCGTGGGCGATGCTCCGGAGCAGGACATGAACGATCTGGCGTCATGCGTGTTGGGCCAATGTCTGGTGTACAAACATGCGGGGCATGTGCTGAAACGACTTCATGGGGGGCTTCCGGAAGAAGACGATGAAATCGAGAAGCTGGCGAAGCAGATCACAGCATTCTCGTTGGCGGGCATTGCGGCGTACCGCGCATAACAGTAACCGGATTGCGGATGGACCTCATGGTTTTTGGAAATCAAATGAGCAGCGATGATCGGCTGCATGCTCGCATCGTAAGCCGCGTTTTTCTGGCTACAATCGCATTGCTAATTGCTGGGTGTGCGGTCGGGCCAGACTACACCCCGCCAGCGCCTGGGTTGCCGGGCCGATGGCATGCGCCCATGGCCGGCGGTGAACAGGACACCCCCGCGGCGTTGACGCAGTGGTGGGAAGTCTTTGGCGACGCTACTTTGAACAATCTCGTTGCAGAAGCGGCCGAAACAAACTACGACTTGCGCATTGCCGAGGCGCGCGTGCGCGAAGCGCGCGCGGCGCGGGGTATCGTCGCCGCGGACCTGTATCCACAACTGAATGCGCGGGCGTCCTATCAGCGAAGCGAATCACCGGCGCCGGATTCGATAGATAATACGTCCCTGAGTTTGAGCGGGTCCACAAATTCGCAATCGTTTTCGCGCACGGCGACCCTTCGTTCAGGCGACTTTACCGCGACAGGCACGAGCGCGTTTACACGTCTTGGTTCGCTTTTACTTGGTCAACAGGGCGGTACCCAAAGTATTGGCAGCGCGCTGCTCCCTTCCAACAGCGCCAACCTTTCGTTTTCGCCAAACAATAGCCCTTCGTTCGAGCGCACGCAGGATTTTTATCAGGCCGGGTTCGACGCGTCGTGGGAACTGGACGTTTTTGGAGGGAACCGGCGCGCGGTGGAAGCGGCCACGGCGGACATCAGCGCGGAAGAAGAAGGCCGCCGGGACGTCCTGGTATCGCTGCTCGCGGAAGTGGCCCGCAATTATCTGACGCTGCGTGAGGCACAGGCGCGGCTACGGATCGCGAACGAAAATATTGAGGCGCAACAAAATTCCGTGAACATTACGCGCGCGCGATACGACGCGGGCCTGACGAATGCCTCGGACGCCCTGCGCGCGGAAGCCCAACTGGCAACCACGCAGTCTCAGATACCCGCATTTGAAACGATTGTCTATTCGGCGATTCATCGGCTGAGCGTGTTGTTGGGCCAGAACCCTGCCAGTTTGTTCGACGAGCTTGTGCTAGGGCAACCGCTCCCCCCTACTCCACCGTCGGTTCCGGTAGGCATGCCATCTGATCTCCTTCGGCGTCGTGCCGACGTCCGGCGTGCAGAGCGGGAGCTCGCCGGCGCGACAGCGCGCATTGGCGAAGCAATGGCCGATCTGTTCCCCAAGTTTTCGCTGACGGGCAATTTCGGTTTTCAAAACAGCAACGCCGGCGATCTGGTGTTGGGCACGAGCCGGTTTTGGGGATTTGGACCGACGGTAAGCTGGCCAGTCTTTGATGCCGGACGCATCCGCGCGAACATCGACGTGCAAAATTCGCGGCAGGAGCAGGCGGTGTTCCTGTACGAGCGAACAGTAAAAGAATCGCTCGAAGACGTGGAGAACAGTCTGGTTGCATACGCAAAAGAACAGCAGCGGTTTTCCCTCCTGGGGCAGGCAGTTGGAGCGGAACGGCAGGCTGTAACGCTCGCCAATGAACGGTACATAACCGGATTAAGCGATTTCCTGAACGTGCTGGATGCTCAGCGGGCGCTATATACCGCACAGGATCAACAGGTGCAAAGCCAGACGACGGTGTTGCTCAATTTGGTGGCGCTGTACAAAGCGCTGGGTGGTGGCTGGGAATCGTTTGAAATTCCTAATGATGAAACCGCTGCCCTCGACAGGCCGGAATAGGACAATCCAATGCATGACTCTACGCGCTACTCGTTTCATTACCGGAATATCGCACTCGCCGGCATGTGCTGCGTGTTCATGTCCGCGGCGCGCGCGCAAGGCCCTGGTCAAGGACCGCCCCCTCCGCCAGAAGTATCGGTGGTGACTGTCGAAGCGCGCACCGTGCCGGTCACGTTTGATTACGTGGGCGTCACGGAAGCGTCGAAAACCGTCGAGCTCCGGTCACGGGTGCGCGGTTTTCTCGAGTCGCGTGATTTTGAGGAAGGCGCACTGATCGAGGAAGGAACCGTGTTGTTCACCATCGATCCACGATCCTTCAAGGCGGACAAGGACATTGCCGCGGCCCGGGTGCAACAGGCGGAATCACAGGTTGCACTAGCCGATCAGGAAGTAAAACGCCTCAAATCCGTTACCGTGCCCGGCGCGGTTGCGGCCAGTGAAGTTGATCGACAGATCGCGGCACAGGCAGAGGCCGCGGCGTCGGTACGGCTTGCGAAAGCGGAACTGGCAAAGGCGAACCTCGAACTTGGGTACACGACGGTGCACGCGCCGCTTTCCGGGTTGATTGGCAAGGCGCAAAAAGAAATTGGCAGCTTCGTCGATGAAGGTACGAACAGCTTGTTGGCCGTGATGCACCAGGTTTCTCCAATCTATGTAAGTTTCCGCGTCAGTGAACGCGATTATCTCGCGTGGCGGACGGATCAGCAGTCGGGCGCACTCATGCTGACAAACGGTGAACCCTACCTTGAACTTACGTTGCTTGACGGCACGACGTACGAGAACAAAGGCGCGATCAACTTCATTTCAAACGAGCTCGACATGAATACCGGCACCTACGAGTTGCGCGCGCAATTCGATAATCCCGACGTGAAACTGCGCCCCGGCCAATTCATCAAGGCGCACATCAAGGGTTGGGCGCGGCCAGGTACGCTCACTATTCCGCAGCGCGCCGTGAGTCAGTCGCCGCAAGGCGCTTTCGTTTATGTCGTTGACGAAAAGAACAAGGCCGAGATGCGCAACGTCACGCTCGGCGAATGGTCCGGGGACGACTGGATGGTTTCCGGAGGATTGTCAGCGGGCGAGCGCATCATCGTCGAAGGTTTGACAAAAGTCAGACCGGGCGGAGAAGTTGTTCCAACCCGATTGGCTGCCGCGGAACCTGCCGCGGACGGCGCGAAATAAGGTAGTACCGCATGTCGCGCTTTTTCATTGATAGACCGGTGTTCGCATGCGTCATCTCGATCGTCATCGTGCTGTGCGGCGTGGTGTCGATCTACATGCTGCCGATCGAACAATCGCCGGAGATCACGCCGCCAACCGTTGACATTTCGGCACGATATCCCGGCGCCAACGCGGAAGTCGTCGCCGATTCGCTTGCCGTTCCAATTGAGCAGGAGCTAAGTGGAATTGAGAACTTGCTCTACTACCAATCGCAGAGCTCGAATGACGGGAGCCTTTCGATCACGCTCACATTCGAAATCGGGTCCGATCTTGATATCGCCGCGGTCGAAGTTCAGAACCGGTTAAAACGTGCGGAGCCACGCCTGCCCCAGGAAGTCATACGGCAAGGCATCGCGGTGAACAAGCGATCAAACAATATCCTGGGCGTGGTTGCCTTGAATTCAACGGACCCCACATTCACGGACCTGCACCTCAGCAACTACGCGAATATCTACATGATTGACGCGATCAAGCGCGTATCTGGTGTTGGCGACGCCATGGTATTCGGATCGAAAGACTACTCGATGCGCATCTGGTTGAACCCCGACAAGATGGCCGCAAAAGGCTTGACGGTTTCAGACGTTTCCCAGGCCATCAACGAGGAGAATGGCTTGTACGCGGCGGGTCGCATTGGCGCGCCGCCCAATACCACGCCGGTAGAATTCACGATTCCAGTGATTACGCGGGGCCGGCTTGATGAACCCGAACAATTCGAGGACATTATTCTGCGCTCCGACCCGGATGGTTCTATGTTGAAACTCCGGGACGTGGGCCGTGTCGAACTTGGCGCATTTAGTTACGATTCCTTTGGACGGCTCAATGGAAAGCAAACTACGTTCGTCCTCATTTTTCTGCAACCCGGCGCCAACACACTCGCCACAATGGATGGATTGGAAGAGGCGCTCGGAACGCTCAAACTCAGCTTTCCGGAAGGCGTGAGTTACGACATTCCCTTCAACACGACCCAGTTTGTGCGGGTCTCCATTGAAGAGGTTGTGAAGACCTTCGTTGAGGCCATCATTCTTGTGGTGTTGGTGGTGTTTATGTTTCTGGGAAGTTGGCGGGCGACCTTGATTCCTTTGCTGGCGATTCCGGTGGCAATCATTGGGACGTTCACCGGAATGCTCGTTTTTGGATTCTCGATCAACACCTTGACCTTGTTCGGTCTTGTACTTGCCATTGGCATCGTGGTGGACGACGCGATCGTCGTCGTCGAAAACGTCGAGCGAATCATGCACGAGGAAAAGCTGGGCGTACGGGACGCCACTATCAAGGCGATGGAACAGGTTTCTGGCCCTGTTATCACGATTGTGCTGGTGCTGAGCGCGGTGTATTTACCGGTCGCGTTTTTGGGCGGCCTTACAGGTGTCATGTACCGGCAGTTTGGCGTGACCATTGCCCTGTCGGTGGCTATCTCCGGACTGGTGGCGTTGACGCTGACACCGGCGATGTGCCGCATATTACTGAAACCCTCGCACGAGAAGATTTTTATTTTCCGGTGGTTTGACAACCTGTTTACCCGCGCGACGCGCGCGTATACCGGCGCCGTGCGGCAAATTATCCGGTTCTCCGTGGTGTCACTCCTTGTCTTCGCCGCGCTGCTGTGGGCGACTTACGGGTTGTTTCAAAAGGTCCCGAGCGCATTCATTCCTTCCGAAGACCAGGGATATTTCATGGTCGCGACGCAGTTGCCCCAGGGCGCTTCGCTCGAGCGCACCAGCGCCGTGATGAAAGACATCGAAGACTATCTGATGAAGCAGCCGGAGGTGAAGCGTGTAGTCACGCTAGGGGGGCAGGACTTTCTGGCGGGCCGT
>Ga0163152_10007156_pt1 | contig 12297 bp, 4 predicted proteins | sample OliLakLV19MP8IB2_FD_148635 | JGI IMG/M metagenome (GOLD analysis project Ga0163152, IMG submission 148635) | Freshwater microbial mat bacterial communities from Lake Vanda, McMurdo Dry Valleys, Antarctica - Oligotrophic Lake LV.19.MP8.IB-2 | ecosystem: Environmental > Aquatic > Freshwater > Lake... | reverse complement strand
CGATGGTGAAGGCCGCGCCGCTGTTGTTACGCACGATCCCGCCTTCACCTAGCGCAAAACTCGTGTTGTTGTCCCAACCCGTGCCGGCACCATCCCCTTTGTAGGTGAATGTCGTGAACACTCCATTGCTGTATTTGGAGAAGGTTGTCCCTTCCGGCACGACTGGCAGCACGGTTCGCAACTGGTTGTCACCTCTGCTGAGCGGATTGGCGACCAGGTTGTCACCGGCAAGCAGGGTCAGAATAATGTTGCCTGGAGCAATCACATTCAATCCCGCCACGGCGCTGATGACAGATTCGAACTCATTGGTGATAAGCACCGAATAAGCGCCCGCGTCTCTTGGTTGAACGTCGAACACGGTGAATGTCTCGTTGGTGGCGTCAGCGATCGAGGTTCCATTGAACAGCCATTGGTAGCTGATCGGTGCTTCTTCGGATTCGGAAACCGCCGAAACATTAAATACAGCATTGCTGCCCGCCTCGACCCACTGGTTGAGTGGGTTCTCCACGATTTCGAACGAGGAAGTCCCGGGGGGACATTTGCCCGCGGAACCTGCGTTAAAAATGGAATAGATTTCATCGGCATTGAGGGCGCGCTTGAAGTATTCCAACTCATCAATGCAGCCTTTGTAAAAGCTCTGGGGGAAACCCGCGCTGTTCCGGCCCACGCGGAGTGGAACATTATTGGCGATATTGCCAATGGGGACAGTAGTCCATGTTTGCACCGGATTGTAATTTCCATCAACATACACTTTCAGAATGTTGGCGCATCGTTCATAGGTCAGAGCGATGAAGTGCCATTGATTGTCCGCGAGCGACGGACCTGAGGTCTGGTTGTAAGTATGGTTGGAACCGTCCGCAAGTGTGAAGGAGATCTTCCCATTGATTAGTGCCAGCCTGTAACCTTTTGGGCCACTAAACCACGTGGTCCGGCGTTTATCCAAAATCGTCATCGGATTGCCTAGGGTGCCGGCTATTCCTGTCTTGATCCAGGCATCAATGGTGAACGATTCACCATTGTTAAAAGGTGGTTTGCAGCTGCCTGAGAAATCGACCTGTGCATGGTCGTTCACTCGCAGCCACTGATTGCCGTTAAGACAGAGAGCCCTGCCTACTTTGCCGATGGGGAATGTAGGTAGAGGGTTGCCAAAACGGGTCCCAACGTTATTGAAGCTGGCGGAGTCGGGCGTGGTACCCAACCAGGACACGGTGTTAAATCTCCACCAGTTCACCATGCCTTGAGGCGGCGGAACACATTTGCATTTGCCAGCGCAACCTGCTTGCCAGAGTGATTTGATCTCGATCGGGGTCAGAACTCGTCTGAATATTTCGACTTCATCGATCAGGCCGATAAACGAATCGGGAGCTAAGAACTTCTCTTTGCCGATCCAGAGGTCTGCGGGGTTGGATAGCGTTCCAAGCAACGCGGGGATCGCTTGGCTAAGCACCTGAGTGCCGTTGATGTAAAGAAATGCAGTAGCATTGGGCCGATCCACCACTGCTGTGACGTGGTACCACTTGCCGTCGTTAACTACGGGGCCTGGAGACACGAAATTCACTCCATTGAGTTGCAGGACCAAGTCGCCCGCGCTATTGACGACCAAAGCGTAACCGAGGGGAGAAGGCGAGACGGGGGATGGCGGCGTACGTTTGTCCACAATTCCTCCCAAGCCGTTGTTGCTGGTTTTAATCCAGGCATCGATGGTGAACGACTGGTTTGGACCAAAATTATAGCCAGCGCTTGACCCAACGCGCACGTAGTTGACACCAGGGGCAAATTTAAATGCCTGGTTTACTTCACCCAAATCATAACCTGGAGTCCCCACCCATGTTCCATGCTCCAGGAGTGGGCCAGCGCTATCAAAGGGGTTGTTATCCCCGCGCCACCAGCCACGCATGTTCGTCGGGGCCTTCACACAATCGCATTCGGGCAGGACGAGGCACTTCTTAATCAGGGTGTCCGGTGTGCAGCAGTTCAGATCCATTTCATCGTGAATATTAATGTAGAAACAAACCTCTCCACAGGCCGGGCCGCTGATGTTCACAGAGATGGTTTGCGACGAACCAGGATTGATCGGGTTCAGCAGATCGACCGGATCAGGTGTGATGGTGGCTCCAAAGGGGCTCTCGGCCACAAACGAAACACTGTGGACCGGGAAGTCGGATAGGTTTAACAGTTCGAAACTGAAGGTGTAAGTTCCATTTGTGCCACAGGTGATGACTTCCTTGGAGACCACCAGGCATCGTTCATCCTGAATGGGGACTTGGACACAATTGGTATTGTTGTTGGGGTTTCCGTCGTTGGCGCTCCCAACCTGGGCGCAATTAGTGAGGGTTCCGCTGGCTGACGCGGCAATGGCTACGCTCAAGGTAATCGGCGGAAAACTTCCTCCGGGAGGAACGGACGGCCCGACATAAGTGAAGGTGATTGTTTGGCCTGAAATGGTATAAATCCAATTTTGGCCGGAAGCGGAAATAGGGATGAGTCCGACAGGCAAGGTGTCGGTGACTGTCACTGGCGCCACCGCGGGACCATTTCCAATGTTCATCACCTGGAGGGTGTAAGTCCCGTTGAGGCCCGCCATAAATGCGCCGTTTGCGGTTTTGGTGATGGTAAGATCAGCGCATAAGTTGGTTGAGGCGGTAGCGATGTAATTATTGAGGCCACCGATGCCATCGCTGCCGTTGCGTTCCCCATTAAATGCGCCCCCCAGCAGGTCCGGCGTAAACTGGCCAGTGAAATTTGGGTTTCCTATTGTGCCATTGGGTCCCGGCAGACTGGTCCAGGTAACGGACACGGTATTCCTGGTTTTGTCGCACTCGGCGCAAATGAGTTTTGCCGCATATTTAATCAGCACCGTTTGGCCCACCGGAATATAGGGGAATTGGATGTTGAGCGTTGTCGCGGTTGAATTATTTACCCAGGCCAAAGTCAGGGGATTGCCGTTGGCGTCAGTCACGCTGATCGCATCGAGTTTGTCCAGGCAAGCGGGAAGGTCGTCTGTAATTTGAACGTCGAAGGCAGTCGTGGCAAACGGTCCGGGCAAATTGGTGAGTGCCACGGAATAGAATGCCCCAGCGCCAATTTGCTGAGGTTTTTCAGTAAGAGCCTTGGATATGTTGATGTTCGGTTCGTGGATAACAACTGTGACCGGAGCGGAGAGCGGACCCACCTGCACGTTATCGGCGAAGATTCCAAACGTGTTGGCCCGAGAGACGCCCCCCTGGTTGGGCGCGGAGTTGCAGACCAGGGCGTTGAACTCAATAATGACGAACTCGCTGTCGCCGTCGTTGTCGTTGTTGATCAGGTTTGGGAGGTTGAAAATGACTTGCCCGCCCACACAACCAATGGGATTCACCACGGCATTGCTTGGAAACAGGAATTCGGGGAAGTTTCCCACGCAGGGGATGATCAGGTTGCCGCTGGCCAAAGTGTTAAGCAGCGGATCCGTTGAAGCACCAAATGGGCTGGTGATCCCTATGTTGGAGATAAATCGCACCTTGGGCAAACCGAGGTATTGAAGACCTGCTGGCAAATTGTCGATCACCTGAAAATTGGGGGTGATCGGCCCATCGGGTAATGCCACGACCAACCGATAACGAATGATCTCACCGATGGCCACGGCGGGCAGTCCGGTGTGGTTTTCAGATGTGAACACTATGCACTTCTGCTGAACCTTGGGAAGCGAGCAAACTTGCACGGCATCGCTCAACTGCCCGCTGAAACCGTCAGTGACAAAATTTGTGCCTCCCTCAATGTTGGAATAGTCCATCAGTTCGACTTTATTCGTGCAACAATCAGGCGAGAAGTCGGGTCGGAAAGTGGCGTCGAATGTAATCACGAGAATATTTTGGCCACTGGAGGGGTTGTAGCCTTCGAGAGATCCGGTCGTTGGGGGGTCGGTGATTTCCAAGCCGCCGCCGGTGAACAAATCCCCCGTTGACAGCATCGGGCTTCCATCCCCACGGCGCACGCAAATGTTAACTGCCTTGGTGAAACATTTGGTGTCCAGCATGTCTTTGATTAAAATATCATACGCGGGACTATGCCCCAGGTTTTCTACAATTATTGCAAAGGTGACCTGGTCCCCCACATCGACACAGGTAAGGTCACTTATGACGGGCGCTCCTCCAAAAACAGGATTGAGATTCGTGGAATTCAAGGTCCCGGCAAAACGCGGGCAGCCAGAGCCTGGTGCCGTGAAATCAGGCTGAGGAGCCAATGGCGGTAAAAAAACGCCGAGCGGATTGTCCGTGGCCACAACCCCCTTGGTGATCCTGAGTATCGGTTCGACGACAATAATCGGCGCCAGGGAGACTTGTGAAAATACCTCGTTAAACGAATTTTCTTCCTGCTCGAGTGCTTCATTGGTCAGAAACAAACCATCTGCAAACGGATCGCTGCTCACCGCCATGGTGAAGAGGAGGTCAATCACGTAAGGCGTATTTGCCGGGTTGGAGAATGATCCGAAATTGAAATTGAGTTCGTTCGGGGAGTTGCCGGGGTTCGGGGAGAACAATGGAACCCCAGGCACGGTATGAGAAGGTCCCAATGACCACTCACCCGCAAGCGGTGGCACGCTGGTTGTCTGCCCTACCCAGGAGGAACTGGAGCCGTTTCCCAGGGGATCCGTTACCTCAAGGACCGGCAAGGGAGGGAAATCGCGAATTACCACACTCTCCGCATCCCCAGAGGGAAAGGTCTTCAGGAGTCGAAAAGTGACAGTGTCGCCAGCAGTAAGGTTCGGCGGCACCACGAATGTCGTGCTGCCATTGACGGCATAGACCGTTTTTGTGAACGAAGAACCAACGATTCTGATCTCGGTCCTGCTGTCGTCGCTGGTGGTGGTGCCGGTGGGCAGCGGCATGATCGGCGGGTTTGCGTTCTGGAAAAGTTCTCCCTCGAGTTCAACGCAATTTATCAGGGGATCGTGCTTGTCGACATTTACATTTGAGTTGGCAGGGACCGAGTAGGAAAACGTGTCCGCAATCCGCGCGTAGAAAACCAGCCTGCCAGTGGCTGGGGTAACCGACCCAGGCGAACTGGCCAATCCTCCGGTGAGTATCCCCGCCGCGTGACGCGGGTGAATCGGGGCTTGGGCCATGATGAGGTCCGAAATATTAAAAATAAATCGATCCGAGCCCAACCCCACGGGACCGTTGCAAAGGCAATTAGCATTGATCTGCCTCGTCCAGGTGACGCCGAGGTTGGCCGCATTATATTCAGCTTGGACAATACCAAATCGGTCTTCCACTCGGAGGTGCGGCCAGGCAATGGTCGAATCGATGGTTTGCCCGTCGGAGAGGCAGTCGGTGAGGACAAAATTGCCCATGGTTTTGTAATCGCTGAGTTGAAAATTTATTTCATATCTCACCAGGTCGCCAGGAGTGGGGCCGTCATTCTGGATATCCTGGATCAACGACACACTTTTTTGCACCGCAAAGCACTTGGCTGTGAGGATGTGCGTCACCGGTTCTGCCGTTACAGTCGTGGAGGGTCCGTCACAAGGATCGATCGGTGTCCACTCGCCCGTTGCTTTGACAACGTTGGTGATGGGGGCCTCGCAGTTCGCTTGGAGGATGGCGTTGCCGGCCGGGTCAAACTCCGGAATGTAAAATTGAAAGGTGACAACCACGTCGTTGTTCAAACCAGTTCCAGTAATGGGATCGCAAAATTGAATTTCGAGACTGCTGCCATTGGCCGGACCGGTGGTCGGGGGCTGTTGAACCAAAACGTAATCAATCCCAGGGCCGCAAGCCGTCCCACCCACTTGAGGAATGCCGTGAATGCGTACCGAGACATTGTCCTGATAAACGATTGTGGATGGCGGAAGGTCGAGGATGACGAGGTTATTGATCGTCTGCCCGACGGCGATGTTATTCGTTATCGTGTAGGTGAGCGGGTAATAGGACAAAAAGTTGGGGCCAGATACTGCTTCGCCTTCGGGTGCAGAGGACCCTTTGCTAAGCATCATGACTGTGGGGAGGTTGGTGGCGCATTCGGCCCAATTTAAACTGTTATTTCCGTCGCTGAGCACGGGCGGATCGGGGGGATTGTCATCAAGCGGGGTGGCACCAAAGCGGAAGCCCCCTCGCGCGCAGATACGCAATGGAAAGCCAGCGTCAGCCCAAGGATCAACATACACCGTCACTAATACTTCCAGTTCCGGTTGGGTTGCCTCGTAATGACCAAACGGCAATAAGAAGGTATGCAAAGTATCCCCGGGATTAACAAGGACGGTGCTTAAAGGCAGTCCATTTGCGGCGAAAGGATGGGGGAGTGTGACCGGGGATGTTGAAGTGGGTGAACAGACGGTGGGAGTGCCGCCGGGTGGTGAACCGGTCAATGGTATCGGGCCGCCGGTGATCAACGTGGCGCTGAGGATGGTGAGGCCGTCCGGATGCCCGAGATTTGCCAGGCAACCAGCGCATTGGTCGGCTCCTCCATGATCAATCACCAGATCAATAAAAGGTCCGTAACCGACATCACCCGGCAAATTTAAGCCGGTGTTTTTGAATTTCACTTTAAAAGTGAAGGTGTCGCCGATCAGCACTTGCGCAGGAACCTCCGCGAGTGTGACTACCGGTTGGGGCGCGGCCATTGTACCCAATGGAAACAAACAGCTGCCAAAGCATATGACCAGTGCTGCCTGAAAACCGCATAATCGATTGATAACTGCTTTCCTCAACATAGTCAAAAACGCCCGGATGCCGCTTCCAGAGTTAAGGAATAAAAATGGGAGCAGGGCTTGAATTCGCACGGTGATTGGGTTGCTTGCGCTTTTTATGTTCATTTGGAGCCGTTCTTCCCGATACAAAAAGAATTTTGGAAAATGGATACGAAAAGAATTCAAAAACTTTTTCTGCGGAGAAAAAGAGGACCAACTAATAGGAGGCTTTTGAAAAACTAAGGCTTCCTATCCAGCTCCAACAGTGTGGGAACCCGATAAATGCGCACCTGATCTTGAAGACCGGCAAGCAACATCGAGCCATCCGGCGAAAACGCCACGGGCCCTGTGGCACCACTTTCGAGCAATGTTGCCATTTCCCGCCGCGTGGATAGGTGCCAAAGTTTCAGAGAGCCGTCACCGCCGGTCGATGCCAAAGTCTTGCCATCCGGAGAAAAAGCAACCGTAACAGTGTGGTCCCTATGGCCAGAAATTTGGTCGAGCGCCCGGCCGGTGCGCGCTTCCCAAATTCGAATGCCCTTTTCGGTAGCATCCGTGCTAACGAGGAGCTTTCCGTCGGGTGAGAAGTCGAGGAAACGGAGGTTGCCAGCATCTTTCCTATGATCGCCCAGAAAGGTGAGCGGACGCGCGTGGTGGCTGTAAAGTAGCTTGTCTTCCGGCACGGAGAAAACCCCAATTTGCGAGTATCCCAGAATTCCGGCCGCCAGCAGGGTGCCATCGGGCGAGAAGACGACATTATTTACGACGTTGGTAAATCTTTCCCGTTCGTGAACATGGTCAGGCATGCCGAAATTGTGCAGTAATCGGCCAGTTCTCGTGGACCAGACGCGGACCAATCCGTCACTTTGCCCAATTGCAAACAAACCAGCGGAAGGACAAAAGCTGCGCGTGTGCAAGAAAGCGCTGTCACTGGCCTCGCCCAGCGAAAGTCTGCGCGTGACCGACAGGTCTTCCACTTTGCGCCATTCCAGGTCGATCAACGCATTGCTGATGGACGCCATTGAAGAAACGATTGTGCGTCCTGCGTCGTCGAAGCCTTCGTTCTGCGCCTTTGCTGACCCCGGATCGAACGTTCGCGGTTGAGATTCTGTATGGGGCTCCCAGATTTTGAGATTCTTCGTGGAGGTCCAAAATCGGCTGTCAGGTGAAACCATGATGCGTCCAGAAATTCCATAGCTCACGGGAGCGGGCATCTCGCTTGTGTTTTCATTTGCGGACCAAATGCGGACAGTCGCGTCGCGCGCGGCGGAAGCCAGAGAGTTCCCGTCCGGGAAAAAAGAAAGACTCGCGATCTCGTCTGTGTGACCGAGACGTGTCGCTTTTAGTGTAGCCGACGAGACGGACCACAACCGGATAATCTGGTCCACGCCAGCAGTGGCCAGCAACTGACTGTCGGGGGAGAACGCGAGCGCGCGAACGGCTCCCGTATGGGCAACCAACTCCCGGACCGGCTGTTTTTGATCAACTCGCCAAAGTTCGATGACAGGGGACCGTTGTTGCGCAACGGCGATCCAGCGCGCATCTGGAGAGAACGCGAGCACGTAGCAAATAGTCTTGGAAAAGAATTCCTTGAGGAGCCGCCGCTCCGGAAGCGACCAGAGCGACAGCCGGCCGGTTGAAGTGCTGTTATTCCAATCAGCGGTGGCCAGGAGTTGCCCGTCACCCGAGAAAGCGATCAGGCCGCCAGTGGAGGGAAGCGACCAAATCTCGGCACGTGCCTCAAAATCATAAAGTTTTACGCAGCCTGTTCCTGCGCACTCTTCACCTTCGCATGACCCAACTGCCACAATCGGAGCCACCGGAGACATGACAGCCGATGAAAAATTGGCAGGAAAAGCGAACTCAATCCTGCCGTCAGCTATATTCCAAATCCGGACCGCGCGAAATTCCTTCCGCGTCGAAGTGACAACAAGACGTCCGTCCGAGCTAAACGAAAGCCCGGTCACTGTGGATGTCCGCTCGGGGTTGACCCAAAGCGAGATTTCGTTCGGCGTCGGGTTGGTAGGGGCAACCTGGTGCGGAAGAAAAGGTGTCATGCGAACTCTCGCGAGCACTTTTGCCGCCTCAACCGGGTCAAGCCAACGGGGCTCCTTCGGTGGAAGGAGCTGTGTGCCGGCCTTTTCGTCAACATTCCAACGCCAGAGAAAATCTTGCCCACCGATAGCCACTGTCTTTCCATTTGGCGCTACGGCAATGGATATAGGAGTCTGCGGAAACCCTGCAAGTGATTGCAGATGGTCACCCTGGCTGCGCTTCCAAAGCAGACGCCATTCAAAACCGCGAAAATCATCTGAATTGGCCGGGCTTGTGGGTGGAATGTGTTTCGCAAGTGCTTCTCGCGCAAGGCCGAGATTTCCTTCTCGCAACGCCCGGTCTGCCAGGAACATGTCAGCTGCGTACAGATTCTCGCGCGTTCGGAACTCCGCTTTGCGAACTCGCGAGTTGCTGGAGAGCAACGAGAAGATGATTGCGATTGGAGTGATAACAGCGAAAATGATTAACGCCGTAGAGGCCGGATGACGCCTGGCCCATTTGCGACTTCGCTCCCAGGGACTGGAGCGTCGTGCGCGAATCGGCTCATGACGTAGCCAGCGATCCAAATCTTCTGCCAGCGCTTCTGCGGAGCCGTAACGTTGGTCTGGTTGTTTGGATAAACATTTTAAACAGATCGTTTCCAGATCGCGGCTTGGAACGGAGCGCGGCTGTGTCGCCCCCGACCAGCCGCAGCATATTAATAGGCATTGCCCTTTAAGAACCTTCCAAGCGCTTGACCACTTCCACCTGCTGCGGCTGATCTCCGCGACACAGCCGCGCTCCGTCCGGTTTATGGCGCCTACCAGGCGGGGAGGCACCGGTTCCTCGTACAGGACTTTCTGCAAGATCTCCATGACAGTTGCGCCGGTGAACGGCGGTTGGCCTGTCAAAAGTTCGTAAAAAATGGCCCCCAGACTATAGACGTCCACCGCCGTGGTGAGGCTTTTTCCACCAGCGGCCTGTTCCGGAGAGATGTAGGCGGGAGTGCCCAAAACTGCGCCGCTCAATGTTAAATTGCTATCTGTCTCGATCTGTTTGGCCAGTCCAAAATCGGTCACCAGCGGCTCGCCCCTTGCGTCCATCAAAATATTGGATGGTTTGAGATCGCGATGAAGGATTCCGCGCTGATGTGCGTAGTGAATTGCGCGAGCCACTTTGGTGACCAATGTGGCAATGTCGATCTGGGACTCGCGACGTGCGGGAGCGTCGTTCGCCAGTTCGAATTCGCCACTCGAAATTCGTTGCGCCAGGCTGCCCCCGGGAACGTACTTCATAGTAAAAAACGGACGGCCTTCGTCCTCCCCGACCTCGTGCACCGGCACAATGTTCGGATGTTCCAGGCTGGCGATGGCTTCGGCTTCAGCGCGAAACCGTTTCATGTCCGCTTCTCCCGGCAGACGCGTCGTGAGGATCATCTTTAAAGCCACCACGCGTTGAAGGCTTATTTGGCGTGCCCGATAAACGACTCCCATTCCTCCGCGTGCGATTTCATCCAACAGTGCGTAGTCGCCACACACTCCCAGGGAATTTGCGGGGGAATCGGAAACTGACAGCGGCGCATTTTCTGGTTCAGGATCTTCTTCAACCGGATTCAGGAGCGAAGCCCAAAGGCACTTGGAACACAAACCTTCCGGCGCGCTGGGAGACAGCGCGTGATTGCAAAGGGGACAAAACTTGGGACCTGACATGGTTTAATGCTCTATTCAGCCTACAAAAAGAAATCCTGGCGAAAGGTGCGATCTGTTTTCAAATATCTTTCAACCACCAAAGGCGGCGAACAGGTCGCGAATCTCCTGCTCAATTTCTTCGGGGCTGGAAACCGTCTGGGCGATTTCATCCCGGATCAACTCACCAAAGCGGCGTCGCAAGCGATGCACCAGCCCCTTCACAGCTCCCAGGCTCATGTTAAGACGCGTTGCAGCGTCTGCCAGAGTATCACTTCCCTTTTCACCCAGCAGGAAAGTTTTAACTTCGTCGAAACGCCGGGTTTTTTCTCCGCCATCGCATTCTTGGCGCAAACGATCCAGGGCGCGAGCCAGGATGGTTTCGGCCCAGGCACGTTCAAAAATTTTGTCCGCAGTTGATTCATCCGCGGGTTGGAGTTGGTATCGGCCTTCGGCCACTTCTTCATCCAATGAAAAGAGCTGAACGCCTCCGCCCCGTTTTTGGCGCCGCGAGCGATGCCAATCATTTGCCAGGAGGTTTTTTAAGGAAGCCAGGAGGAATGAGCGAAACCTTCCTTTCTCGCGATGCACGGAAGCCAGCGCATTGGTGCTCAGTAAATGCGAGAAAAAATCCTGTGTTAAATCGGCTGCTTCATGGGGGCTGTTGCCTTGTCGCCGGGTATATGAATAAAGCGGATACCAATAGGACTGGCAGAGTTTTTCCAGGGCGGCGGCGGAGAGGGGAGAGTTCTCGTTTCCAGCCAGCAACACAACGCTCCATTGTGTGCTGGCAAATTCCCGACCGGAATTGTTGTTTCGTAAAAACTGATCGGACAAAGACATCGGTTTTCCTCAGTATCCAAGTGGCTAACATGATGGACCGGTCATCAAGTGAATTGCAAGGCGAAGAGAGGACGGTGCCGGAGTCGGGGGCGTGATTAAAAATGGGCGGGATGGTCTGCGACTCGCAGCAGTGCGCCAGTTCCCGAAGTTACGGCGGACACCGGATCACCGGGAAAACGAACGTGTCGTCATGAAGAAAACTCGCCGAACGCCGGAATGAATAATGGTTGACGATAAACGGGCCTCGGTGGGATATTCCCACGATGATCGCCTCCATGACAGACGACAAACGGCGCCTGACTATGCCGAAGGAGCTTCCTCCGAAATCGCCCGTCACAATTCAGCGCGTCAACGAGGACACCTGGCTGGTCAAGCGCCAAAAACCCGACCGCGGAATCGTCCTGGTGGCTCTCCCCTTGATCGAACAATTGCCGGAGGATCCCGAATGGGAGGCTATTGAAAGGCGCATGGTTGCGCACAATAACAGGCGCCTTCCACCCTTCGAGGAATGAAGCCCTTCGATGTGTATCATTGGCAGCCAAAAGGATGGCCCGAACCTCACCCCTGCGTCGTCATCTCCCACCGCTCGCGGGCTGAAAAAAAAGACCCGGTGGAGGTGGTGATGTGCTCGACCAAGCGAACCAATCGCGCAGCCGAATCGAACGAAATCATTCTTGATGAGGCAGACGGGATGGATTGGGCCACGATCTGCAAATGCGATCTGATCCACACCGTGTCAAAGACTGAGTTAAAACGAATGCGCGGCACCGTTTCTGGCCCACGCCGTCTGGCGCTTGTCCGCACCATCATCGCGGCTCACGGGTGGCCGGAAGTGTTGGCATCGAGTTGAATGGCCCAATTCATCACCGAAGCGGTCGTTCTCTGCCAGATCGGCGGAGTCATCGGTGTGCTTATGGGAATCCTGGGCGGAAACGGAACCGCCATTTATTTCGAAGTGCCGCCGGTGATTCCCTACGACTGGGCGATGATCGGCATGGGAGTTTGTTCACTGGTAGGCATCGTTTTTGGGACTTATCCCGCCTACAAGGCGGCTCATCTCAATCCCAT
>Ga0163152_10007155_pt1 | contig 12298 bp, 10 predicted proteins | sample OliLakLV19MP8IB2_FD_148635 | JGI IMG/M metagenome (GOLD analysis project Ga0163152, IMG submission 148635) | Freshwater microbial mat bacterial communities from Lake Vanda, McMurdo Dry Valleys, Antarctica - Oligotrophic Lake LV.19.MP8.IB-2 | ecosystem: Environmental > Aquatic > Freshwater >... | reverse complement strand
CATTTGCGTGGCCGCCGAAATCCCGATCGTTCATGTTTGAAGCCTCGTGATTCGGCTCGACGTCAACTTGGACAGGCGGCGTAAGAAGAAGTCAGGTCCTAACCACGCCCGGCCTGGGAAACGCCTGTTTAAATCCATTACTAAGTTTGCATACATTCGTCAGAATGATGCTGAGTGTGCCCTCGGAAAGAATTCAACAAGGCGAAGACCAGTTTGTTCCGAGCTAGAGCTAAGAAGCACACTCTCAAAACTTGTGCGAAAGAATCCGAATAACTTCGGAATTCCTCAGGGCTCCCCATTGAGTGGGCTTCTCTCTAACATCTTCATGCTCGACTTCGACGCAAAGCTTTCGACTGAGGTGTCCCGTCTGAGCGGTAACTACTGGCGCTACTCTGACGACATCTTGATCCTTGTTCCTGAAGGCGCCAATGTTGAGGAGCTTTTGAATTTCGTAACGAATCTATTGTCGTCAAACGGCTTGGCTGAGAACGTCAACAAGCGTCTTGTAGTGGATTTCAAAAGCAATGCGGGAGTGCTGAAGTCATCTCCGCAAATGTTGCAGTACCTGGGGTTTCTTTTCGATGGTGAGCGTACATTAATTCGTCCAAGTTCGCTGTCTCGCTACTGGCGGAAATTAAAGTCTGCTGTGAAAAGACAAAAATATCTCGTAGAGTCAGGAGAATCTGAGCGTCTGAGAAGCAACCACATATATCAAGGTTACTCCCATTTGGGTTATCGACGACGGAGAGTAGGAGGCTCAAGAGAGAAGCATTCTGGTTGTGGTAACTTTATTACCTATGCGTTAAATGCTTCACTAGTACTTGATTCGAATGAGATTCGAGGGCAGATTAGTGGACATATGAATGTTATTGATGACCTTCTGAAGAATTAGAGAGCATCTCTAGCCCGTCAGTTGCAATTGCCCTTAGGACAATCGAGTCCTCTGGAAGCCCGGGATCTAGGTTTATCTCGATGACAGCGGATCTTCCATTCTTCGACAATGGTAACGAAGCCTATGCGAACAGTGGAATGAATTGCAAGAACCACGTCGACGCCCTTCTTTGTCTAGTGATCGGCGGCCAGGAGTCAACGGATCATCGAAGAACAAGATATTCGGGAGAGCGTTGGTTTCTCCATAAGGCGGGATAGACCGAGGAACTATGCGGTAGGTCTCTAAGCGGTCTTCTGCAGGGTGAGACCGCTTGGTACGTAGTCATCTCGAAGGTGAAGAAGCTGTCAGAAGTTTCCATAGACTTCTGTTTTGCATCTCAATTGCTTTTTGTGGTTGAATCGAAGAAAGCGCATGAGGTCATGAACATGATTTCACTTATATTGCGAAACATTGTGAGAATATTCCAAGCTTTCAATTGGGATTCGCCCAAGGTGAAGCCATTCGGGTAAATCGTTCAGCTTTGTCTGGAAGGACTGATTGACTAGACTTGTCTTTAAATGTTTTATTAATCCTGACAGTCCTAATTTTTGTTTTTTGGGCAGAATATTGAGTCGCCTTGAGTGCTCGGATTCCAGTACAATCTTGTCTCCCGCCATGTGAGTCGCTTTGCAAAATGACATCACGTATCGGATGTTAAACTCGCATTGCTCAATTTTAGTGTTTTTATCATATTCAAGTTCAAGTATCAGATGGCGTTTCCGAGCAAAATTTTCTTTGACAAATTCGAACGCTGCCGCTCCACCAGTATTTGAACTGACAGAGCCATGGTTCCCTTTTGTTTCTTCTTCGTGCATCCCAATATACAGTTGGATATCTCTATTTTCATGCATCAATTCAATGAAACTGTTGAGCGTGTATTTGGGACGATTTCTGGCGTACTTCCAGGTTTCTAGTTTGAATTCCAAAGGCCCCTCCAGGCATGATTTGGAGGGATATCGGAAGTGGAAATCCTATCAAGAGGGAAGAAATTGCCAGGTCAAAAGTGTTGCGGGATGTCCAATTGCCTCAAGCCGCCTTCATCACCAGATCAAGTTGCTTGTCGAGTTCGTCACGCCATACCGAAGAACTTCCCCTGGTCCCGAACAGAGCCACAATTTGGGTGAGGCACTCTTCTACGAACTTCGGAACGCTCATGCTCACCAGCGCTGCCCAGGTCTCCACCACTTCAAGGAGGTTGGGGTTGATTCGGACCTTCATCTTTTCGCGCGAGTCGTCAGCAACGAGATCCTTGTAGACAATTGACTCGCGCACCGCTGTTACGTTCTGAGAGATTTCTGGCGACGCAAAGATGTGGTTTGTGAAGACGGAGAGCACTGCCCTCACGAAATGAGAGTCAGAGGTTCCAGGGTAGCGGTGCAGGATCTCCTGAATTCCCATCGAAACGCCCTGAGGAACAGAGAACTGAAGCATGAACTTCTCTCTGTTGGTCCTCATCCATTCTCTGAAGTCCACTTCCGCCTTCTCATTCCACAGCACAGCACCACACGATTCACAGGATTTGGCCAAATACCGAAATTCTCTGCCCCCTACACGCTTGATCTGCTCCGAAAGCGGATGGCGTCGTTCATGCTCGCACTCGTTCATCTCTCACCTCGAATTGGAATCACGGCTGCACTAGGCATCGGTCGAAAGGATTGAATGGTGACGCCCTTGAGGTTCCCCTTTTCGAAGAAGTAACCCTTGCAATAGAAGCGAACGTCTTTCGAAAACGCTGAGACCGAAAAATCAAAGTTAAAAATCTGCTCCTCGCCGGAATGCCCGTGGGCCCCAGCGACGCTCTTTCTCTCCCTCCACTTCGGAGCAATGGAGTCAGGAACAAGCTGAACAATCGAGCGGAACACGTTGACGGAGATATTGGGAGGATGTTGGCGGTCCTCCCAGTACTCCAGCTCGAAGCTCACCGCGAGTTTTAGCTTTGCGGCAAAAGGAAGCGTCGGGTCGCTCAATCTCTCGTGGCGTTCGGATGAAGGCTCAGTCATCGCCACTCCTCAATGCGCACCACATCTGTGGTCTTACATTTTGAAAGATACCACAGATGTGGTTGCTGGCAAGTAAAGTAAACACATTTGTGGTGTCATGAGGCTAGGGCTCCCACTTCACCGCGACGCGGCGCGGTTTGCCTTCGTTCTGAATGGGCTGTTGTCCGTGCTGCGTGTCAGATCGTTTTCTCTAAGTTGGAGATCTCACCACTGCCGCGTGTTCTGCTGTCCCTCAAAACCCCATGGACAACGGATGGACAACAAATGGACAACGACAGGCGTGACCTCCTGTGATTTCCCGTGAAGTTTCAAGGGGAGGGCCTAGAGGCTGAAACGTCGCCTAACTCGCTATAATTACATTGATAAAAAGAAAACCCTTGGGCAAATGCCAAGGGTTTCAGAAAGTTGGTGGAGGTGCCGGGGCTTGTCAATCCAGTCCTCATCTCACTGTAAAAAATAGGCTTTGTCAATAAACACAGACGATTCCACGCTGTCGACATCCACCGAGATCCATCTTTGTTTTCCAATATTCGTGAGCGTTGGTCGCAAGTGGTCGCAAATGGATCGGTGAGAGGTGTAGGGAGGAGAAGACCAAGCAGCGGACCTTGCCGCCGTCGTGTAAACGGGTGGTGTCGTTCTGAACCGCGACGGCGCGCAGGGGCTTGGCATGAGGACTTTAGATTTCCCTGCACATGTCCGATCGGACATGTGCAACTAGCCCTGGGGGTGTCATGCCTAAATTTGAGAGCTGCTATGACGAAGAGTGCCCTGGAAAACTTCTGTTCAAGATCGAGGGCCAGCACCGCCACCCAGGCCGATACGTCATGGGGCCTCAGCACCTATATCAGTCGCTCTGGCACAGTCTCCCCGCGGACATCTACGCTACCGTTGAAGGTGTGTCGAACCTCGACGTAGTCCGATTCCACTACCGTGAGCGAGAGCCCGGAGTCGTAGACATCGGAATCTACGTTCAAGAGTAATGGTTTCCGCGCTACATGCATCAAACCGCTGATAAATTTAGAAAATATAATCATATCATAAGCTTACACTCGGCTATGACTTCTACTGATTTCCACTTCGGACACCCATTTGTATCGACCCGTGTAGCACAGTTTTCTGCTCCCTGCTTGAGCATTACTCCTATTTTAGTAGTGCACGCTGCGGATCAAGCATCACCGAGGAAAATCACTTCGCCGAATTTTCGTGCCGCTCTGGTGAAGTGCCTGCCTCGTTTTGCAAATTCCTCGGCTCAGTCGATCTTCGTCCCCCTTACGCGCTTATGGATTTAGCGGAAGTGCGATGCTTCCGCCTCGTGCGGGAAGGGACGGAATCCGTGCGAGGCAGCAGCAACGCGATGGCACATGAAACAAAGTCCGCAAAGCCGGCGAAATCGACGCTACCTTTTCGGTCGGTCCTCACGAACCTGATGAACGAGTGCGGACTCACGCCCATCCAGGTCGCCGCGCGCCTTGGAGCTTTCGGCCCCGAGGGTTCGAAAATGAGCAAGACGCCGTTTGAGGTCTCGGGCGTGGCAAAGATTACAAACCGCAAAGATCCTATGAGGATAAACCAAAGGTTGCCGTGCCAGTACCCACCCTGACGCCGACAGTCACGTCGACCGCGAAGTTCGCATCGTTCGAGGCCTCTTTACGGTATCGCCCGCGCCGGGAGCTTTCACCCACGGAATCGTAGTGATGGTCGCTCCGAAGAATGGGGACGTGGGTACCAGCCTCGAACTCAGGAACCTCGGTAGCTTGTGAACGTTCTTTTTAGACACGTGCATCGCAGGAATCAATTCGTCGAATGGCTGCTACGTCGTGAACCACCCAAAGACGCTGACGATCAGCCAGATCGTGAAAGACGACCGTTGAGCGCCGTTTAAATTGGAATACACGGTGACGCCCGAAATGAAGAAGGTCACGCTTAATCCTGCGTCTTACGCCGAGCAGAGACCTGGCTACGCGATCTCGGAATGCGGCGGCATCGAATCCCTCCGTGGCAGGGCCAAGGCTGTGAACACCATGACTCTGGGCGCGACGAAATTCCGCTACGTATTCTTCTCTTTCAAAAACGTCGCGAACGTCGTTCAATCTGTGACGACAAGCGGCAGCACCAACTCGGGATTTAACATCCGCAGTGCAGGCGGCAACTCCCTTCGACCCCACGACGTTTTACCCTGGCCGAAACTCATCGTCGCTTTCGGATGCCTGGACCTTGAAGCTCAATGTTACATTCCCGGTAGGCGCGCTGCGGGCGAGGTCTCATGTAACTTCACCCAAGCGTCATTCGACAACGCGAGCCCTATCGGGACCGTGCTAACGATGCCGACAATGGAGTGGGTTTGCGACAGATGGTTTGGAACACCCTCTGAAGTGACAATGTCGGCGGAATTTGCAGCCACGAGGGCATCAATTCGTCCGATGACGGCCGAGCCAAGAGAAGCGCGTGGTGGAGCAGGTTAAGAGGGATCAATGCATCAACGAAACGGTCCTTTGTATAGATTTCTTAGGGTAATATGGCGCCTAGTATCAGCTAAGAAAGTCATCGAAAAATGGGGGCAATCTCCGGAGACGGTTTTTCTCAGATCGATAATTTTTGGGTTGTTTATGTTTGCAGCAGCAGTAATTTTTTTGCAGATCTGTAAATCGGGCGCAGCATGGTATGCGCCACAGACAGAAAGTCCTAGATGCACAAATTCAACGACACCACTTGCAGAATTCGTTTGCTCATTGTCCAGAAACTTTCTTGATGACTCGAAAGTGGTTCTCGGAGTATTGGGTTTCTGGTGGAGCTGTTATGCAGGATTTAGGCAAGAGTTCGTTAGTAAATTTGAGTACCTAACGAAATCTTTAGACTCGCTGCTCACATCGGGAAATTACGTCAAACACAAAAATATCATATTGAGTGAAGGGCGCTCTTTCCAAACCTTCGAGATTGCGGACCAAGCCCTCAACTATGCCGGAGACTGCATCCGATTCAACTTACAAAAAAATGCCTCATTTTTATGGACTTTTTATGACATAATGTGCCATATAGCATATCTTCAAGAAAACGACAATCGAAGATATATTTGCTTAATTTCTGGGCATAGCGAGGTTGATAAATTTCTTAAGAAAAGTGCGCACCGGAGAAGCCGACTAATCGCGCATTTTCATAACACAGAGAAGGTAGATGGAGAGCTAAATGCAATACGCCAGTGCCGACTGAAATCTCTGCGAGAGCACGCTTAATAAGCCAAGTGCGAGGGCCCATTGAGGCAACTGACTCTCCGAAACTGAACTTGCGCGTCAGCACTCAAAATCGCTTGCCTCGCTCGTTTAAGCTGCTTCTCCGAGAAAGTGCTCCAATTTTGGATTGAAAGTAGGACTGTTCCTTAGTTCTTCGAACCCGATGATTGCCACTTGCGATTCTTGGATTTTCGAACGCACTTATTGAGGAAGAAGTATGCGCAAAGACCTTCCCGTGAAGACCGTTAGAGTCATGCTTAATAAGCGTGGCTTTCACGGTTCAGATATCGATGCCCTTGAACCGTCTGGTGTGAGCTTCGGAATCGATACCACCTTCGAGCTGACTTTCATGCCAGCTGCGGTGTGGGAATCGCACGTTATCTTGAGCATCGGCCTGGCGTCAGGCGCATTTGCCGTTGGTGCGTTCTCAACTGGCTTCTTTTCTAAAGCGGGAGAAGAACTGTATGATTGGATTTCCAATAAATTCATTCGTGTTGCTGAGCAGAAACCGGGATTCTCTTGTCATGTGACTTTTACGAGTGAAGATGACGATAAAGAACTGACTATCTTTGTTCACGAAGCAGACAAGCTTAAAATTGTTTTTAAAGATCTTGGAACAATTCTCGCGAAATGCGATGGCGGCAATAAACTATATATGGAGTACGACAGAGAGAAGGGTGAATTTATTTTCGGAGAACGTTAATTTGATGCCCATAACGTTAGCAAAAAATACGCATCTCTATCCGCAAATTGGCCGTCTATGTGTCCGCAGTTGTTCTCACATTGAGACCGACCAACAAAACCTGTCTTTTTAGCAAGTTTATCGTCGGTTTGATGGCGGTGCCGGGAATCCACGACACTGCCCGTAAGTTATTCATTTTGATAGAAATATAAAAGAAGTGAACCAGATACTTCAATCACGACTTGCACTAAGTTGTATCAATATTCACCGAATTCCACTGTCTCGTATAGCAAATGTAGCAGCCTCGATTGCCACGCGTCCCTATAAGCCTCATTTGTGCAGCCCTTGACTCACATCCTCAAGAGAATCTTCTTCACGGCCGCGGTGCTAAGGCTAGAACGAGCCGAAACATCGATCGTGTACTTGATGGCAGTCACACCTCGCGGAGGTTCGTAGTCGTCCGGCAGCCGAGGAAACGAGCCTTCCACTTCGAATATGTGAATCTCTCGAAGGTTGAATCGCAGCAGGGAGCCCGACTGGCGAAGCTCATCGCGCCAGCCGACCTGTTTCAGGCCTGTTTCGAATACGTCTATTGCTCGTCCTTCGTTCCCAAGTTTTTGCTGAAACTCGTCGATCAAATCCGCAATGGTTTCATCACCTGCAAGAGATCGCTCAAGAAGAACGCTGGCCAGCAAAAGTTGCTTTCCTTTGGGAGCACGGAGCTGGTCTAGGCGCGAGATTTCATGTTTCTGCTCGGAGCGGGTCGTGGACTTTACCTCCAGATGCACGCCATTTCCCACGAAGTCATGTCGCTCGCCAAGGGGACCACTCCACAAATGGCATGCCCGCACACCGAGATTCGGAAACAGCACGTTTGAGAGAACCCAGAGCTCGCCGAATAAACCAATCTGTTCACCCACCCCGAGCTCCATACCAATGGGTCGGAGCGCAGCGCGCAGCTCTTCAATCGTCTTGTGCAGTGAGGTTGTCGGATCGCGACCTTCGATGCGAATGGCGTACAGGACTTTATTCACCACCATCGTGAAAAGGACTTCGTGATGACTTCTTGCAGTGACATCAATCCAAGTCCGACTTCCCTCGACAACCCGAACCGCAATGCTCTGAAGATCGGGTGGCAGATTCAAGGGCTCGATGTCTACGCCGATCAGAAAGTGCAATCCTCCGTCCTCATCAACGCCTAGCAAGCATTCCTCGAAGTCAACATCAACAGGTTCGACAACAAGCTCATGCGAACTGCGTCGCTTACGAAGTGAGTTCCAGCGGTCGGGCGTTACTTCAGTCATGAAGAAACCCACGATTTACGACGAATGACCTACCTTCATCGCTGGTATGAGGCAGGGAAAGCGCTACGCCGAGTACTGCGCGCGAAGACGCCTGGAGTGGAGTGGGATCCAATGGGTACAGCAGCAACAGTCCCCGTTCGACCGGTCGGTCTCGCCTCATGGCTCGCGCTTTGAAAACCGAACCTGCGCGGTAATTTTCAGGGCCTCCATGCAAGTCGACTCCTTCATGACGTGGGTCAATCAGGATGCCTATGGCCTCATGGCCTGTGAGTGAGCGGTGGACTAGTCCAAAGGGTCGGCCACCCAAGAGAATCCGTCGCTCACGCTGTGGATCTGCCACAAATATGGTCCAGTTCGTCAGTTCACCCTGGCTGGCTCGCTCCATGATCCATCCCGCCATCAGTTCGCCCTGAAAGGCGACGCTGTTTGGATGACCCTCGAAACGCCGAAGGAACAATGAAACGTCATGGGCTGGCACGTCGTGAACGAGCATGCCACCGTGTGCATGCTGGGTTGGCGGATGTGCAGAAAGCAACTCGGACGCGAGATTGAGGTTCCGCTCCAGAGCGTCAACGTCATGCAGTGGGAACAGAATTGTTTGGGGATTTTCGCCCGACCACGACCGAGTATCCTTAACTAACATTTTGCTCTTGGCCTTGCTGGTCAGCAACAACTCGGAGTGCGCCCGCATCCTTATCGCCATCTCATCGGGACGCCGACCTGCCTTATTCAGGGCTACAATGGAGTCCCGAAGGGACTCCTCAACGAGGGCAAGCTCAACGAACCATTGTGCGATCCCGTCCGTCGTCCAGATCCGAATGAGATCGTCATAGCCTGCGCGGAATCCATACCACCGAGCCATCTGAAGAAGTGCGTCTGCCATGGTCGTCGTGCGAAGAAAATAGGCAACGGTAAGCCCCTCCAGCGTGAGGCCGCGCGACAGTCGGTTTCCTCCTACAGCGACAAGCTGACAGCTAGGCTGCGAGTCATATGGCAGCTCCTCACCGGTCGTGCTGTTGAGCACGACGACTCTTAGCCTAGCGAGGTTCCTTTTCCCTTCTTCAAGGACTTTTTCGATTTTCGCTGGCAGGTTTACCTCGCCCAAATCGATCAGGGCTGACCGCATCATCCCGAGGACGATGCCGGTTTCGGCCTGATCGTGGTTGAACCATGCTCGGATTTGCTCGTCGATGGCAGCACCGATTCGAATCTGCTCCTTCTGAACCTGTGAAACATGCACAAGCATGGTGTGCGGCATTTCCTTCTGTCCCCGAAGAAGCCTGATAGCTCCTACTAGCGCAAACGTGAGGATTGCGTCGCAGAGCGATTGCGGGAGGCCCATCGCGCCGTGAGCGAAGTGTGGCTCGCCTTTCTTGCGTCTTTTTGTCTTGAGCGCTCGAACGTCGTTATCGTCTACCAGGCGCAGGACCTTGCGGTTCTGTGCCGTTACCCCGAATAGCTCCTCCGTACCCGTATAGCCGTCAGGGCGTGGAAGTTGCATGACGAAATCTTTGGGGAATAGGTCTTCACCGACTTGGTAGTCGAAGGCGTCAGGATCAATCAGGATGTTGGCAAAGGGCGTGGCGGTATAAGCGATGTATGTTGCCCGCGGGCACTTGCTTAGCAAGTCCCGAATGATGCTGTTCGTGCGAGACGGGCTCTCGTTCTCGACAAATTCCTTTTCATCAACACTGGAATCGCAACGGTTACCTCGCGTGTTGATTGACGCCTGATCGGCTTCATCGTCGATGATTAACACGGGCACTTTGCCCAGCCTGCCTCCCAGCTTCCCTAACCAGCGGCTGAGACGCTCCAGGACGGGGACGATCTTCTTGGCGACTATAAGAACGGTTCCTGTCGCTCCAAAGCCGTCAGCTACGGCCGGCTCCTGAAAGTCGGCTTCAGCGTCGGTGAGCCTGATCCAGTTCATGCCAATGTCAACCAGTTCCCGATCCAGCCTCCGCTGCGTCTGATTCCGAAGGGAGTCGTGAATGCCAGACAGGACTATGATCAGACGATACCCGACATCGGATGCTCGGGCCGCGACGGCGGTGAAATTGGCCGTCTTTCCTGATTGAACGTAGCCCACAACCAAACCACGGCACTGAAACTCGGGACGATCAACCGGTGCAGTCTTGCAGATGATGCGAAGTGACTCCTCAGCGACCGAGTCCACTTGGTGCGGTTGCCACTTTGGCAGGGACCGTAGGTACGCCTCATGACGATTCCAGTTCGTCCACGCCGTACCGTCTGTCCATGACTTCAACCTTGGCTTCAGCTTGAAATGTGGGAGTTCCTCATTCCCCATCTTGTGTGCCTGCCAGGAGAGGTAAAGCACCTGCTTCCTCTAGCACTCGGAGGAACTCTGACAGAGCAGCTTTCGCTGCGTTATCCTTATCGATCGCTCGCACGAGGCTCACGAGCTGCGGGATCCGGTCGGAAATTTCAACCTGTTCCCCCATGAACCCATCCTTCCGTTCCCAGGGGGTGGTGCCGCCTTCGATGAGCCGCAATGGCGAAATGTCTTTCTTGACGGGAAGGGCCGGACCCGAGCCCGTCCCCCTTTTCTTGCCGCCAAAGGGTGCCCCATTGCCTTCAACTCCGTCTCCGGTCCGAGTGGAACCTGCTCCACCAGTCGGTCCATTGGTCGTCGGCCGACCGCCATCATTTGTGGTGGGATTTCCGCTGGGCCTCGCCCTTCCGTTGTACCTGTCGCGTGCTGCTGCACGGGGTGACTTCAGAAGCTCCTTTAGAGGATTTGCCAGCGCGACTGGCAGCTTAATCGAGCGCTTGCTGATATCGACTTGAAGATGCTCTTCCGCATTTCGCTCGAAATACACAGCCACCCGAAGCAGCTTCGTTTTCTCGTCAACAGTGAATAGGTCCTGCCACCCTCCCCACTTGATAAGCCGATGGAGACGGTAGAAATAAAAGCCTTGCGATTCGTTCGCGCGGTTGTTCAGGGTTAGTCGTTCTCGCTCACGCCGGACCATTTCCGGAGAGGTACCTTCACTTTTGTGATATGCTTCAAATTCTGCTTCGGATGGTGTGATATAAGCTCGAAGGGTGACTATGACCCGCTCCGACACACCGTTGGTTTCGAATTCAATCTGATTTTCTCCCTTGTACTCCGATAGAGGGTGAGCCATCGGATTGTTGGGCTCAATTGGCTCGCCATTGAGGCGAATAGTCACCTTCAGTCGCCCGGGAACCAATCCTTCCAGGAACCGATGGAACACCAGCTCAAGGTGAGTGCGAATCGAAGCCAGTTCTTGGGCGTAAGGCTCGATGCCTCTCGTCTGGGGAGCGTCGAGTGGAGGCCGCATCTTTGTGAGAAGAACCGCAGTTCCGGAGGGTCCAAGCTGCACGGTCTCAGTATACTGCGGGTCCACCGGAACAGTGAGCATCTCCCAGCTCCTGGTTTTTGCGAGGTGGTCCTTGTCCCAGACAAGAATCCTCTGTGGGAATTCGATGGTCTTTGAAATGACAGACAGACGATCGGCCTGTGAAAATGCAGCACCCTTGAGACCGTATCCAAACTTCCCGAGGTCAGCAGCTTCATAGTGACGCTGGTGTCCGATTTTCATCGCATCATGAAGGCCTTCAGGCGTCATGCCCACGCCGTCGTCGCGGATGCACATCCAACGCCCTCCGTCGTTCGGGTTCGGGAAGGTGATGTCGATTTCTTTCGCCCCGTGAGAGATGCTGTTGTCCACAAGATCAGCGACAGCGCTGGGAAGGCTGTGCCCCGCGTGGGCAAGGATATTGAACAGGCCGACCGGATCTGGCGCTGCTTCATTTAGACCGCTTCGACTAGTACTTGTGTTCATCTCAATTTTCTCAAACTTCTCGAATAGTCGCGGGTAATGTTCAGCCAAAATCGACCGACAATGGCTGCCTTCATCATCGTAAAGGGCGACCATGCCCGACTTTACCTTGCCGAGCCCCGCACTCTCACCGTGATTCACGATGGCGGTCAAAGCGGGATGGCCTTTCGGCACTACCACCCAAGCTGCAGATGCCGGCGTTATTGATGCGTCCACCACCATGGCGAAGAGAACGCCCCGCTCTACGAACGCGTAGTAGGAGCTTTGCGGGCAGTAGCCCTCCAAACGCCAGTTCTTTTCCTGTTTTTTGAGCCACTGCTCCTTGAC
>Ga0163152_10007154_pt1 | contig 12299 bp, 6 predicted proteins | sample OliLakLV19MP8IB2_FD_148635 | JGI IMG/M metagenome (GOLD analysis project Ga0163152, IMG submission 148635) | Freshwater microbial mat bacterial communities from Lake Vanda, McMurdo Dry Valleys, Antarctica - Oligotrophic Lake LV.19.MP8.IB-2 | ecosystem: Environmental > Aquatic > Freshwater > Lake... | reverse complement strand
TCTCGGGGGAGCGCGTCAGGTGGCGCGGTTTCTTTGTGGGATCAGTTCGCCTGCGCTCACGACTGCCAAGCTGACTCGCCACCCACAATTCGGCGCCGCGGCCAAGGTGCCGTTTGCCCAGGTGATGGCGCGGGTGGGACGTGGTTCGTGATTCGGTAAGCGCTTGTGCTCCGAGGTGGAGCGGCTTGTCCCCAAGCCGCTGGATCGGAACAGTCGGAGGAGGAAAACCTACTTCAGCTTCGCAGCGCGTTGGGGACAACACGCTCCACCCCGAAGATTCTTAGCCGCTAAATCCCAACAAATCCAGGACGTGGCGCTCGACGTGGCGGTTCGCGCCTTCGGCGGGGAAATCATGGATGTGCAGCGCCGGATTGAAGTTGAGCTCCAGAATGCAGTACGAAGCGTCCGGGCCTTCGGCCGCGAGATCCGGGATGATCATGTCGAGCCCGCAGATGGCCGCGCCTACGACCGCCGTGGCCTGCTCCGCCCACCGTTGGTAAACGGCCGGCATCGTATCGGTGAAATCGATACTGTCACCGCCCGTGCTGATGTTCGAGTTCTTGCGCAGATGGACGATCGTGTCCGCCGGCGGCACGCTCTCCGCTCCGAGAGCCTGGCCCGCGAGGAAATCGAGCTCGATCGCGTCGAGTCGAATTTGCTCCAGCGGTTTCCGGTAGCCTTCTCCGCGGTAAGGATGCTGATTTTTTGCGGCCACGAGTTCCCGAATGGTGCTCCGGCCATCGCCCCGAACATTGGCGGGAACCCGGTGCAAGACCGCCCGGGTTTGCCCGCCGATCACCAGGAAACGGAATTCACGCCCCGCCATGAACTCCTCCACTAGCACGCTGGCATCCAGGGCGAACGCGGCCTCAAGCGCCGCGCGATACCCGGTTAGTTCCACTCCCGCCTCGAGGATCGCCACCCCTTCACCGAAATTGGTGCTGTTGGGCTTCACGACGATTTTCTGCTCCCGATACTGGGGATAGTCGGCGAGTGCAGCGTCAAGCGAGCGATATTTACCGCCCGCCGGCACACGAAGACCGGCAGCGCGCAGCACGATCTTGGTCACTTCCTTGTTCTCCATCAAAAGCGCACTGATGTACGGATCAGCGGACGTGCGCGTCGCCTGCTTGACGTATTCGGTGCGGCCGTCGCGACGCAGGACGATGAAGTTGTCCTCGGGATCGAGAATCTCAACGTCGACGCCCCGCAGGCGCGCCTCCGCGATGAGCACCTGGGTGGATAGTTCGAGCGTTTCAAGGTTCACGCGCGAGGTAGTCACGATGTTGATACGCCAGCTCCAATCCGAGTTCCAGTTGCGACGCATGTCTGGCCGCCAGAACTTCCCGGAGATGGTCGATCGGCCGCGGCCGGTTTCCTTCCCATTGCTCGCGGGCCGCGGCCACCGCCTCGCGGTAGGGAGGCGGAAGTTCTGCGGCGATTTCCGTCATCGCCTCGAAAAGCAGGCCCGCCTGTTCCTGCGCTTCCGGTCCCGGCCGGCAAAGCCCCTCGCGCAACGATGAACCACACAACGTCGACCACCGATTCCGCTCCGCGATGCGTTCGCGTTCTACCGCGGTGATCAGGGGGCTGGGGAGGAAAAGACATGCCAGCACGAACACGTGAAAAAAGTGGAGCGAGTCCGGACTGATGCCCAGGGGTGCGAACGGATCGAGGTCGAAAACGCGGAACTCGAGATAGGCGACGCCATCCCGGTCGAGGGCATCCAGCAGCGCGAAACGTTCGCCGCGCAACGTCGGCCCGGCGCCGTGCTCCACGGCGCCGGGCAGCGCGGGCTTGGGCCGAATGGGACTGTAGAACTCACGCTCGTGCGCCAGCAGGGGAGCCTGAGCGGAGGCTCGCGGCTGGATCGCATCCGCAATTTTCGCGCGATATTCCGCGAGCGAATCGAAGTTCACTCCGATGGCGCGTTCGACCTCCGGTGCGAGCGCATAGCCGAGCGGACTCAGGCGTACACTGGAGATACGGTCCCGACACTGCGCGGCATCGTCCTGCAATTCGGACCGGGAATGCGCGAGCAGGTCGCGCCAGAAGGCCTCGTCTCCGGGTGGGCTCACGCCGGCCAACGCGTTGAAAACATGTTGGTGGCGGACGAAGTTTCGCAGCACCGAAAAGTAGGCCGCGTTTCTCAGAGCCTGCTCCGTGGCTTGCGATTGGGTTGCCGCCCGCCATCTGGAAAAAAACTCCGGCGTGAAGGAAAAATTTGTGTGGATGCCAGAGATGACCTGTCGGGCCTTACCATGCCGCTTTTCCAGATTGCGACGGTAAACGCGTTGAGTTTCCCACTCGGGCCGGCCGGCGAACGATGCCGCCTGCACGCGTTCCGGCGCATCCCAACGTCCCGGCAAACTGAACGGCCAGAGCAATTCGGGTCCGATGGCCTGCTGCAAGCGCCGCTGCAACCGCGCCAGTTCGGCCAGCGCACTGGCGGAATCGGAGTGGGGCTGGGTAACGAGCTCGGCTTGGTTTTCCGCGAAATCCACCGAGATCTGCTTCTCCTCATTCGCGAACGGGTGCGGCGTGACCGCCGGTTGTCCATCGGGATCGGTCCGCAACACTTCCCGTTCGAGGCCCCAGAGTGCTGTCGCCAGCACGGGACCGCCGCCCGTCGCCAGGAAACAGGCGAGGGTAGAAAGCGGCGCGTGCGGTGGCCGATTTTCTTCGGTGGTTTGAATCGCGCGCATGCACAGGGTTCTGATTGATCCAGGCACGGGCGGACATGTTATTTTTTCCATTTGCCGCGGGATTCGCGGCGTTAATCCCAAGGCTCATGACCCGAATGGGTTGAATTCAGACCTCATTTTCCTCGCTGTTTTCAGTCGGTAAAGAGCTGAAATGCCCATCAACGAAAGACCTCAAGGATGCGCGAGGTGGAGCGGCTTGTCCCTAAGCCGCTGGGTGGAGGATTTCGCCGGCGAGGCATCGCGAGGCATCTAATTCATCCTGTAAATCGTGTTTCTCCTGTCTCTCGTCTTCAGCGATCGATCTCAAGCGTGAGAGTAGGACAGGATGACAAGATGACAGGATGAACGTCATCTGGACCCGAGCGGGCGAACCACTGATCTTCACGGATCGTCACTGACGGACTGGGCGTGGCTGCCATTACGGATGACGGATGACGGATGCGGCCGGGGGCGGCCGCGGTCCCAGGTTGCCGGAGGCGTGGTTTAAGGTGGAGCGTGTTTTTCCTAAGCCGCTGGGTGGAGGATTTCGCCGGTGAGACCTTGCGATACGTGGGATCCATCCTGTAAATCGTGTTTATCCTGTCTCCCGACTTCAGCGATCGAGCTCAAGCGCGGCAGGATGACAAGATGACAGGATGAACGCCGTCTCGGACCCGAGCGGGCGAACCACTGATCGTCATGGATCGTCACTGACGGACTGGGCGTGGCTGCCCTTACGGATGACGGATGACGGATGACGGATGCGGCCGGGGGCGGCCGCGGTCCCAGGTTGCCGGAGGTGGCCTCTTCACTATCGACTGGAAACAGCGAGGAACCAGACATCACCGCGTTCGATTCCGCCTCGTGTGTTGCGCCGGAATGCTCAACGGTGGCGACTTACCCCGATGAATCTGCCTCGTGCGCTCGCGTCGTTTGCTTCGTCTTTTTTCGGCTGGGCCTTCCGCCGCCTAGGGCGTGCGTCCGGAGTGGTGGGCGGCGCCGTGGTGCTGTGGGCCTTTGCCGGTTTGCGGCTGAGCGCCGCGCTCGCACCGATGATCACGATTTCCACCCCGATGGTCGCGCCGGAGTGGGCCAAGCTCGAGCGGCGGATCCTGGCTGAAAGTGAGGCGGCGGGCCGCGTGTATGCGGAAAAGTATTACGATGACCGCGGTTACTTTCAGCATTTCGCCCGCTGGGGAGCGAACGACGGCCCCGATGATGCCTTCGAGAATTTTGCGGGTTGGCCCGAGCTACACGCGTTGGGCGCGAGCGATGAAATTCAGCGTACGTTGCTGCGGACGTGGGAGGGGATGATCCGGCAGTTCACGGAGGCAAAAACAACGCAGGTGCCGATCGCGCGCGAGGGGATGTTCCACCAGGATTTTTGCGTGCAGTCCGACTGGATGCACCATGGCGAGTTACTCCGTACGTTCAACGTGTTGGCGCTGACGGTGCCGACCCTGCCGAATTTTCAAACCCGCGCCCGTCGCTTTGCGGGTTTCTACATGGGCGAAGCTCCGGAGGCACCGAATTACGATCCGAAGTTGAAGCTCATCCGTTCGATGTTAAATGGCAGTCGCGGGCCGATGCTGCGTAAAGCAACTCCGATCGATTGGGTCGGAGATCCGTTCGATGTTTCCCAATTTGTCGCGCTTCACGGCGAAAACACCTTTGCTCAGTTTCTCGCGCATTATGAGGAGTACACCGATGTCGTCGGCGATCATTTCCTCAACCTTCCGGCGACGGGTCTGCCGTTCAACGCCTACCTGCTGGCGAATGAGCCGAAGTACAAAACGTGGATCGTGGACTACATGAATGCCTGGCTGGGGCGGATGCAGCAAAACGGCGGGATCATTCCAAGTTACGTTGCGCTGGATGGGAAGATCGGTGGGCCGGATAACAAATGGTGGGGCAACGCGTACGGCTGGGGCTTCAGCCCTTTGAATCCCGTCACCGGTCGGCGCGAGGACCGAAACCGGATTCCGCGCGCGCTGGTTGGTTTCAACAACGCATTACTGGTGACGGGAGATCAGCGCTATGTGGATGCCTGGCGTTCGATGCTCAACGCGGTGAATGCGCAGGCGCGCGCGATTGACGGTATGAAAGAGTATCCGACGATGCACGGGGCCAACGGCTGGTATGGCTGGAAGCGCGAACCGTGGGCCATTGGTGCGCTCGAAGTCTGGTATTGGTCCATGCTGCCCACGGACCGACCACGAGTCGGGGATAATGCCTGGGTCAGGTTCCTCGAGGGCAGGAATCCCGACTATCCCGAGACGATTTTGCGCCGTGATCTGGCGAGCATTCCCGCCAAACTCGCGGCGATGCAGCGCGATCCGCTTCCGCCCGAGCGGCGGTTGGCCGACAATGCGATGGCGTATAATCCGGCCGCGGTCACAGGGTTGATTCAATTGATGTGGGGCGGACTCGTGCCGGGCCGGGAAGGGAGCGTATTGAATGCGCGGTTACGTTACTTTGATCCGGTTCGCCGCCGCGCCGGGGTGCCCGAAGACGTGGGCGCATTGGTTTCCGAAATGACGGCTGAGCGCACGGTTGTGACGCTGGTCAATCTGAGCGCGAGCTCGGGCCGCACCGTGGTGGTGCAGGCGGGCGGTTATGGAGAGCACCAATTTCTGTCGGTCGAACAGGACGGGAAAGCGCGCACCCTGAACGCCAAGGACTTCACGGTGCAGCTGGCACCGGGCGCTGGAGCCACGCTGACCTTGAAGCTGAAACGGTACGCGAATCCCCCGACGGCGCGTTTTCCGTGGGATCGAACGGGCCAGTAATACCAATCGCCCGTATAACGTAGAAGATTTTCATCACGAGGTGCGCGGAGCGCGCCGTGGAGATCCAGCTCGATTGCTTCGTCGCTCCGCTTCTCGCAATGACAGTCCAAATATCAAGGGACGTTGGTATAATCCGGGTTCATCCGGCGAGACCGAAACTGCCCCGTTGGGTCCGGGCCTGGCTTCGATTGAGCAAAGTAATTTACCGAATGCGAATTCTGGCTATCGCGCGCTTGCGCTTCGTCGAGATGCACCGCAATTTCCCGCATTCCCCTTAGTACCGGTTGCCGCGCCGTGAACGCGTTACCGGAAGTTTTTGCCTCATGCCTTTTCCGACTGTCTCCTCCCTCCCAAACCGCACTGCTCTCCCGCACGCAAGATTGTCCCATCCACAGGGAAACGCGGGTTGGGCGAGCGTGTGGATGGCGGGCGGAATCCTGGCACTTTCGGTGCTGCCACTGGCCCCGGCGGCGGGGCTCGGGAAAGGGAATGCCGAGGTGGGATCGGAAGTCAGGTCACTGGTTGAGAAATATTGTATCGAGTGCCACGACGACGGCACCAACAAGGGCAAGGTGTCGCTCGAAGGCATCGACCTCGCTCGACCCGAGCGACATCCGGATATTTGGGAGCGGGTTGTCCGCAAGCTCGACCACCGGCAGATGCCGCCGATCGGGGAAGCCCGGCCGGATGACGCTATTTATAACCGGGTCGTGGTGGCGCTGCAATCCGCGCTCGATCGCGCCGCCGCCGAGACGCCGAATCCGGGGCGGACCGACACGTTTCGTCGCCTCAATCGAACCGAGTATCAAAACGCGATTCGCGATCTGCTCGCGGTGGAGATTGATGCGTCCACGCTTTTGCCGAACGACGAGCCGAGTCACGGCTTCGACAACGTCACGGTGGGTAATCTTTCTCCGACTTTGCTCGAACGGTTCGTCACCGCCGCGCAGAAGATTGCGCGGCTCGCGGTGGGCACGCCGACCAAGGTACCGGGTGGCGACACGTTTCGCATCCGTCCGGATTTGACGCAGGAGGAGCAAGTGGAAGGTCTGCCGATCGGAACGCGTGGTGGGGCCCTGTTTGCATATAACTTCCCGCAAGACGGTGAGTACGATGTCCAGATTCGGCTCGCCCGGGATCGCAACGAACAGGTGGAAGGGCTGCGCAAGCCGCACGAGGTCGAGGTGATTCTCGATCGCGAGCGGGTGGGTTTGTTCACCGTGAAACCGCCCGGTGCCGACAAGAACGCCGAATTGGTCGATGCCCACCTCACGACGCGTCTGAAGGTGAAGGCTGGACCGCATGAGCTCGGCGTGACGTTTATCAAGGATCCGTCGGTCGTGCTCGAAACGGAGCGCAAGCCGTACGTGGCGCGTTTCAACATGCACCGGCATCCGCGCACCGCGCCGGCGTTGTATCAGGTTTCCATTACGGGCCCGTTCGAAGCCAAAGGCGCGGGCGAAACGCCGAGTCGTCGGGCCCTGTTCGGCGAGGGTTTCGTTGCGCCCAAAACTCAGGCGGAACAAGAGAGTGCCGCGCGCGGTTTGCTGGCGAAGCTCACGCGCCGGGCCTATCGCCGTCCGGTGACGGACGACGACCTGCGCAAGCCCATGGATTTCTTCCGGGCCGGAATGGCTGACGGCGGCGGTTTCGAGGGCGGCATCGAGAATGCCGTGAGTGCCGTTCTCGTGAGTCCTAACTTCCTGTTTCGCATTGAAACGGATCCGCCGGGCTCGCCGGCGGGATCGGTGTATCGCATCAGCGACCTCGAGCTTGCCTCGCGTCTGTCGTTTTTCATCTGGAGCAGCGGACCGGATGACGCGCTGCTCGACGCCGCCACGCGAGGTGAATTGCGCCGCCCGGATGTTTTGGAGCAACACGTGCGGCGCATGCTCGCGGACCCGCGGGCGGACAATCTGGTGACTAACTTCGCGGCGCAGTGGCTTCACCTAAGAAACCTGGATTCGGCTGCCCCGGATTCGCGACTATTCATCGAATTCGACGATAACCTCCGCCAGGCATTCCGGCGCGAGACCGAGCTCTTTTTCGAGCACATCCTTCGCGCGGATCGACCCGTGACGGAGCTGTTGGCCGCGGATTACTCGTTCGTGAACGAACGCCTCGCGAAGCATTACGGAATTCCGCACATCTATGGCAGTCACTTCCGTCGCGTTTCATTCGGCGATGATCCCGCCCGGCAGCGCGGCGGGCTCCTCCGTCAGGGAAGCATTTTGACGGTGACGTCGTACGCGACGCGTACGTCGCCGGTGATTCGCGGAAAATGGGTGTTGGACAATCTACTTGGCACGCCCCCTCCGCCGCCCGCTCCCGATGTGCCCGCGCTCGACAGCAAAGAGACCATCTCGGCGCAGCTCACGGTGCGGGAGCGACTCTCCGCGCACCGCGCCGACCCCGCGTGCGCCAGCTGTCACGACATCATGGATCCGATTGGATTCGCGTTTGAAAACTTCGACGCGGTGGGACGCTGGCGGACCACCGAAGAAGGCAAGCCGGTGGACAACTCCGGCGGTTTTGCGGACGGCAGCGAATTCTCCGGAATACCTGGACTCGAGCGCGCGCTGCTCAAGCGGCCCGATCTCTTTGCCTCCGCGCTCAGCGAAAAACTCCTGATCTTTGCGCTCGGTCGCGGTGTCGCCACCCATGATGCCCCTGCCATCCGTCAGGTCGTACGGCGCGCGCAGTCTGAGGAGTGGCGTTTTTCTTCCCTAATCGTTGGCATCGTTAACAGCACTCCATTTCAGATGAGGAAATCTCCATGATTATTACCCAGAAAGCTCTCCCCCGCCGGACGTTCCTGCGGGGTGTTGGTGCCACCCTCGCGTTACCCCTGCTCGACGCGATGATTCCGGCGGCCGCTGCGGCCACCAAGACGGCGGCGGCGCGGCCCGTTCGCCGGCTTGGTTATGTGTTCATGCCGATGGGCTGCGATCAATCGCGGTGGACGCCCACGGCGGTCGACGGAAAGCTGACGGAGATGTCGCCGATTCTGGAGTCGCTGGGCTCGCTGAAGGACAAGATCACGGTCATCAACAATCTCGAGTTGCGCAACGCTTACCCGGGCTCGCACGCGACGTCGAACGCGGCGTTCCTGAGTTGCGCCAAGGCGAAGCACACCGAGAGCTCCGACTTCTATCTCGGGACGACGGCGGACCAGATCGCAGCGCAGCAAATCGGGCACGAGACCCAGCTGCCATCGCTCGAGCTGTCGATGGACATGCTCCAGACGGCCGGGCAATGCGACAACGGTTACGCATGCGTTTATCAGAACAATCTCTCGTGGTCATCGCCGACCACGCCGCTGCCGTCCGAAGCGCACCCGCGGATCGTTTTCGAGCGCCTGTTCGGCGAAGGCGGCGGGCTGGCGGAACGCCGCTCGGCGTTGCGTCGGCGGGCCAGTTTGCTCGACTTGCTGACCGACGATATCGCGGGATTGAAACGCCGGGTGGGCCCGGCGGACCAGGCGAAGATTAACGAGTACCTGGACACCGTCCGGGAAGTCGAGCGGCGTATCCAGAAAGCGGAGTCCAACGTGATGGACAACCCGTTGCCCGACCTCGATCGGCCGCTCGGGGTGCCGGCGTCGTATGCGGACCATGCGCGACTGATGTTCGATCTGCAGGTGTTGGCCATGCAGGGTGACATCACGCGCATCACCAGTTTCCAACTCGCGCGCGAGACCAGCAACCGCACGTATCCCGAAATCGGGGTGGCTGATCCGCATCACCCCTTGTCGCACCACGGCAACGACCCCGCAAAGATCGCGCGTATGGCCAAGATCAACGCGTTTCACGTGTCGTTGTTTGCCTACTTCCTCGAGCGCCTCAAGGCTACGCCAGACGGGGCGGGGACGCTGCTGGATCATTCCCTGATTCTCTTTGGGAGCGGCATCGGCAATCCGAATATCCACGACCACGTCGATCTGCCGACGATCGTCGCGGGCGGCGCGGCGGGCGGGATGAAAGGCGGTCGCCTGCTCCGCTACGATCAGCCGGTTCCGCTGGCCAATCTGCATTTGTCGCTCCTCGACAAGGTTGGCGTGAGGATCGACAACTTCGCCGACAGTAACGGCAAGGTCACCGACCTGTTCTCACCTTTGCCCGTATGAACGTGACGGACGGAGATCCGTCTAAACAGGGGAGCGTATTGTCTAAGCGCGCTTGGCCTGGCGGCCGCGCTTTGTGCCTCATCCGGTGTTCGTCGAACCAGCGGCTTGGGGACAAGCCGCTCCACTTGGAGAATCTTTCCCGACGCGGAAACCGCCTCGCCTTCGTTCTATGAAACGCTGCCTTGCCCTTGGATTGTTTGCCCTCGTCACGGCAACCGGAGCTGCGGCGGTGGCGCCGCTGGCGGATGCGCTTGAGAAGCGCGACTTCGACGCGGCGCGCGCGTTGCTGCGCGACAGCAACGTCAATGCGACGCAGCCGGACGGCATGACGGCGCTGCACTGGGCCGTGCGTCACGATCATGTGGATACGGTGAAAGCGCTGGTGGCGGCGGGCGCAAACGTACGCACGCCGAATCGCTACGGGGTGACGCCGCTTTCGTTAGCGTGCACGAATGGCAATGGGGACATCGTGACACGGTTGCTGGAAGCCGGCGCGGACGCGAATACCTCGATCCGCGGCGGCGAAACTGCGCTGATGACCGCGGCGCGAACCGGCAACGTCGAGGCGGTGCGGGCGTTGTTGGGGCGGGGCGCAGACGTGAATGCCCGGTTGGCGCAGGGCCAGACGGCGCTCATATGGGCAGCGACCGAAGGTCACTCGGCGGTGGTCGAGGCGTTGTTGGCGGCGAAGGCGGATTTCCGCACGCCGCTCGATTCGGGGTTTACGCCGATTCTGTTTGCCGCGCGCGGGGGCCACACCGCGATTGTGCAGGCGCTGCTCAAGGCCGGGGTGGACATTAACGGAGGAACGCAGCCCGCTAAGGCCAATCCGCGCGGGCCGCGCAAGGGGACGACCCCGCTCATCATGGCGATCACCAACGGTCATTTTGAACTCGGCGCGCTGCTGCTGGATCTCGGCGCGAATGCCCAGGAGATCGGTTCGGGTTACATGCCGCTGCATGTCCTGACGTGGGTGCGAAAGCCTGATAGTGGTGAAGATGAGAACGGACTGCCTCAGCCGGAAGGTTCGGGCACGGTGACCAGTGAACAATTGATCCGAAAGCTGGTGGCGGCGGGTGCGGACGTGAATGCCCGCTTGACGGGTGGTCCTTCGGGCGGCGGGCGCATTGCGCGAAAAGGCTGCACACCTTTTATGATGGCGGCGGATACGGCCGATACGGCTTACATGAAGCTGCTGCTTGAACTCGGCGCCGATCCAACGCTGACAAACGTCGACGGCTGCACTCCGATCATGGCAGCGGCGGGACTCGGAACCCGGACCGCGGAAGAGGAAGCGGGCACGGAGGATGAGGCGCTGGAGGCGATCGCGTTTTTGTTGAGCCTCGGCGCGGACATTAACGGCGTCTCCAAGAATGGAGACACGGCGATGCACGGGGCGGCTTTCGCGAGTTTCCCCAAGGTAATCAAATTCCTTGATGCGAAAGGCGCGAAGATCGAAGTCTGGAACCAAAAAAATCAGCGAGGCTGGACGCCACTGCTGATTGCGGAGGGGCATCGCTACGGAAACTTCAAACCTTCGTTCGAGACGATTGCTGCGATCAAGGAGGTCATGATTGCGCATGGCCTCACGCCGCCGCCGCCTACGCCGCTTGCTGCCGTGCAAGGGTACGAGGCGCCGTAAGTTCGATGGTGGATACGGTGGGGGGCCTTCGCTCGGACGGAGGTCGTGACACCGGCATTCCTGCCGGTGACGGAGAAAACCAATGTCTATTGAAATTAGACTTAAGCTTGAGCGCCCTAGTTGATACCACCATCTCGTGAGATTTATACTTTTCCGGGGTAGGGCCCGACCTTGGTCGTGGCCTGAACGGTGGGGCGAAAAGAAACGGCCACGAGCAAGCTCGGGCCCTACGGCCGATGTCGCCTGTGTCCCGGCCGCGGCGGCTCGAGCGCGACAACCCGTTCCACCCTTGGCTGTGCATGGTCACGCGAATTTTGCGCTTCGCGTTCGCGTTCCTTTCGGTCCGGTGACGTATTCTTCCAATGGCGCAAAATGATGCAGAGGCGGAGGAGCGGGCTTTGGATCGGTTGCCCAAGGCGAAACTGAATAAGGAGAATCTGCGTTCCGCTTCGGAGCTGCTGCGCTTTCTGGTTCCGTATCGCGCGCGCTTTGGCGTCGGCATGGCCTCATTGATCCTGGGCGCGGCACTGGGGCTGGCGTTCCCCTTTCTGGCCGGCGCGTTGATTGATGCGGCGGTAAATCCCGGAAAGACCGTTCTGCCGGGGTGGCCCGTGTCCGGGGTATCCGGAGTCGTCATGCTTCTGGGAATCACGGTGACCTTGCATGCGCTGGCTTCGTTCAACAGCGCGCTCTCGTTCAACTCGGTCGGGCAACGCGCGCTGGCGGACATCCGACGGGCGTCGTATGGGCGACTGATTACGCTGCCGATGGTGTTTTTCGGTCAGCGACGGGTGGGTGAACTGGCGAGCCGACTCTCCACGGACATTGCCCAACTCGAGGGAGCATTGGTGGACGCCTTGCCGCAGCTGTCGCGCCAAGTGCTGTTTTTGAGCGGTGGCTTGGCCCTGATTGCGGCCACCTCGCTTCCACTCACCGGCGTGATGCTGGGCACGCTGCCGTTGCTCATCGGGGCGGCGGTATTTTTCGGCCGGCGACTCCGGAAATATGCGCGCGAGACTCAGGATCGGCTGGCGGAGACGTCAACGATTGTGGAGGAA
>Ga0163152_10007152_pt1 | contig 12305 bp, 5 predicted proteins | sample OliLakLV19MP8IB2_FD_148635 | JGI IMG/M metagenome (GOLD analysis project Ga0163152, IMG submission 148635) | Freshwater microbial mat bacterial communities from Lake Vanda, McMurdo Dry Valleys, Antarctica - Oligotrophic Lake LV.19.MP8.IB-2 | ecosystem: Environmental > Aquatic > Freshwater > Lake... | reverse complement strand
GCTTCGTCATAGACAGTTTTTCCGAAGTTACGTACATCGGCATAGCGCTGAGCATGCATAACAATCTTAGCGACAGTTAGATCATGCGCTTCGATGGTAGCAAACGCCTGATTAAGAGCGGTAAGAGTCAAAGCTCCGCCCGTTGCCGTTACGGTATGAGCTGCGTTGACTGATGCCAAAAGAGCGGTAAAGATATTTGTATCTTCTTCCTTTTGAATCGCTTCTTTAGCCTTGATCTGCGCGCGATCTACAATGTAGAAACGGCGAGCCTTGATTTCCGACAGGCGAACCTGAGGGTTTGTTGCGATTTCGAACGTTGGGACGAGCACTTCTTCGCCTTCCTGAATTTCGTCAGGTACAGCGCCTCGGCGGCTGACGACGCGAGCGACTGAGCGAACGTCTCTCTCGTAGCGGGCCAACGCGCCTTGCGGCAATTCGTCAACCATCAACAGCTTGCGGCCAACGGCCTGATATTCCAGAGCGCGGCGGATTGGCTCGACCATAGCTTGAGCTAGGGCAACGCGGCCTTCATCCGTCTCTAGAGCTTGAGCAATCAATGCTTCGCGAGCATTGTCTGCTTCGTTTGTTTTCTGTAGCATATTTGTTTATATCCTTTTATTGGTCCTTACATGTTTATCATGCAAGATTTAACCGACGTTTAAATACGCGACTCGCAACTCTGCGAATTCGCAGAGCTAAATTAGACTTCGAGTTTGAATTCGAGGTAGTTGCCGAGGGTCAAGGAACCATTTACGTCGATTCCCGGAACTCCCGAATCATAAGCGCCCGGCGAGGTCAAGAGCGTACCAACAACAAAGTTTGCTCCAGCGGCGGTCGTTGTTAGTTTGCCTGTTGAATTAACGTAGAGCGAAGCGCCCGGAGTTGAAGCAACTGTACCATAGCGGTTTGTCGCAAAGCGACCGCCCGAATGATAAACCGTCAACTTGCCTGATGCCTTGGTTTCGTCGAAGCTGTCAGATACGCGATTAACGAAAGCGCCCTGAGAGCTATTGCTCGTTGCCGGAAGACCGGAAGCTGATGTTGACTTTGTATCGCCTGCAATGCCGTATGGTTTTTCGCCAGCGGTATCGCAGATGACCAATGATCCTGTTGAGCTGTCGATCTTAACGAAGTCGCCTTCGATAATTTCTTGACCAGCTTTAACTGGCATATGGTCGGCTACAACATGAAAAAGTTCGATTAGAGCCATGAGTTTTTACTCCCTGAAATAAACTGCTTTAACTTTTGAATCCAGTCTGTCTTAATTAATAAGTAAGGCTACAATTGCTTTACTACGCAGACTGAAACCTGAAATCCTTCATCAGTCGCAAAATTTTTAATATTTTTAAATTACTAACGTTTCTATTAAATAATTTCCTATGAGACAACGGTCTCCCGTTATCTCTTCATCTCGTCGATTTGATCGAGGGATTTGGTCAACTTGAATTCTGCTACAAGTCGATCCTTTAATGACGTTTCGTTCTTTGAAGCGGTAACTACATAAGGGATGCTCATGCCAGCTACCTTGCCCTCTGACTTTTCTGCCGTATGAACGGCGCTTGCTGCTGCAACGCGGGACCGCAGAAGCTTCGCTTGCGCGATAAGGTTCTGAATTGCAGGTACGGACATCGCTGAAACCTTTTCCAGCTCTTTGACATATTCGTCATCGCGGATCTCGTTATGGCGGAGAAGATCTGCTACGTATACGCTGGCCGTCTTTAGACGAGCTTCGCGGATTGCGTAATCGTTCTTCGCTTCTGGTTCTGCGTTGACTTGACGTTTCGATGATTGATTTTCAGCGATAACTGTTCCTTTGGTCGAGACGTCGCCTCCGTCCCATTCTTCCTGACCCATCTTGCCGCCGCCTGCTGGTACATCCGGCTTGCCCTTTGGTAGTTCTTCGTCCTTACCCATCAGGCTCTTTTCGCCGCCGCTGACCTGCGACATATCTACTGGCTTAGCGTCGAATTTCTCTTCATGACCCATGGTCTTTCCGTCTTGGAATTTCTTATCTCCAGCGGAGTAACCTTCGGTTTCGAGATTGCCGTCAGCAATTGGCTTCGGCTCTTCGACTGGCTTTGCTACCTTGACTGACTTAGCGGCAGCAGCCTTCTTTGATTCATCGTCGGCTTTCTTCTCGCCGTCGTTTGTAAAATGTTCGTCTTCCTTCTTGGAAGTATCGGTCGTTGTAATATCTTTGTTCTGACAGTCGCCGCCGCGACCGCCCTTACCCGTCATAGCGCCGCCTTCTTCAGGCTTCTTTTCGCCATCGTTGGTAAAGGTAGAGTCTTCGAGCTTGCCGGTATCGATCTTCGTTACGCCATCAACCTTGCCTGATTCTTCGGCCTGCTTGATGACTTTGAAGGCAGCTTCGGCATACTTGCGACCGTCGCCTTCGAATACCAACTTGCTGAGTCCGGCCGCAACCTTCTCGACCATCTCTTGTTTGATAGCAGCCTTAGCAAGGAACTTCTTGCCATTGGCTTCGACTACGACGCCCTTCGGCGTAATCGTAGCGATAACGGTTCCCTTTGTAGCTAGGTCGCCGCCAGTCCAAACCTCTCCGCCAATCGGGGCTGAGCCGGCTGGAACCTGCGGCTTGCCTTCTGGGAATGATTCATCTTTGCCCATAATGCTTGATTTGCCTCCGGTTGCAGATCCCTTGTCGAATGGCTTTGCATCGAACGCTTCTTCGCGTCCCATTGTCTTTCCATCCTGATATTTCTTATCTCCAGCCGAATAGCCTTCGAGAGCGACGTTGCCGTCAGCAATTGGCTTTGGTTCGTCTGGAGTCTTATACTTGGCGTCGCCAAGTTTCTTGTCGTCATGTCCGCCGAGCTGATCGGTATTGTTGATCGACATCTCAGGTCCGAGCTTGAGGATGCTTTCGGCAACAACTGAACGCTGGCTGCGGATATGACCCGAGCGCATATTGAGGGAAGCCATCTTTGTCTTCAAAGCAGCAGCTTTGGCGAATGCTTCTTCCTTCTTTTCTTCTGGTTCTGAATCTTCTTTATGTCCGAAGTCAGGCTTGTCGCTTCCGCGATCTTCTTTATTCTCGCTCTTGAAGTCGTCTACGCCTTTATCAACCTTTTCGATTGACTTGTCTTCGGCCTTGTCATGAGATGGACCGGACTGTTCGCCGCTTTCATGCTTTTCTTCATGAGAGCCGAGTTCCTGAACGCCTTCGAGAAGGGTTTCAATGATTCCCTTTTCTTTGCCCATATGTCCTTCGCTGGCTGTCGAATGTCCGCAAGCTTTGCATTTGCCGGCATCATGTCCGCCGCCCATACCCATGCCGCCTGCTGTTTCTTCTTCAACGCCTTCGACAACATGATCGTCGCTGCCTGAAGCTGGTTCGCCCGGAACGATGTCGCCTTCTCCATGGACGTCGCCGCCCGGAGTTGGGTCGCCGCCGCCATCCATGTCAACGACTTCAAGGTCGAGGCCAGGATCTTCTCCGGACATTCCCATGTCATCGCCGCCAAAGCCTGAATCGAGACCCGGCTCTTCGCCTTCTAGTCCCAATCCGCCGCCGCCCTGAGCTTTTTCAACTGCTTCTGAAACTTGCCGAGCTACGTCCATTGGAAGTTCGATTGTTACGGTATCCATTCCGCCGCCCATGTCGTCGGCTGGAGCTACTCCGCCCATGTCGTCGCCCGGCATTTCGTCGCCCATTGGGGCCTGAAGTTCTGCGGCTGGGGCAGGGGCGGCATCGCCGCCCATGTCCATTCCCATGTCGTCTCCGCCAATTGGATCTGCTGGGGCTGCATCGACTGAGTCCATGGCATTGTTCATGTCATGATCGGCCATTAGGTCCATCGCATATGCTTTGAGGTAGGAGGAAATTCCGTTGGAAGCCTCTTTGCTGTAGCCGAGCGCCTGAATATCCTTTTCGCATTTCTCGGTATCATCTTTTCGCATGTAACTCTCCGCTAATTTGATAGCTAACTTGTTAATTTTAGTTTGGGTCCCCGCAAAGCGGTCTTTGATTCGGTCCCAACGTTTCTTCATTTGATTAACTACGCAATCTACTAGCGGTTGTCCTTCGCAAGGTCCGCTAAGAGCAACGGCATCAAGGCCATATTTTCGAGCGAATAGAGCGCGGAAAGATTCCAAAGGGAATTTATCCGCATCTATTAGCGCAATTTCTGCTTTCTTGATTTCCTTCGCCATTGCTCTCTCCAAATTTTCTATTCGTTGCTTTGCAAAATTACTTGCTTAGCAACTTCTTGTCGGCCAGATGCGCAATGATGTCGGCCTTGCCATTGAGATCGGCTTTCGCAAACTTGGCAGTTAGCCCTGACTTGCGAAGAGCGTTTTCAAGCGCTGCTTTCTTTTCGTTGCGTTCTTTTGCGGCCTGCTTTGCAAGCGTCTTTTCTGCTGCAAGTTTTCCAGCCAGCTTGGTAACCTGTCGGTCGATCCATGCGACTGTTGACTTCAGACTCTTGCTCTTGACGTCGATCTCTGTCTTGACTGCGTATTCGCCCTTGCAGGTTTCGCATTTGCCCTTGCCTGCGCCCTTATTCATTGCAAGCTTGGTCTTGTTCGATCCGCAATGCGGGCAGAACGAGCCGACTGGTTTTCCGCCAGCGATCTTGACCATGTTCGGGGTAAGAACGAAAGCCTGTTGCATTCCAACCTGAGGCATTTCCATTCCTGCGCCGCCGCCCATGTCGCCAATTCCGCCTTCGGCTTCGCCAGTATCTTCTCCCTTGCCCTTCGGCTCGGTATCTTCGATAACGTTAGGCCATTCCTTGATATGAATCGAGACTTGGAACTCGCCAGCGCCGCCGCAGTCGTTACAAGTAAATTCGCCATGGCGAATGTCTACATTGTCTGAACCGCAAACAGGGCAGATTGATCCTGGAGGCAATGCTTCGCCGCCTGCATCTGGATCTTCATCCATTCCGCCGCCAGCGCTCAATCCAGCTACCGGAGGAACTCCAGCCGTTGGATCTGCGCCTGCTCCGCCCGGAGGAGGAGGCATTGTCGTTCCGCCGCCCGGTCCCGGCATTCCGCCGCCGGCCCCGCCGCTCATATCTCCGCCCGGCATTGCTCCGCCCATTTGAGCAGTCTTTTCGACTACGTCTTTGCGGGCTGCTTTGCGAGCTTCGAGATCAACTGCTGGCTTTTCTGCGACTGGCTTTGTTTCTTTGACGCCCAACATTGCGACTTCAACTCGGTCGCCCTTGATTGCTACATGGACGTTTTCAACGATTCGTACGCCGGACTTGGCAGCAACTTTGGTAGCTGCTTCGTATGCGGCTGAGGCAAACTTCTCTGCATCTTTCTCATCGGCCTTAATTGATGCCTTTGGGATATCAATGCTGATTTCATCGCGAGCGGCTTCTGTCATTGCTGCGCGGAGAATGTCTTTGCTGGAAGCTGCCTTGACTGACTTGGCTTCTGTCTTTTCTGCAACAATCGCATCTGCGATCTGCTTCGATGCCGTCTTCTGTTCGGCGATAGCTTCGAGGGTTTCGCGAGCAACTGAACCGCTCATGCCTTCGTCAGCCATTGCGCCCAACATAAAGTCTGCAACGCTTGCATTAGCAGCAGCGCCATGGAACTTTGCGCGGCTGAGGATTGAAGCGCGAACATCTTTGAATGCCTTGAGGCTTTCAACAGCGGCTTCTGCTGCAATTCCGTTTCGAGGAGAAGAGGAGAAGTCGGAAATAACGGATAGGATTTCATCCGGCGTTGCGCCCGTTGCAACTGAAGTCTTTGCAAGAGCCTTGAAAGCGGCAGTCTTAGCCTTTACCGCGTCTTCCAAGGAAGCAATGCGGCGACCCCAATTTTCGGCGTCTTCTTTGAGCTGCTTTTCTGTAATAGCATCGGTCGGGAGATGGCGCTTGTCGGCCTTCTTCCAATCTTCGAGTTGGCCTTCGAAGGTCTGCTCATGCTGATCTGAAACGCCTGCAACCCATTCGCCCTTATGATCGGCCGGCGTTACATTGCCCTGCCAGCTCGTATTGCGGATCTGGAGTTCCATTGTTTCATCGCGCGGCTTATCCTGACGCTTATGGTATTCGTAACCCTTCATACCTTCGTTAAGCTGCTTCTCGGTAATTGATTCGCGAGGCTTGCCTTCGTCGCGGGCATGATAGTCATAACCTTCCCGCTTATTGCGGAGCTGGTCTTCTGTTGTTGATTCGCGAATTTCGTTTTCGCGCGGATGAAGAGGAAGCTTCCGAGTTCGAAGCTGGGATTCCATCGTCATCTCAAGCTGCTCTTTAGTATTCGTTGGAGCATGGCCTGCTTCTTTTTGCATAGCGGCAACCTTATCTCTCAAAGCGGCGAGCAGATGGCTCGCGCATTGAACTTTATTTGCTTTTAGTTCTTGCTGAAGATCAGCATCGAGATCGGCAACTTTAACAGAGGCGACTTTTTGTCCCTTGTAAGTACCAATAAGTTCTGGGCCTGAGATGAGGATTTTTACATCGCCCTCTCGGACTTCAGTCTCGTAATCTTTGATCGTTGGGTTTTCCCAAATCTTAGCCAGCTTGGCAATTGTTTGGTTTGCTTTTTCTTTATCCATATCTGAAGTTACGCCTCCTGAGCGAGAGAGTTTAGCCTCCTCGTAAATCTTCGTTACCTTTTCCGTTAAATCCTTTATTCTGGATGTAACGAGAAGTTTGCCTCCTGACGAGGCTGTTGCTGGCTCCGTCACAGTTCCTGCTCCCAGTCCTGAAGGACCGGATAAAAATGGCTTCGGTCCTTCCATACCTGATTCCTGCTTAGGCATGGAATTTTCTGGTAGCGGCGGCAGGCCCATTTGCTGCGGGCTTCCCATTCCGCTTTTATCTCCGTCTCCCATTCGTCCATAACCTTGATCGACCAGCTCATCGTTGACATGCTGGAGATCGGCTAGGACTTCTGTTACTTTTTGGAGGAATTCAAGATCGATATATTGTCTCTGATCGAGCATGGCTCTCGAAACGTCTTCGAGAAGATCCATTGCTTGATTGAGCTTTTGAATTTCCGCTTGTCCGCTATCCTTAACCATCTGACCAACTTTAAGGACGCTATTGACATTGCTGACTGCTGTTGCGACTCGGGTCAAATACTGCTCCGGGTCCATGATTTCGCGGATAGTACAATCTTTACAAGCGCCATCCGTTACGACTGAAAGTTCAATAAATTTTAATCCAAAATTTTTCTCAAATACTTTGCGACCTTCGACGTTACGGCCCTTCATGGTCTTAACATGATCGCAATAATCGTCGGCAGTAAATGCTTTCTTTTCGCAAACAGAGCAGACTGAATACTCGACCTGCGTTCCCATAGAAACGTCGGTTACGTATCCTTCTTCGATTGCGCGGCAGAGAGGACCGTTGGCTGCGCGGTCAACAAACATCGTACAATAAACAGCGCCTTCGCGATCATCCCATTCGGCCTTGACTACTTTGCCTTTGGCATTTTCGACTTTGCTGTTTTCATGATTCGTAAAGACAGGGACGCCTTCGAATGATTTGTAGGCTTTAATGATTTCTTCGCGGGAGAAGCAATCGCCATTATCATTGGGGATATCCGCCTCAATTGCTTTGACTCTGATCCAGAGAGCTTCTGGATGCTTGGTCATTTCTGCAATGAGATCTACTTCGCCGGCTGCGTCGCGCGAAATCTGTCCATGAAATTTCGCGGCTGTCTTGATGTCGATAGTTGTTGAGGTCTTGCCGTTCTTTGCGAGGATTACCATCGGCGTCTTAGAAATGACGCTAGATCCATCAAATGATAGGATCTCGGCCTTGCGGCGCTGACTATAATCTTTACGCTCGATTGTTTTTAGCATGCTCGAAATCCGAGACCTTTTAATAGTTGCAATATTGGTTATTACTCATCTACTTAACTTACAATGCGTAATCCTGTTTTCCTTTTGCTATATACTATAGATCGCCGAAGCGCTCCTCTACCTCGCGCTCTACTGGTCCCATTTTTCTTACCCCCCCTAAACGGCGGGATTGCGCCGCGTCGAGTTTCGTTCATCTTTAATTTTTGGAGCGCCGGGATCAATTATTCGGGACGAATCGCTTGCATTTTGCATATCATTACTCTCATTGTTCCTCCGACTCTGCGGAGTACGGTTCAACGGTCATGCGAATAACTCGATCAATAGCATCCGCTTCGGCATGCTGACCTTGTTGATCGAGCTTATTCGCCAGTTTTACTAACTTATCAATAGTTGCTGCTTCCAATGGACGCTTAACGCGGCGCGGCGGAACTGCGGCAGGCGCTGGAGCTGCCGGCTTTGGAGCCGTTGGCGCATCCCATGGCCGACTTGTCGTCGGGGCAGTTGGAATAACAGGGGCCGGCGCGGGACGGTCCCAAGGTCTGACTCCCGGCGCTGGAGATGGCTGAGCGGCCGGCGCGCTGGGTCCAGCGGGCGCGGTAACTGTCGGCATATCCTGGATTTCAACAGGAGCTTTGACTGAAACCCCTGCCGGTTCTTCTGGCTGTTGAGTTCCAATTTGCTTCTGATCTGGAGATGCTGGATTCGTTGGATCTTCTGGACCTTTTGTTGGATCTTGCGAATTCTGCTCATCCGGCTCTGGCGGATTGTATCCTTCTGGAAGATTGACGATTTGTTTCGGTTTGCCTGCTGCTGTCGCGCGAGCGGAGCTAATAACAAGTTCCTGATCTGAATGCGAAACAATATGCAGACTGCCTTCTGGATGTCCGCCGCCGCCCGTATCGCGAGACGTTTCCATCCATTTCTTAAATTCATTGGCCTTGTCGAGCGTTACGAAAACATGAGGATGCGCTTCGATAGGAGCATCAGATCCGATCTTCTTTAGCTGATAAAGCGTACCTTTACGAGGTTGCCATTTGCTTGGGTCTGGAGAAATACTGCGAAGCATTTCAAGAGCGCTCTTTGGAATTTCATTTCCTGTCTCTTGGAATTCGGCATAAACGCGCTCGTTCGGAGGAAGTTGTTCTAACGGAATCCCGCCAGCAACCTTCTTTTTAATCTCTTTGACTTTGTCGTAAGCAGCATACAAATCTTCATCAGTAACATCTGCGAATGGCCCGATTTCCTGTTCTGACAAACCTAGCTTTGCAGAGATATGCTGCATCAATGTCTTGAACTTGCGGTAATAGACCTGATTCTTTCTTCCGGCCTTTCCTAAGCGCATATCATCTTCAGTAATAGTCAGTTTCTTTTCCTGACCAGTTGTTGGGTCTATTTCGGCCCGGAATTCTCCGCTCTTATTGCTCATCCAAGTAACTTCGACCGGCTTCTGGCTTGTCGGCATGTTTGAAGTCAATGGAGTCGGATCGTACATCTTTGTTCCGACATACGAATATCCTGCGATGACATTAGCAGGGTTCGACAAATACTTGATTGCTGGATGTTCGCTGTATCTCGGATCTGCCGGCGTCAAATCATGCGGCGGCATAATGAGGAGATGGCCAGTTGGCGTCAGTATGGAGTAAAGATTACTGCGATGCTGGCGCGAGAGATCCGCAACATTCATCAAGCGACGCTTGTTTTTCTTATCGGTAAAGGACGTATCGCTTACATAGTTCAAACCGCCTTCATGCTTGCGCGTTCCGCCATACCATCCGTACATGTCCTGTTCCATGTTTTCGAACTTAGAGACGTTCTCTTTCTTGGGGGTTGCGCGTTCTGCTTCAGCAATCAGGATGTATGCTGCGCCGTTCTTGATCTTTCCCTTAGAGGCCGGATCGTAAAGGCGCGTATCGCGCGCATCAATCTTCTTGAATGAGCCGTCTTTATTTGGCATGTAATACGAAGTACCTTCGGCAACGACTGGCAATCCATGAACTTGCTGATTGTCCTGAATCGGATGACCGTAGGTCTTTTCATAATCTTGCGCGGTAATGATTTTCTCTTTGTTTGTATTCGGGTCATGAACTCGAACTTCATTTGAGTCGAGCGAGTTTTGGTATGGCTCAAAGAGAGGGCGATGCTGTAGTTTCAACCCGCCTTGTTCGTCCAATTGAGGACGGCCATTTTCATCAATAACCGGATAATCTGAGTAAACAGCGCGATTAAGCGGAGCGCATGTATTTGAATCAATGCAGTCCTCGCGGCGGATGTCGATCTGATTAGAGGCCAACATCTGTCGCAGATTTGACAAGCTTCCGCCGGCCTGCTGCATCCAGCGCTCGACTACTCCCGGAGCGAATTCAAACTTAAAGTCTTCGCTTAGGTTTGCGGATGGACCGCCCGCGTCGTTCTTTGTTTCTTTGCCGAAATGTTTGTTGCGCTGAACCTTAATTCCAATTGGATATCCGAGCTTGTCGTAAACAACGAGCTGGCCCTTTTGGAGATGGAGGACTTCAACGACAGGAGTCTGCTTCGCCTTTTCAATTCCTTCCGAAGTCGCAAGATCGCCATTCTTTTGGAACCAAGCATAAATTTGAGCGGCGTTGCGATCTTCCCATCGGCTGAGATCTTCTACGGAGGCAACCTTGGACTTATCCATTTCCTGACGCAATGGCATGTAAAGATCGACAGGCATTTGAACGTCGAAAATATAGTTTCCGCGTTCGACATCCAACTTGCCTGCGTCTTCTGATCGTTTGATCGGAGACTGTACATTGACAACTTGAATCGGTTGATCTGGCCTTAACTGGCTCTTCATTGAAGAGGCCAATGCCGTAAATTGCTGATCGAACTGCTGTTTCTTTGCGAAACCGACTACGATCTGCGGCCGGATCATCATGAGCTTATCAAAACGAATCAATTTGTATTTTGGATGCTCTTGCAGAGTCGGCGGTTGGAAAGCGAACTGCTTCTTATAATTTTGAGAGAAGAGAGGGTTCATTACCGGCTGGCCGGCTCCGCCCATCAAGCTTCCCCAAAGTTGTTCCGAAGGCGGTTCGCAAGTAGCGACGCCAGAACGAACGGAAGAGGTCTTTCCGCTTGGTCCTTCATAGTTTCCGGCGATCTGATTTTTACGGTCGATAAGAAGCCATTGCTTTCCGCTATTGGCTCCAATGCCGGGATCTGCGATGGTATTCATGACTGCGGCATGACGAGCATGCGCAGCGTAGTCGAGAGGTCCGAAATGATTTTGAACGACAACGCCTTTTCCGCCCATATTTTGGACGGCCATTGAAGTTTTTACAAAGAAGACATCGGACGCAGCGTCATGAACGTTCTCCATGACGATTGCCTTACCTTGAAGGTCTTTGTTGATGTATTGCTTATGCGGCTTCGTCTCTGGAGGCGGAACGCGCCATGTTTCGTAAGCATGATGAAGAGCTGCTGCTTGATTCTTGAATTTCTTACCAGAAGCTCCATGATTGGCTGGAATTTTCCTCAGGGCTGCAAAGAAATGAAAGCCATGCTTCTTGGAGAAACCGGGAGTTACGACAACATAGTAGTCAGAACCGGAGGTAGAGTCATGCCCTTCCCATCGGAAGTAGCTTCCGGGTCCAACTTGTTTATCGAACTCTTCTTTAAGGTATGCAGATTTATCGCCATATGCTTCTTTCCAGCGAATTCCGCGTTCCTTAATCGGTATGCCCATTGGTTAATGTCCTTTCCTCTTCTTCAGAAAGGAAATTCGCTTCGCAAATTGCGGTAATAGGAGTGCCGCCGTACGTAGCTAGTTTGAAAGAGTCTTCCGGACCAATAACTGTTCCTAGAACAACATGGTCAGCAGAAACCCCTGCCGCTTTTTGAGAATGATTCAATTGCGCTTCTTGAGACTTCTGTTGTTCTAAAGCCTTCTTCCAAAGCTTGATAACAAGAGATGCAACTGAATTCTGTACCTGCGGCTTACGCTCCTTCAAATCTACTTCAGAGAAACGAACTGTCGTCCATCCAAAACGCGCCAGTTCTGCGTCTCTGATTTTATCTTTGGCCTTCTTGTCTGGATGAGAATGCCAAGCTTCTCCGTCGCATTCGATAGCAAGCTTCAATTGAGGAATTGCAAAGTCTGCGCGATATGGCCCCAATGGATATTGAATCCATGGAGTAAACGGCAAACTCATTGTCTGCCGCATACCGAGCAGCATCTTGTACATAATTTGTTCGAGACTGGTTAGGCGAACTCCGGTTGGCTGAACTTGTTCTTCTTCGGCTGCTTGTAATTTGCTTGAGCGTCCGCCTGCGAGAACTTTGCCCGCAGATCCGCCCATGTTCGAGGCCGCTGCTGCGCCGCCTGCTGGCGCTGCCCCCATTCCGCCCATATCTCCGCCCATTGGTCCTGCTGGAACTGGCCCGCCCGGAGGAGGCGCGCCCGGCGCTCCGCCGGCTGCTGGATCGCCGCCCATTCCGCCCATTCCGCCCATGCCTCCGCCGCCCATTCCGCCCATGCCTCCCATGC
>Ga0163152_10007140_pt1 | contig 12326 bp, 14 predicted proteins | sample OliLakLV19MP8IB2_FD_148635 | JGI IMG/M metagenome (GOLD analysis project Ga0163152, IMG submission 148635) | Freshwater microbial mat bacterial communities from Lake Vanda, McMurdo Dry Valleys, Antarctica - Oligotrophic Lake LV.19.MP8.IB-2 | ecosystem: Environmental > Aquatic > Freshwater >... | reverse complement strand
GTCTTGTTCCAGGTAGAAGGTCGCACGGTGACCACGTTCGGGCCGGAGGGGATCATCCTCGACGGGCCGCAGACGCGGGCCGACTTCGAGGACCAGCTGCCATCGATCTTCGTCGACCGGCCGGCTTTCGGCGCCGCGATCGGCAACCCGGCGCGCATCGCCGGCAACGCCAACGTCTTCGAGGCCACGTTCATGATCACGATCCTGGACGGCAGCGCCCGGACGGTCTACGAGCACAACGCCATGGCCACGTGCGGCACCGGCTGCCGCGGCACGTTCGACGTGACCGTCGACTACGACGTCGCAAAGGTGCAGTGGGGCACGCTCCGGGTGTGGGTCTCATCGGCCCGCGACGGCCTGCCCGAGGATGTCCGCGACTATCCCGTCTGGCTCACGCCGGCCAGCTGATCCGCGCTGGTCCCACCCGGGTCCCTCGGCCCGGCGAGTCGGCTTCGGCCGTCTCGCCGGGCCGTGCTGTATCATCCGCAGGCTCTGTCAAACGAGCACCCTCGGTCGGGGCGTGGCGCAGCTTGGTAGCGCGCATCGTTCGGGACGATGAGGTCGGAGGTTCAAATCCTCTCGCCCCGACCATTTCGACCTCATCAAGGCCGAAGGCCTGCGGAAGTCCGCGCGCGGCGGCTTCGGGCGTCGGCTCGATGACTGCCGTCCTCAGTCCGAGCACCTTGATCTTGGCGAAGAGCGTCTCGGCCAGCGCCTTGCGGTCGTCTGGGCCGACGGCCGCCCACCATTCGGGCAGGTTCTCGAGGTAGTGCCGGACTTCCGAGGGTGACAGCAATTCTGGCGGCACGTGCACCTTGGCGGCACGCTCGTCCGCGTCGAGCCTGACCATCGTCGACTCCAGCGAGCCCATATCCCGATCCCGAACGAACCTGGTCGCGGCCCGCTCGCGCTCATGCGCGATCCGGGCAAGGGCAAGCTGATCGGGGGCCGGCCCGCCGAGCGACTGGTACAACGTGACGGTCGCCGCGATATCCGCTGCCCCAAGGCGAACGCGATCGAGGACCAGGGGCACGAGCGACTCGTAGTCCTCGCGGTCGTAGCTCTGGCCGGGGATGCGGGCATGCTGTCCGCGGACGGGCCGCTCGGGCTGGGGTGCCACCGCCGTGAATGTCTGACAGGCGTCCAGGTGGCGATAGCGATCCTTGTCCCCGACCAGTCGACGTCCGCATCCGTGGCACTCAAGCATCGGCAGCAGGTAGGTCCGCCGTGTCTCGGGTCGGCCTGGGGTTCGGCGGGAGCGGGCGGCGCGGAGCTGCGCCACCGCGTTCCACGTTGTGACATCGACGATCGGCGCCCAGTTGGCGGGACCGCCGTCCCGCAGTCGGCCGACGTACAAGGGCGAGGTCAGGATGCCGCGGACCGTGAACAGCGGCAGTCCGAGCCGGCCCGCGATCGTCCGGTCGGTGAGGCCACCCAGGGCCAGGGTGAACGCACACTTGGCCGTGTCGATTCGCTCCGGATCGACTTCGATGAGCTTGGCGGCATTGCGCCGGAAGCCGTAGGGCGGCCGACCACCCGGATCGCGCCTGGAGGCGAGCTTCGCAGCCAGGCCTTCTTGGACCCGACGCCGGTGGCGCCGCAGCCAGGACTCCGCGGCCTTGGCCAGATCGACCAGTTGGTCCCAGTTTCGGTCGCTGCTGCTCAGGAGCTCCTCGTCGCAGAAGTAGACCGCGACGCCCGCCGGATGGAGCTCATCCTCCAGGACATTGAGCGTCTGGCGGAGGTTCCGTTGCCAGCGATCGACATAGGCCACCACCAAGATATCGAAGGCGCCCGCCTGGGCGGCGTCGATCGCCGCACGCATCGTCTTGTGGCGGTAGACAGTCGAGCCCGAGCGCGCGACGCTGAAGTCGAGCCCAGAGTCGACCAGCCCCAGCCGCACGGTCGCCGCCGCTATCAGCCGCCGCTGGGTCTCGGGTCCGTAGCGGTCGAATTGACCGACCGTGCTCTCCCGGATCCAGCGGGCGGCCCGTAGGCCCCGCAGATCGTCAGGGTTCCTGGGTAGGCTCATCGCGCGTCTCCTTCGATAGGGGGCACGATGATTGCTCTGTTCCGCCGTTCCTGCTTCTCGCGCGCGCCGCGCTCGGCGATGCTCCGGAGGCCCTCGGCAAGCACTCGAACGAGGCGATCCGAAGGCTGCATCCACGGGGCACTGACCGGGTTGACCGAACGGGGAGCGGGGCGGGCGCTGTCCAGGCTCTCCCGCGGGTCAGTTGAACCGGGACTGATCATGCCGGCGTTAGCTGCTGGTACGGCAGGTTGCAGGTCGAACGGACTATCGCCCGGGTGGAGCGCATCGAGCCAACTGGGCGCGTCGACCCGGGCCTCGGGGGTGAGCAGGGGGAGCAAAGACGCTGTTTCTCGGTCTCTTCCTAATACACGCGAAGAGAGGACTGAGGAAGTGGCGAAATGCTCCCCCTGCTCACCCCGCCCGCTCATTCGGAGGGCCTCTGGACGATCAGTCCCTCGTACATCGACCTTGAACTGGACGAGTATCGAACCCCCAAGGCGGACGACGACGACGAACCGTAGGCCACCGCCCGGCGGCCCCTGGAGTGGCGTGGCCGCAGCGGCGGCCTCGTAGCCGAAGTCGTCGCCGAGATCGATCGCGAAGCCGGCCGCGAGGAGCCCCGTCGCCTCCTCGATCTTGGCCTCGATCTTGAGATCGAGGTCCTCGGTGAAGCGAGCCTCCTCGGGACGCCGAAGCTGGTTCGCGTAGCCTCCCTTCACGACCCATGATTTGGGTGGGACCGCCTCGAGCAGGCGAGCGAGGAATCGATCGATCGCGACAACGAGGTGGATCCGACGCACCGGAACCCCAGCTCGTCTCGCCTCGGCAGTCATCCGCGCCAGAAGGCTCGCTCGTCTCCCAGCGGGCGTCGAGCCGCGGTCCGGGCTCATTTCAGTGCCTGGCGGAAGAGCCGGTGCTCTCTCAGTCGAGCGATATCCTCGGTCGTGAGCAGTGCGCGGTCCTTTGCCTCTCGCGCCGCGTCCAGGAGTTGGTCGGGATCAGAGCCGATCCGTGCCGAGTCGAGGAGTGCCCTTCTCGCCGTCGTGATCCAGAGTCCGTCGCGCAGGGTCCGGTCCTGGTCCGCGTGATGCCTGGATCGGTGCAGTCGGATCCCTGCTCGGGGTCCGAGCCGCGACGACTCGGGGATCGTGAAATGGATAGCGGTCGGGATGATGTCCGATAGTCCGAGCAGGCTTAGCGCCGTTTCATGGCTGAACGTGCCAAAGGGGGCGAGGGCCTGGAGCGCGTAGAGCTCATCGTTGGACTCGGCCGGCCAGTGGGGCAGCCGGTACAGGCCGTAACCGGCTCGCGCAGCGGATCCGTGTTCAGCCCGCCAGGTGAGTGCGCGGCGGCTGATGCCGGCCATCGCCGCTTGTGCGCTCGTGAAGTACCCATGCTGGCTCGCAGCAGTGGCGAGAAGTTCATCCCAAGACATGCGTGAACGTTACGGTGAATGTAACATTCGCGCAAGTCCAGCTGTGGATGTGCAGTGGGCATCACAGGCTGACCGCTCGGGCGACTGACTGAGAGGCGGTCGCCGCCCACGGCTCCCTCAACTGTCCAGCAGATCCTCGGGCCCATCGCCGCCGCTGCGTTCGGTGGGGCTGATGGCCACGCTCGTGGTCACCGCGGCACCCGGGCCAACGTGGGCGCACACGGGCTGACGTCGGCGAGGCCGCGGAGCCGGATCTCGGCGCGCACGCACCTCGGCCGCGGCGCGGCGGGCATTCCGGCGTGCGCCGCCCGCGGGCGAAGACGCATGGGACGCGGATGGTGGGCGTCGCACCACCGGCGCGGCCTGCCCCGCCCGCCGAGGTACGGGAGCTCGGCGCCGCAGGCCGGGCAGTGGCGCCGCGGTGCGAGGCTCGCGCGCAGAGCCATCGTCGCGGATGCGGCCACCGTCTCGGGGGCGTCAGCGCTCATGCATCACCCCCACTGGCGAAAACCCCCCAGAAAGGGCGAAACTCGGCCGCGTGCACACAGTCGCGGGGCGCGGTCACGGAGCATCCGCGTGTCCCTATGGGCTACCCCACCCCGGTCGGCGTTCACCGACGCACCCCTTGCTCGAGTTGCACGACCGGCACAGCACCTGCGTGTTGCCGATGTCGAACGGCGCACCGCCAGCCGCGAGCGGCACGACGTGGTCGACGGTCAGGTCGGTCGCGGCGTGGGCCGGGCGCTGGTAGCCAGGGCACCAGTCTCCATGCTCGCCACGCCAGGCGCGCAGCACTCGGGCGCTGAGACGCTGCCATCCTCGCGTGCTGTACAGGCGTTGTGCCGGCTGCGGTTGGACTGCCGAGCGTGCGCGAGGCAGCGGCTACCCGCGCGGCTGGTGACGACACCACAGACCGTGCAGAGCTTCACCCCCGAATCATCGGCGGGGTGCGCTGCGCGGTCTATTCGCCTGCGGTGCTACGCCTGCGGGGCGATCAATCCGAACCGACGTACCCCGACCCTAGAGGCGGGTCCGGTTGGGGCGCGCCTCAGCCGGTCGTGGGCCCGAGCTCGGTGTTGTCGGCGGCGTTGCCTGCGGTCGGTTCCTTCAGCTCCACGAATATCACGTGCGTATCAGTGTCGCCAATGTTCTCGCCCGCGTGGCTCTGGGCACCTAGCCAGCGAACGAGCCCCGGCTCGAAGTCGACCTCGGCGGTGCGATCGCCATCGATAAGCCGGCGACGGAACGCGCTCAACGTGATCATCACGCTGTCGGGATGCTCGTGTGGCGTCGTTCGGTTGCCAGGGCGGTCGCGATACACGAGCACGCGGACGCGCTCGTTCTCCATCACCACGTGATAAAGGTCAGGGTTCGTCACAGTCGGATCGGTACTCATGCACAGATCCTACGACGGCGATCCCCCATCCGGTAGGGATCCTTGGCCTGCCTACGGTGCTACGCCGTCGGGACCAGGCACATGAGCAGCAGGTTCCCCATCAAAGGAGGGCCGGAAGCCCACGAGCGAGAGCTCCTCGACGGCGCGCCGACGGGCGGCAGGCGTGCCGTCATAACGCCAGCCCAAGAGACGGCTCAGCACCGCTCGAATGATCGGCGCGATGAGCCGGTTGCGGCGCTCGTAGTCGGCGAAGATGCGCTCGGCCTCGTCCGTCGGGAGGATGCGATAGGCCGGCGCGAAGCGCTGCCGACCGGTCCACACCTCGTGTGCCAGCCCAGCCTCGACGTTGTGGAGCCACCCGGTCCGGCGACCCCAGCCCGCGGCCACGACCGACTCCCTCGTGACAGGGTCGAATCGAACGACCTCGAGGACGGTCTCGCGACGCAGCCCCGTCTTTCGGCCCGTGTGGACAAGGAGGAGGAACCGGTGGCCCAAGAGGACGCCGAGATGAGCGTGATAGAGGTGGACGGGCAGTCCCAGGAGTGAGCGAAGCACGCCCCTTGGCGGTGCTGGCTGGCGCAACTCGGGCTGTCCCGTCGGAGGGGACTCGCCAGATGCCGAGGGTGGCTGCGTGGTGCTCACCGCCCGCTCTCGCCACCGAGGGCGTGCACCGTCGGACTCGGGCCGACCGCGACGGGCGCCGGGCCGCTGGCTCGTGCCGTCGCACGCGACCGAACCGTCGAGTCCCGGATATCCCTGCGCAGGGCGGCCACGAGCCATGACTCGTAGTCGTCGGGGGACCAGCCATGGTTCGCTACGAGTCGTTCGTACACCGACGTCAGCGTCAGCGCGTCGAGGAGCGCCTCCACCCGTCGCGCGTCGAGCTCAGGCTCGAGCTCGCCGAGCCGCTTCGCGAGCCGCGCGATCCCGCCGCTTCGCATCGCATCGGCAGCCGCGACCTCGGCACGAATGTCCGGATCCGCCGCCGCCGCGCTCGCGTGGATCATCACGATGTCGTGCCCGGCCTCCCAGCGCAGGCGGATCGAGCGCGCGAACGCACCCAGTGCCTCCTCCAGGTCCGTGGCCGCGAGGGCGGCGGCGTACGCCTCCGAGGCCGCAGGATCCGTGACCACCGACCCGCGCAGGGCGCGGAGGATGTTCGCCTTGGACCCGAAGACCGCGTAGACCGTCTGGACGGCAACGCCGGCCTCGGAAGCGATCTCCCTGAGCGTCGTGGCCGCATACCCGACATCGGCGAACCCCCGCCGCGCCGCGTCGAGGATCCGACGCGTCGTCACCGCTGCCTGTTCGGCCCGGAGGCTGCCGGCGGGGCTCTTGACGTCCCTCATGTCGATAGAGTACAACATCAGGTAGTTAGAGTTCCACTCTATCGAACGACAAGGAGCGTCCCGACATGAGCGTCGATCAGGAGACCATCGAGCGGAACATCGCGGCCATGCGTCGACTCATCGAGGAAGGATTCACCAGGGGCAATGCCGACGTCTGCGACGAGCTCGTGTCACCGGACGCGGTCGAGCACCAGCGGGGGCTCAAGGACGGGATCGACGGGGCGAAGGAGACGATCCGAACGCTGCACGAATGGTTCAGTGACTTCGAGCTGAGGATCGACGAGCTCGTCGCACAGGGTGACCAAGTCTGGATCCGGGCCACCGGCCGCGGCATCAACACGGGCAGCGTCTTCGGACGGCCGCCCACGGGCCGCCGATTGGAGATCACCGTGTTCGACCAGGCTCGCTTCCGCGATGGACGACTCGTCGAGCACTGGGGAGTCCCCGACCAGCTGGGTCTGCTGATGCAGCTCGGCCTGTTCGGCCCACCTGAACCGGCCGCCAGCTCGTCCATCTGACGCTTCGTCGCCCGCGTCGCGAGGGTTCCGTGGAGGTGCCCCGCGCTCATACCAATCGCCTGACCAAGGCGAGCCATTTCTTCGCGGCCCTCGGTCGACATCGGAAGCGTCCCCCTGGCTCCAGGCGGCGTACTTCGCCGGGTCGATGGCCCGGACGATCGTGCCGTCGCGGTCGATGTACGCCGTGGCGGAGGGGCCGACCGAGCCTGCCCGGTTGGCGTAGGTGCGTTCCTGGCTGGCCGTTGCCTTCGCGTTGGCGGTCTGGTGCAGGCACGCCAGGATCGTCGGCTTCCGACGCCGCCTGGCTCCCCGGGTCGGGTACCCGTAGGCCTTGTTGGTCAGGAGGGCCGTGATCGTCGTCATCTCACGCCCCTCCAGAACGCGGAGGCCTCGAGCCCCAGGAGCGCGAGGATCGCGCCAAGCAGGGGCAGCAGGGTCCCAGGCGACACGTCGTAGTCGGGGACGATGACATCGAGGATGAGGAGGACGACGAGGACGATCGTGAGCGCGGCAGCGGCCCCGATCCGGGCCGAGCTGTAGCCGTCTGCCTGGGCGCGGCGATCGGCGTCATCGTCGCGCTGCTCATCGCCCATGCCGGCGCAGCTGGTCGATCCATGCACCATCCATCTGCTGATCTTACAGGGGGTCATCTGGCCGCTCATTCAGGGGGCTGGTCAGCAGATGACCCGAAGCAGCAGCCGACACGTCACCGGGACGTCAAGGTCGGTCGTGGCGGGGCTATCGAGCACCGTGCGTGGATCCCCCGCTGACGGCAGTGTCCGGACCACGAACTTGCACCACCGACCAGGGTGCCCCGGCCGGTCTCGGCTGGTCGCGCAGACCTGTTTGCACAACTCGACACATGGCGTACGGCTATGCACATGAGCACGCTGCGCGAGTGGATCCTCGGGCTGCCCTCGCAGGGACTGTTCACGTTCACGACGGCCTGGGCACGGGCGGCCGCCGGTGGGGCGTCCGTGGCCGCCGTCGCGGCGGCCCTCGACCGCGCTACCCGCCGAACATCGAGTCGAGGTTGACGAGGTCGAGGCCGCGGTCCGTCAGACCGGACACGATCCGGGGGAGAGCCTCGAACGTCTCGTAGCCGCCGAGGTGCATGAGCACGATCGAGCCGCCCTTCGCATTCGTCACGACTTTGTCGACGATCTGGTCCGCGGTCGGGCCGGGCGGGTCGTTCTTGATCGGGCGCCAGTCGATCGTGTCGACGTCCCACATCACGGTCCAGCGGTAGCCTGCCGCGCCGACGCCCGCGAGGACGTCGCTGTCGTAGCCGCCGTACGGCGGGCGGAAAAATGGCTTCGGATCCTGCGAGCAGTAGGGCGCGATAGCCGCCTCGGTCCGGCGCAGCTCGTCGAGCATCTCCGCCTTCGTGAGCGTCCTGAAGTCGGGATGCGAGTACGAGTGGTTGCCGAGTGTGAACAGCTCAGGGTGGGCGTCGATCCGCGCGAGGACCTGGCGGCCTGCGTCGGTGTTCTTGTTGGCGGCCATCGCGCCGGTCATGAAGATCGTCGCGTGGGTCTCGTGGTCGATCAGCCAATCGACGATCGCGAGGGCATCGCCGACACGACCGCCCATGTCGAAGGTCAGCGCGACATCGCTACTTGTCCGCGGGCCGTAGCGGACGAGCTTGCTCGACGGGAGCGGTGTCGGCGTCGGCTTCGGCATGGGCGTAGCGGTCGGCTTTGCCGTCGGCGTCGGCGTAGGCGTAGCGGTCGGCTTTGCCGTCGGCGTCGGTGTCGGGGTCGCGACAGGTGTGGGCGTCACGGTCGGTGTGGGGGTGGGCGTTGCGGCCGGCGGGACCGTAGGCGACGTGGTCGGCGTCGGTGTCGGTGTGGGCGTCGCCGGCGAGACGGTCGGCGTCGGCGATGGCGCCGCGGACGGCGAGGCGGCCGGCACGATGCCGCACCCGGTGAGGACCGTGCTGAGCACGATGACCGCGCACGCGGTCACGACCCGCCGCCACCGTCGATCCCCGTATTCACGATGGACCATGGGTCACCACCCACGTGTTACCGTACGCCGTCGTGCGGCCGCTGGGGAACTGCCGTTGGCCACGAACTGGCCCGGCCGGACGGCCCGTCGCGAGACGACGGCACTCCATGACCGATGGCCTTCCCGTTCCAGATCGCGGACGGTCCCGTAGCCGGACCGTTCGTCGAGGCCGGCTGATTCGCGTTCAGGTGGTCCCGATGTCAACCACGAGGTCATCGTGGAGCTCATCGGCGCGACCACGACGCGGACCGGCCTCAAGGTTCGCAGCGAGCTCGACACCCACGCCTACCCCGCCGGCGTGACCGTGCGCGACGCCGACATGCAGACGCTCCACCTTCGGCGGGATGCCTTCCACGGCGAATGGAACTACACGCTGATCCCCCGCCTCACGCTGCCTGAGGAGCCGCTTATATCGTGACAGAGCCTAACGCTCCAGTTGTCCAGATTGGCGGTGGCGGCCCGGGCAACGGACGGCCATGCGAACAGGGGTGAACCTACCACGGCAGTCGCCAAGAGCGTCGCAAGGATCCGGATGCGTAGACCTCGGCGGCTCATGGGAGGATCTCGGTAACGGTCGACGTTCGGAGATCGACGACGGCGACGATAAGGCCGGTGTAGTCACCGTCGGGCGGAGTCAGGAAGACTGCCAAGCATCGGGACTCGGCGCACGATCCAGCCGATGATCCGGTCGTGTTGTTCACCACGAGCGACACTCCATCACCCGCCAATGTCCTCACTCGCACGTCGGCGAGGGCCGCATCCGCTGCCACCTGCTTCTCGGCCGGACTGATGTTCGGCGTGTCGATACTCGCGATCGAGCGGGATGCGACCGCGTCCCCCGGCTTGGTCAACTCGACGGCGAGGGCACGCCCGCCCGTGTAGTCGACGATCCAGACGATCGGTCCGCTCTTGCCATCGATCGGGTCGACGATCTCAACGACCCGGCTGTCGGTCCGTGCTGTCTGTGACTTGACCCAGGCGTCCTCCTGCGCGATCCGCAAGAAGGACTCCGCGTCGATCTCGGTTACGCCCGAGAGCGCGACGCCAGCGACCTGCGGTACGGCCGCCCGACCTGAGGAGATCACCACCAGCAGAGCGAGCGCTGCGACGATCACGGCCGCGACCGGCACGTACCTAGCCCACCATCTCGGTACGACCATCGGCATCCCCTCCGGGAGACTGGGCCGGGCGAATGTCGCCGAGATGGGCGCCATGCGGCCCTCGACCCTGCCAGTGTGTGCCCGGTGTCAACCCCCTCTTATGCTATCGGGGTGGTCGCGCTCCCGCGGCACGATCGCACCGACTTTCTGAAGGTGTCGGGGTGCACAGCCGGGTGCGCGATGGCTACCTCGTGCCCTCCAGCTTGGCCTTCATGCACGCGAAGGTCTGGCCGATCATCTTGTTGGCGGTCCCCTCGATGAGCCGGGCGCCGACGCTGGCCAGCGTGCCCGCGATGTTCACATCGGCCGACCAGTCCATGACCGTTCCACCATCAGCGCCGTCGGACAGGCGCATGGATGCGTCCGCGTCGACAGCACTCCCCGGGGCCTGGCCGTGGGCCTTGATGAGGGCCTCGTCCGGCGGGGTCAGCTTCGCGAACTCCATGTCCACCTTGAACCGGGCGCTTCCCAGTCGTCAGGCGCACTTCGACGAAGCCCCCTGGATCCATCTGACCCGCGCGGGCAGCGTGACCTGGGACCATCGGCCGTTCCGTGCGGCCCATCCGTCATGGCGACCGCGGGTGCCTGAACGGTCGACACTGGCCGTGGTGCCGCAAGGCACCGGGATATGTGGCGCATCCTCGCCACGCACGGTGAGGTAGGAAGCCCCGATGGCCGTCACTCGGCCCAGATCTACCAGCACCCGGCGCCCGCGAAGCCGCAGCGCAGCTCCGCCGACTACTGCTGCTCCAACGGTGTCGCACCGCAGCGCTCGGTCCGCCGAGCGCCGCCTCAACGAGGTGGAGTCGGTCGCCCGGATCGGTTCGTATTCGCTCGACATCGCGTCGGGACGCTGGACGAGCTCCCCGGGCCTTGATGCGCTGTACGGGATCGCCGGCGGCTTCACCCGATCGGTCGAAGGTTGGGCCTCGCTCATGCATCCGGCCGATCGCGACGCGATGGTGGGGTATTTCAGCGACGAGGTGCTCGGTCAGGGTCAACCGTTCGACCGGCAGTACCGGATCGTCCGTCACGACACCGGCGAGGAGCGCTGGGTCCACGGGCGTGGAGTCCTCGAGTGTGACCAAACCGGGCGACCGGTGCGGATGCTCGGCACGATCGCGGACATCACCGAGCAGCGGCAACTGGAGGAGGTGCTCCGCGCGTCCGAGGACCGCTACGCGACGATCTTCGACGGCACGGCCGAGGCCATCCTCATCGCCGACGTGGCCACGTATCGCTATCGATGGGTGAACGCGGCGGCGTCCACGTTGCTCGGGTACAGCCGTTCCGAGCTGATCGGGCTCGGGGTCCTCGACATCCATCCCGCGTCGGACCTGCCCTGGATCATCGAGAAGTTCCAATCAGCTGAGCAGGGGCGCCTGACCGAGGCGCTCTCTATCCCGTGCCTGCGCAAGGACGGGTCGCTCGTGATGGCCGACATCCGGGCATCAACCGTGCTGCTGGACGGCGTGATGTCCAACATCGCGTTCTTCAGCGATGCCACTGAGCGCCGGCGCTTGGAATCCCGCGATCGAGTGCTCAGCCGGGCGGTTGATCAGGCGCTCGACGGGATCCTCGTCATCGGTCCAGGCGGCGAGATCGAGTACGCGAATGAGGCGTACGCGCGCCAGAAAGGCGTCGAGCGCGATCTACTGGTCGGGACCCCCGCCACCCTGCTGGCGCGTACTCAGCCTCCAGAGATCATCGAGTCGATGCGCCGGAGCCTCCTGGCCGGGACGCCGTGGACGGGCGATCTCGGCTTTGAGAACGTCGACGGGGTCGAGCGCCTCGGAGAGGCTGCGGTCTCGCCGGTGCTTGACTCGGAGGGCGCCCTGCGGTTCGTTGCGGTCATTCGCGACGTCACCGATGCGCGTGCTCGCGAGGCGGAGCTTGCTCGGCTCACGATCGCGTTCGAGCAGACCTCGGACTCGGTCATCGTCACCGATCTCGCCGGCACGATCACGTACGTCAACCCAGCCTTCGAGCGGATCACCGGCTACCGCCGCGCGGAGGTCATCGGGCAGAACCCGCGCATCCTCCAGGGCGGCAGCCAGTCGCCAGTCTTCTACCGGGCCCTGTGGCGCCGGTTGACGCGCGGGGATGTCTGGACGGGAATCTTCAGCAATCGCCGCTCCGACGGGGAACGCTACGTGGTGGAGACGACCATCTCACCGATCCGTCATCCGGGCGACACGATCAGCGGCTACATCGGCGTCCAGCGAGATGTCACTGCTCTGCGAGATGCACGCTCACAACTCGCCGCGGAGTTCCAGGAACGGGCGACGGTCGCCGCGGCCCTCGCCCGCCTTCAGCCACGCGAGAGCGCCGAGGCGACGGCCGGAAGGTTCTTCACGAGGTGGGCGGCGTATGCCTTGTCGCACGTCCCGGAGGAGACGTATCCGAGCAGGCCCTCACCGTTGCGG
>Ga0163152_10007136_pt1 | contig 12328 bp, 8 predicted proteins | sample OliLakLV19MP8IB2_FD_148635 | JGI IMG/M metagenome (GOLD analysis project Ga0163152, IMG submission 148635) | Freshwater microbial mat bacterial communities from Lake Vanda, McMurdo Dry Valleys, Antarctica - Oligotrophic Lake LV.19.MP8.IB-2 | ecosystem: Environmental > Aquatic > Freshwater > Lake... | reverse complement strand
GTTCTGAAGGCCACCATAGATCTCGCTGCCCGGAAAGATAAATCCACGCCTCTTGCACAGGGAGATAACCTTATCCATTAGATCACTGCCACCTGTCTTTTTTATATTTTCTTTGTCAGTCATATTCTAAATACCTAATTTCTAATATCTAAATCCTAAATAATATCCAATTTAAAAAATTCCAACGTTCGCACCTTGAGATTTCGGTCATTGCAGTTTATTTAGAGTTTAGGATTTAGTGCTTAGAACTTACAACCCGACTACGGATTCACCTGCGTATCGCGCGAGGTCAGCTGGGGATCGTTTATTAAGAGTGTCGCAAACGACTCCAACTTGTCAAAGTATGAGCCGCTCGTGAAAAGATCGGTGCCGGTCACCGTTGTCTCTCCAAGAAGCACCGGGAACTGGTTAAGCTGATCGCTCGACGGGGTAATCTCGACCTGAAAAGCGAGATCGAGCGGGGCGTCGATGATGCCCTTGGTTGCCGAGACACGACCCACCCTCCAGATGAACTCCTGTGTGCGGGTGTTGTATTCGGGGGCGACACCATTGCTCGCGACGTAGGTCCCCGTGTAGCGGACATTCGGTCCGAGGAAGGTCTTAAAAGTCACACCGTCCATATCAGTCGCTTCATTGCGTAGCGTCCAGTACATCGTGAAGGTCGTCGGTGCAGCGACCTTGAGCGGAAGCGGGCCGGTGTTCTTGATGCCGGACTTATCCTTGAAGAAGGCGCTCATTGAGGGGCGGAGCGTTCCCCCCACCTTCGTTTCTGTCGAGACGGAACCGATTGTGCGGGACGAAGCAACGCTTTGGGGCACTGAAGGTGACTCTATTTCCGCGGACATCTTGAGCGTGAAATTCTTATCACTGATGCGGCGGATTGGATACTGCGAAAGCGTTCCAGCCGAAAAAGAAACACTACCGGTTTCGCCGGGCCGGATGACCGCCAGATCAGCTACGCGGGCGGCGTTCCACTCGATGGTGCCATTGGGCTTCACCACGCCTTCGTGGGAATTGATCCGGCTTTGATCGAACATGGTGCCGATCAGTCGCGCAGTGATAATGACATCCTTGAGCCCGATATCGGTATTATTGGTATAGGTCAGTTCATAGGTGAGAACATCATTTGCGGTAGCCACATAATCCGACCTGTCGTTGACGGTCACCACCAAGGAAAACGGCGAGGCGGCTATTGAAATCGATGCTGTTTTCTGATCGATCGCATACTCCTTTCCCAAGAAGCTGGTATTGATACCGACCACGAAGTCAAAGAAAGCGTTATCCGGGCCGGTCATTGTCCCCTTTATCGTGAAACTTCCTTGAGAACCCGCCCGGAGGTCGCCAAGCTTCCAAAGCGTGTTGTCCTCATCGGGATGCAGGGTCGAGGAGACGAAGGTGAAGCCACGCGGATATTGAAGAAGCAGTTGGAGATTATGAAAATCAGTGATGGATTCATTCTTATAATCCACCTTCACTTCGAATGTTTCGCCGGCGAATATCTTTTGCGGAGCCGCGATATCGAGACTGATACCGGAGGTACCAATGCTCACGTCCTTAACGGCCTGTTTTTCAAAGCGCGATCCAAGATCGGTCGGAATATATGAGAGTAAGGCTTCCAGCTGCACGAGGTTGTTCTCCCCGGAAACCGGCATAATGCGGAACTCCTGATTGGTGACCGTCCCCGTTCCCAGGCTTCCGAGCGATTTAGTGACGACCCGCTTGCTTGCCGCCTCAGACATAAAAACAAAGCCGTCCGGAAGGCTTAGCGCTAAGCTGGTCTGCTGGGCGATACCACTGCCGGTGTTGCTCACCGCGATACTCGCCGTGAACGGAACACCGATCTCTACGCTGTCAGGAGCGGTTATCGCGATATCAACTCCGCCCGCTTGCCGCGCCTGATACCAGAGATAGGTAATGACGCCAGTGGCTATCACAACAAGGGTGACAAAAAGAATGACGATTTTTTTCCAAGACATAGAAGCGTGATATATAATTATTCTAACACACTCAAGGGGCGACCCGGCCGAGACGGTACAGGCCGTCGATACTTGAGAACGTCTTCACGCACTTGGCACAATAATAATGAGCATCTCGGCTGCTGAAATATTCCGGTGTCGCTACTTCACACATGGTGCAATGCGCATGACGTGGGTCAAAACCGAGGATGGTAAGGATGTGTAGGGCGGAAGGCTTCGGTGAAGACAGTTCCTGCCAGAGCGCCGCGTCAGCATGATGCTCTGAAGTGAGTGAACGAACAATCTGGCACAAGCCGACCCGTTCGACAAGCTCAGGGTAAATCCCCTCGGCAGTCAACTTACCCCACTCGCCTATCGGCAACGCATCAACAACCTGAATACCGTTTTTTTCTACTAGGCGGGCCTGCACGCGCCGCAGCGGTTGGAGATAGCTGGAAAGACGTGAGGTAATAAAGCCGGCGCTGCGGGCACGGGCCATCACGCGACCGAGCTCCTTGGTATATAAAAATATTCGGGCGTCGGTCTCGCCAGAAAGTTCGCGATCAAGGACGATGGCTTCGGTGAGATATTCGCGCATGCTGAATTTTATAATTCGCAGAATTATTTACAAATTCTGCACCCCTGCCTACCGGCAGGCAGGCCGCCATTGGCGTGGGTATCCCTACTATATCAGAAATGGATCTAAAAATTCGAAGACCCGGCTTCTTCTCGGAATTGGATTTTCCGTAGAAGCCGGGTCTTGGGTGCGAGGAGCTCACACGGGCTAGGTAGCCACGTGGGCTCCGGTGAGGACGAACGACCGAAGGAGATCGGGCAGCTCCGCAAGGCTGCACCAGTTTTCGCAACCAGCTAGAACCAATGGCTTGCAGTCCCGCAGCGTCTGACCGACCGCGATGAGTCGGGCAGATCTGGCGGACTCCTTCAGGCTGCGAACGAACTCCTCGGCGGCAGACTGGAAGCCGGGCGTCTGATCGCCGATCACCACGATGTCGTACGCGGGCTTGTCACGGACCAGGGCCCATCCCTCGGGAGCGGTTGGCGCCTCCGACCACTCGACGGGTGACCGAGTGAGGTTAGCGGTGCGATCCTTGATCGCGGGGATGGCGGAGGCATACACCCCCACCAAGAGAATTTGGGTCATGCTCTCTCCAGGAGGGGTTTCTGCGTGCCCAAAACGCAACTCGAAACGAGTCATACTTAAGGTACTGATTCCTTTCGCAAAAGTCAAAGGACGATCGAGAGACCGTCCTTTTCAAAAATGAGTGTGTCTATTGTACCAAGCTCGCACCTATTTCCAAAATCGGTAATGTCTCGCACGCTCGGCGTGCGTGGTGAAGCGAAACTAAATTGTACGCTCCGAGATGAACCCCGCCACACCACAGCCTCCGCTCCACGACAGCCCAGAGGGCTGTCCCTCCGCTTCTGCTGTGTCGTCCCGCCCTCGCCCCACCACCCTGCCATTCTTTTTTGTTTAGCGCGATTTCCTTTTTGATTTTCGGTATGGCGGTGGTGTGTCGAGGGACGGGTTTCTCCTTGAAAGGAGAAACTGGCGGGATTCAATACGGACGAAGTTTTGGCAAAGCAATTTTTTGGGGAAAGGATTTGCCAAAACTTCGGCTGATTCTTTTCTGAATTCGGATGTCGAAAGCGGAGGAGGAGGGGTCTGGGGAGGAATCCTCCGCTTGCTCCGCTGATTTGTTTTGGGGGAATTCGGGGCGGACAAAAAAAGAAAATACAAATTAAATATTGTGCCTCTAACTTTCTATCATTTTACGTCTGACTACGGAGTCCATCCTCGGCATTCGCCTCGGACATTTCCGCCATGGCTACTCGCGCCTTCGTGTCTCTGGTTTCCTGCTTATCCTCGCCATTCCCGCTCTGCGGAGCGGTGGCGAGGGCAGGATGCTGTTTGGGGGGAAGGAAGGAATCCTTCCCCCAGCTTCGCCTCGTCTCGGCAGGGCTCGACCAACCGGCTCAGCCAACCCCCTTTCTCGTTTTCATATCGGCTGTATGTGGTGTCGCTTCCGCTTCGGATTTCTGTATTGCAAGATAACGGCGGCTCTCATCCTTTAGTCATGGACGCTCTAGCGGAAATGTCCGAGGCTCAAATGCAAATGCGCTTGACCCACCCTCCCGTTCGCGCGCAAGACCGCTCGCAAAGGAGGAGAGGGATGCGAGCGGGTGGCTCCCTAGAACCCAAAATTTATTCTCCCGAAATCCTTTCTGCCAGACGCCGGTCAGCATCTGTAACGGGAGTAAACTTATCTATAAACCTTGCCGACATTGTATAGCTTCCAGTCTTAATACCCATACCGGCATGACCTGCATTTCCAGCGGCACAATCTTCGTATTGACCATTTGGATTCCGGCTTTTAGGCAAGCTAACGTTTTCGCTACCACCACCACGAACCAATCGGATTCCCATAGGTTCAGAGTCCATCAATTCAAGAAAGATATTAAAATATTTATCCATGCTCAAGTCTCCTTTGTTAATAGAGCTGTAGGTAGGCTCAATGAACAACGTTGGTTCTCCCGTCTCGGAAATTTTTGATATTTTTGCAATTGCCCTTGCTACACTAGCATCGAGCAGTTCTTGATGGGGAATACTTTCTTTTACTTCCTCAAAACCCTTTGACTCGATTTCAATCCTGATGCTATCAGGTAGTTTATTCAGATCAATGAGAAAAGAAACTTTTATATGCGCATCAGCTACGTATCCAGCTAGGGCTTTATTCCATTCGGGAATACCCTCATAATTTTGGCAAGAACTGCATCCTAGGGGGTATTTACCGGCCTGGAATAGCATTTGCGGACTATCAGTAACAATCATCGCCAAGCGACGTTTAGCTCCCAAATCTTCTCTTTGAGAAATAACAGAATGTATATTCTCAATATCCTGAGTAAAGGTCGGATTATCTTTGAAGTATGTTTTTAAGCTTTCAATAACTTTTGTTAAGGTCTCTCCTTTTTTATCGATCCTGTCAGAAATTCTATTAGTCGCAATTCTCTTTACGTCAAGCGCGCTCACTCGATACAAATCAAGAAGTGCTTTTAACTCTTGTCTTTTTTGATAAAATTGCCCGATATTTTTTAGTTGTTCTTTATTCAGTCCGTACTGATCGAAAATATCAGTTTGAATAGTTTCTTCATATTTTTTCTTAATTTCACCCATCTTGGCACTCAACACTTCTCCAGTGGATGTATCGATGATACGGGATGCCTCTATGTTCGGTGCTTCACCTTTTTCTGCTTCCTTGTAGGCTTTTTCAATTTCTTGAAATTTTTCTTTTGAAAGAAACTGACTCAAGAATCCAATTGTATTTTTTGTTTTGGCATTTACCGGCAGAGGTTTATCTCCTGAAAAAAGTGCTAAAGCCTGTTCTAGTTTGGGGAGATTGCCAAAACGTATAATGGCATCAATTTTTTCAATATCTATTTGAAGAAGTTCAATTGCACCATTGAGTACGGTCTCTTTTTGTTCCGGATGTTCTCCAATGGATGTGTAAACTTGTCCCAGTCTTTCTTGAATAAATTTGTGGCGATCTGAAGTATGAATTTGAGAATTATAAATATGTCCTTCTCTTAGAGATCCTTCAATAAATCTTAAGATTTGTTTAGGTTTGTCGGAAGGATTTGTGGCGATCATAATATCACCGAGTTCAGCGAAGTGATTTCCTTTCCATACTTCAAGCTGGTGTTCGGTAAGGTGACCAATTTGATCTTGTACTTTACGATCCTGTAGATTATATCGCCATTCTTTCCATTCCTCATACGCGGGAGCGTCCATATGAGCAACCATTTCTGCCAAGAGTTGCAACGTACCATCATAGTTACTAGAAGCCATCTTGCCTGCATACACGAAGATTGGCTCTAAACTACCCCAATGTTCCCATAACGATTGGATAGCATCCGCATTGATTGCATCATGAGGCAGAACCTCTTTGATTTTTTGTACTGCAATTTGTTTGAGCGACTCATTAAGACTACTCAAAGATTCTACCTGTGAATCGAGAATTGAAAGTGTTTCTTCTCGTGACTGACCAAGCTCTCTTTCAACCGTATCTAGGAAGCTGAGTGTTTTTAACACGGTGCTGAGTTCTTGAGCCGTGCCGGGTGTCTCCAAATCGATTTCATTCAGTCTATCTATAACCTTATCTAGTGTCTTTTTATCAATCGAGAGGGCATTGACGATACCAAAAAGTAAAGCGTCTTTTTCGGTAGAAGCTTTCGTGGTTTTATATAATCCATTGAATTTTTCCAGCAGAGCTCCATCTCCTCGAGTAAATTTCCAGAGCGGCAAGAAAATGTTATCAGGCACAGACCCACAAGCTTTCCTTTGAAATTCGGACGGAGATATATTGCCTTTCGTAAACGATTCAAAAGCGTCATCTAAATATTTAAGTGATTTTCTTCTAATGTCAGCACTTGAAATTTGATTTGTAGCTTGGAGATATCTCAAGTCTTCCCAAGGGAATTTAGATTTTTTATCAGTCAATTCCGTTTCTGCCCAAGTTCGCATGTTTTCCGGGAAAAATCCATGCTTTTCAGTTACTAAATTTTTCAATATTAAACTTCGCACGCGAGGGTCAATATCAGAGATAGAAACTAATGCGAGCAGGTGCTCATTTGCTATCGGATTATCAACGTGGAAAAGAGTTCGTAAGGAAACCTCCTGAATCGGAGAAAAACCCATTACTCCACGCTCCTCGTTTTCTCCTTTTGTTGGTTTTGTCCTCTCGCGTAGAGTAGATGCAAGATAACTCAATAAATCCGCATCGCCGTTTTTTGCTAATTCCGCCAGAGCTTCTCCCAAAGATTTATTTAGAGGAGTACTTTTTTCCTCAACAAAAGCCATGAGTTTTTCTTTTGTTGCCGCATAACGGTTTTCATTCTCCATATCTCGCAAGCCCATCGCCGCAAGAACTTCGATAACCTGCTGTTTTGCGCCTCGCGACTTATCTTGTTCTAAGTCGGCAAGCACGCCTTGGTAATAATCAAAGCATCCAAATATTTGATAAATTCTTTTATATTCTCCAAGGCTTGTATTTTGCGAATTTAAAAAATGGCTATTCAGTTGTTCATTGGATATAGAAAGTGGTACGGAACTAGAAAATTCAGGATTATCTAATAAATACTTCTGGATAAAATCTTGGTCAATCGCAACTCCGGTCTCCTGAGCAATAACCCCAAGTTTTTGATGATATCGAGAACCAGAGGTAACACAAAACTCATACAATTTCAGTGCATAGTCTCGATCAAACTGTGGTCGAATTCCAGTAGCTTGTGCTAATTGGGTGTACTGTTCAAAATATCTATCTCCATTTTTAATGTAATGATCGAAAACTTCTCGATATTTTTCTTGGACAACCTTATTCGAAGGTCGAACTTCAACCATTTCCTGAAAGGCGCCAATATTTTCTGGTCTAAAATCTCCAGCAAATAATTCTCGGTATCTGGCTTTGATTATCTCTGGACTTGGTGCAATTCCTGTTCGTTCTATAAGAAATTTAAAGGTATCTAGTTGATGTTCTTTTCCTTTCTCCATTAACACTCGTGTGTAAAGAACTTGCAATTCTGATTCATCAATTTTAAATCGTTTCCCAAATTGTTCTTCCAGTGATTGGATATTGCCAATATTCCCGGCAAGCAACTCTCCTTGGAATAATTCTTTGAGGCGATTGTCTATTTGAGGTTCTTGGACTTCAATGCCTGAAACCTTTGCAACATCGGCCATCTCCTTAACATCCGGCTTTATGCCAGTGAAATGTTCAATGTAATTAAAATTTTCTATTGATCTCATATTGTTTATTTAGGTGAAAGTTGAGCAAGATATATACTTTGTACAGCTTTGAGCGATGGCAAACCGTACTTCTGCTTTAACCAATCCCAAGCTTGCAAATTCTTACCATCTGGCGTTTTCTCGTAAGAAATAGTCTGACCTAATGTTTTTGTATACGCCAAATCAACCATACCTTGCGATGGTTTTTGTCCCGTGTTTTCTTCAAACCAAGAGAATAGATCATCAAGCTCGGTACAACTATGTTCGCTTGGTTTATGGCTTTGAATAATTCTTTCGACTTGCTTTCCAGCAACATCAGCTTCTAAATGAATCTGTGTTTCCGAAATTTCCTCAATCATTTTTATGTTTTTAATAAAACTACTCACACCGCCCATAGTCGTCTTTTCAAGACGACATGCTACTGCTTTCTGTGCTATTTCTGGAGACAATTTGATTTTATGTTTTTCTGTAAATTTTAAGATATTGTCTTTTGTTGAATAATCTTGGATTAACCAAATATATAGTTGATTTTGTAAATCACTTTCTGTCGGTGGAATACCAACTACTCGTTCAAATTTATCATAACTACCATCATATGAAGCAAACATCACTTTTCTATATCCTAACCCAGCCTGTTCTGGAGATAATTCAGGACTAATTCGAGTTAGTTCATATAGTGAGTAAAAAACTTCTATATCTTTATCTTCACGAGTAGCAAACTTGGGATTATCAACAAGTTTTAAATATTCTGCTTGCACCGCCTCTGGCGTTAAAGGAAGAGTCTCTAAATTAAGCAAGGTTTTTATATTTGCCAATGTTTTAAAGTCGCGCTTCTGCAATAAGCCATTGCATTTACTCCTAACAATTTCTGTGGAGACTTCAGGTACTAATCCGGCTTTTTTCTTTAATCCACTAATACTCTCTAAATCTCCATTTATAAATAACTCTTTATAAATATCTTGTATGATTCTCTCATTAACTTTTGCTCCAAAAATTTCCTGCAGTAGGTTAACTGCTTCGCCGATACGGTTGTAACTCCTTCGGGCAAACTTTCCATCTTGAAGTAAATGAGAAAAAATTGCAGCCAATTGAGTTTCCGTCGGTGCTATTCCAGTTGTCTCCTTAAATCTCTTAATTCGATCAACCCAATCTTCGTTATAATAATTTTTCCTGTCATATTCATCATAACGTCGATTCGTGACCAAAAGAGCGTCATAAGTTTTTACAACTACTTCTGGAGTAAAAGTAAATTCTCCATACGCCTGCAAACGCTCAAAACTACGCAACGAACCTTTTTCTAAAAGTTCTTGCCCTTTGGATTGCAATAGTTCTTGGTCAAATGTTGGCTGAACGCCAGTCGCTTTAATAATTTGTTCAATTTTTGTAGCCCAATAAGGATCGCTCGCTAAAATTTCGGAGTAGGTAGATTGCAATCTCTCGGTATTTGGTTTTATGCCTGTAGCAGCCGTTAGACTGCCAACTTTTCTTAAATCTTGTTCGAGGCTATAAGTGTCAAACCTTCTCTCTCTATACTCTTCCTTTTCATAATCGCCTGATCGCACTTTTTCAATCCCTGCTTCAAGCTGTTGAGAAACATGCGCCGCTGTTTCTTCATCAAGTTCTAAGTCAATACCGGTAATTTCTTTTACATTTCTGATACGATCCTCTTTGCCATCCAGTATCCATTTTTTGTAAAGCTGGTTAGTATCTTGCTTATCAAAGAAGGGTTCTATGCCAGTAATTTCGGCAATTTTTGTTACATTCTGTTTTCCTCCTCGCTCGCCCCACGAATCTTCTTCTAAAGAATTCCTATAAAAAGACTGGAGTTCATCGTTTGAAATTTCTGGTTTTATTCCGCTGATTTTAAATAATTCTTCAAAAGCACCGGAGACAGAGCTAAGACGTCGAGACGACGCTTGTCCTGTCTTTATTGTATAAGCATAGTCCGACGATAAATATTTTCGATAGGCTTGTTGGGCTAAGTCTTCCGGTATAGGAACAGCAGTGATTTGGTATACCTTTATGAGATTGCTCGAATGTACGGTCTCGTTTTGTATTAGACTGGTATATATATTTACTGCAACTTCAGGTGGAATGGCTATATTAAATTGTTCCAGACGTTGCTTAACTCGCTTTTCCCAATCACTACTATAATCTCCTCGCTTTTCGGAAGAAACTATAGCTTCTTTTTCTAGCAATTGAATAAGCTTAGCTTCAATATTTTTTATGTCGCAATCTTTCCCAGTTAACTCTTTTATTTTTGCTAAACCATCAAAATTTAATTTCTCTAAATTTTCATTTTGCCTTGCTTCAATTTCTTCCTTTGTTGCTTTAAATTTCACACCAAATACGTTTTCCAATTCAGGAATTGGATTTTGATATGTATCACTCATATACGACAACATAAATTGCCGTGCGATCTCATCATCAATTGTTGGCTTGATACCAAAAGCACCATACAAGTTAGAAATAACATGCGCCTTTTTATCAGCAATCGCCTTTTGGTATCTATTTTGAATTTCTGATTCTGGAATCTCAAATGCAACGCCAGTACTTTCTCGCAATCGGCTAATACCTTCTTTTATTGCTTCGCCCTGATCAATATATTCATGTCCACCATCAATTATTTTGATTGCGGCCTTTTCAATAATATCGACAGGCGGTTGAAGTCCAGTCATTTCAACCAGATCTTGAATGCCAACATATCCTTCCCGTCCGTACCAGCCATTTTGTAAAAATTGATCAAAAACAGGTCGCATTTGTTCTTCAGTAAAGACAGGTTTTACACCAGTTGCTTGTTCTAAAGATTTTATAGAGTCCATCCAATTCATTCCATGCTTGTCAATAATTCTCTGGTATGCTTTTTCTACAAGTGCCTGATTCGGCTTCTCGCCAAGTTCCGACATTCTATCTGTATCAAGAGAACCATTTTTTTCGAACTGCACTTCGTATAATTGCTGAATCATTTCGCTCGTGATCTCAACACCAAAAAATGTGGCTATCTTTTTTGCTTGTAAGATATCTCCGGCATCTACGATTTCTTGAAAGATTGCCTTATCAGGCTGTGCACCAGTTAGGCCTTTTATATCTTTTATGAGATCCTCGGTATCAAACCTGTAAGATTTTTTGCCAGCAAAAATGCTTCGGTACTTTGCCTGTACAACTTCGGGAGATGGAACGTATCCAGTGGCCTTTTTAAATTCCTTTAATTGCTCAAGTATTCCTTTTTCTTTACCATATTTTTCAAATAATTTAGTAAATTCACCTTCAACAACCACAGAATCTGGTTCGAGATTTGAAATTTCTCGAATTACACTATAAGTTTCTTCCCAACAGCTAGGGCGAGATGTTGTGAGATCATTAAGCTTATTTCTTACTAGTTCGGGATTAGGAATATTATCTGGGCGAACTCTTTGCAGAGTTTTAATCAACGAAAAATCACCCTGCTGAAAAGCGACATCAAGCTGTTTTTGCCAATGTCGGCTTTTAATCGCGCCAACTTGAATTTCTGATTTTGCTTCTTTTTTTTCGAGACTGCGACGATCTTGTTCAAAGCCCTCCTCCCCTTCAAGGGGCGTTTCTAAATCTAGAGCTTTGCGCCAGTCCTTGGGATCATTTATACCGTGATCAGAAAGATCTCGCTCAATCGCTTTCCTATCATCCATTTTTCCTTGTTCAAAAAATCGTTCACTCATATATTTATTTTAGCAAATCATCAACAGAAACACCCAACGCTTTGGCAATTTTTGTAAGCGTATTAATAGTTGGGTTAGTATTAGCCCCTGATTCAATCTTGATAATCGTATTATAAGTAACATCAGCAAGCTTAGACAACCTATCTTGCGAAATACCCTGTTTATTCCTTTCTTTCTTTATTTTTTCTTGGATGTTACTTACATTCATAATAATATATTATTATTATTGAAATACTAGCTATTTGACCTTGCTGATTATATTATTATAGTATCAAAAATTATGAGAACAATCAATATAAAGGGAGCGTTGTCCGCCCCGAATTCCCCCCAAACAAAAAGAGGAGCAAATGGAAAATTCCGCCCCAAACCCCTCCTTTTCCATTTGCGACATCCGAATTCAAAAACAAATCAGTCGAAGTTTTGGCAAATCCTTTCCCCAAAAAATTGCTTTGCCAAAACTTCGTCCGCATTAGTCCCACCACCTGCCCGAAGCATTGAGGGCGGAACACCAAAGAAAAATGTCCTTTCCTTTTTAGAAGAAAAAATCGGGTGCGCGCAAATCCGAAAAGCAAGGAACATTTTTCTTTGGTGTCCGCCGTACTCGGCGGGTGGCGGGGCTGATTCATTCGTCCAGTTTCCTTTGGAAATAGGTTCGAGCAAAGTGTATAATTACAGCACCAAAATGGAACTTAACGGCTTTTTCAAAGCCAAATGGCGGGACGCACTTCGTGCGTCCCGCCATTTCTGCTTCTTCAAAACCTTTGAGTTCCATTTTGGTGTGTCTATTGTACCAAGCTCGCACCTATTTCCAAAACCGATGACTCCGCACGCGCTCAGCGCGTGGTGGCTTTGACCCAAATCGTACACTCCGATTGAGT
>Ga0163152_10007135_pt1 | contig 12330 bp, 14 predicted proteins | sample OliLakLV19MP8IB2_FD_148635 | JGI IMG/M metagenome (GOLD analysis project Ga0163152, IMG submission 148635) | Freshwater microbial mat bacterial communities from Lake Vanda, McMurdo Dry Valleys, Antarctica - Oligotrophic Lake LV.19.MP8.IB-2 | ecosystem: Environmental > Aquatic > Freshwater >... | reverse complement strand
GCAGTGCCCGTCCAATTCGATTAGTCAATCCGCCGGCTCCTCTCTGATCGATGAAGAGCCTAATTTACCGGACTTTTCGCCCTAAGTCACGTTGTAGTACTAGTCTAGAAGGATCTCTCCGTCCGCCCAGGCCTGATCCTGATAGGCGATGGTCTGGCTTTGCAGGTAACGGACGCGCTCGCGCTTCCGGAATTGAGCCCGCTCCCCGTGCGGATCTAGCAGCTCCAGCACCCACTCATACTCCAACACCTCGTACATCCCCTCTTCCGCCAGACCGCTGGAAATTTTGCGCCCTAGCTTCCACAAATCACTCAAGGCATCAATCCAGCGCGAACTGAGAATGGCCACGAGCAATCGCCCCATCTGGGATGGAAGTGTGCTGTGGTCATCGTCAGTCATATCCTCTAGGCCTGTCCTGGTGCCACTTTAGCAAAGTGAGTGCACCGACGCAACGGTATTAAGATTTACAAGCGAGGCACGGGTTGAACGCGATACGTGCTCATCCGCAGCTGCGCTTTGAGCAACACCACCACCATTTCTTGGGCCGGATCATAGCTGCGAACCATCCGCTCAACGTCGGCATCATGGAGTGGGGCCAGCTCTGCCTGGGGCAGATAAGCGAAAGGGTGGCCACCGCCCGGTAGCGGCTGACTGGTCGTGTCGACGGCGATCACTCCGCGTCCCACAGCGGCATAGCTCCGACTGGCCGCCGACCACAAGATCGACAAGTTATCCGTGATCCAGCGCCGGTCCCCCTGCCGTTCCAGCTCAGCCCAGGCCGGGAAACGACGATGAGGTTCGGGTGACATGCCTCATCTTTAGCAAATCCCCGAGGACGGTGCAACTTTCGCATGTACACGCTCAGCTAGAAGAGGCTGATCCGAGTTGGGCAGGCCGCCTGCCGCCAGACCGGCTGGTCGCCTGCGAGACTGGATTGCGTGAGCGGGTCTTCGAACCGGGACTCGGCGATCTCCTTCCCGTCCTTGCCGACTTCGTTATGTAGCTCAGAGGGCAACGCAGAGGTGATCGCAGCGACTACCTATGCGACGCCCGTTGCTGACTACGGACACCCGACACATACGCATACGTCACCTCGGTCCGTTGCGGGTTGTGTCCCAGCCACATTGCCAGCTCGCGCCTGGCCTCGTGCTCACTCGCCCCCATAAAATCCATCTTGGCCTGCATGAACTCCGTGGCCGCCGTGCCGCGAAAGCCGTGGACGCCCCGCCGCTGGATGTCCAGTCGGTCGGCGGTGTCGCGGACGGCATCCTCCAGGCCGTTCTTCCAGGTGCGCTCGTTTCCGGCCTCCAAATAGACGAAGCGCCGGGAGCGGTCGAGCTCAACCAACACAGCCGGGTGCAGCACCTGGATGCGTCGGGTCCGGCCGCCCTTGCCCAAAAGTTCCACCCGCCGCTCATTAGGGAACACCTTGTCACCGCGCAGATGAAACACCTCGTCGATGCGTGCGCCTGTCGATCTGATGAAGGCCAGCGCCTGGCCGTACTGGCTATCGCGTCGAGCGATGCCGTCTGAGATGGCTTCGGCCTCGTCGGGCGCGTAGGCGCCGCGGTGGACCTTGGTTGGGTCCACGGCCCACTCGGCTGGCACAATGGCTTCATTGATCCAGCCCCGGGCGGTCAGGGCTTCTTCGAGCTTGCGCAGGCAAGCGAGGTGAGTGCGAACCGTCTGGGGCTCGCAGGTAGCCGCCTTCTCTGCCAGGTACTCGGTAATCAGTTCCGGGTCCAGGTCGCTGAACTGCCGGATGACCGGGTAGTGCCGCGTGATCCAGTGGGTCAGCGTGATGGCCCGGTCGAACACGGTATTCAGGTAGCCGTCGCTGAACACGCCGGGGACCGCCTGGCCGGGCCGGTGCCCGTGTTCACGCTTGGCCGCGTGCTTGGAGTGGCCGCGCTGGTCAATGGCCTGCAATGCGTAGTCTATTTGCCCACGCCAACTCTTTTGTCCCATGTTTTCTCCCCGCTGCGTCCAGGCGCACCCCGGTCGTCGGTCTCGGAGGCTGCCGCCCCAGTTGCCTTTCCCAGCCGCCGCGTTTTTTTACCGCGCTCTACAGCGCGGTTGTCAGTTGAGGTCTCGCCGCCAGCCAGCTGGGCCGACGCAAGCGGCGCTCGATGGTGCTGAGTTCGTCTTGGTCGTGCGCCTCCCCGCCGCGAGGACGCCAGGTTTCGGCGGGGAGCATCGAAGGTCGGCCCAGTGTCTGGGCCTGGCTAGATCTCAGTCGCGAGGGCTGCTGGTGTTCAAGCAGCGCGACTGTGATCACCACCGTGTGTGGCACGCAAAGCAAGCTAGCGGGAGCGCGGCTTGAGCGAAGGCTAAAGCCGGCATACGGGGAAGCATCGCCCAGGGGCGAGTGAGAAGCTCTATTTGTAGCGTGAGCGCGGGGTGGGGCGGTCCGAGAACGATCCGAAACCTTTCCGAAGTCAGCGCGGCCGGTTACTCCGCCGCTGGAATTCGCGGCAGAAGAGGCCAACATTGGGGTCGTCGGGCAGGGCGCGGGCCCCAATCGGGGTGACTACCGGCGCAGGCGCTATGCGCACCCCCTTTGTCATTGATGACCAACCCATCGTGGAGGCCTGTAAGGCTACCGGCTGGCCCACGGATAAGGCCGTCGTGGAGGCAGGCTGGCGTCTATTGGTTCAAGGGCCGGCTCAATACCGGCCTATGCCGGCGGCGCGGCCAGGTGGATTGGCAGGGCGATGGGGATGAGTTGCGCGCCCAGCGGCTCAATGGTTGCGGTTCGTGGTGTTCATGAGCTGCTAATGACAGTCTGCGCTTGCCTGGTTTCCCTCAATCGGCGTTCGCCGGTTTCCAGTGGGCGAGCCAATGCACGTGGCCCAACCAATCTTCCGCCATAGTTGTCGTCAGCATCTGATCAAGCGCCGCAATCAAGGTGCTCAAGGTCCATTGGCGTTGGGCCGCCAACACGATTCCGGCCTGGTGTGGGTGGCGCACCGCCAGCGGGATGTAATCGCGCACGTTGAACGTGAAGATGATCCGGCCCTGGGCCGTGGCGCTCAAGAGCTGCGTCTCATCGTCAACGTCCTGAGAGATCCAGTCATTCGGCGTGCGGGTGACATCATGTCCGCGCTCGATTAGAGCGCGCTGGAGCGGCCGGAGCGAGGTGTCCGCATCCAAGTGCAAGCGGGGCTTAGCCACGCGCCAACTCGAGCTGACTATCGGCCTGCAGGCCGGCGTCAATTTCGGCGCGGTGCGCCTGATAGAAGACCAAGGCCTCTTTCACGCGGGCTTCCGACACGCCGTACGCCGCAGCCACCTCCGCCGCACTCAGCCCCCAATCGTAGTGGCCCACCACGATGGTCTGGACGCGAATCCCGAGGCCCTGCAGTATCGGAGCCGGCTGGCCCGTTGCTCCCCGGCGATAGCCAATGCCCGGGAAGTTCGGGTCGGTCAGCCCGTCCGCCAGCGCGCCAACTTTCTCGGCCACGGCCCACAGGATGAATTGATTGAGCGACACGCCTTGCTGGCGGGCAAGCTCTTCAGCCTTCTGTTTGAGTTGTTGGGGCAGACTGAGCGCATAGCGTGACATAGTGAACTCCCTTGTGAATGATACCTTATATCACATCACAGGCGATGTCAAAAAATGGAACGCAAAGACGCTGGGGGAGTGCGGCTTAGGGTAAGGCAAAAAGCCAGCATACGGGAAATTATCGCCCAGGAGCGAGTGAGAGGCTCTAATTGTAGATTATTGACCGCATACGCCAATATTTGGCCGAAAAAGCAGGTAGATGAAAGGGTGCCAGCACACCGGCCAAGGGCGGCCGCACCACACCAAGATGTCGCGCAGTGTAAAGCCGGCGCCTTAGAACATCTGTGTTAGTATTGCTCCGACCATGACCACCCTTGTCATCGTTGAGAGCCCCACCAAAGCCAAAGCCCTGCGCCAATACCTCGGCGCCGGCTACACGGTCCGCGCCAGCCTCGGTCACGTGCGCGACTTGCCGGCCAAAGAGCTGGGGGTGGCGCTCGACGCCGGGTTTAAGCCCACCTATCACCTCGTGCCCCGCGCCCGTAAGACCCTGGCCGAACTGCGCCAGGTCATTGCCGGCTGCGACACCGTTCTCCTCGCCACCGACCCCGACCGGGAAGGTGAGGCCATTGCCTGGCACATCGCCCAGGCCTGCCAGCCGGAGCTCAAAGGCAAGCGCGTGCTGCGCGCCCGCTTCCACGAGATCACGCCCGATGCGGTGCGGGTCGCCGTTGCGAATCCATCGACGCTCAACATGCAGTTGGTCGACGCTCAGCAGGCCCGGCGCGTGCTCGACCGGCTGGTGGGCTATCAGGTGTCGCCCGTGCTGTGGAAGGGCATCATCGGCCCGCCGGGTCTCTCGGCCGGGCGGGTGCAGAGCGTGGCCCTGCGGCTGGTGGTCGAGCGCGACCGGGCGATTGAGGCATTTGTCCCCGCCGAATACTGGACTCTCGACGCCGAGCTCGCGCAGCCCAACGCGCCGCACTTCCTGGCCCGCCTGTATCGCATCGGCAAGGCGCCGCCCGAGCTCAAGAACCAGGCCGCCGCGCAGGCCATCATCGACGCCCTGGCCGGCGCGGCTTGGCAAGTGAGTGACGTCTCCCAAGCCCGCCGCCAGCGTAACCCCTATCCGCCCTACATTACCTCCACCCTTCAGCGCGATGCCTCGGCCCGGCTGCATTGGCCGGCCAAGCAGGTGATGCAGATCGCGCAGCAGTTGTACGAAGGCGTCACCCTGCCGGGCGAGGGGCAGGTGGGTCTCATCACCTACATGCGCACCGACAGCACCCAGGTGGCGCCCGAGGCCCAGCAGGCCGCGCGTGAAGTCATCGCGCGCCTGTATGGTCAGGATGCACTGCCGGCTAGGCCACCTACCTACACTAAGCAGGTGAAAAACGCCCAGGAGGCCCACGAGGCCATCCGCCCCACCCAGCCCGACCGGCTGCCGGCCAAGATCCGCGACCACCTGACGCCCGACCAGGACCAGCTCTACACCCTCATCTGGCGGCGCTTTATGGCCAGCCAGATGAAGCCCGCCGTCTACAACGTCACGACCGTCACTGTCATCACCAGCCGCGCCGGCGCGCCGCTGCCCTACGTCTTTCGCGCCACCGGCCGCCAATTGCTCGATCCCGGCTTCCTGCGCGTGTACGACCTGAGCGACGAGCCGACCGACGAAGACACCGCCCACAATGAGCAGCTGCCGCCACTGGCCAAAGGCGATGACGTGCGCTGCCACCAGCTCCTGCCAGAGCAGCACTTCACCCAGCCGCCGCCCTATTTCACCGACGCCGCGCTGATTCAAGAATTGGAACGCCTGGGCATCGGCCGGCCCAGCACCTTCGCCAGTATCCTGGATACGCTCTATCAGCGCGACTACGTCGGCAAAGCCGCCGCCGGGCGCGGCCTGAGCGCCACCGAGCTGGGCCGGGTGGTGTGCGACTTTCTCGTCGCGCACTTCCCCAGCGTGTTTGAGGTGGGCTTCACCGCCCGCTTGGAAGACCGACTCGACGACATCGCCAACGGCGCGGCGCGCTGGACGGCGGTCATGGCCGAGCTGTGGACCCCGCTTTCGGCCCTGATCGCCCAGGCCCAATCGGCCGTCGCCGCCGCGCCGAAGATTCGGGTCGCGGCCTCCGCGACGGCGGCGGGCGCGGCCCCGGCGCGCGGGCGGCGCGGTAAGGGCAAAGGTGGGGGCCGGAAAGGCGCTTGGCGCAAGCGCGCCGGCGCCAAAAGCGCGGTTGGCCAGAGCCGTAACACACGCGGCCGGCGCCAAGCGGCCGACCCAAAGACGGAGGGCGCCAGCGCCATGGGCGTATGCCCCCAGTGCGGCCAGCCGCTGGCCCAACGGACCAGTCACTATGGTCCCTTTGTTGGGTGCAGCGGTTTCCCCGTTTGCCGCTATATCCAGCGCGCCGAGAAGCGCGCCGGTCAGGCCCCGCCGAGTAGCACCGCGCCTCCTTGAGCATCCTTGTCCGGTGAGCGCAAGTTCGGGCAGCCGGTGCTCCAGCCGCATAGGAACAACGGCGCCTGGGGGTGGTGCCTTCAGTTAGACCTGTCCGGGGAACATTTCAGTTTGGGGGCAGGTTGGGAGCATAATAGTGGTCATCCTGACCCTGGAGGCTCCCCATGACTGACTCGCGCGCCGAGCTGAAGGCCGAACTGATGACAGAAGCAGAGGGGCTGATCGATGAATTGGTGGCGTGGACGGCCGACACGCCCGCCCCGACGTTGATCCAGATTGAGGACATCGTCTGAAGCTGCGCCAGCGGCTGAGTGTACGGACACCGGCACTTGCATCCGGTGCAAGTGTGGCGCTGGCGGTGATTGAAGCGCAACCCACCGTGCGGCCTGTGCCCGGTCCGGCCTGCCCGACCTGCGGGGGCGAGATGCACTACAAAGACCACAAGACCAATACGGTCGAGAGCCGGGTGGGCAGCCTGCCGCTCGGACGAGGCTACTACTGTGAGACCTGCCGCCGCGGGCTTTTTCCCCCTGGACCGGCAACTGGCAGTCTGGGACGGACATTGGAGTGAACAGATCGCCAAATACGCGGTGTGGTTGAGTGCCTTGGTGGAGTTTGAAGATGCGGAGGATATCCTGGACCGGATTGGCCAGAACACGATCTCCGATAGCAGTATCTGGTGGCGCGTGAAGCGGTGGAGGGAGCGCGGGTAGGCGCTGGAAAGCGCACAGCGCGCGGCGGCGACAGCCATGCTGGCGCGCAGCGAAATCGTGGCGGGGGAAGCCCGCCAGCCGCACGACCTGGGGGTCGCCCTGGATGGGGCCCGGGTCAATATCCGCCAGGAAGGCTGGAAAGAACTGAAAGTCGGGTGCGTGTTTGAGATTGAAGTCAAACCCACCCGGGACCAGCAAACGGGCGATTTGATCGACCTGGCGCATGCCACGCACAACAGCTTCACCGCTCATCTAGGCGGGCCGGAAGTGTTTGGTCAATCGCTCTGGGCGGCGGCCCAGGCGCGCGGCTGGACCCAAGCGCGCGACACGCTCGCCTTGGGGGACGGCGCGGCCTGGATCTGGAACTTGGTCAAAGACCATTTCTACGATGGTTGGCAAGGGGTGCACTGGTATCACGCCACGCAGCATTTGTGGAAGGTCGCTCACCTGCTCCACGGCGAAGGCACGGCGGCGGCCAAGCAATGGTTTAAGGATTACGAAACCCCGCTGTTTGAAGGCCATGCCAATCGGCTTGCTGAGTTAGTCCGCAACTTGGCCCAGACCCATCCAGCGGCTGCCCAGGCTCTGCGCACCGAAGCTAACTATTTGGATGAGCATCAGCGCCGGATGCACTACCTGGAACTACGCGAAGACGGCTTTCCCATTGGCAGCGGCATAGTCGAAAGCGCCTGCAAACAGTTTCGCGCTCGCTTCAACGGTCCCGGCCTGCGCTGGAGCCGCCCAGGCCTGGAGCGCCTGCTGCCTGTCCGCGCCGCTGTGATGGGCCACACTTCGATCAGTGGTGGACGACCGTCTACAACCCGCCCCTAAATTGAAATGCTCCCTGACATACGGCACACTTGCCCGGCCGCAACATCGCGTATAAAATGCAAATGCTTCACCCGAGTTCGCCCATCCAACACCTGAACCCTAGTGTGTTGGTGGGCAACCCATCCACATCGCCCGGCGACTTTTTCGGAGTTCCTGATGTCCCAATCTAGCCTCGCCGACATTCTGCAAGCCAATCCGTGGTTCCGCTTGCTCGAGCGGCCGCACTTCGATAAATTAGTCGGCCTTTCAACTGAGATCACCTGGCCGGCCGGCCACACCATTTTTCGCGAAGGCGATCGGGACGACCAGCTGTACTTGATCCTCGAGGGCCAGGTAGCGTTGGACATGCACATGCCGATGCGCGGTCGGGTGACGATATTGACGGTAGGGCCAGAGGAGGTCTTTGGCTGGTCAGCGGCCGTGCCGGCGGTACCCAAGAAAACGGCCGGCGCGCGCGCCGTGCAGCCGACGCGCGCCATCGGCCTGGATGCGACCGCCTTGCAGACGGCCTGCGAGTTGGACCATGACCTGGGCTACCATGTTTACCGCTGGCTGGCCAACGTGATTGCCGGCCGGTTGAAAGCCACCCGGATGCAGCTGCTCGACATGTACGCGGTTGAAAAGGGGTAAACCCATGTCCATGCCACTACCCGTGACCGGCGCACAAATCACACTGGCAAAGCCTGCGCTGCAGCAAGTTTTTGATGCGCTGCTGGCGGCCGGCTACCTCGTCGTCGGTCCAACCGTGCGTGAGAGCGCCATCGTTTATGACGAGATTACCAAGATCACCGAATTGCCCATTGGCTGGACGGATGAGCAGCGCCCCGGCTCGTACCGCCTGAAACCGCGCGGCGACCAGCACTATTTTGGCTTTGTGGTCGGACCACACTCGTGGAAGAAGTACCTCTTCCCGCCGACCCTCAAGCTGTTCTCCACCCGCCGGGCCGGCTCTAGCTTTGAAGTGCTGCCCAATGAGCAGCCGGCGCCTAAGTATGCCTTTATCGGTGTGCGCGGCTGCGAGTTGGCTGCGATTGCGGTGCAGGACCGCACCTTCCTGGAAGGCGCCATCCAGGAGCCGCACTACAAGGCGCGCCGCGAGAACGCCTTTATCCTGGCGATCAACTGTACCGAGCCCGGCGGCACCTGTTTCTGCGTGTCGATGAAGACCGGGCCGAAAGTGAAGGCTGGTTTTGACCTGGCCCTGACCGAACTCGATGAGAGCTTCTTGATCGAAGTTGGCTCGCCGCTCGGCGCCCAGATGCTGGCCGGCGTGGAGTGGCGGCCAGCCGCCACCGTTGAGGTGGAGCATGCCACCCAGGCGCTGGCCGAGGCCGAAACCAAAATGGGCCGGACCCTCGACACGCACGACCTGCCCAATTTGCTCTATGACAACCTGGAACATCCGCGTTGGGATGACGTCGCCCAGCGCTGCCTTTCGTGCACCAACTGCACCATGGTCTGCCCTACCTGTTTCTGCAGCGACGTGGAAGATGTGGCCGACCTGACCGGCGAGAACACCGAGCGCGTGCGCGTGTGGGACTCGTGCTTCAACCCGGACTTTTCCTCGGTGTACAGCGGCAACCTGCGGCCCAACGTCCGCTCGCGTTACCGCCAGTGGTTGACGCATAAGCTCGCCTCTTGGATCGACCAGTTTGGCAGCTCAGGCTGTGTGGGCTGCGGCCGCTGCATCACCTGGTGCCCCGTCGGGATTGATCTGACCGAAGAGGTCGCCGCCATTCGCGGGGAGCCACCGGCATGATGCCGAGCCAGCCTGCAGTCGCCGGCCTGCCTGCGGCCAACGCGATGCTGCCGGTGCTGGCCACGATTACTCAGATCCAGGCGGAGGCGCCGGGCATCGCCACCTATACCCTGGAATTTCAAGACCCGGCCTGGCGGTCGGCCTACCGCTTTCGCCCTGGGCAATTCAACATGCTCTACCTGCCCGGCATTGGCGAAGTGGCTATTTCCATGAGCTCGGATGCCGAAGCGCCGCAGCCGCTGCTGCACACGATCCGGTCGGCCGGCAACGTCACGCAAGCCATCAGCCGGCTGAAGGTGGGCCAGGCCATCGGCGTGCGCGGCCCGTATGGCAGTCATTGGCCGGTGGAGGCGGCCCGCGGCGGTGACGTGATCTTCGTCAGCGGCGGCATTGGCCTCGCACCGCTGCGGCCCGCCATTTGCTCTGTCATCCGCCATCGAGCCGACTACGGCAAGGTGACCATGCTGGTGGGCGCGCGGACGCCGGCCGACCTGCTCTATCCAGGGGAATACGAAAGCTGGCGTCAGCACGACATTGAAATGCTGGTCACCGTCGACCGCGCCGATGAAACCTGGCACGGGCGGGTCGGGGTGGTGCCCCTGCTGTTCTACGCCCTGTGGCCCGATCCTTTACGCACGACCCTCTTCAGTTGCGGCCCGGAAATCATGATGCGCTTTGTCGTGTACGAGGCGCTGGCCCGGCGCTTTCCCAAAGACCGCCTCTATGTTTCGCTGGAACGCAATATGAAATGTGCTATCGGCTTTTGCGGCCATTGCCAGTTTGGGCCGGCCTTCCTCTGCAAAGACGGCCCGGTGTTCACTTATGCCCAGGTTGAGCCGTTCTTTGGCGTGGAGGAGTTCTGATGAGCGACTCGCCTGCCCACAAACCCCGGCTGGCTGTATTCAAATTTGCGTCGTGCGATGGCTGCCAGTTGACGCTGCTCGATTGCGAAGACGAGCTATTGGCAGTGGCGGGGGCGGTGGAAATCGCTTATTTTGTCGAGGCGCGCCGCCGGACTTTAGACGGCCCGTACGATGTGACCCTGGTGGAAGGCTCGGTGACCACCGCGGAGGAAGTCGAGCGCATCCAGGAAGTGCGCCGCCAGTCGAAATTCCTGGTCACCATTGGAGCCTGCGCCACCGCCGGTGGGATTCAATCCCTGCGCAATTGGACCGACGTCACCGACTATATCCCGCTGGTCTACGCCACGCCGGCCTACATCCACACCTTGGCTCAATCCCGACCGATTAGTGATTTTGTGCCGGTCGATTTTGAGCTGCGCGGCTGCCCTATCAGCAAGAGCCAGTTGGTGGAGTTGATCACGGCTGTGCTTTTGGGCCGCAAGCCGCGCGTGCCGGCGCATAGCGTCTGCCTGGAGTGCAAGCGGCGCGGCACGGTGTGCATCATGGTGGCCCAGGGCGTGCCCTGCTTGGGGCCGGCCACCCAGGCCGGTTGCGGCGCGATTTGCCCGGCCTACAACCGGGGCTGCTACGGCTGCTTCGGCCCAATGGCTACCGGCAACCCGGTTGCGCTGGGCACGCAGTTCATCGCCTTGGGCGAGCTTAGCTCCGAGGTGGTGCGCAGCTTCCGCAGCTTTAACGGTTACGCGCCGGCTTTTCGGGCCGCCAGCCAGCATTTCGAGCAAAAGGACTGAGCCGCATGGCGGAACGACGGATTGACGTCAACTATCTGGCGCGCGTCGAAGGCGAAGGCGCGCTGCGAGTCACGCTCGTTGACGACCAGGTGACCGAGGTCCAGCTCAACATCTTCGAGCCGCCACGCTTCTTTGAGGCCTTTCTGCGCGGGCGCGGCTACCAGGAAGTGGTCGATATCGTCAGCCGCATCTGCGGCATTTGCCCCGTGGCCTACCAGATGAGCGCCGTCCACGCGCTGGAACACGCGCTGGGGGTCACGCCGCCGCCGGGCGTGCGAGCCTTACGCCGGCTGCTGTATCTCGGCGAATGGATCGAGAGCCATGGGCTGCACGTCTATATGTTGCACGCCCCCGACTTCCTGGGTTACGAGTCGGCCATCTCAATGGCGGCCAACCCGGCGCTGCGCCCCCTGGTCGAGCGCGGCCTACGCACCAAGAAAATCGGCAACCAGCTGATGACCGTCATCGGCGGGCGAGAGGTCCACCCGGTGTCGGTCTGCGTCGGCGGCTTCTATCGCGGCCCGCGGCCGGGCGAACTGCAGGCGCTGATCCCGGAGCTGGAATGGGCCCTGGAAGCGGCGGTTGAAACCGTACGCTGGGCGGCGACGCTCGATTACCCGGCTTTCACGCCCGACTATGAGTTTGTCAGCCTCAGCCATTCGGACGAATACCCGTTTAACGAAGGCCGCATCGTCTCGTCGACTGGTTTGGACATCCCAATGGAGGCCTATGAACAGTACTTCGTCGAGGAGCAGGTCGCCCATTCCAACGCATTGCACTCGCGCCGGGCTGACACCGGCGCGAATTATCTGGTTGGCCCGCTGGCGCGGCTAAACCTGAACTTTGACCGCCTGTCGCCGCGCGCCCAGGCCGTCGCGCGCGAGATTGGCCTGCGCCTGCCGCTGAAGAATCCCTTTATGAGCCTGCTCGCGCGTGCGCTGGAGCTGGTCCATTGTTTTGAAGAAGCCCTGCAAATCGTCGCCGGCTATGTTGAGCCGCAGCCAAGCCGGACGCTGGTGCCGGCCGGCTTTCCAGCCGGCCAGGGCGCGCATGCGACCGAAGCGCCGCGCGGCTTGCTGTATCACCGCTACGAAGTCGATGAGCACGGATTGATTGCCCTGGCCAAGATCGTGCCGCCCACCTCGCAAAATTTGCGGCGCGTGGAGCTTGACCTGTGGGAGTATGTGCCGGGCCTGCTCAGCTTGCCGCTGGAGGCCGCCACCTTGCGCTGTGAACAGTTGGTGCGCAGCTACGATCCGTGCATCTCGTGCGCCACGCACTTTCTCAAACTAGACCTGATACGGGTCTGACCGCGCAGCCATGCCGCCCTCCACGCTCATTCTCGGTGTCGGCAACGATTATTGCGGCGATGACGCCGTGGGGCTGACCGTCGCGCGCCGTGTC
>Ga0163152_10007132_pt1 | contig 12340 bp, 6 predicted proteins | sample OliLakLV19MP8IB2_FD_148635 | JGI IMG/M metagenome (GOLD analysis project Ga0163152, IMG submission 148635) | Freshwater microbial mat bacterial communities from Lake Vanda, McMurdo Dry Valleys, Antarctica - Oligotrophic Lake LV.19.MP8.IB-2 | ecosystem: Environmental > Aquatic > Freshwater > Lake... | reverse complement strand
TGTTGTCCGGCGCAATTTCGACCAGGGTGGTATCGGCGACCGGCTGCAGCAGAATCGTCGCGGCGTCCAGAGGTCGAATCAAAGCTCCGGCAAACAAGGTCAGAACTGTCCAACGCCGTATTCCCGGAATCTTCATCGCAGCACGTCTGGAACGAGAAATCCTCCGGCGCTCTTCAAACAATATCCACCTCGCCTGCGATGGTTGTGCCGTCGGTTTTATCAGTCGTGCTGTTGGTGGTCACGCCGCCGTTCTGCAATTTTTGACCGGCAACGGCGTAGGCCGGGATGATCCGGTTCAGTTGCGCCTGGGTCGCACCCAGATGGTCGCGGATAAGTTCGCCAAGAACAGATCGATAATCGATCGAGCGCTTCAGATAGGCGCTGCTCACGCCGAACATGGAGCCGGTCTTGCCCGTGGTCCCCTTGATCCAGCCGACCGATTGTCCATTGTAGTTGTCGCCGGGATGGCAACCCATGATGCCGGTGGTGCGACCGGCTTTTCCGCGGCCTTTCACCGAGCCACCGGCGACGAACATGGCGCCCGCTTCGGCGTGGTCTGTTCCAAACGTCGAGTTTTCGGCGCTGGTTCGGCCAAATTCGGAGAGCGTCACCACCACGACGTTGTTCCAGGTCGCCTTGTCCGCGTAAAGCTGGAAATATTTTCGCAGCCCGTAGATCGCCCAAGCAATGCGTTTTGAGAGCTTGGCGTGGTCGCCATCGAAGACATTGTAGGTTCCAAGACTCGTACTGTTGATGATCTGGTTGCTGTGGGTATCGAACCCGCCCAATTCGGTGCCAGCGATGATGGCGTCGGTCTTGTTCAATATCTGTGCGGCAGCCTTCAAGCTTTTGAAGAAAGTGTAAGCGCCAGAATCGACGACATTGTTGGTGTTCTTGGCGGCTGCGGTGGGGAACAGGTGGTATCCATTGGTCGGGCCTGCAACCGAGTCCTGAAACGTGTTGCCCGTTTCGGAGAAATCAATTCCTTGGGCAAACAAATTCAACGCCGAATTGAGGTTCTCGTACTGGAGGCTCAATAGCTCGCGATTTTCCTTGTCCACGGCGGAGAAGCTGTTGGCCGCGACAATGTTGTTGGTCACCTTGAGCTGTCCGGCGGTGTTATTCGGAATGCCCAGCAATCGGAATCGATTTGGATCGCTCAGGTTGGTCATGGCCGCATCCGAGCCGCGGAGAAGCAGAGGCAGGGACGATTGAATGGAAACACCGGTCAAAGGATTGGTGTTGGCCAGGCCGGACTCAATCAGCGTGCGGTAGAAAATCCCGTCCTTGGAGACGTTGTTGTTTGGGTTGCCGTTCTCCCAGTAGATCTGCGACGAGAAATGCGAGCGGGATTGTTTCGGGTAGCCGACACGATGGATCAAGGCCAGGTCGCCATCATTATGAACGGGCGCGAGATATTTCAGTGACGGATGCAGGGCGGCGAAACCGTTGCCGCCTCGAATCGCTTCAGTGGGAAATCCTGCCATCGCGCTATAGTCGTCCATCAGCCCGGTCGCAGTGGAATAATAATCTTGTGGGGCCGTGCCGCTCTTGGGGATGGCGAGTTTGGGCCGGTTCAACGCGTAAACCGGATCTTCGATAGGAATGACGGAATTAAGCCCGTCGTTCCCAAAACGAAGAAAAATAAAAAGCAGCTTCTTGCGGTTCAAGCCGATGCTGCCCTCGGCGAGAGCGCGTTTGAGCACAAAGGGAATATCGGTCAGCGTCGCCAGCGCGACGCCCAATCCCAGTTTCATGCTTCGGTCGAAGAAACCGCGCCGGGTCATGATGTTGAAATGTTGCATGATTATTGTTCGTGAAAGCGTTGCAGCGAGAGAAGGTATCCGACCACTCCGCGAAGCCGGATATCGTACGGCGACGTGGCCGAAAGGCTGAACGGGACCGACGCGCTGCCAAAAGGATTGGAATTCGGCGTGGCGTCCGCGCTGCCGCTGTTCAGGAAATTGATGGCGGCGGTGCGAACTTCATTCAGGTTTCCGGCGCCTTCACCCGGGTAAATGACCCCCATAAGATAATCCACCACGCTCGCCGCGTTGGTGCGGCTGGTTGCGGAAAGCTTTGTCTGGATCAACAGGGCGGGCGAACAATACGTGTTGTTTCCCGCGTCATTGGTCGATGTCTCCGAGGTTCCGGTGTGCCCGGCCTGTCCCACGGCGATGGACAGCGAGGTCACAAATCGCACGCGCTCAGCGAGCGTTCCCGCGCTGATCCAGTAAGGCGCGTCCTCCGGATAGCCGTCGGGTGCGATGCGATCAAAGAGGCTCATGCTACCCATTCGGTTCAGCGGACTGGGCAAGCCCGGGCTATTGCCAATCGATTTCACCAAGTTGAAGCCGTCCGTGTCGGCCGAGTAACTGTTGGGCAGCGAGGTTCCATTCGTCGTCACACGCAGAGCCCGGAGGGCGCTCACCGTGTATTCGAGAGGCGTTTTGATTTTCTGCATGGACGCGCCATGGCCCCGGAACAGGTCAGAATTAAAAATCGTGCTAAGCACCGCCCGGATATTTCCTTTGGGCGAACTGCTTTCCCATGCCGACATGCAATCGCGGACCAATTGCGCTTCCGGAGTCAGGTTGCCTCCGGCGTAATCGTAGAACGCGTAAGCGGCAAAATTCGTGTCGCTGCTCGGATTGGGGAAGTCGTCGCTCACGAAAAGGCGGCAGAGTTTTACGCTGATGTATTCCTGTGTGAACGGCATGTCGGCCAGGAAGTTGATGATGTCATAGCCATCCTGGATTCCATTGGTCCCGGGCCGGGCCGTGGGAAGACCGAAAGTGTATCGGCCGGGCACAGTGTTGGTCCCGTACAATTTGGTGGTGTAGGGTGCGCCAAAGCGGGCCGAAACGACGGCGTTGGTAAACAGGATTTTTGCACGGGTGGTGTCGTGTGAGGCGGCATTATAATTGAACGCCCAGACGCCCGCGAGATTTGACACAGTCGTGAGATTTGTTGCCCCAACCGCAATGGAACTGGCGCGCAAATCCGTACACCTGGGGGCGAAACGATTGCTCGCGTTGGTGGGTGAGACGATTTGGAGCGTCCAACCGGTCCACAGGCGCGACATCACCACGATGTCATTCTGATTGTATCCGTTATCCACGCCGAAGGTGAAAAGCTCCAGGAGCTCGCGCGCGTAATTTTCGTTGGCGATGTTGCCGCCGTTTCCCTTGCTCGTCACGGTGTCCAGGTAAAGAATCATCGCCGGGCTTTCCGCGCTGATTCGGAGCAGGTCGTAGAAGGTGCAGGCCGGATTCAACAGCGCGTTGCGCCACCGGTCATTCTCCAGGTATTCGAACTGGGCCGCCAGCCGCTGCTCGGTCGCGCTGTCGTCGTAAAACTGATCGAAATAATCATCCGACTTGGAATACTGCGTGACAAAGTGGTTCTCCCAAAACTGGAGCAAGACTTCCAGCAATTGGCGCTTGGATCCAACAGCGCGCAAAACATGCCAGGCACGAAGATCATCGATGGTCGCGTAGTTCGTATTTCCCACAACGACATTGGTGGGACCGGCGAATTTCGCCTGGATGATATTGATGTTCGTGTGCGAGTTTTGAACGGTTTCGGTGATCGTTTCGGGGGCGAGCTGTTCGGCAATATAGGCATCGGGACCGATCGGACTCGGTCCAGTGAGAATTCGTTCCAAATCCGACGGCGTCGGGCCATATGCCAGCCGATTCAATACCGTCGCTGTCAGCAATTCATTGCTGCTCAGGGGACTGAGTTGAACCTTGTAAAAGGTTTGCGGAACGCTGCTCGTGCCGGTCCACTTGAAACCCGTCATCGTTCCGCTGTTGTTGGTCGCCCACGGTCCAGAAATATTGGTGCCGCTCAAGATCGAGTAGGATTTGGTCGCGGGAAATGGAGTCCACTTAATGATCTTTTGGGCTCCGGAAACGGTGAGATTGGTGATGGCAGAAGGTTCGGGATCAGCGGCGGCTGCGCGCGAAATTCCAAAAATGATGCAGCCGAGAAACAGGAAGATACACTTGTTCATACGAAACTGATCTCTAAATCGAAATATCTCCTTCTAAAGCCAAAGGTATGCCAACACAGACGGGTTCATTGGAACAGAGATTACAGGATTTTTTCTCCCGCTCAATATTAATGGATTTCCCCAGTTAAATTTAGGTAATCCCGTCCACGACGCCGAGCCGGGCCGGCCTGCGCCAGACCGGAGTCTCCTCTCCATACCTGTGCGCGAGCAATGAAAGGCCAGTCAATGAGGCGTGCGAAACTGGCGGGATATCAGCGCGAATAGCGCAAATCTGGAGCGGCGCCTTACTTTTTCAGGTGCGACCGCACGATTGGCACCCAAATCGCGTAGCCTTTCGAATTCATGTGCAAATTGTCGCTCACAAAAATATCCGGCTTCGGCTGGCCGTCGTCGCCGAGCATCGCGGAAAAGACATCGATGAAATCGAGCTTGGAATCGGTCTTTGTGAAATCTCTGACCATTTGGTTGGCCGTTTTGAACTGCTCGACTTTGCTCCAACGAGCTGGATTCGGTGCGATGGCGATGAATGCGATGCGCGTTTTCGGCAGATCCTGTCGCACCTTCGCCACGAAGTTCGTGAAATCGGCGAAAACCTGTTCCGGCGTTTTGCCTGCGTTGATGTCGTTCGATCCGGCATAAACCACAATCATTTTTGGCTTATAGGGTTTGACGATGCGGTCGAAGAAATAAACCGAATCGATCATCTGCGACCCGCCGAACCCGCGATTGATCACTTTGCGCTTGGGAAAATCCTCCGCCAGCGTTTTCCAGAGACGAATGCTGGAACTGCCGATGAACAGGATGGCATTCTTCGGAGGCGGGTTCGTCTTGTCCAAAGCTTCAAACTGCTGGATGTCCTTCTCCCAGCGAATCGGGTTGTCCTTTTCCGCCGCCACGACGCGAGACGAAAGCAACAAGAACAGGATCGACGCAACAGCGGCGATCTTGGAATAAACAGGATTGCACATAAAATTATTTCTCGCGGAGTTTCTCCATCGCCACAGCGGGCAGTCCGATGTCCGTCTGCCCACCCAACCATCGCAACGCCTGCGGCAAATCGAAAAAACTCCCTTCCAATTGCGCCTCAAAAGCCGCCTCCAAGATTGCGCCCATTCCTTTTCCGGGAGCAACACCCAATTCGAGAAGGTGACGGCCCAACAGAATGGGCTGCGGCGCCCGCGTCTGTATTTCCAGTTCGCCGGCGCGCTGCAAGAGTTGTTTTACGTTTTCCGAAACGACATTGGGCCGCGGGGGACGCCCGAACTGGTCGGCGATCATGACCGTACAGAGGCCGCGAATATTCTCCGGCTCAAGCCGTTTGGCCAGTCGGCGCAGGGCGCGGTCACTGACGGTTTGAAAATGTGCGAGGTGATTGACGATCAAGGGTATCACTCGCCCCCGGATCGCCGTGGGTGCGGCGATTCTTCGCAAAAATTCTTCGGCCAGCGCCCCGCCCACTTCGTCGTGGCCTGGAGACACAATCCTTTCGACCCCATTTTTTACCGAGCGATGCGTCGTGGCCGGTTTGCCGAAATCGTGTGCAAGAATGGCGAGCGAATAGACGATGCGCGATTCCGCGTCGGCATTCCGCCATTCGGGAAGCCTGACCAGCGCATCGCAGCAATGGCAGGTATGAACAAACACATCGCCTTCCGGATGCCACTCCGGCTCCTGAGCAACGCCGATGAGGGATTGGATTTCCGGGAAATGTTCGATCCAATGCGTCTCGACGAGAAATCTTAATCCGCGCGACGGCGTTTTGCTGTTATCCGCCCACTTGAACCATTCGTCGCGGACCCGTTCAACCGCAAGCTCGGTGAAAGACGGGCTCATTTTCCGGCACAGCTCCACGGTTTCAGGCGCAGGCTCCAGGTCAAATCGCGCGGCGAACTGCATCCCGCGCAGGACCCGCAAAGGGTCTTCCACAAACGCCGAACTGGTATGGCGCAGGATTTTGTTTTGCAAATCGGAGGCACCCCCGAAAAAGTCGAGCAATTCTTTGGCGCGCGGATCGTACATCAGGGAATTGATCGTAAAATCGCGGCGGGAGGCAGCATCCCGGGTTGTGATATTGGGGTCAAATTCGACCTGAAAACCCTTGTGACCGGGAGCAATCTTGGAATCCCGCCGTGGAATCGTAAAATCAAACGTGCCTCCCGTAGCGGTGCCGAGTTTCACCACGCCAAAGGAACGTCCCACCAGATCTGTCCTCCCCCAGCGGGACAGTGCGTGAACCAATTGCTCGTAACCCAACCCGAACACCTCGATATCGAAATCTTTGCACTCCCCACCCAGCAAGGTGTCGCGAACACTGCCGCCCACCAGATAGGCTCGCTTCAATTCCCCGGTTTCGGCGAGAATTTTTCCCAGTTCTGGCGGAATGTGCATCATCCAAACGCAATTAACGGCGGCGGCCTCGAACGGTCAAATCAATCCCGTCATGAATAATTTGAGAAGACACCGTTTCAAAAGCCTATCGACAAAGCAGGGGGCCTGCTGTAAAAAAAGACTATGTCAAATCTGTCACCCGGTTTCGGGCTGAGTCGCCATGAGACGACTGGGGGCAGGTTTCGAACAATTAAAGGTCAAATATGAAGCTCATCAAATTATTAGTGGTTGCGGCATGCGCGTTTGCATTGGTCACCGGTTCCTCAATGGCGGAAGAGAAAAAAGGCGCGGAAAAATTGAAGGGGAAAATTGTTGCCGGCAGTTGCTGTGACAAAGCAAAAAAAGCGGACAAAGATTGCAGCCATCCCTGCTGCGTCGAATCGGTCAAGGACGGAAAAGTTTGTGGAAAGTGCAACAAGCTGAAGGGCAAAATCGTTGCCGATAGTTGCTGTGACAAAGCCGTAAAAGCGGACAAAGATTGTACCCACCCCTGCTGCGTCGAAGCGGTCAAGGACGGAAAAGTTTGTGGAAAGTGCAATAAGCAGGACGCGTAAAAAGAATCTAATTAATTCTTTTTGCATTTCAAAGCGGTCGATTGGCGCAAGTTAATCGACCGTTTTTCTTTTCCATCGCGTCCAGCGCAGGATCGAAGGACTGCCCAACGATCTGTTCCGCACACACTCAGAGCGTCTCCTGCAAACGGTCCACCTTTGCAGCGCGCTTTAACTCCCGCTCACGCAGCCACGCGAATATTACCGGCGTTACGATCAAAATGTGGATCAAGCTGCTGATCATGCCGCCGATCACCGGCGTAGCCAGCGGCTTCATCACCTCGGCCCCGGGCCGGGTGCTCCACATGATCGGCAGCAGACTCGCCACGACCGTTGCCACCGTCATAACTTTTGGGCGCAATCGCAAGCGCGCCCCGTCTTTGATCGCCTGGATTAAATCCTCCCGCGTGAACGCCGCGCCGCGTTCCGCCTTTCGCTTCTCCACCATCTCTTCGAGATAAACCACCATCACGACTCCGGTTTGAATCGCAGTCCCAAACAGGGCGATGTAACCGACCCAGACCGCCACGCTGAAATTGTACCCGAGAATATATTGCAAAACCACTCCGCCTGTGAGAGCGAACGGAACCGCGAGAATCACGTGCGCCGCTTCCTTGGCGGACCGATAAACGATGTAAAGCAGCAGAAAAATAATGAGCAGCACGGCGGGAACGATGACTTGCAACGTTCGCTGTGCGTGGATCTGGTTCTCGTATTGGCCGCTGTACTCAATCGTCATTCCCGGGGGCAATTTGATTTCCGCATCGACCCGGGCCTTCAATTCGTTGACGAATCCGCCGAGGTCTCGGTCGGTCACGTTGGCTTGGACGAACACCCGCAGTCGTCCGTTCTCGCTGACGATTTCACTCGGACCGAGGACACGTTTTATTTTGGCAACCTGGCCGAGCGGAATCTGTTTACCGGACGGGGTCGCGACCAAAATCTCGCCGAGGCGCTCGATATCGTCCCGCTCATCGCGCTCGACACGGACTTGAATCGGGAACCGTTGGCGGCCTTCAATCGTGGTCGTCACATTCTTTCCACCGATGCCGGTTTCCACCACGTCCAGTACGTCCTGCACGCGCAAGCCGTAGCGCGCCATCGCAATCCGATCCGCTACGATGTCCAGGTAAGGCTTTCCTTGCACACGCGAAGCGGCGACGCCGGTCGCGCCCGCGACTGTCTGGACCACTTTTTCCACCTCGAACGCTTTTTGTTGAAGCGTGTCCAGATTGTCGCCGAGGATTTTCACGCCGAGCTGCGCACGGATTCCGGTGCTCAACATCAAAATTCGATTCTCGATGGGCTGGAGAAAACCAGGCACGTAGCCGGGCACCTGGGTCAACTTCTCCGTGAGGTCGGCGATCAACATGTCCTTGGTCATCCCTTTGCGCCATTCCGATTCGGGTTTGAGCATGATCGTAGTTTCGATCATCTCGACCGGCGCCGGATCAGTCGCAGTTTCGGCCCGCCCGAGTTTCCCCGCGACCGACGCAACCTCGGGTAGCGAACGAATCACGCGATCCTGCCACGACATGATTCGCTTCACTTCTGTGAGCGACGTGCTGGGCAAAAGCACCGGCATGAAGAGCAAACTGCCTTCGTTGAGGGTGGGCATGAATTCGCTGCCCATGCCGGCAAAGAGACGGGTTCCAGGTTTCAGGTTCCAGGTTTCAAGCTGGCGCAGCACAGGACGCGGCAGCCCGAAGGCCAGCAAAAGCGAGAACGCCAGAAGCAGGGCGGCCAGGCCCAGCACCGTTTTGCGATGCAGCAGAGCCCAGTTGAGAATTGGGTCGTAAATTTTCAAGAGTCGGCCCATCACCCAATTCTTATCCTCGGAATGAAACGGGCCGCGCACGAGGAGCGTGCAAAGGACCGGCACGAATGTGACGGCGAGCAGCGTCGCTCCGATCATGGCGGACGTTTTCGCGAACGCGAGCGGATGAAATAATTTTCCTTCCGCGCCCGACAACGCGAAGACCGGCACGAATGCCAGAATGATGATGATCATGGCGAAGAAAATCGGGCGACCCACTTGTTGCGCCGCGTCCAAAGTGATTTGCCAGGTTTCTGCGGCCGTCAGCCGTGTAGGTGGGTGAGTGGGTGAGTGGGAAAGCGAGGGTTCTCCGGCGCCCACTTTCTCACTCTCCCACTTTCTCTTTTTCTCATCCTCCGCCTGTTCGCAATGTCGGATGACATTTTCCGTCATCACGATGCCGGCATCAACGAGCACGCCGATGGCGATCGCAATCCCGGACAGCGACATGATGTTCGAGGTGATCCCGAACTGGCGCATCAGGATGAACGAAATCAAAATCGAAATCGGCAGAGGCAACGTGACAATGAGAATGCTGCGAAAATGCCAGAGGAACAAAATGTGCGCCAGCGTGACCAGAATGATTTCTTCGGTCAGCGCATGTTTGAGCGTCCCGATGGTGCGCTCGATCAATTCACTCCGGTCGTAAAACGCTTTGATGCTCACGCCCGCGGGCAGGCCGGACGAAATTTGTTTGATTTTTTCCTTCACTCGTTGGATGACGTCCCGCGCGTTCTCGCCCGTCCGCATCACCACGATTCCGCCCACGACCTCTTTGCCGTCCACATCCAGCGCGCCGCGGCGGAAATCTCCGCCGATCTGCACCGTCGCTACGCTCTTCAAATAGATCGGAGTGCCATTGACCTCCTTCAAGACCAGATTTTCCAAATCTTCGGTTTTCTCGACCAGCCCAACACCCCGGACGATGAATTCCATCCCGTTCTCTTCAATGACTTTTCCGCCAACGTTGAGATTTCCTTTTTCAACGGCCTCCATCACTTCCTGCATCGAGACGCCCGTGGCCCGCATTTTCGTGGAGGAAACGTCGATCTGATATTGTTGAACCAGTCCCCCGAGGCTGGCGACTTCCGCGACGCCCTGGACAGAATTGAGCTGGTAACGAACAAACCAATCCTGAATCGCACGGAGTTGACCGAGGTCGTAGCCGCCGTTGGTGGATTTTTCCGGGTCAACCTCCAGATAATACTGGTAAACCCAGCCCAGCCCGGTCGCGTCGGGACCCAAGACGGCAGTGACGCCCGCGGGCAAGAGGTTGCTGAGATAATTAAGGCGTTCGAGCACACGCGTGCGGGCGAAATAGTTGTCGATTTTATCCTCGAAAATAATCGTGATGAGCGAGAAGCCGAACATGGAACTGGCCCGCACGGTTTTTACCCCGGCCAATCCCTGCAAATTTACCGACAGTGGGTAAGTAATTTGATCCTCCACCTCTTGCGGACTTCGCCCCGCCCAGTCGGCGAAAACGATGACCTGGTTCTCGCTGAGGTCAGGAATGGCATCAACGGGCGTGGTGTAAAGCGCGCGCACTCCGAAGGCGATGATGAACAGCGCGCCGCACAGCACAAGGAACCGGTTCCGGAGCGACCAGTTGATAAGATGCTTAATCATGCGAGATGGATGTTGAGAGTTGAGAACGCGTGAGAATGACAACTCCGCCGGGTAGCACCTGCCTCCGGCGGGTGCGTTGCGAACACAGGAGCGCGGCGTTCACGCCGCTTCACATCAAGGTGCTCCCGGTTATTCGAATTCAGCGCAACGCGCCATGTCTGAAGCGGCGTGAACGCCGCGCTCCAATCTGCTCTTGGACTCCCAATCACCCCCGGTCGTTCCGACTGAACCGGTCCAGTCAAGCCTCTGGAAACGCACCCGCCGAAGGCAGGTGCTACCCGGCGTAATGGGATTTTTCTCACGGCTTCACCTCGTTCCCGCATTCGAGCATTTCCGCGCCAAAAAATGGATTGCGCAGCGAACCCTCCGTTTGAATCCAGAATCCGTTCTTGGCCGCGCCCGCGACCGCCCGGTTGGTCATCGGGCATTTGTAGATTTTCGTGTTCGCCAGCTCCGTCCCGTGCGACCGAAGCATTCGGGCAAGCTTAGCGGTCGCATTGCTGAAAGGCAGAAATTGTTTTCGCGCGTGCTCCAGGTCGGGAGAGTTTTTCCAAACGGCATTGCCCGTGACCTTTTCGACCAGAGGAAGCCAGCCCGTCGCGTCTGAAAATGCGGCGGCAAGTTTTTTCGATACATCCAGGAGTTTTTCCGCCGCGGCATTGAACGCTTTCACATCATCCGCGGCCAAGGCTTTCCCGATGGCGTCCGCGACCGGGAAGAATTCCTGCGCTGCGGCCTGCTGGGCTTCCGTCAATTTTTCCATGTCGTGACCAGCATGAGCGTCGGGAGAGGCTTTCGAGCTTTCCATTCCCGGCATGCCTTCCGTGTCGCCACCAGCCGAGCCCTGGTTCAGTTGCGCCTGGGCGTCAATGAGCATGTTCCCGCGCGTGACAACTTTTTCTCCTTCGCTCACACCATCGAGAACTTCCCAAAGAGCGTCGCCCATCCTGCCGAGTTTGACTTTTCGCGGCTCGTAACTGCCGCTGTCTATCTCCACGTAAACCAGCGGTTCACCCCCGGGGTTGAGCACGGCAGTCCGGGGAACGGTGAGCGTCTCGGGCAAACTCATTTTCACCTGCGCCTCGCCGTAGAGTTTATGAAACAGTTCGCGGCTGGGCTTCCCATCTCGCTCGACCAGTGGGTTCGCAATTTCCACCCGCACGCGCGCGCTCCGGGTCGGGTCGTTGATGTTTGGATCAATGAAATTGATTTTCGCCTCATACCGTTTGTTCGGCATGGCCGGCGTGGTGACTTCGATTTTCTGCCCGATCTTGAGCCAGGGCAAATCGCGCTCGTAAGCGTCGAACTGAAACCACATCGTCCCGAAATCAGCGATTTCAAAAAGCTTGTCACCTTCCTTGACGTATTGACCTTCATAAACGTGGCGAGCCACGACGGTGCCAGAAACGGGCGCGAAAATCTCGCTTTGGAAGGTGGTGTTGGTTTGGCCACGCAACGCTTCGATCTGCGCTTTCGTAAGGCCGAGCTGAAGCAAACGTTGCGTCGCGGAATCGAGCAGGCGTTGATTTTCCGTTTGCAGCGCTCCCGATCCGCCCGAGAGCCGTTGTGTCAGAAGCTGGTACTCGCGTTGCGCCGTCAACAAGTTCGGGCTGTAGAACGTGGCGAGCAGTTCACCTTTTTTCACCTCCGCGCCGACGAAATTAACGAACAGTTTGTCGATGCGCCCGTCGATATAGGCAGAGAGAATTCGATGCTCGGCGTCATTATCATCGATCGTCCCGGCGACCCGCAGCGTGCGCCGGAGCGGCTGGCGTTTTATCTCTTCCGTTTGCACATTGACCACCGTGATCGCACTGGGAGTCAGAGTGACGAGATTTTCGTTTAACTCCGTTTGCCCCTCGAAGATGGGCGATAACTGCATTCCGCATATCGTGCATTTGCCCGGCTGGTCGGATTTCACCTGCGGGTGCATGGAGC
>Ga0163152_10007130_pt1 | contig 12340 bp, 4 predicted proteins | sample OliLakLV19MP8IB2_FD_148635 | JGI IMG/M metagenome (GOLD analysis project Ga0163152, IMG submission 148635) | Freshwater microbial mat bacterial communities from Lake Vanda, McMurdo Dry Valleys, Antarctica - Oligotrophic Lake LV.19.MP8.IB-2 | ecosystem: Environmental > Aquatic > Freshwater > Lake... | reverse complement strand
GCTCTGCTCTAGGTTGAGGTTTGCAGTTTCTAATGTAGCGGTAGTAGTTTCAATGTCGTCTTTGGTTGTAAAGGTGAGCCGCACATTGCCGAGGTGATCTTTGAGGTTGTATTGGTATTCGGGAGTGAGCGTATTTACCTGAATTAACTCAACCTCGTTGATAAGAAAGTAATCTGCAGCTGCAGCTGCAGCAGTGCCGCTGCTGTAGAGTACACCCAAACTTATTTGCGTAGTGCCGTTGGGTATGGTAAAGTTACCCTCCACCCACATTTCACCGGCCACACTGGTGGGAAGTCCTGCGCCTGTCCAGATTAAATCTGCTGTATTACCCTTTACATACAGGTTTGCCACTTTGGTGGAATTACTATAGCCCTTTACCCGGAAAGTATAGCGCTGCCCTTCGCTTACCACAAAGTTTCCACCAATTGGTGTGGTGCCAAGTTTAGTCATAGTTACACCCGTAGCCGGAGCAACTTTTATGTGGGTTTCGCCATTTGTGGTTTGAGAAGACAGCGTGATGCTTGCGGTAGGAACATAGGAAGTAATGTCGGTACCATCTGAATGGAATAGTTGTTTTTCTTGCTGCAGCGCAATGCGGCCTTCGTCATGTTGTACAAATTGCGGCACATTGTTTTCGTATACCCATGCGTTTATATAATCGGTTGCCTTCTGCGAATTGCCTGAAACAAATACCTGGCTGTACTTGCGGCCGGTGGCATCATACAGATAGGTGACTGAACTATTATTGCGCGATACTTTTTCCGGCAGGTTAAGCAAGTTGTAAGTAATAGCAGCGGTAATGTTTTTATTCTTATCCGTAAGCATGTTACCGTTAAGATCGTAGGTATAGTCGTTACCGGAAGTGTTTCCATCTACAAAGCCTTTGGCTTTATCCGCTGCATTGGCCGTAGCGTCTGTTACGTACAACAATTTGTTTGAGCCTGAGCCATAGTTGTAAGTAAGGTTATCAATTTGTGCGCCCCCCTCGCCCTTTCGTTGCAAGTTTTTAATGTTTCCGTTTTGATCGTAAGCAGTGATGCTTTCCTCATATTGGCCAGGTGCCCAAGTGCCTGCAGTGGCGGATGTTTTATGGGTGGCGAATTTAAGTCGGTTCATAGGATCGTAGGTAAATACGAAACCGTTTTGTTTTGTAGAACCAAGACCAAGATTATTGCTCCAGGCCATAGCACTGATGTTACCATTGAAGAGGCCGCTATTACCTATTCCAAGATCGGTATTGTTGTAGGCCAAAGCCATTCCAAACAAGTCATTAGTATCATCATTAGAATTGTCCACTGTCAATTTTGCATTATTAATTGATGACAGCCAACCTCTTATATTATATCGATAATCAACAGACTGTTTGGCATCTGCACCTGAAGATACAGTGCTGTGCAGTTTCTTATCTACCAATTGGCCCAACTCGTTGTATTCATTTTTTACAAGTAGTATGGCAGTTGCATTGTTCAGGCTGTGCCAGGTTTCAAGCAGGCGGCCAGCGTGATCGTATACAAAGTTTTTAGCGATGGTTTGGGGAATTGCTACAAATGTTGAGAACGTTTCGGAAAGCCGCACGGTAGAAATGGCAGAGCCAACATTGTAAAAGGATAAATCAGCCAGCAACACAGTAGAAGATGGAACTGGTGTGGTAGTTGGAAATACAATAAGGCCATTACGTTTCCAATATATATTTCCATTTACGCGCTCTACGCGTAAAACATCGCCAGGAGAAACGGTGATGGCGCTGCCTTTGGCGGAATTAAATTGATAAGGTCTTGCCGTGGTACCGCTTAAATACCATTGAAAGTCAACGGAGGTATAATTGTTATTTGTGTTTTGTACTGAAAGACCGAATGCTGCATTTGGAGAAGTTTTTACAACTGTAAACTCCACCCAGCCATCTGCGCCTAGTGGCAACGTTTGTGAGGCAATTGCGCCCGCTCCCCAATTGGTTGAACTAGTGCCTGTGATAAGTTCTCCTGCAATGGTAGCATTAACGACTGATGCCCATAATGCAGGTTGTCCTTTGTAAACTGAGGTTTTTGTACGAAGCACTTTGCCAACAAAATCATACACATTGGTTGTTACTTCATGACCACGCAGATTTTCTGAGATTGTCTGCACAGGTCTGTATTTGTCATCGTAATAGGTAACCGAATTCAACCATGTTGCCGCGGTAAGCATTCGTGTTTTAGAGCCAGTAACCTGGCCTATCACCCGACTATTTAAATTGGCAAATAACACCTGTGCGGGCAACAACCCACTAACCGCTATTTCATTTTCTTTATAGTCGTACTGGGTTGATGTGAAGAGCGTTTTAAAATCGTAATTGTCGTAATATGTTACAGTGAGATAGTCATCGGGCGTTGCTACTTTAGGAAAAGAATAATTATTGTAACCGTGAACACCACTGCCCGTATACGTTTCATACCAGGCCTTTGAAGCTGTTAAGTTTGTGTAATAGGTATCAACAGCTGTTTGCATCTGAGCCTGCGTGAGGTTTACTGCATCAATATAATTACCCGTTAACACCGGTCTGTTCAGTGCATCATACTTAGTGAACGTCCATTTTTTTGCACTGCGCTGCACAGCATCTTGGGTTAACACGAGGCGATCGCGAGTGTCATAGATCAAGTAGACCGCGCTCGCACCCGGCACTTGTTTGGTGATCATGCGCTTGCGCCCATCGTAAGTATATTGAAAAGCCCAGTTGTTCAAGTCGGTACCACTTGGATTATAAACATCATTTTGATGTATTTTATAACTTACCTCAGGTGGCAATACAAACCTTAGGCTGCCAAAGTCGTCATATACATAATACGTTTGTGCCCAATGAACCCGGTTGCTTAAACTTATTGGCGTTGCGGTGGGCACCACTTGCACTTTCTTAAGAATAATCCGACCCTGTTTATCGGCATACTCGCGCACTTCATTGCCCTCTTCATCTTTAGTGCTTTTTATGCTGATTTGGTTTGACGCATAGTAGCCACCAGTAACGGTGTACCCGGTTAATATCGGAGTGGCGCGTATAGGCAAATTACTACCATTGATCATCCAGGAAATTATTTTTTCCTGGCCAGCAGCTGTGCCATGGACGTTTATGGGATAAGCATGTTGAATATATTTGTTACCGCCACCGATTATCGTGGGTGGAGCCCAGGCAAGACCAGCGCCATATTCTTTATCGGGTCGGTTGAGAGGTGATAGTTCAAAAATGGTAGATGCAAAAGGTGCAGCATCGATAGCAACCTTATTGGATCCTGCGTAAAAACTGCTTTGATCTGTAATTGGATTAATCTTTATCCAACCATTTGATTCTGTTGATGTATATGGTAAATATTTTATTGATTCCCTTCCAAACTGATCATAGACAATTGGTTGAATAATATCTTTCTTATTAGGCGAACCCTGTGTGCTAACTGTTTGAAGAGGACGACCCAGGCCATCAAAATATTGAGTGTTATCAACAACCTGGTCAGGATTGGTGATATTAATAATATCCCCAGATATTCCAATCAACGCTTTCTTCGATTTGATATAATTATCATTTGTGGTTTGCCCAACACTTTGCGTTGCACAAAATAGCGAAGCTATAAGACAAAATATGAGCTGTATCCTTTTTACTGTTCTCATAAAATATTTTAGAAAGTTGCCCTTGATAAGTTGATTATATAAGAACCTGCATTTATGGTGAAGATGGTTAACGTTCCGCTGGCAGAAGTATAATTTCCACTGGTTGCGGTTTCAGCTACGATATTCATTGATTGACCTGGCTGTAAAGTAACTGGAAAGCTGGCTGTCACCCAGGTAACCACGGAATAGGTTTGATGTGTAATTTTAAAGGCTCCAGGGTTGCTATTGCTTCCTTGTGCATTAATTGTTACAGCCACGTTTCCTGTATTGGTTAATAAAGCAGAAGGTGTTTGACTAGATACCCTGACATTTAGTTGGGTTGTTGACAAACTTAACTGAGCAAGTTGTGTGCGTTGGGCACTGGTGTTTATAAAGTTCGCCCCACTGCTGGCATTTGAAATTACTGTAATGGTTGTTGCTTGTGAAGTGAAATCAGTGGGTGTATACGTTACGGTTACAACCTGATTTCCTCCCGAAGGTACTGTAAATGAGCTGGGGGAAATTGAAAATCTAGAATTTGAAGAAGTGATATTCGTCACATTGAGGGTATTATTACCTGTGTTACTCACAGTCATGTTTTGGCTTACTGTTGTGGCAGTAAACGATGGAAATGTAACGTTCGATACTCCTATTATCCTAGTATTGGCGTTGGCCTGAACTACATCATTCCCCGCAGTTTTATTGGAGGCTACGGTAAAGTTTTGAGTTACCGGGTTTGGATTTGTTAACCTGGTAATTGTAAATGATGTACTTTGACCTGGAGTCAGATTACCAGTTGTAATATTAGCGCTCCAATCAGAAGTACTGGTTGGCGAGATCCCAGTAATAGTTAAATAATCATTGCTAGAAGATGCATTCGTTACGGTTACTGATTGTTGTTGACCCGTGAAGAGGTACACTAATGAGCTTGCGGATAGCTGAATAGTTCTCTCCGCTGTACGTTGACCAGTTACAGCAATGGTATTAGTACCACTGGTCTGGTTAGCATTGAATGTAAGTGTTGTGGACTGAAGATTAAAATTATAAGCTACCGGGATTAGTGTAACAGAAACAATTTGTTGACCGCCAGCAGGTACTGTAAAGGAATTAGGTGATGCTGAAAACATATTGTTTGTGCTGCTTACACCACTTACAATAAGTGGGGCATTACCTGTATTCGAGATTGTTATATTCTGGCTGACCGAAGGGGCTGTAAAGCCCGCTAGCGCGAGGCTTGCAGGCGAAATACCAATGATCATTGTATCGGGCGAAGTGCGTTGAGCCGTGACAGACAGGCTCGTTGTTCCACTGGTCGGGTTGCCGTTGAATGTAATGGTACCGGTTTGAAGACTAAAATCTGTTGCCGTATACGTAACGGTAACCACCTGATTACTGCCAGCCGCAATGTTAAAGGAAGATGGCGAAACCGTGAACTTTGCGTTGGAGCTGGAAACACTACTTATCGATAGCGTTGCATTACCTGTATTACTTACGGTTACATTCTGGGTCAGCGAGGGTGTCGTGAAATAAGGAAATATAATATTGGTTGATGACAGACCCATAATTCGTGAGACTGAACTTACCTGAACCACTTCGTTTCCACTGTTCTTATTAGAAAGTACAGCAAGGTTAACCGTGCCTGGCTCAGCTACTTTTTTCATGATGGCCATCGTAGTACTTTGACCAGGCGTCAACGTGACAGGTGTGTTACTAATCGTAGCATCCCATTGCGCAGTGTTGGGATTGGTGACTCCGGTAATGGATAAGTAATCATTCCCATTATTGGTTATGGTGATATTTTGAGGAATGAATGTTAAGCCATCAAATGCAAATGAATTGGCTGACATCTGTATTACTCGACTGGAAGTCCGTTGACCAGTCATGGTAATTGAATTGATTCCACCAGTCTTATTTGACATAAATGAAATTGTTGTGGATTGTACTGCAAAATTGTAGGCAGTTGGGGTAAACGTTAATACGACAATCTGCTGACCACCAGCAGGCACTGTGAAGGAACTAGGGGATGCTGAAAACATATTGTTTGTGCTGCTTACACCACTTACAATAAGTGGTGCATTACCTGTATTCGAGATTGTTATATTCTGACCGACCGAAGGAGCTGTAAAGCCCGCTAGCGCGAGGCTTGCAGGCGAAATACCAATGATCATTGTATCGGGCGAAGTGCGTTGAGCCGTGACAGACAGGCTCGTTGTTCCACTGGTCGGGTTGCCGTTGAATGTAATGGTACCGGTTTGAAGACTAAAATCTGTTGCCGTATACGTAACGGTAACCACCTGATTACTGCCAGCCGCAATGTTAAAGGAAGATGGCGAAACCGTGAACTTTGCGTTGGAGCTGGAAACACTACTTATCGATAGCGTTGCATTACCTGTATTACTTACGGTTACATTCTGGGTCAGCGAGGGTGTCGTGAAATAAGGAAATATAATATTGGTTGATGACAGACCCATAATTCGTGAGACTGAACTTACCTGAACCACTTCGTTTCCACTGTTCTTATTAGAAAGTACAGCAAGGTTAACCGTGCCTGGCTCAGCTACTTTTTTCATGATGGCCATCGTAGTACTTTGACCAGGCGTCAACGTGACAGGTGTGTTACTAATCGTAGCATCCCATTGCGCAGTGTTGGGATTGGTGACTCCGGTAATGGATAAGTAATCATTCCCATTATTGGTTATGGTGATATTTTGAGGAATGAATGTTAAGCCATCAAATGCAAATGAATTGGCTGACATCTGTATTACTCGACTGGAAGTCCGTTGACCAGTCATGGTAATTGAATTGATTCCACCAGTCTTATTTGACATAAATGAAATTGTTGTGGATTGTACTGCAAAATTGTAGGCAGTTGGGGTAAACGTTAATACGACAATCTGCTGACCACCAGCAGGCACTGTGAAGGAACTAGGGGAAACAGAAAACATGGTGTTTGCTGGACTGGTTGTAAATCCCGTGACGGATAATGGTGCATTACCGGAATTTGATACCGTAATATTTTGAGTTATTGATGGAGTTGTGAATGCAGGCAATGTAGTGGTGGGTAATGTGGTTACATTGATAGTTCTAGTAGTGACAACATTAGCCTGAAGTTTAATAATATTATTCATAGAGCCCGCTGGGCAGATTGATGTGCCACCAACATCCAAAGACATATATGAAATTGTTTCACTATTTCCATGATAAAGAAAATTAGCTTGAAATATTCGGGCATTTGCTAATCCTGGGTTGATACAAACAGGCGGGCTTAATGGATGATGTGAAAGGGTAGGCGATGAAATACTGAAATCAGGAGTTGGATAACCATTAAGTGCCAACGTGATACCATATATTCCGATTGGCGCATTACCATTATTTAAAACATCAAAATTTACTCCAAAAACACTGCCTCCTGTGTTTCCAAAATCCAAAATGGGCGTTGGGTTAGTAGTTACATTACACGTTCTTTGTGCGAAAGTTGCATTGACTGGAATTGAAATAAGTTCTGTGTTTGTTCTATCTGAAGAAAAAGTAATGTTACCTGTATAATTTCCAAATGGTACTGTACCATTTGCGGGACAGTTAAATGTTACGATAATATCCACACTGGTACCCGGTGAAATACTGCCTGAAGTCCAACCCAATGAAAACGCAGTAGTTGGAAGAGACACACTGGATACGTATAGATCATCTTCCCCCGTATTGCTAACGGTTAGAATCTCCGTGCGAAGCTTATCTGTACAACGTTCTGTAGGAAATTCGGTAGTCGCATACACATCTGGAGTCAAAACACCAAAATTCAAATCCCCATTTGCTGTCAATCCTGATACGGATAATACCCGTGTTGGCTGGCGTTCTTTAAAATGATATTGATATTGCTCAAGTGTTTTTCCATCATTATCCAAAACCCTTTTCAATCTTCCATACTGATCATAGTCAAAATTTTTCGTTAAAAGAGATGGATCAGTTACTCTTAAAATACCTACTTGCGGGTTGTGAAGGTATGTGGTTATTTGCTTCCCTACCATATTGAAATTATCGCGAAGGGCAGTTTCGTAGGCACTACTACCTAATGCACCATTACTCAGGGCACTTGAATGAGCCTGATTTAGCTGTATGTATCCGATACCAATTCCATGAACAATAGGAAGTTTTGTATTGTAACCCCAAACGAATGAATTGGCAATGCCATCTGCGGCTTCATATTCAAGAAGATTTCCATTTTGATTGTCATAACTTAAATAATCAACTCTTCTTTCATAGGGTGAAGGAAAGGTTGTTCCATCCGTAGAAGCTACAAAAGATCCCAACGATTTGTTGTATGCATACGATGCTAACAAATCTATTCGCGTGCCATTTTGAACATACTGATTGGCAGTTGCCCGAACTACTTGCCCGTTGACTTTAGTAACTTCCTCAATAACCGGACTAACGATATTTATGGTGGGGTTTTTCATATAAGCGAGTGTAGTTGATGGATATTGATAACTGTTTGCCCTTTTGTATTCCGTCCGGATTATCTCACCCTTGCTATTTGTTGCTTGTTCGCTTTTGATAATGAAAAGCTGCCTTTCTCCATCGGTATCGTATTCAAATAATCTTATTGAATTAACTGAGCTGCCGAATGAAGAAATAGATCCATCCGGGTCTTCCACAATACCGCTTGGCTGGGATGCCAGCGTTGTTGTTATCTTATATGGAGTTATAAAAACTCGTTGAATAGGGGTAAATGAATAAAATATGTGCAAAGGGCTAACAACGCCATTATTATCTACACCTTGTTCATAAGTAATTGCTTTTACTTCAGGCAATGGGTAATGCTCATAGTCTTCGTTCTTTTCATACTCAACAATCTTTCCACCTGCATCATATTTTCTCGATTCAATGAGGTGTCCATTTAAATCAGGATATCCTTTAACTGCTACATTACCCTCCTGATTGGTCGTTAGTCGGTTGTCAAGTTTCAGTAATTCGTTAGGCCTATTTTCAAAGTAATAAGTTGTACGGTAGTTATCATTTACGCCAACAACTATTTCATGAACTTTTGCGTACCCAATTATTTTTCCTTCTGCTGAGCTATTACCAGGAATCAGCGCACCTGATTTATATTTATACTCACATCCTACTATTGGAAAAGCTGGATTGTTTACATCAAAATGTGGTCGAAGTCTCCTTATCAAAAGTGGCGTCATAAGTTGGCCAGTTGTTGTAGCTGGAATAGGTACAATTACTGGCATTTGTGCATAAACATAAACCCTTGTGCGTGAAGGTACAACTTGGTTCACAGCGTCAAACTCTTTTATTGATTTAATGCGGGCGCCTCCAGCAGTCTGGATTTCGCCTTGCTCTAAAAATTTCCGTACCTCGTTCGGTTGATACGTATGTGGTTCATATTCAAATGCGGTGTGACCGAAGGTGGGATAAACAACCTTATTAAGGAGACCTGCTTTTCCAAATTCAAAATTTACTTGTCTTTCAGTGCGCTGACGATAATACGCCACAGCTGCTGATAGCAATGTATCGGATAGAGCACAACTTGAATTGAATGGCACAAGGTCTGGAGGATATAGTCCTAATATTCCATCATTGCCGTTATAAAAACCAAAGTGATCAATAGCACGGGTTAATTTATTTGGTAGCCCCTTTGTCCCTTTTTCGTATGAAAACCTGTACACTTGGTCATCAATGGTTAATCGATCTAGCCGACTCCTTAGCCATTGTAATTCCGTTTCCTTCTGATTGTTTAAATAATTATCGTTGAATCCCTGATTAAAGTAACTTTGATAAATCGTAATAACTTTATTTAATGTAGATGATGAATGATTTCCTTTTATGAGAATACCCGAAAATCGCTTTATATTCTCACTTCTGTGAAAAACGCTTGCTTGAACTCCGCTACTGTCAGGAGCAAAAAAGTAATTTCTTCTTAAATCTTCACGTGTCTCCTTAAAGAATCGAACATTAACATCATCACTAACGATACTATCTAAATAAATATGTTCTTGGATTGTCTGAATACAGGTTTCGTTTTCACCAATCTGTTGTAACTCTCCAAAGGCTCGGGTATTAGAAATATACGGACTATAAACTTCTCCTACTTGGTAAGCCGGATAGTAGGTATAAGTGTCAGGTTGAGCTTCTCTTAGCTCGTAGACCAACCGAATTTTTTTATTACGAGGGCTTACTATTTCAGAAAGATACCAAGATGTTGTAGTTCGGAATCGACCCGTATTCACCATCATTAAAATGTCGATCTGCTCTTGTCCACAACAACTCAGGCGACTAATTCCCCCGGAACTACCTGAAAATGTAGTAGATCTTTCATTCACATTAAAGGCACCTTTGAACCCTTCAGGAGTGATAATTGTAAAGGTCTTTGTTGCCTCGTGAAAAATGATACTGCATGCGTCTTGTTTGATTTTTAAAATGTTTATAACTCCTGAGGGACTGCTTGCTTTTTGAGACAAGACAAACGATCCCGAATAACCAAAGAAATTATAATTGAAAATATCAGGCTGGGTATCAGGATTGGTTGAAGCTAGGTGATGGTAATAACTATCGAAGGGAGGATTTCCTTGATCGCTAATGAAATCGTAACCCATATCGTAAGTAATTTCCTGGGGATTATAGACGTATCCAATGTTCTTTCCAATACCACCGCCTTCATATAAATCATCAGAACCACGTACAGTTCTTGATATGATTCCAGTTGCGTTGAGCGCCCAGCCAAGTCCAACTTCACTGGCTTCTTCATTTGTTCGAATACCGGTTGCATTATAGGAAATGGACAAAGGCAACTGCCAACCATCAAAATCAATTGTATATAATGGGATATTCACGTTAGCAGTGCCCGTGTACATATTAGGTCGCTGAGAATAGTAATCCGTCATTTTGAAGGCATTTGGAGTAGGTGGTACTATTTTAACCATCTGGCCATAACTTATACTACCGATAAAAATCAGAAGGACTGGAAGCATCAATGTTAGGTTTCTCATTGTTGAAGGTGTTGTAATTTGATTGTTAGAGTTTGGTCAATTTCTCTCGAATATTAAGAAGGACTTCGATCAAATATATAAAACGGATAATCAATAATTCCAGCAATCTTGAACTAGATCATACATCTTAATCTCTACTTCTTTTGGAGTAGGCAAATTGAAATTCCATCTGATTTGTGAATGCTGAAAAATTTATCCTAACAAAAAGTTAAAGAATCTTACATGTTACAAATTTTGAGTGAGAGGTTTTTTGAGCAAAAGCTGATGGGGTTGGATTAGGAAGTGGTTACCTTTGTGGGTATTATATATTAGTCGTGCTGCAGATTGAATTGCAGAAAGATTGCCCTCACCGCAGAGCCTGCATGACAAATAATTGCAATGATTTAAAGCCGGACTATCCTATTCAAGAGGAAGGTAAAAATCAAAATCCTTGAACTTTTCTGGGAAGGTCTGTTTATAGACGTAAGCAACTCTGACTCAAGTCACATTAGGCCCCCGGACTTACCTTATGTTATTGTTTGTCGCTGACCAACAATCCTCAAACTCAATCCAGTCTTTTGCCTGTGAGCAAGTGCCTCAATTCACATTAGCCCCCGGACTAACCTCTTTATCTGGCCCAACCAACTTCAACGTTCCGTCTTTATCCGAGGCCATCAAGATCATGCCTTGTGAATTTACACCCATAATTTTGCGGGGCGCGAGGTTTACCCATATAGTTACTTGCTTGCCCACTACTTCTTCGGGCTTAAAATGTTCAGCGACACCACACATTACCGTGCGGGTACCAATACCTATATCTACCTGAAGTTTTAAAAGTTTCTTGGATTTCTCTACCCGTTCCGCTGATAAAATTTTTTCCTATTCGAATATCCCCCCGTTATTGTTGGTCGCCTGACCAACAATCCGCAACCCTTAATGGATTACAACTCTTCCATATGTGTAACTAGTCCAAACTCATCGCCCAGTCCATCATAATAGCGTGCTGAACTGTAGCGATATTCTGTTGGGTGTTGTGCTAAATTCCAATGTGGTTGACACGGCTTATTATGAACATACTCTAATTTCTGTTTGAAAAACTCTTCAGTTATCAAATCAATGCTCATCGAATTACGTTTCCAAACCTGATACTTCCGATCTTTCAATCCAACGTACAACAACTCTAGTGCTGCTTCTCCTTTTTCTGCTTTTATTTTTTCTACTAATGCTTTAGCCGTAAATTTTAAAAAATCTCGCTGCACTGTTTCCAACTCAAAACCATTTTGAATGCGCCAGATAAAATGAATATGATTAGGCATCCCGATAGCTATCGGGACAACGCCCCTACTTTTACTTCACCCTGACTAACTCTAAACTTCAATGCATCAATTACTAGTTGCTTATAATCATCCTCTGCTAGCAACTTTTGCCAATCATTACAGACTGCCGTAAAAAACTGAACCGCATTACGCGCATATTCCATTTATTGAAGATAAGAATACTAAGTCAAAGAACTTCATAAGCTAAAAAGAATGTTGGTCAGGCGACCAGCAACAACATAGGGCGACCTGCAACAACAATTTTTTTACCAACATTAACCGAATTAGTATTTGTTACCAACAAAAACTGGGTTGCGGGTCAGGCGACCCGCAACAACAAAGAGCCACTGACCCTACTTTAACCTAAGCTTCACCGATTGTGCCCCCAAAATTCATCGGAAATTGAGGTGCTTCATTGGTTTGTTTAATAGGCCCAAAGGT
>Ga0163152_10007129_pt1 | contig 12342 bp, 6 predicted proteins | sample OliLakLV19MP8IB2_FD_148635 | JGI IMG/M metagenome (GOLD analysis project Ga0163152, IMG submission 148635) | Freshwater microbial mat bacterial communities from Lake Vanda, McMurdo Dry Valleys, Antarctica - Oligotrophic Lake LV.19.MP8.IB-2 | ecosystem: Environmental > Aquatic > Freshwater > Lake... | reverse complement strand
GCTGAATGATATTAAAAATATGGGTGTTAGTATCTCAGTGGATGACTTTGGAACGGGTTATACCTCCATTAGCTATCTCAAACAATTCCCTATCAATGTCGTTAAAATCGACCAAAGCTTTATTAAAGGTATTCCTGACAATCAGAATGATCTTGCGATTACGAGCGGCATTATCGCTCTTGCGCACAGCCTAGGCATTAAAGTAGTTGCTGAAGGTGTAGAAACAGCGGAACAACTGCAATTTTTAGCCGATCATGATTGCGATGTTGTGCAAGGTTATTATTTAAGCCGACCTATTCCAGAATCTAAATTACTTTCCCAACTTCAAAAAACTGGCACTGTCAGTGAAAACATCAATGCTTAATTTATAAGGAGCTTTAACAATGAAAAAAATAACGACCTCACTTTTGGGTGCTGCCCTAGCCAGTGTTTCTTTAATCAGTTATGCCGATGGTGCATCTCCTGCTATGACAGTGAGCGAAAAACCCGAAGCTGCTCCTACTAACAATTTATTGGATAATGATTTTGGGCGATTATCCGGTGTTTTCGACTTCACTAGCAATTATGTGTTCCGAGGCATAAGCCAAGATAATAATACACCTGCTGCACAAGGCGGTCTTACCTATAGCTTTAAAAAACCAGGTATTTACCTCAGCGCATGGGGTTCTAATGTCAATTTAATAGATCCTCAAGGAAGCCAAGCTGTTGTCGAATTAGATACTGTTATTGGAATCACCAATCCTATCGGGGAAAATTTCACTTACGATATAAGTCTTGCTCGCTATAATTATCCTAAAGCAAGTGGCTTAAATTATAATGAATTACTGACTGTTGGAACTTATCGATTTTTAAAAGGAACGATAGGTTATTCACCTAACGTCTACAATTTACATAGAACAGGCACTTACTACGAAGGAGCGGTCATCCTACCTATCCCTTCAAAATACATTTATTTCGAAGGAATAGGTGTTCAAGGTGCTATTGGTTACTATAGCCTACCCAAAAGCGTTGGCCTGAATAGCTACCAAAATTATTCACTACAAATCAATAAAACAATTGCTAATTATATTTTTGCGATTCAATGGACAGGTACCGATGGCAGAGCAAAACAAGCTCCGCTTGATCGAGACCAAGTTATTTTTACGGTAACGGCAAATTTTTGATACCCATGAAGGATTATCTAAATGGCCTCCAAAAAACAAAACTATTGGGCTGAATTTCTCGAAAATTCAGCCGATCATAGCCATCTTTGGTTGGAAGGATTTTATCTTCCAGCCATACCGACTCCCGATTATACTTTTGCCAGCGAAAAATTAACATTTAAAAAAAATACGCTACAATCTTTAAAAAAATTTCAACAACAAAAAAAATTATCCTTCGGAACCTTACTGCAAGCAGCTTGGGGTTTACTGCTTAACCGTTATAGCACTCAAGACCATATTCTGTATTGCATGGGCACACTTTCAAAATTATCGCTCACTTCTATAATTCCTGTTAAGTCCAGTGTCAGTGAAAAAGATTCGCTGTTATCTTACTTAATGGATCTTGAAAAACAATTAAATGAAAGTAAAAAAAGAGAAAAGAGTTTTAATATTAATTTATTATCCGATCGAAGCCACTTAAGCTATTTAATGGCTTTCAAGGGCAAAAAGAAATCCCACTCAAACGAACTCCCTTTAGATCCCAAAGAATCAGGATTGATACTCATTGCTCAAGAAAACAAACACTCTCAAATCGAATTGCTTTACTCAAAAGCTAAATTCACTAAAGAAAGCGCGAAGAATTTACTGCGTCACTATTTCATTATTCTTGAAAAGATAATAACTGATTACGATCAATTAGTGACGCATTTCTCAATCCTGACACCAGATGAAAAAAAGAAATTACTCATTGAATGGAATTGCCCTAAATTACCTTTGCCACCCAAAAAATTAATCTGTATTCATGATCAGTTTTCAAAACAAGCTGGACGACTTCCAGAAAAAACAGCAGTCACTGACAGTCACACGACTCTTAGCTACCAAAAACTGGATAGGCTTTCTAACCAATTAAGTCATGATTTATTAAAAAAAGGCGCAAAATCAGGCGATAATATCGCTGTTTTAACCGAAAGATCGCCGTTCATGATCGCAATCATGTTAGCTATTTTCAAAATAGGCGCAGTGTATGTACCTATCAATCCTAAATACCCGGATGAACGCATTGATTTTATATTAGAAGACTGCGATGCGACTATTATTCTGACTAATACCTTAGAAAAAGTCTCTAGACGATTTATTGAGCGTTGCTTCATAGTAGATTCAACCTATAAACCATCCCAAAACAGCGAAAAAATTGCTACTCGAGTCACACCCGAACAAGTGGCTTATATCATTTATACATCGGGAACAACAGGCCAACCTAAAGGAGTCATGATTAAACATCTCGGTTTAATTAATTTAGCCGCCTGGTATCAAACTCACTTTAAAGTCGATGAAAATGATCGTGCATCGCAATTTGCCTCACAAGGATTTGATTCTTTCTTTTGTGAAACGATTCCTTTTTTAACAGCGGGCGCCAGCATTCACATTGTTGATGATCCCACCAAATTATCACCGACGCTTTTTCTTCCTTGGCTTTCCCAACAAAAAATTACCATTTGTGATTTACCAACAGCCTATTCTTTGATGTTATTTTCATTGCCTTGGCCAGAAGATCTTTCTCTGCGCCAACTCAAAATTGGTGGCGAAAGTTTAACTCGCTATCCTACGCATTCTTTTTCTTTTGATATCTGGAACGGCTACGGCCCTACTGAAACAACAGTTGAAGCTACTTTTATTAAAGTTTATCAAGCCAACACTCCCATTAAAAAACAACCTTCACAATATATCCCTCCGCCCATTGGAAAACCCATTTGCAATGTGGAAGTATATGTTGTTGATACGCGCTTACAGCCTATCCCCATCGGTGTTGCTGGAGAATTACTCATTGGAGGGTTAGGACTTTCACCCGGCTATGTCAATCGTCCCCAATTAACACGCGAAAAATTTATTCGAAATATTTTTAGCGATGATCCTAATGCTAAGCTTTATCGAACGGGTGATTTAGTGCGTTGGTTACCTGATGGAAATCTCGAATTTATGGGTAGAATTGATCAACAAGTCAAAATATCAGGTTATCGAATTGAGCTCAGTGAAATCAATACGCTACTTAACCAATATCCTGATGTCAATGAAGTGGTTGTATTGACTCGTGAAGTAGGCAATTTGCAAAAAACACTGGTTGCTTATGTTGTTCCCAATTTAGATAAAATTCGCATTCCCTTCCAAGAACGGTGCTTAATCGCTGTCGATGAAATTAATTTCCTCGAATTGCTCACCGAAGATTTTTCCAAAGAAGGTATTGCTGTCTCAGGTCTAACAGAATCTTTTAAAATTAACCAACATCTTCGTGTTAATTTAAAATTACCGGGCATGGGTGATTGGCACTGGTTTACGGGTCGTCTAGCATGGCAACAAGGCCAACGAGCAGGCATTGAATTTGATGATGCACAAGGTCAAAAAAATAAATTAAATAATAGCATTAACTTTTATCTAGCCACCAATAATTTAATTCAAACACTGAATAGTGCCGCTGCCAAACGTAGTCTACGTAAAGCATTAAAGAAAAAATTACCAGATTACATGATTCCAACGACATTTACAGTTCTGCCTGAATTCCCTTTAACACTTAATGGAAAAGTGGATACTAAATCACTTCCTCCACCGCAGGATTTTGAGCGCCTCTTAGAACGAAATTACGTTGCTCCTCGCACAGAAACTGAAAAAGCACTGGTTACAATATGGAGTGAACTCTTAGATCAGCATCAAATCAGTATTACGGACAATTTTTTTGATTTAGGTGGAAACTCATTGCTTGTCTCTCAACTTTCCATTCGATTACTCGAACAATTTAATATTTCTGTTCCCGCAAAAATTTTATTTGATTTACCTTTTATTCCTATTTTAGGCGAATATATTGATTCTAATGGGAAAAAATATACCTTTATTTCATCCATACAAGATGAAATCAATCACGATGCTATTTTGTCAGAAACATTAGAGCCTTGCAAAAAATTAAGTCCCCATCTAATCCATCCTCAAGGCATTTTGTTAACAGGCGCAGGCGGATTTTTAGGCATTTATCTCTTGCGTGAATTATTAAAAACAACGGACAGCAAAATTTATTGTTTAATTCGAAAAGGTGAATTTGAAACCCCTGCGAAACGCCTTATTTCAACATTAGAGCGCTTTCAATTATCCCATGAAATTGCATTAACCGATCGACGTATTATCATTATTGATAGTGATATTGGTCGCGATAAATTTGGTATTTCAGCCGCGCAATATGATGGGCTTGCCGAAAAAGTAGATATAATTTACCACTGTGGCGCTCAAGTTAACACCATGGCTTCTTACACCAATTTACGCAATAGTAATGTATTAGGAACACTTGAAGTCATTAAATTTGCAACGCATAAAGTTGATAAAGCTATCCACTATATCTCTACGCTTTCCACTGCCTACAAATTAAATGCAGAAGGTGAATATAGCGAAGAATTTCCAGATGCGAATGTAGATCAACTCACTGGTGGTTATGCCATCAGTAAATGGGTTTCAGAACGCTTACTGACTCAAATCAAAAACCGAGGATTGCCCGTTAATATTTTTCGGTCAGGTTATATTTTAGGTCAATCGGATACAGGCATCATGAATTTAAATGATGCATTGCTGTTGCTCATCAAAGGTTGTATCCAGTTAGGTTATGCACCCAACTGGAATGAAGTCATTGCTATCTTGCCTGTTGATTTCGTGAGTCATGCGGTCGTCGGCATTACATTGAGCACAGGGTCTAAAAGCAATGTCTACCATATTGACCATCCACACGGCATCCTATGGATTGATTTGGTCAATTGGCTCAATAATTATGGCTATAAAATTAAACTTTGTTCGCACAAAGAATGGCAAAAAAAGTTAACCAAAATCAAACCAGACAATGCCCTCTACCACTTTCTCCCCGGTTATTTATCCATGGAAGGCGAACCTAATACACCTCGCACTAACATGATTCACGCTAAAGACGCTTTAAAAAATATAAAGATCCATTACCCCGAGATCTCGGATGAATTATTGCATCGATACATGCACTATCTTTGCGAAATCCAATTCATGCCTAACCCGGAACGAACGAGCGCCAGCCGTCAGTTTCCGGCATAGCGGAATGATCTGATGACCAAGTTGTATCGGATGAATATAAAGCACAGAACACTTTAGACGATGCGGGTGACGCTTTAACAACAAGCGGCGGCTGCTTTTTTTGTTCCTCTCCACCTGAATCAGTCAATAATGATAAATCATGCATGATATAAGCACTGCTACTAACCAATGGACTTTTTGGCTTAGCAGGTAACAATTTATCATCTGACAATATGGAAACCGGATGATATAAATCTTTTTTAGGACTGCCTTTGCTGCTAACACTAGGCATAGAAGAAGGAGTACTCACGCTAGTGCTGGGCATTGGTTGGTCTTCTATGGTTACTGCGGCTGAAATAATGGGAGGCGTTTTTACTTTTGGACATTTTTCAAGAAGCTGCTGAGTCAATTTTTCTAGCTGATCTGCTGATAAACGCGTCCCCTTTACTTTTCTTAATGCCAATAGGTCATTATCTAATTCTACTAAACAACCTTCTTTTTCTAAAAAATCCTTCAGTCGAGATAAAAATTTTTCTTTCTGAATCAAGAAATTTTCACCTTCATGATTTAATGAAAATGTCTTTTTCCCTTTCAATGAAATATCGATTTTTTTACCTGCTTTGTTTTCAATAAAGTCAAGGTTAGCGCCTTTTTTATTTAAATAAGCAATCAACGATAAAACAAATGAAAGACATTCAGCAGAGTTTTTATCCTGTGTTTCTTTATAGGAAAAGAATACTGGCACTGGCTCTATTTTTTTTGGCTCGACTTTCGCTTCAATTTTACGTTCCTGCTGAACGGGTTCGACTTTTTTCAATTTCAAAGCTTTAGTAATATGTTTTTTTGCTTTTTTTCTATCTGATAAATTAATCGCTGACAATGACAGCTCACCCATCATTTTTTTAAAATCATCCAGAAGCATTTTTTCTGGATCTAATTCTTCATAAATAAAATTAGCAAGATTCCATTTTTCTGTTTTCGGTTTTATTGCTAACATTCGATAAATATAGAGCGTAAAAACGGTACGATTACACGCTTTATCTTCCAATAATTCTATTAGACTTTGATCAATAGTTTTAGATGTTTCTTCTTTTTCTTCTTTAATGAAACACGTGTCTATTCTTCTATCACTTCGATCAGGCAACGCGTGAATAATTTTCTCAATTTGATCGCAGCGTTTTCCATGAATTGCGCGCCGCAATGGTTGAAGGGATTTTTTAGTTCGTACGATGCTTTCTCTTTCTAAACCGTCTATTTTACTCTGCGCTAACTTTCCTAACAACTTCTTCTGGTATTCATCACATTGCCCCAAAAGATCTGCATCATCTCCATATTCATCTTCTATATGTTCACTTGATGGCGAATCGCCAAGTATGGTATGTCGAATTTTTTCATTGAGCTCAAGACACTCTGTATATTTTTCTTGTGTATATAATCGATCTCGCTTTTTAGAACACAGCTCAACATAATGAAAATAGAGCTTGTTAACATCTCGACCATCCTCAGCAAAAGAAGTTTCGTATTTTTTGTAAAGCGTTTCATAGAGTTCTTCTGACGTTCTTTTAATGAATTCGTATTCATCCATCAATCCAAAATTTTTAATATCTTCTTTCCTGTCAGGGGTTTCAAAAACTGATAGTGTCAATTCACAATCTCTAATATTTTCACAAATCTTAGATACCATACCCTCAAACGTCACCACATGTAAGTTGCCATAAATTTTTTCGATCCATTCTATTCTTTCATGAACAGAAGCCTTATCAGTCTCCATCAATATACGCAAGTGTGTAACATTTGATTGCTTAAGAAAAACAACCTGTCTCTCTTTATTTTCCCCTCGTCTCGTGTCTGTCATGGTGGCACCTTTATTGTATTAATTTTAGGCGGTAATTATAAGCAGCATACCTATTGATTGCAAGCCAACTAATGTCATAATGTTCACCCTATGTGGATTTAATTAAGGCGTAACCGCATGAAAAAACAACTGTTTCAGCATAAGTTAGTCGTTAAAAAATCCCCTACCCATGGTTATGGTGTATTTACACTAAAATCGCTTAAAAAAGGCGAGCTTATTGAAGAATGCTATATCATTGTTTCAAGAGGCGGTGATAAAGGATTAGAAGATTATTATTTTGATGTGAAAGGTAAGTATGCTTTGTTTACAGGCTTTGGTTGTATCTACAATCATTCCGATGAGCCAAATGCTGATTATATTATTAATGCCAAGAAACGCCTCGTGACTATCAAGGCCGATAGAAAAATTCGCAAAGGTGAAGAACTTTTTATTTCCTATGGGGAAGAATGGTTCACTAGTCGGGGCTCAAAACCTAAAAAACAATAAATTTAGGATTGCGGCTGAAAAAACTGTGACGCACCACTGCTTTTATAATTGTCTTTGATCTCTTGCAGATATCCGCTGGGATTAACATTGCCCATTTTAGCCTTTAAACTGGCAATGCCCGGCTGAACGAAATCATCGACCCACTTTATGGCGGGTTGATAAGAGATAACAAATTTCGATTCGGCAAAAGCAGCTTGTTGTGACAAAGGACTGAGCTGCACTAGAAATAAAACAATCAAATTGATTAAAAAAGCACGTGCCAAACCAAAGGCACCGCCCAATAAACGATTACCAAATCCTATCCCTTGAGCATTGGTAAGAGACGATACAAAATAATTTAAAAGAGATCCGACCAATAAAGTACCTATAAATAAAGCCACAAAGCTAACACCGATTGCCAACATTGAAATAGGTTGCGTCGCATTCACGCCCGTATTGGCAACAAAACCAGACACAGAGGAAGAGGAAGTAAATGCAGCAGCTACACGCGATGAAAAGGAAATAGAAACAATAAAAGCAGCTATCCAAGTGACAAGTGAAATCATTTCTTTTACAAAACCACGCACCAGTCCCGCAATAATAGAACCTAAAAATACAGCTAAAATGGCTATATCGACTGCATTGAGAGTATCCATGAATTTTCCTTATAAAATTTAATTTCGATTATATCATGACATTATCAGGGCAATCACTAAAAACGGCTGTCACACCCCAACTCAACAGCTGTTGTACACGGGATATATCATTGACCGTATAAACCAAAACCGATCGATTGGTGCTTAAAATCTCATCAACTCGGGCTAGTGTGCTTATTTCATCACTAAGGTTTACGCTCACACATTCTAATTCGTCTGCTAACATTTGCCAATGCGGCAGCCACTCACGCATCAAAAGACCTAACGGTAAAGGACAATGAAGCTCTCTCGCTATCCGTAAGACAGCAATATCAAAACTAGAAATCATCCATCCTGTCACCGCGTATTTTTCTAAAAGAGTCAGCACTTTTTCCACTATTTTACGCTCTCTACCCTTTTTTGACTTAATCTCAACATTGGCAAAAAGACCGTGTTTTTTTAAAAAAAGAATGGTTTCTTCAAAGGTAGGGATTTTTTCACCTTGAAATGCCGAGCTAAACCAACTTCCGGCATCCAATGCACTTAAATAAGTATGCGTACAATCACTAATATCTCCCTGACCATTCGTCGTACGTTGAAGATTTTGATCGTGAAAAACGACCAACGTACCCTCACTAGTCATCTGGACATCCAATTCGACCCAGGTAATACCTAATTCTACCGCCTTTAAAAAGGCAGCCAAGGTATTTTCCGGCGCATAGGCACTCGCACCTCGATGGGCAATCACAGGGGGAATAATTTTAAGCATCATTGCCTTTTCTTTCTCTCTATAGTTGATAGAATAGGCCACTCAAAATTATTGTATTGAAACCCCATGATAAGCGCAAACCCTTTACATCCTCCTTATTTAAAACAAACAGATTCTTTACAAATCTGGGGGGGCATACATGGCTCAAGCATCAGCCTTGCTCTCAGTCATTTAATCACTAGGCATGAACAACCGCTATTGATTATTACACCTGATTCGCCAACGGCCACACGGTTACTTTTTGAATTACCCTTTTTTTTAGAAAATCTAGATAAAAAAGACATTCTGGAATTTCCAGATTGGGAAACACTACCCTATGATCCTTTTTCGCCTCACCAAGATATTATTTCAAAACGGCTGACGGATTTGTATCAAATTCCCAATTTAAAAAAAGGAGCTGTGATTACCTCCATTTCAACCCTCATGCATCAATTAGCCCCACAAGATTATCTACAGACTCATCTTTTTTTATTAAATCAAGGCGACTTATTCAATATTGAAAGAGCGCGAATGCGCTTAGAAAAATCAGGCTATCGTTGTGTCAGTCAAGTTCGAGAACATGGCGAATTTGCCGTACGAGGATCCATCATTGATTTATTTCCGATGGGAAGTTCACTCCCCTATCGTATCGACTTATTTGATGACACTATCGACACCATCAGAACTTTTTCACCTGACACACAACGCACTATCGATAAAGTTAACAAAATTGAACTACTGCCTGCGAAAGAATTCCCACTCAATCCAGAAAGTATTGACTATTTTCGTCAACGATTTCGCGCTGAATTCAGTGGTAATTCGTTAAACTGCTCTCTTTATCGAGACGTTACCGAAGGGATTTGTCCACCAGGCATTGAGTATTATTTACCCCTCTTTTTTGAAAAAACAGTCAGCCTATTGGATTATTTACCACAAAATACATTGATTGTGAGCATCGGCGATACCCATCAAAAATCAGCAGAATTTTGGCAAGACATTAAATTACGTTATGAACAACGATCCAACGACATTCTACGTCCTATTCTTAAACCTCAACAACTTTTCATTTCAACGTCTGATATTTTTAATCAGATTAATCAATTTAAACAAATTAGAATTCAATCCGCTCCGCTCGATGAGCATCCGACTCATATTCATTTTTCCACAAAAATACCTCCTGCTTTTAGCCCACTCAGTGCGCTTGAAATTTTTTTAAAAAATTATCCAGGTCGTGTTTTATTTTGCGCGGAAACCAGTGGAAGACGAGAAGTATTATTACAATTATTGCATTCCGTTTCTCTTTTTCCAAAAACTTATGATTCTTGGCATGCTTTTTTAAATGATACAGCACCTTTAGGCATTACCGTCGCTGCGCTCGATGATGGATTTATCATTGAACAACCGGATATTGCACTCATCACCGAAACACAATTATTGGGTCAACGCGTTTTACAACGTCGCCGTCGAAAAGAAACACCTCAACAAATTGATGCTATCGTCAAAGATTTAACTGAATTACAAATTAACGCGCCCATTGTCCATATCGATCATGGTGTCGGCCGCTATTTAGGATTACAAACTTTACAATTAGGCGAGATTATTTCTGAGTTTTTAACGCTGGAATACGCCGATAATGATAAATTATATGTGCCTGTCGCATCATTGCATTTAATTGGCCGTTATACAGGCTCGGATCTTGAAACAGCGCCTTTACATAAATTAGGAACTGGGCACTGGCAACGTGCGAAACGAAAGGCAGCTGAAAAAATCCGTGATGTCGCTGCTGAATTATTGGATTTATACGCTAAACGCGCTGCCCATCCAGGATTGGCCTGTCAAGCAGTCAATGGACAATATGAAGCTTTCGCCTCTGCTTTCCCCTTCGAAGAAACGCCTGATCAATTGCGTTCTATTAATGAAGTCATCGCTGATATGATGTCCGATAAACCTATGGATAGATTGGTCTGTGGTGATGTTGGATTTGGGAAAACAGAAGTAGCCATGCGTGCGGCCTTCGTTGCTGTGGAAAATAACAAACAAGTCGCCGTACTCGTACCGACGACTCTGTTAGCTCAACAACACTACCAAACCTTTTTGGATCGCTTTGCCAATTGGCCTGTCCAAATCGCTATCATGTCACGGTTTAAAACAGCTAAAGAAATAAAATCTGCCTGCCATTTATTAAATGAAGGCAAAATTGACATTGTCATCGGCACCCATAAGTTATTGCAACAAGATGTTCAATTCAAATCACTCGGCTTAGTGATCATTGACGAAGAACATCGTTTTGGTGTAAATCAAAAAGAACGTTTAAAATCACTGCGTTCATCCGTTGATATTTTGACATTAACAGCAACCCCTATTCCACGTACGCTTAATATGGCTTTTGCTGGCATGCGTGATTTATCCATTATTGCAACACCGCCTGCTCGACGATTATCCATTAAAACATTCGTCCAAGAATCCCAACCTGCTCTTATCCAAGAAGCTTTGTCACGTGAAATCATGCGTGGCGGACAAGTGTACTTTTTGCATAATGATGTCGCTACCATTGAAAAGACAGCGCGTGATTTAGAAAAATTGGCGCCCGAAGCGCGTATTTGCATCGGCCATGGACAAATGCATGAACGAGAGCTCGAGCAAGTCATGTCTGATTTTTATCACCGTCGCTTTAATGTATTGGTTTGCACGACAATCATTGAAAGTGGTATTGATATTCCCTCAGCGAATACTATTATAATTAATCGAGCTGATAAATTTGGGCTTGCACAATTACATCAATTACGTGGACGTGTCGGACGCTCGCACCATCAAGCTTATGCTTATTTACTCACACCTTCCCGAAAAACTTTAACCAGTGATGCCGAAAAACGTTTGGATGCTATTGCTGTTCATGAAGATTTGGGTGTAGGTTTCGCACTGGCCACGCATGATTTAGAAATACGTGGCGCGGGTGAATTATTAGGTGAAGGGCAAAGTGGCAACATGCATGAAATTGGATTTACGCTTTATATGGATTTACTCACACGTGCCGTTGAAGCCTTGAAATCAGGGCAAGAGCCTTCGTTAGATGTTTCAACTAAACGTAGCACTGAAATTGATTTACAAATTTCCGCCTTAATTCCAGAATCTTATTTGCCGGATGTTCAATTACGCTTACAATATTATCGAAAAATTTCAACCGCAAAATCCGAAGCAGAATTAGATGAAATTCAAGTGGATATGATCGACCGTTTTGGATTATTACCTATTCCTGCAAAAACATTACTAGCCGTTGCTTTATTACGGTTAAAAGCTGAAACACTGGGCATTATTAAAATTGAGGCTAATGCAAAAGGTGGTCGCTTTGAATTCATTGAAAAGCCACCGATTAACCCCATGAAAATCATCAAATTGATTCAAACCCAACCCGATCGATTCAAATTA
>Ga0163152_10007125_pt1 | contig 12344 bp, 10 predicted proteins | sample OliLakLV19MP8IB2_FD_148635 | JGI IMG/M metagenome (GOLD analysis project Ga0163152, IMG submission 148635) | Freshwater microbial mat bacterial communities from Lake Vanda, McMurdo Dry Valleys, Antarctica - Oligotrophic Lake LV.19.MP8.IB-2 | ecosystem: Environmental > Aquatic > Freshwater >... | reverse complement strand
GTCGTACATCGCTCCAAAAAAATAATGTGCCCCGACTGCTCACCGCCCAAAACAAAGCCATCTTTGCGCATTTGGTTGACCACGTATTTATCACCGACATCGGTACGAATGACTTTTATACCGTTTTTCTCCATGAGCTTATCGAGTCCAAAATTACTCATGTGTGTGGCGACGATAGAATTACCAGTGAGTTTTTTCCGCTCTAGTAAGTCTAAGGCACACATGGCTAGAATATGATCCCCATTTATCATATTGCCCTTCTCGTCAGACATGATCAGGCGGTCACCATCACCATCCAAGCTAATTCCCACATCGGCGCGGTAATGCTTGACTGCCTCACAAATCTTTTGGGGAAAAAGAGCTCCGCACTTATCATTAATATTGAGTCCGTTGGGCTTGTCGCCCAAAACCACGAGCTCAGCACCAAGCTCTTGAAACACGGCTGGCGCCACTTTGTAGCAAGCGCCATTGGCACAATCGAGCACAATTCTCAAGCCATCAAGGGTGTACTGTAATGGAAAAGTACTTTTGGTATAAACGATATACCGACCCTGACTATCGTCAATTCGGCGAGAGCGCCCAATGCCTTCGGCAGTGGGTAAATTTTTAATTAAATCAGTGTCAAATACTAGTCGATCTATTTCGTCTTCTACATGATCTTGAATTTTAAAACCATCTCTACCAAAAATCTTTATACCGTTATCATAAAATGGATTATGCGAAGCCGAAATTACAATGCCGGCCTCAGCCCGCATGTTACTAGCCAGAAAACCAATTCCAGGAGTAGGTAAAGGTCCAACTAATAAAACATCTACACCCATTGAATTCAGCCCGCTCGCCAGAGCCAACTCTAGCATATAACCTGAAAGCCTTGTATCTTTACCAATCAACACTTTATGGCTAATATTTTTGCTGCCGGATTCTTTAAGCCAATATCCAATTGCCTGCCCTATTTTAACTCCCATTTCTGGAGTCATAGGGTGTTGATTCGCTCTTCCCCTAATACCGTCAGTGCCAAACAGGCGATTTTTTCTAGTTGCCATAAGTTACCCCATTGGGCCTGACCAAATTGATATCGAGAAACTCGGGCTTCACCTCAAGAATTTGGATTCCCGGCGGCAATTCCAGTTGCTTACGTGTCACCCGTACTTGATGAGTTCCCGTTGAATAACTAAAGAGATCTATAGTGACCGTTTTAATATGGCGTGAGTATTTTTTCATGGCCATCTCGGGACCTTTCATTTTAATCTTAACAACTTCGCTGGGCGACTGAAGCGTCATGCCACTTGGCAAAAGATAATTCACCCCCAGGTCGAGATCTAAAATAAATTCCCCTCGCCCTACAAAACCACTCCAAAGCGCCAAAGCCGCCAAAAAAGACACAACTTTATAACCAAAATTTTTAGTGATGAGATCTTTAAGGTTGGCTTTAACTGTGGTTTTTATATTATCCATTAAGTGGTTCTCTCTTGAGTTGACTTTAAGCCATAAAAGTTAAAAAGGGTTTCGCGAATCTTAGTTTGATCTATATCGGGATCCATTTGACCGCCTTTTACCAAACCAACTCGATGTAGCTCTTCGCTCACTACGAAAACAATAGCGTCTGTTTGTTCTGTAAGTCCAATAGCTGCCCGATGACGAGTTCCCAAGTTTTTATCGAGCACGGGATTGCGACTTAGAGGCAAAAAACAGCCGCCAAACTCAAAGCGCCCGTGTCTTACCACCACGGCGCCATCATGCAGAGGACTCTCTGGGTGAAACAAAGAAACCATAATTTCGCTGGAGATAATGCTATCAATACGTGTGCCAATTTCTAAAAAATAATCGAGCTCAATATCTCTTTCGATAACAATAAGACCACCATAACCCTTTTGGGCCAGCATCATGAGCCCCTTAGAGAGCTCTTCGACCACATGAGATTCTTCAAGGGAAGCTGTCTCTCTAAAGAAAGGGTTACTAGCGAGATGAGCAAGCGCCCGGCGAATTTCTCCTTGAAACAATATGACCAGGATTAAAAATATATTTTCAAAAAACTTTTCAAGTAGCCAATTAAAGCTGTAGAGATTGAGCCACAAGCTCATGACATAGCCAAAGGCGAGAATGCCAATACCAGAGATAACTTGAACAGCACCTGTGTGGCGCATGAGAATTAGGGCCTGATAGAGGACGACCCATACCAACAAGAGGTCAAAATAATCTAGGGTCCTTAAATGTGAAAAAAACTCTAAACCTGTTCCCAAATACTTATGCTGTGACCGGGCCGGAGTTTCCTACCGGATCACGACCTCCCTGTGGTGCTTTCTTTTTTGCCTTGTTGTCTTCTTCATCCTTGACTGCCGTCTCGGCCAGCTCTTTTGAAACTTCTATCGCCCGCGATTCCCGCCGATTTTTCACCTGTTCGAGACTTCCTCCGCTAAAAATAAGATTCACATCATCCGTATCGATAGTTTCATATTCTAAAAGTGCTTCGGCCATAATCTTTAGCTTATCCATATTTTCACTGAGAATTTTTTTGGCTTTTTCGTAACCGGTTGTCACTATGAGATAAACTTCCTTATCAATATCCTGGGCTTTTTGATCAGAATATTCTTTAGGAGGATTGCCGCCGTAGTTCATGCCAACAAAAACCGGGCTATCGCTTTTTTCATAGGCCAAGGGCCCTAACTTGTCACTCATACCCCACTCACAAACCATTTTTCTCGCGATGTCTGTAGCACGTTCAATGTCGTTACCAGCTCCCGTTGTGGAATCGTGAAACACCAACTCTTCGGCAGCTCGCCCTCCAAAAAGGAAAGCAATCATGTTGTGGGCTTTGGTTTTTGAGAGATTGAGTCTCTCTTCTTCTGGCAAAGTTTGGGTGAGCCCAAGCGCCATACCTCGTGGAATAATTGTAACCTTGTGAATTGGGTCAATTCCTGGGATTGATTTTCCGACTAAAGCATGGCCGGCCTCATGATAGGCGGTAATGCGTTTATCTTCTTCGCCAATGACCATCGATTTTCTTTCTGCTCCCATCATGATCTTGTCTTTGGCACGTTCTAGATCACTCATCGAGATTTTAGATTTGTCTTCACTCGCGGCGATGAGGGCGGCTTCGTTGACGAGATTTTCTAAATCAGCACCGCTCATACCAGGAGTACCACGCGCGATTTTTTCAAGATTGACGTCTGAAGAAAGTGGCGTCTTACGGGCATGTACCATTAATATTTTATGCCGCCCAACGAGGTCCGGTTTATTGACGATCACTCGCCGATCAAATCGACCCGGTCTTAAAAGCGCGGGATCTAAAACGTCTGGCCTATTTGTCGCCGCAATTAAAATAACACCTTCATTACTTTCAAAACCGTCCATTTCGACGAGTAACTGGTTAAGCGTTTGCTCACGCTCATCATGTCCACCACCCATACCCGCGCCTCGATGACGTCCAACTGCGTCGATCTCATCAATAAAAATTAGACACGGAGCGTGTTTCTTGCCCTGTTCAAACAGATCGCGAACACGGCTAGCGCCTACGCCCACAAACATTTCGACAAAGTCAGAACCAGAAATAGTAAAAAACGGCACACCTGCCTCACCTGCTACGGCGCGCCCTAGCAAGGTCTTGCCTGTACCAGGAGGCCCAATCAACAACACGCCCTTGGGAATTCTCCCACCCAGCTTGGTGTATTTTTTAGGTTCCTTTAAAAATAAAACAATTTCTTCAAGTTCATGTTTAGCTTCGTCAACTCCCGCTACATCGGCAAACATAACTTTCTTTTTGTTTTCCGTAAGCAAACGGGCTCGCGACTAATATATTGCCGCTGTCAGATTTGTCATAGTCAGGTGTGATGCCGTTAGCCACCATCATTTTGTAGCCTTCGTCACCCGTGTTACCTGGAATACGAAACTTTTTTCCCCCAAATTCTTTTTCAAATTCGGGTCGAATCTCACCGCTGATTTCGTGGCTGGATTCTGAGAACGAAACACTCTTAATTTTTTTGGCTTTAACCGCTTCTACAAATCGCGAGTAGCTAAAATCCGCGACCATGGTTTGTCGGCCCTGCTCCCACACCTGAATAATGATAAGCAACAGAACAATCGCTAATACCCAAAGGGCCATACTCTTATGTTCAAAACGCATTGTGAATCCTAGGTTAAGTTAGATTAAATATTTCTTTTGAAAGTATAGCATTGAGAGCTATGACTCTCAACGAACGATATAAATATGATTTTCATCGACTCGCCATTGGTGCGAAGACAGACGAAAGGCAAAGCGTTTTTGCCTTGTGTTAAGGCGTTTGATGATTTCGTCTACGTGCCTAAGTCGGTAGTTTTTTAGCCCTGACTTTTGGAGGTAGCGGGCGACGACACGGCGCTTTTCAGCATCAGTCATGGCGAACAATTGCCCTCTCTGAATTCCTAACTCGTCGAGTGGTAACAAGTCTGAGCTGGCTTTGCCTAATGAGAGCTCGTCGCAAATGAGACTGAGAGAGCGCTGTAACGATTCAAGGCCACCTGGACGCATTTTTAAAAGCTGAGGAAACCAAACGTGCCGCATCCAGTTTCTCAAATACCGAACGTCTAAATTGGAAGGATCGTCCATCCATTTAATTTTTTTCTTTACAACATAGTCCCTGATTTCGTTAGCTGAAATCGTTAAGAAGGGACGAAAAAGGGCGTCCCGTTTTTCGCTCATAGCTCTTAGCCCTTGGGCTCCCGTGCCACGCACCAGCCTTATCATTCGCGTCTCAAGCAGATCCTGTTCGTGGTGAGCGAAAACCACCAATTCAAATCCGCCACTGAGTTTAAAGTGCTCAATCCAATGTCGGCGAAATTGCCGCAAACTGGCCTCGCTCTGACTCCCTGGGCTGCGATTTTTTTCTCGACCTCCTTCACCGGTGTTTGAAAAAAAAGGAAGTCCCAAGGTTTCGCTCTCGCACTTTACCATTTCATACGCCTGATCACGAAAACCAGAACCAGCTCCATGGTGAATATGAACGACGCCAATCTCCAGCTTTAGTTTTAATTGTAATTCGTGAAAGACATGTAACAAGGCCATAGAATCACGGCCACCAGATACTGCCAGAAGGAGACGGCGCTCCTTCAATGCCAAAACTTTTTTTAGAATTTTATAAGCAAAATTAGATACTCGCAAAACAACTACGGAGTTACCGTCCAGCCATTGATAAAGCAAGCACCACCGTGACATGTGGCATCAAAATTCCCAACATTGGGTACGAAAGTACTCCAACCATTTGTCGCACAATTATTATTGTTACAATTTGTCACCAAGCGCCGTCCCTGTTGAGAAGTTTGCCAACCGTTTCTCAAACAGTCGCTCCCAAAACAAGAAACATTACTCGCAAAACGTCCGTTGACAGTTTCAGTCCAACCATTATTAAAGCAACTATTGTTGATGCAGCGAACATTGGTGGTGCCGAAGGTGTCGTAAACATCCCAACCGTAATTAAAGCAGTTATTTTCTATACACTGCACCTGACCGCTGGTCCCTTTAGAAACATCGTTATAGGCCCAGCCAAAACTTAAACAGTCACTATTATTACATTGAATGCTCATGCTGGCAAAAGCTGTTTGGCCCAATAAAAGACCTGCAAAAAGAAGCCCTGTAACTTTTAATATTTTCATTTTCATATCATTTCTCCCATTTTTTCTTCATTGTCGAAAACAATATTTACATTGTCAAAAGGAATAGCAAAGCCAATAATATTTAGATGGAGTGCAGCGCTGGGCATAGTCACAAATCTGTCAAAAATATCTACGTCGCGCTATTAATTAACCTGGTTTTCGTGGGAATTGAGCTAGTTGGCGGAATTTACGCTGGCAGCTTTGCTATTATCGCAGACGCCCTTCACGATCTTGGCGATAGCCTCACGCTATTTTTAGCCTGGATTTTAGAAAAAATATCGACAAAGCAGGCCACAAAAAAATTTAGCTATGGGTATAAACGCCTTTCCCTACTTTCTTCGTTGTTCGTAAGTGGCATTTTGATAATTGGTTCGCTATTAATCCTCTTTCACTCATGGCAAAACATCAACAGTGTAACGCTACCCAACAGCAAAATCATGTTTGGCTTAGCGCTCCTAGGAATCCTCTTTAATGGCTGGGCTTTTTTGACCCTAAATAAAGGGACTAGCCTTAATGAAAAAGCCATTTCTTTACATATGCTAGAGGACCTTTTGGGCTGGGTGTCCATCTTGCTGGGGTCTATTCTTTTGATGTTTTTTCAATGGACATGGCTAGACGGCGCGATGGCCATGGCTATTGCAGGTTTTACGCTTTTTAACGCTGTTCGCAACCTTTTCCGTGCGGCCAATTTATTCTTACAGGCCCATCCCGTTAATTTTGATCAAGCGAAATATCTGTCTGAGATTAAAAAAGTTCAGGGCATCACAGGTGTGCACGACATCCATGTTTGGTCGCTCGATGGCGAACAGCATATAATCTCGTATCATATTGAGATTTCGCCAGAACTGAGCCCTGGGGCCGTAGCGTCACTCAAAAATACTTGTCGCGAATTATTAAAACCCTTTGGTAAATTTCATTGCACAATTGAAACAGAGATTGAAGGCGCCCCTTGTCTTGACCGCTGTGAACCATCAAATATTTAGACAGTTTTCTAAACATTTTTTTTCTCTTTTAAAGTTGGTTTTTTTGTCCACAGCTTTGACAGACAAAATAATTAATTTTTCTTACTCATTTTTACTTTCACTATGATTACTGCAACTTAGCTTGTCTCAAATGGCGACTGTGCGCGGATTGTTCGCCCTTGTTAAGCCCTTAGGGGTTTTTTGTGAATCTTTGTAATCCCCCGTAACCTATACATAGGACGTAATAAGCACAATTGGATTGTGCTTTAGCTGGAGGAAGCCATGAAAGCCCTGAATTTAATAAGTTTAATAATTTTAGTTACTCAACTGGTTGCTTGCGGAGAAAGAGATCCTTCTATATCTCTTTTGCCCGAACAAATTCGCTTTATCCAAAACTCGACAAAACTTAATGCCAAAGTCGACATCTTATGGGTGATGGATAACTCAGGCTCTATGCAAACCTCACAACAAAATGTGGCTGATAATTTTAACGTCTTTATCAATGATTTCGTGACCAAAGGTTATGATTATCGAATAGCCGTAACGGGAACAGATGCTTACCGCTCGCTTTATCAAAACAATCTCAGTTTGTCTAAATTTCGAGATGGCAACGGCACCACTCACTCAAACGTTTTTGTTATTTATCCGAACACCCCTAATTTGATACCCACATTTATGACTAATATATTATTGGGTACGAGTGGCAGTGGGGATGAGCGCATGTTTCAGAGCTTTCACCAGAGTCTTATCAATCCTTTAAATTCTGGTTTTTTGCGATCTGACTCTCATCTTGCCGTTGTTATGGTCACCGACGAAGATGACTTCTCACGAAATCACTCGGCTTCAAACAACCACAACTATGCTGATGCCTTGATGTATCCTGTCAATACCTATGTTTCATTCTTAGAGTCCTTCACCAACTCCTCAGGTGCAAATGCAAGATTTACTACACATGCCATCGCCATCTTTGATGACGCTTGCAAAACATTCTTAAATAGCAGTGGGGCCGGCCGAATTATCGCTCAGCGCGTGGGACAGCTTGTCGACGCAACTGATGGCGTGAAAAGCAGCCTTTGTGACGACTTTGCTGGCTCGCTGGGTGCCATATCTCAAAGTATATTAGAGAACTCGTCGGAATTTTTTTTAGATCGCGAGCCTAATGTTGACACGATCTTCGTTCGTGTAAACAGCGCAGTTGTGCCTAACTCGGCCACTAACGGTTGGACTTATAATGCGGCTTCTAACAGTATTAGATTCCACAATGGAGCAGTTCCGGCCCAGGGCGCCGAGATTGTTATCGACTTCGATCCAGCTACCATTAAATAAGAGTTGTGAGTCCTTTGACTTTAGTCGCTACAATTGGCGATAATTTCTATTGATGGCTCTCCAAAATTCAAAAAGGCAATCAGCCTTCTTAGTATTAGCATTGATTGTTGGCACCCTGACCGGTGCCGCTATAGGCGCTGGTTCCGTTTTCTACTTTAAAACGATGAAGCCAAAATTTAACCATCAAATTCGACTACTCACCTATCGCAAGTGGCTTTCCGCACCAATGATTGAGCGCTTTCTGAATGACGAGAAAATTCTTATTGAACAGGATGTGGCCACGTCAAGTAGCGATTTTTTTAGCCGACTCTCAGATCCTACCCATGACTACGATTTAGTATCGATTGCTTCGTGGCAGATACCCTCTGCCATTGATACCCACTTGCTAGAGCCTTTAAAAAAAGGCGAAATCCCCTTGTTAAGATTAATTGCTGCTGATTTTAGGCAGTTACCGCAAGACCGTGATCTATTCTATTCTGTTCCACTTTTTTGGGGCGCCAATGGAATCGTCTACAACAAAACAAAAGTCGGCAAAAAAATTCAGTCTTGGGTCGATATTTTTAATGACCCCAACATATTGGCACACACGGCTCTGCTCAATGAACCCCGAGAAATCATGTCGGGACTTATTCGCCGAAACTCTCTGAGCGAAAAATCAATTGCTGATGATGGGTCCAATTTGAAAAAATCTCTAAATGATATTTTGCCCTTTGCCAAATATAGCGCAGTTCAAGCCTTAAAGCTCTTAGGCAAAGAGGACGTCTGGGTCGCTGAGCTGCCACAAGGCTTGGCTTCGATCCCGCTGGCGCGTAACTCGGATTATATCTTTGTGTTACCTGATGAATCCGCTACGCTTTGGACAGAGTCCTTAGTCATTGCCAAGGGCACAAACAAATCAGCTCAGGTCTACCGTTTTATAAATTACTTACTGCAAAAAGATGTGGCGCGCTCATTGGTGCAACAGACGCACATGGCGACTACGCTCACAAGCCTCGAAGACGAAGTTCTGCACCCCATGCTCAAGGCCTCTTATGTTCGCTCACTACCTTTAAACAAATTGCAGGTAATTGAGCCGATTAACCATATGGCTAAACAATGGGAAGACGCAATTTCAAGTGCGACTTTAAATTAATAAACTGAAATATTTTATAGGGGTCAAGGGGCTGTGCTAGAGATTGGCACTACCGCTTCTTTTGGTATTTTATTAAGTGGCGTATTTGAATCAACGCTGTCATAAACTTTTATGCTTAGGAGCAAGTGGTTGGCTTGACCATAAGTAAAATTACTAGGTAGCGTTGTGCTGTTAATAATAAACTGCCCACCAACGCACTCCGTGTTGCCCTTCCACTGATAATCGCCATTATTCGAAGACTGAAATAAGCGATATTCAATTTTCGCTACTGGGTAGCCACCAGCGTAACAAGCCCCCGTATAGCCTATGATCGCGTTCCCCGTATTTAGGGCATATGCTGGCAGAAATGCAGAATCAAACCCCACCTCATATAAATTGCCTTTACAGTTTTGCTGCTGTGGCTCCTTACAGTACTCAGAACTACTGTAGAGGCTACCCGTGGGCACCTGAGAGCAGTTTGAATAAGTGATAGTTACTAACGTGAATGAAATAAAAGCCACGACTATTTTGTTGGTTGTTATCATAAGGTATTTATCGGAATGAAACGGCAGAACTTTAGTCCATATGGCGTCTCATTTTGAGACAAAAAAGACAAAAAAAAAGGGGTTAAGCTCATTCGAGCCCAACCCCTTTAGAGTTCTCCCTCAATCTAACAATTCCCCTATTAGAACATCGCTCCTAGATTACTTACCTTCGCTGGGCGCAGGTGATTCTTCTTTGCAAACTTCTGCTTTGGCCGTAGTCGCTTTTGAAGCGATCATCGGTTCGGCATTGGTTTTTACCCACCATACTTGGGTGTGCTCATTAGTAATTTTCTCGTCCCCGACTTTCTTAAAGTCATTCATGTTTTGACGAACAAATACGGCCACAGAACCCGCCGAGTTTTTATCCGCATCAACTTTAGTGATCAAAACTGAGTATTCGTTACAAGATTGATCCTTACTCACGCACTTAATTTGCACTTTGTAAGGTGCCGACTCTATTGTTTGTGCCTCAGACCCTGGCTTAATGTTCTGTGCCATCGTAACGTCGGGAACTTTACAGTCCGTATGCACGATAGTGACCGTTACGTTTTCTGAGTCGCCGACCCTACTATTAGTGACAACCCCCACCCCAGAAATCTCATTAGCTAGCTCTTGAGATTTAGGATCTTTCTCATCCCATTCTTTACCCCAAGCCGTTTTTAACGATTGGCTAATCTGTAGATCTGTTTTTTCAAACATTGTCATCTTGACGGGAGCTTTTCCTCCGCTAATTCGACCATGACGCGTTCCACAGGCTGTAACCATTAGACCTATTATACTTACCAGAACAGTTAATTTATTCATAATATTTCCCCTTTTCCTTTGGTTGTTTTGAAGACTAGAGAGCAATTCGCATACCAGGCACGATCGAATCCCATTTTTACAGGTAACTCAGCTTGTTAAGTGGAACAGATCTCTTAAGGCAGCAACAGAAGATTGTAAGATTTCCCTGTGCAAAACATGCAGTGAAAACTAATTCACATTTAGAAACAATTCTTGTCACTAGCGGCTCAAGTGTTTTCTCATAACACTGAATACCTTTGACAGGCCCATGCGACTCACATGAACCCCTAATTCATGACGATCATTTTTATATTTTCTCAATGTTTTCCAAGCTCTAAACTTACTAATCCAACCATCGCCGGCTTGCAAAACTTCGCCATTGTGTAACAGGTAAACAAAAACCGCCATGAGGTCCTCGTAAGAGCCAACACTACCCGTTTGCTTCTGCCAAACTTCAGCAAACAACATTTCAAAGGTCGGAAACGCCGCCTCAACCTCTAAGAGATCTAGGTAACCCGACCTATCGCGATCAAATTTGAGCATCAAAGATTCTGTAAAATAAAAAAGAACCGAAAACACTCTCAGTTCTGGCAATCCCATATCTATTTGGTTAATGGAATCCAAAGAGGCCTCAAGGTATTGAATGAGGAATTCGTTTCTTTTATCTAAACTCAACCCCGAATAATAGGCGCTCATATCGGGAAGTCCCCTAAAATATTTTTCATAATTTTTATCAAAGGTTTTAAAAAGATATCGTTTGTCTACCTTCATGTTACCAAAGGAATCAATTTGTGACTGTGCACAACTGCGACAGAGCAGTTGCATGTCCTCGAGAATACTTTTGGCAGTGCTACCGCCCGACATCAAGAGACCGATTTCTTCAGCCCCCTCATTCATCGACATCCAAAGATCTCCGTTACCGCTAACTGTAAAAAAATTAGCCTCTTTTAACGTGCGTCTTCCCGCAGTCTTAACGTGGGGATCCAGTAAACCCAAATCAACTCCAACGGGATAGACGTCCTCGTAAAACTGTTGAAACTCGCTGCCAGAGAGATTTGAGAGTTTTTCTCGACTCTCAGGACTTTTGGCATATCCCTGAATAACAATTCTATAAAAAGAATTAAACCAGTTTAAGTGAGTCAGCGACATAAAGTTGTGACGGCGCCCCAAGACAGGATCGCCACCAATTTGGCGAAGAAATGAATTATCTAACAAGGTGGGGCCCAATTTATATTGTAATAAGATTTCTGTAAAACTTGTTGTCCAGGCCTTTGTACTTCTCCAAGCATTTGATAGCGCCAAAATGTTTTCATGACTCTCAAAATCCTTAGCTCCTTCAAATACGGTGCTTACAAACTGCTGATGTAAAAACCATGAGCTAATTTCTTTTTCAATTCTAGTCAGTGCTTTTTTGCCAAGACCCAAGTTAGCATTTGAGGTGAATTCTAATTCTTCACGAAAAATAGTCCGTGATAATCTATTAAGAACCTGCGCCACAGACTCGGCTTTAACGCCTTCAGGAACAAGCCAATTTAATGCTTTCAGACTAATGACTAATTGATTCAATTCCTTCAGGCCGATGGTGCCACCTTGATGAAAATCACTGCCGTCTTTGAGTTCTTCAATGAGCATCTCTGCTACGGATTGAGTATGAGCGAGCTTCGGAGACCTAAGGATGTTCTTGATATCGGGGTCCTCAACCAAGTAATGATAGGTCACATAGGCGCCCCATAAATTACCCAGTTTGACATAAAGGCGTGGCCAATCCTGTTTCAATATTGAATCACCGGGTGGATTAATTAGTACCGATTTTACTGCCTTAGCTAGTTCCAATTTTTTATTTAGGTCGACTTTTTCGTTTTCGCTTACCGGTCTGTCAAAATAGTCATGAATTTCATTCCAGGTCGACATCAAATTGGCAATTTCATAGCTTCGATGAATCACTCCTAGAGTTTGGCTCCAAATTTTGGCCTGCAGAGTAAGTTCGTTAAC
>Ga0163152_10007124_pt1 | contig 12344 bp, 9 predicted proteins | sample OliLakLV19MP8IB2_FD_148635 | JGI IMG/M metagenome (GOLD analysis project Ga0163152, IMG submission 148635) | Freshwater microbial mat bacterial communities from Lake Vanda, McMurdo Dry Valleys, Antarctica - Oligotrophic Lake LV.19.MP8.IB-2 | ecosystem: Environmental > Aquatic > Freshwater > Lake... | reverse complement strand
CAGACGCAGTACCGGGCTGCGCTGGTCGCGCTCGACCTGCTCGGAGCGTCTGATGAGATCTACCGGCGCTGGATCCAGATCGCCCAGCGGCTGGGCATGACCTGCGTGTTCGACCCCGCGAGGGACCATCTCGACATCTTCCGCCGCGCAGTGGACCTTGCCACGGCTCACGACGATCCGGACGCGATCGCACACGCGCAATACTGGCTCGGGTACATTAACTACGGCCTTGGCGATTCGGGCGTCGCGATCCATCACCTCGAGCGATCGTTGACCTCGGCCGCCCAGTTCGAAGAACCGAGGCTCATCCTGAAGATCCGCGCCACGCTGGGCCAGGCGTATGCCGCAGCCTGCGACTACGACAAGGCCCTCGCCCTGCTCGACGAGGCCGTTGCGGCCAAGCGCCAGCGCGACAAGGGCGGCCGCACCGCCGCGGTGGGCTACGCCTACACGCTCGCGTGCAGGGCCGCCGTGCTCGGCGACCGGGGCCTGTTCGCGGACGCGTACGCGTGCTTCGACGAAGCCCTCGATTCGGTCAGCGGTTCCGGCCACGAGGTCGAAGGCTCGATCCTCTGCTGGCGAAGCGGCGTGTACCTCTGGCAAGGCCGGTGGGAGGACGCCCGCGACGCCGCCGCCGCGGCTCAGCGCGTCGCCGAGCGGGTTAAGAGCCTGTACCTCTACGCGATGAGCCAGTCGCTCGGCGCGTACGCAAGCTGGTGCCTCGCTCCGGGCCCGGCCGCGCTGCAGACGATCAGCGAGGCGACCTCGTGGCTCGAGACCCGCGACCGCGGATTGTTCATATCGCTCAACTACGGATGGCTCGCCGAAGGCCTGGTGGCGAGCGGCCGGGTCGAGGAGGCGCGCCGCAACGCGGCGCGCGCCCTGATCCGCTCGCACAAGCAGGACCGCATCGGCGAAGCGATGGCGTGCCGCGCCATGGCGCGCTCGGCCGCGCGCGGCGACCAGCACAAGCCGCCGGGACATTACATCGAGCGTGCAATGGCCGCCGCGAGGGCGCGCGGCTCGCCGCACGAGCTTGCGGTCACCCAGCTATGCCACGCCGGGATCGAGCTCGCGGGCGACAACCGCGCGATGGCCGCACCGCTGCTCGACCGTGCCGAGGATGCCTTCCGCTCCATGGGCATGGCGTGGCACGTCGCGGAAGCCGCAAGGCTGCGCACAGGCTATTAGGGAATCGGCCCCTAGAAAACCGCCGAGGCGCGGCTCGCGGTCATGGGTGCGAGCGTCGGGGCCGCCTCGAGCGTCCCGGCGATGATGCCGAGCAGCACGCCCATGCCCATCCAGAATCCCGGACAGGCATGCGTAGGATGCGGGTTCAGGCTTCGATCGCCGCCGAACACTGGCGACACGTCGGCGATGTTCTTGCCGAGGTCTTCCCGCGTCGCCGAGTCGATGTTGACGAATAGCCGGTCGCCCGGCTTGACATGGACGATGGGGTTGTCGCCCAGGTCGTGGGCCTTTACCGCGGTGCGCCACACCGCCGGCGGCACCGGCGCCTGCTGCATGCCCGCCATCAGGGGGCCGCGGATCACCTGGCTCGCGCGCTCATAGATGTCCTTCTCGGGATGCGAGAGGAAATCGTGCCGCATCGAGTCGAGCATCGCGCCTTTCCATGCCGCCATCGCGGCAACGAGGTTGCCCTGCACCGTCGGCAGGAATCCGATCATCACGCCGATGAGGGTGCGCGTGAGCAGGTCGTCGTCGTCGGGCGATTTTGGGAACGCCGCGAATAGCGCCTTCGACAGGACGCCATTGGGCGGGATGCCGGCGCGCCGCTGGGCGGCGACAAAATCCGCCACGTGACTGCGGAGGATCCTGCCGTCCAGTTCGCCGACGAGCTTCATGGCCCAGCCGGGCTCGGGCTGGAAGATGTAGCCCGAGGGCGGCGCAAAATGCCCGGGGCAACGCGCCGGCGGGAAGGGCAGCACCGACCCGCTCGAGATCACCGAGTTGCCGTCCGGAATATCGAACCAGTAAGTGCACAGCGCAGCAAGGACTTTGTCCGAGATGTCCTTGATGTCGAAGCTCGCGCCCGGAGCGCGCAGCGCGTCGCGCGTCGCATTGATCGCCTGCGCGAAAGCATCCTGCTCCGTGATCGTGCCGATCGCGCGGTTCGACGCGCTCGACTGCAGCGCGTAGTTCGGATCCGTCCTGTCCAGGCCAAGGTAGATGCGGCCGAACGACCCGGCCATCCGGTCGAGGTAGCCCGAATTGGAATAGTTGTCCTCGATGTCCGTCAGCACCTGCATGACGAGTTTCTTGCCGTTGACCTGGATGTTGCTCGATCCGGCGGCCGAAGCCCCGGCCATCGCGGGGCACACGATGGGCTCGCTGGCCGGTGCGGTGCCCTGGAACCAGGCGATCACTTCTGCGAACCGGTCCTTCACGGCCTGGTCGGCGTCGTTCGCCTTTGCTTCAAGCTGTGCAGGCAACGTGGCCAGCAGGCACCGCGCAGCGCGCCGCAGGATCGTCCGGTCGTCGTCGCTGACGTACAAATTCGAAAGACGCTCGAGGTCCGCCGCCGAATGCACTGCAAAGGCGAATGCGTCAGGTGACGCAACGCTAGCCGCGCTTCCCACAGAGGGCGCGAGGCAGGTGAGCTCGGCCGCCGTCGCCGCCGCGGCTCCAAGGGCCGCGCCCGGCTGCAGGCTGCTCACCCATGCCGCGAACTGGTCGCCGGTCCGGTCGCGCGTTCCCGCGTAGGCCTCGGCATTGCAGAACACCACGTCGAGCAACGGGCCCAGCGCCGTGCGCAGGGATTCCAGGTGCGCAGCCTGGTCGCCTTCGAACGAGGACTCGAGCAGGATGCTGCCGGGAGGATCGAGGACCGCGAGGCGGAGCGAATGCAGGCCGGCGACGTCGGCCAGCACGGCCGAATACGCAGGCACCCAGGGATGACCGTGATAGCCGGTCCAGCCGGCGTTCAGCGTTTCGAACAGCTGCAAAAGCCGTGACTTGTACGTGGCGGACGCAAGCGAGGGGGCCGCCCCGCTCTTGATGGGCGCGCCAAACCGCAGAAGGCTGAGGTTCGGTGTTTCGGTGGCGTTGACTGGCATGGTGTCGGGCTCCGATTAGAGCGTCTTCATGAATTCGACCAGGCTCCTGCGGTCGTCGTCGCCCATCCCCGTGCCGTACAGGTGGCCGCGATTGCCGTTCCCGGGGAGGCCGGTGTCGAACTCGAACGGTACGGCTCCCGGCCAGGTCGCGGCGGCGTTGGCGAACCCGACCTGGTCGGGATCGAACTCGCGGCTGCCGACGAGAAACTTCGGGTCGCGCTGGTTCTCGGGCAGCAGCAACTGGTAGAGCGTGCGCACCGAACCGTTGTGCAGGTAGGGTCCGGTGGCCCAGATGCCGTTCAACGGACGGGCCTTGTAGTTCCCGATAGCGACCGACGGCGTGAAAAGCTTGGCGTTAACGGCAGACTTTGAAGACCCGGTCGCACCGAAGCTCATCATGGCGCCGATCACGGCGTGGGAAAGGATGTCGGTGGTTTTCTCGACGTCCTTCATCCTGTCCCCGAACAACACGTCCATCTTCCTTCCCGCGAGGAACCTGGTTTCGGAGGTTCGCGTGGCCGAGATTCTGGTCATTGCATCGTCGGTGCCAAGCAGCGCCGCCGGCACGAGCTTGATCTTTACTTGCTGCAGCTGATTATTGCGCGGCAGCAGCTGGTGGCAACCGGTGCAATTGGTCTTGAAGGCGATTTGCCCCCTGGCTACCCGCGCCGGATCCGGCGTGCCCAGAACCGCAGCCGGCCACACGGGCGCGGTCAGGGCGGCGATAGCCTTTTCAAGCGCCCCGAGGTTGGATCTTTGGACGCTGTTTCGGTACGGGGCCGAGCCTTTCATGTCGATGGTTCCGAATACGCCCAGCACCTGGCCGTAGTTGCGGGCCAGCTTGCGCAGGTCGCTGCTGTTGTCCACTGCCCCGTTCCATTGCGTGACGTCGTGCGATGAGGACCCCCACAGGAACGGGTAGCTGACGGGCGCGTCGGGCGGCAGGCTGTTCGGTGCGTAGTCGTCGAGATCGATGCTGGCCACCCGGTTGAAGATCATGCCGAAGGCGTCCAGCCGCGCGGGGCCCCACCGGGCCGTTTTCGGAGTGCTCCTTTGCACAAAAACCGCGAATTTTCCGGAGAACGCCTTGAGGCCCTTGACCGGGTCCTCGCGCAGGTTCTTGCGGTTGGCGTCGTTGTCGTTCGGCCCGAGCACCCGCTGCGCAAACCGCAGGAATGCGACGTCGTCTCCGGCGGCTTTTTGCAAAGCGAGATCGAGCTTGGCGAGGAAGTCGTACATGTCGGCCCCCCCCGGCGCCCCGTCGACCCGCATGGAGGTGCCGCGGTAGGTGACCTCGTTGGTATGGCAGGCGGCGCAGGTCATGCCGATCCAGCGCTCGTTGTTCGGCGCCGGATCCACCGCGAACCCGATCGGAAGCTGATCGCCATTGAGCGCCGTTTTCGCCCCGGGAAGATAGCCGAAACGCGCCAGGCCATCGGCGAGAAACAAGTCCTGGGTATCGTGGCGCTCAAGCACTAGCAGCCAGTCGCGCGGGACGAGCCGCGAACCTTGGGTGGTGTAATAGAAGGCGTCCTTGGTCGCGCCGGACCAGCTCTGGCCCAGATCGGGCGGCGCGGCACACAGCGGGGCGGTGAAACCAAGCATGGCACACAGAAAGCCACGCCTCCAGTTGCGCAACGTGTCGTGCATGCTCCCCCCTGTCGCAGTCATGGCGCCTCTTGGGCAAGGCTACGATTTATGCTAAACGCACTGCCGAGCGTTGCATATTGCTCTCTTGGTGGATGGTCACCGGGGGGAGCGCCAGGCATCGCGTGGCAATCGCCCGTCGCGCAGGCCCCGGTGCGGGTCGCCGCAGTCGCGGCTCCGCCCTCTCCCGCCTCGCGCCCGATGACCCCGGCATTGACGATTGGCAGCTACAAAAAGGATTTTGCGACGCCGTGAGCCGCACGAACGGCTGCAAGGACCTGGAGAAGGTGGCGCTCAACAACGTGCGTCGCGCGGAAAGCGGTGCGCCAGGTGTGTTGCACGTTGGTGGAGTCGGGTTGCGAAGCTGTCTTGGAACGAGTAGCGTAATCGGATGAAGTCGAACCTCTACGACGACATCGTAAAGCTCGACGCCGCGACCCGTCTGCAGCTCGCTCAAGATCTGCTCGACAGTGTCGCCAGTGAGGCTTTTTCGTCCCCCGTCACAGACGAGCAGCGCGGCGAGTTGAGGGCGCGCCTGGCGCACTACCGGGCACACCCGGAGGAGGAGACCGTTTCTCTCGCCGACATCAAGGCGAAGCTCGGCCTGTCGTAGTGCCCTATTCAGTCCGCTATAAGCGTGCCGCGAGCGCCGAGGCCGAGACTGCGATTGCCGGGTATGCGCGGCTCAGCCCGTAATGCCGATTGCCCACGGGATGAACTCGTGGTCGCCAAGTCCAAACGCCTCGCTCTTGGTCTTCTTGCCCGAGCACGTGTCGAGGATCAGGTCGAAGATCTTCTGCCCCATCTGCTGCATGTCTGCGGTGCCATCGAGGATCTCGCCGCAATTGATGTCCATGTCCTCCTCGAGCTTGGTGAACATCGGCGTGTTGGTGGCCAGCTTGATCGAGGGCGCGGGCTTGCAGCCGAACGCCGAGCCGCGGCCGGTGGTGAAGCACACCACATTCGCGCCGCCCGCGATCTGCCCCGTGGCCGAGACGGGATCGAATCCGGGCGTGTCCATGAACACGAATCCCTTTTGCTTAACCAGCTCCGCGTACTTGTAGACCTCCATTAGACCCGTGCTGCCGCCCTTCATCGCCGAGCCGAGCGATTTCTCGAGGATGTTCGCGAGGCCCCCGGCCTGGTTGCCCGGGCTCACCACGCCGTTGATCTGCACGTCGCGGCCGAGCGCGTATTCGTCCTTCCACCAGCGGATGCGCTCGATCAGCTTCTCGCCGACTTCCTTGGTGACCGCGCGGCGCGTGAGCGTGTGCTCGACGCCGTAGATCTCGGGCGTCTCCGACAGGATCGCGGTGCCGCCGTGGCGCACGAGGATGTCCATCGCCACGCCCAGTGCAGGATTGGCCGTGATCGACGAGAAGCTGTCCGACCCGCCGCACTGCAGGCCGACGCTGATGTGGCTCGCCTCCACCGGCACGCGCTCCACGCGGTTGGCTTCGGGCAGCAGCTCTTTGACGGCCGCGATGCCGGCTTCGATGGTCTTGCGAGTGCCGCCCGAATCCTGCATCACGAACGTCTTGAGCTTGGTGCCGGTCGTGAGCTTCTCGCTCTGGAAGAGGGTGTTGATCTGGTTCCTCTCGCAACCCAGGCCCACCACCAGCACGGCGGCCATGTTGGGATGGCGGATGTAGCCCGAGAGCGTGCGGCGCAGGAGGTCCATCGGCTCGCCCGACAATTCCATGCCGCAGCCGGTGGAATGCGTAAAGGCCGCCACGCCGTCGATGTTGGGAAACTCCCCCAGCCGCTCCGGCGTGAACCAGTCGGCCATGCGGTGCACGACAGTCGCCGAGCAGTTCACCGTCGAGACGATGCCGATGTAGTTGCGCGTGGCCACGCGGCCGTCGTCCCGCCGGAACCCCATGAAGGTCGCGCGCTCGGCTTCGGGCAGAAAGCGCGTCGGCTGGTATTCCTGCGCGTAGGCGTAGTCACGGTCGAACTCGCGGAATTCCATGTTCAGGCGATGCAGCAGCGTGCCCGGCCGGATGTCGTTCGAGGCGAAGCCGATCACGGTGTTGTACTTGAGCACCGGCTCGCCCTTGGCGATCGCGCGGGCCGCGACCTTGTGGCCGGCCGGGATGCGGTTGAGGCAGGTCACGCGCTCTTCGGGAATCGCCGCACCCTGCGCGATGTCGATCCGCGCGATGACGACGTTGTCGTTGGGGTGCAGGCGGATCGCGGCCCCGGAAAAGTTCTTGTGCGTCATGTCGTTCATGGTCGGGTCTCCGTCGGTTCTCTGATCAGGCCGCATCGGCCTGCCTGGCTGCGCCTGAAAGAATGAGGCTCTCGACCGCGGCCTCGTCGTATCCGGCTTCGCCGAGGATCTCGCGCGTGTGCTCGCCAAGGCGCGGCGCGTGATGGCGGTACTCGGGCGTGGATTCCGACCACTCGGAGGGCGTCTTCATCGAAGTCAGCCGTCCTTCGCTCGGATGGTCCACCTCGCCGAAATAACCCGTCGCCCGCAGGTGCGGGTCGGCGAACACGTCGGCCAGCGTATTCATCGGCGCGGCCGGGATGTCGTACTTCTCGAAGCCCGCGAGCCACTCGGCCGTCGTGCGCTCCAGCATTTTGTCGCCGAGGTACGCGTAGACGGCGTCGATATTCGCGATGCGGGCGGTCTGCGAGCAGAAGCGCGCATCGCCCTCGTAGACCTCCGGTCGGCCGATCAGCTCGAAGAAGTTGCGCCACTGCTTGTCGTTGTAGACCAGCACGCAGACCCAGCCGTCCTTCGTCCGATAGGGCTTGCGCTCCTTCGAGAGCACGCGCGCGTAGCCTTCGCCCGGCATCGCCGGAACGAAGGTGCGCCCCGACAAGTGCTCGCCCAGCAGCGTCTGCAACAGGCTCTCGAACATCGGCACGTCCACGCGCTGGCCGCGGCCGGTGCGCGCGCGCGCGAAAAGGGCTGTGCTCACCGCGTTGGCCACGTGCAGGCCCACCGTGCGGTCGGCATACGTCGCGGGCACATAGCGCGGCTGGTCGGCGCCGGACATCTGCATCATCCACGGCACGCCGGCGCGGGCCTGGATGAGGTCGTCGTAGGCCGGCCACGCGGCATAGGGGCCCGCCTGGCTGTAGCCGAAGCCGCCCACGTAAATGATGCGTGGGTTTACCGCGCGCACTTCTTCGTACGACAGCCCCAGGCGCGCCATCGCCTGCGGGCGGATGTTGTAGATCAGCACGTCGGCCGTTTTCGCGAGCGCAAGGGCCGCGTCGCGCCCGGCCGGGTTCTTGAGGTCGAGGACGATCGAGCGCTTGTTGCGGTTGGTATTCAGGAAGATGTGGCCCATGCCGGGACTGCGCATCGGGCCGTTGAGCCGGACGATGTCGCCCTCGGGCGGTTCCAGCTTGATCACGTCGGCGCCGAAATCGGCCAGGATCTGCGTTGCATACGGCCCCATCACCACCGTGGTGAGGTCGAGGATGCGCACGCCCGCCAGCGGGCCGCTCATGCGTTCAGTTTGTGCAGCAATTCCTGCGTGCGGCTGCTGTCGGTGGAGCGCAGCACGCGGGCGGCCATTGGCAGGATGTCCGAGATGCTCGTCTTCAGCACGCGCTCCTTGATCGTCAGCAACTGCGCCGGGTGCATCGAGAAATTGCGCAGGCCCAAACCCAGCAGCAGGCGCGTGAGCTTCGGGTCGCCGGCCATCTCGCCGCACACGGCCACCGGCACGCCCGCGCGGTTGGCGCGCGAAATCGTCTGCGACACGAGCTGCAGCACCGCCGGGTGCAGCGGGTCGTAAAGGTGCGCGACCGCGTCGTCGGTGCGGTCGATCGCGAGCGTGTACTGGATCAGGTCGTTGGTGCCGAGCGAAAGGAAGTCCAGCCGCCGCATGAACATCGGCAGCGCCAGCGCGGCGGCGGGAATCTCGATCATGCCGCCGACGGGGATCTCCTTGTCGTAGGGGATCCCTGCCGCATCGAGCGTGGCCTTGGCCTCGCGGATCAGCGCGAGCGTCTGGTCGATCTCGTGCGCATGCGCGAGCATCGGGATCAGCAGGCGGATCTTGCCGTAGTGCGATGCGCGCAGGATCGCGCGCAGCTGCTCGAGGAACATCTGCGGCTCGGACAGGCAGTAACGGATTGCCCGCAGGCCGAGGGCCGGGTTGGGCATCGTGTTCGCGGTGCCCGCGCTCGAGATCTGCAACGCCTTGTCGGCGCCGATGTCCAGGGTCCGTATGGTCACCGGCTTGCCTTCCATCGCGAGCGTGACCTCGCGGTAGGCCTCGAACTGCTCCTCTTCGTTTGGCAGGCTCTTGCGGTTCATGAAGAGGAATTCGGAGCGGAACAGGCCGATGCCCTGTGCGCCGTTCTCGAGCACTTCGTCCATGTCCTGCGGCAGCTCGATGTTGGCGAAAAGCTCGATCGGGATGCCGTCCAGCGACGCCGCGGGCGTCTTCTTGAGGCGCTTGAGCTTCTTTCTCTCCAGCTCGTGCTGCGACTGGCGGAGCTGGTACTCCGCCAGCACGATCGCGTCGGGGTCGACGATCAGCACGCCCTGCATGCCATCCACAATGAGGAGGTCGTTCTCGCGGATCATGTGGCGCGCGTGGTGCAGGCCCACGATCGCGGGAATATTCAGGCTGCGCGCGAGGATCGCGGTGTGCGAGGTGACCCCGCCGATGTCGGTCACGAAGGCGCCGAACTCGTGCTGCTTGAAAAGGAGCATGTCCGCCGGCGACAGGTCGTGCGCCACGACGATGAGCTTCGTCTCGTCGGTCGTGTGCGCCGGTGCAACGGTGCCCGGGCGGCCGAGCAGCGCCTTGAGCACGCGCTCGACCACCTGCGTGATGTCGGCCTTGCGCTCCTTGAGATACGGGTCGTCGATCGCGTCGAACTGCGCGACCAGCGTTTCCATCTGCTGGATCAGCGCCCACTCGGCGTTGGCGCGGCGCTCGCGGATCAGCGTCTTCGGGAGCCTGGAAAGCGACGGGTCGTTGAGGATCATCACGTGCAGGTCGACGAAAGCGCCGAACTCCGCGGGCGCGTCCGCCGGGATCTGCTTGGCGACCTCGAGCAGCTCCTCGCGCACCTTGGCCACGGCGGCATCGAAGCGCTCGACTTCGGCTTCGAGCCCGGCCTCGGGCACCTCGTAGTGCGCCACCTCCATGCGGGCGCTCGACACGAGGTGCGCGTGCCCGATCGTGATGCCTGGCGAAACGCTGTGGCCGTGCAGGACGAAGTTCACCGCGGCGCGTCCCGGTTATTCGGCTTCGCCGAACTTGTTCGCGATGAGGTCCCGCAGCGCCTTGAGCGCCGCTTCTGCGTCCGGGCCGTTGGCCTCGATGAGCACCGAAGAGCCCTTGCCCGCGGCCAGCATCATCACGCCCATGATGCTCTTGGCGTTGACGCGGCGGCTGTTGCGCGTGAGCCAGATCTCGCTCTTGAACGAGCTTGCGAGCTGGGTGAGCTTGGCCGAAGCGCGGGCGTGCAGCCCGAGCTTGTTGATGATGGGGGCTTCAGCGCTTGCCATAGCACGGGTCGCTGTTGATGTAGACCACGCCCTCGGTGCCGCCGGCGATCGCCTTCTCGCGCACCTTGGCCAGCGTCGCGTCGCGGTACGCCAGCGAGCGCACCAGCATCGGCAGCGAAACGCCCGAAACGGCCTCCACGTTGCCCTCCGCGATGAGCTGGGTCGCGATATTGCAGGGCGTCGCGCCGTACATGTCGGTCATGACCAGCGCGCCGCTGCCGTCGTCGATGCTTTTGAGCAGCCTTCTTGCAGTGCGGAGCATCGCGTCCGGGTCGTCCTTGATGCTGACCGCGAGATGCGCGGTCTGGGCCAGGGGCCGGCCGAGCACATGCGAGGCCGAAGCCAGCAGGTCCTCGCCATAGCGGCCATGGGTGATCAGGAGCACGCCGATCATGCTTGCGCGCTCCCCGGGATCTTTTGCCCGGCGGCTTTTTCGAGCGCATCGACGAACAGGCCCGCGACGTTGCACCCGGTCTGGTCCATGATCTCGCGGAAGCATGTCGGGCTCGTGACATTGACCTCGGTGAGGTTCTCGCCGATCACGTCGAGGCCCACGAGCAGCAGGCCGCGCGGCGCAAGCACCGGCGCGAGCGTCTCCGCAATCTCGCGGTCGCGCTTCGACAGCGGTTGCGCGACCCCGCGCCCGCCTGCGGCGAGGTTGCCGCGCGTCTCGCCGGCTTTCGGGATGCGCGCAAGCGCGAAAGGCACCACCTGCCCGCCGATCAGCAGGATGCGCTTGTCGCCCGCGGTGATCGCCGGGATATAGCGCTGCGCCATGACGCTGCGCGCGCCGAACTCGGCCATGGTCTCGACGATCACATTGCGGTTCGGGTCGTCCTTGCGCACGCGGAAGATCCTCGCGCCGCCCATGCCGTCCAGGTGCTTGAGGATCGCGTCGCCATGCTCGTCGATGAAGGCCTGCAGGCGATCCGGGTCGCGCGTCACGAGCGTCGGCGCGACGAACTGCGGGAACTCCATGATCGCGAGCTTCTCATTGTGGTCGCGCAGCGCCGCCGGGCGGTTGAAGACCCGCGCGCCTTCGCGCTCGGCCGCCTCCAGCAGCCAGGTGCTCGCGACGTATTCGAGCTCGAAAGGCGGGTCCTTGCGCATGATCGTGCCGTCGAACGAGGCGAGCTTCGTCTCCTCGGCGGCTTCGGCGCTGTACCAGTCGTCGTCGTTGCTCGTGACGTGCAGGCGTATGGCCCGCGTGGAGACCGAGCCCTCGTACAGCGCAAGACTGTGCTGCTCGCAAACGTAGACCGCGTGCCCGCGCCTGGCGGCCTCGCGCATCATGGTGACCGTCGAATCCTTGTAAGCCTTGAGGGATTCGAGCGGGTCGATGATGAAGAGGAACTGCATCGTGCGATTCGCTCCGTCGATGCCGGGTCAAACAAAAAGGGCAGGCGAACGGCCTGCCCCGAATGGCGGTGCCGGGCTTACTTTTTGGCGGGCTCCGCCTTGGGGGGCGCAGCGGCCGGTGCCGAAGCTGCCGGAGTGCTTTTTGCGACGGGCGCGGCAAGCGCCTTGCTCACACCCACCGGCGCCGCCGCGGGCGTGCCGGAACTGCTGGGCGGCGAACCTTTGGACGGTGCCGCGGCCACTGGCGCGGCACCCTTGGCGTCGGGGACCGGGACTGCGGGCTCCTTGAGGCTGCCGCCGGACTGGTTGGCCATGTTCACGGTCGCGCGCGCGAGCTCGAAATCCGAGAGGTCAGGCACGCCGGCCCTCGGCGGCATCGCGCCCTTGCCAGCGATTGCACTCTTGGTCAACGCGTCCAGACCCAAAGCGAGGCGCGGGGCCCAGGCGGCTTTGTCACCGATCTTCGGCGCATTGGCCGCGCCGGAAATATGGCAGGCCGCGCAGAATGTCTTGACGATTTCCTCGCCCGACCGGATCACCTTGGGCGCATTGGCATCGATCACTTCGACGCTGCCCACCGGCATGAGGCGCGCGGCGACGGCCTTGGGTTCGAGCGCGGCCGGATCCGTTGCGCTTTCGCTGACCACCAGCGAGACCAGCAGCAGGGTGCCGACGATCGGCACCACGAACGCAAGGAACAGGACGACCACGAGCTGCTGCGGCGTCTTGATGAACGAGCTGTGCTCTTCGTGCGCTGAATCGGGGTGTATTCC
>Ga0163152_10007123_pt1 | contig 12345 bp, 9 predicted proteins | sample OliLakLV19MP8IB2_FD_148635 | JGI IMG/M metagenome (GOLD analysis project Ga0163152, IMG submission 148635) | Freshwater microbial mat bacterial communities from Lake Vanda, McMurdo Dry Valleys, Antarctica - Oligotrophic Lake LV.19.MP8.IB-2 | ecosystem: Environmental > Aquatic > Freshwater > Lake... | reverse complement strand
GCGCAACGGCAAACACGATGCACCCGCATGCGAAGCCCATGCCGATGGCAACCAAAGCTTGTCTGTTCATACGTGTCCTCACTCTTTCCATCCTTCGGCCGTCTGGGTGAAACCACTGCGGAACAGATTGCCCGGCTCTTGCTGTGTGTCCCGACACGGCAAACGTTGCCGCGGGTTCCGCACCGTTTCGAACGATCCCTCCGGTGAAGGAGACCCCTCCGTGAAACGCAACCGTTGGCTCGTCATCGACCGGGGATTCTGCCGCGTGGAGAGCATCGACGATGCTGCTGCCTCGCGCGAACGCACTCACCTTCTGCACGGGTCGCACTCCACCGGGGAATTCACCGGCACGGAGCCCACTCGCACGGAATCTACACGCACCGAATCCACTCGCACGGAGTCCGCCCGCAAGGCCATTCCTTCGCGCTCTGAACCCCATTCTCTGCTCGTTTCTTCAGATGGGGAACCGGTATATCCGCAAGACACCCAAGGGTTCGAACGCAGCCTTGCGAATGAGGACGCCCAGTTCCAGGACGACGTCATTACGACCTTCCAGCCAGTGCTTCGAAAGGTCGATACCTCTGTCTGGGCCGATTCGCACGCATTTTCATGCGCATGCACACACGAATTTGATGCCGTGCGGACACGTTTTCTGACCCGCACCTTGCGCGAGAAACTGCGCGAGGTGTCACGTATGCCCACCCGGGCGCGTGAAAGCCTCACGCAAATGCAAGGCCGCCAGGCCCTGCGTGCCAAAGCGCGCAAGGGTTCCCATGGCCGGGGTTCAATCCGGAGCCGTCTTGGGGCACTGCGTCTCGGAGGCGTTCCCGTGTGGACTTATGCGCTTGTCGCGACGGTTGCGTTTTTTCTTATGCTGCTTGCTCGGGGTGCGGGAACCAGGCTGCGTCAATCGATTTTCCAATCGGTGGGCCAGACCTTTGGCACCGAGCGATCCGCGTGGAGCACGAGCACCGACTCGCGCACAAACGACGCACGTCACGGCGTGGACGTTGCGCGCCTCAGAGCACTCTCACCCGAACCACTGCGTGCGTTTGCCGAAGTCGTGGAAGCGAAACTCAAGCGCGAACCCTCGAACTACGGACGAGCTCTGCTTCGTCTTGACGCCTCGCGCGCATCGTTTCCACCACAGTCGTTGCCTTCTCGGGCTTTCATTGCAGCTATGGCGATGTACACGATGGCAGACGACGATCTCGATTCCCAGCCGCGCTGGAAAGCCTTTCTTGAACGCCTCGGCCCCGAACGCACACAGGGCATCGGAGTGGTGGGATACGAAGCGAGCCGCGTGCGAAAGAACCTCGTGCGCCTCGTTGAGGCCCTCCAGGCGCGCGGCAGCTCGTCGGCAAAGGAACAGGCGCTCGGCGTGTGGTGGGCGGTGGAGCAGGGCAGTTCCGCGGCCCCCGTGAAGACCGCATCGGGTGCACTCGAAGACGCCCTCGACGGCCTCGCGCGCATTGAACGGGTGTTCGCAACGGTTCCCGAGAACGAGCGGGTGTTCCGCAACCTCCTGTCCGCCACCGCCATCGCCGACGCTGTTCAGCTCTCCTGGATCGAGGGTCACGGCGGCGTGCGCAAGGTTCTTGAAACACGCCTTGCCAAGCTCGCCGATTTTGCAGCGCAGGTGCCCCGCCCGGAACGTGACCTGCTCGAGTTTCTCATCGAAGAAAGGCGCAAGCGCCTGGGCAGCGCGTCCATCGACGTGAAGGCTCTAGCGCGCGAACGTATGGATTTCGTACTGCGCTTCCAGGAGGAAGAAAAAGGCCTTTGCGTTGCACGGGAAAATGCCCTGCTCGCGGACTTCTTCCTGCAGACGTTGCGCGCCTTCCACGTCGCCAATCTCACGCCAAAAGCCATTGCACCATGGCAGCAGTGTTTCCTTGGTGCGAAGCCTTTTTATGCCGTGGAAAAAGCCGCCTTCGACGGGCCCGCGGAAACCACGATGCTCGCTTACGTACCGCACACGGGCCCGCTGCCGCAGAACCTGCGTGCGCACGATCGCATGTTCCGTGGTGCCGCCGCGCTGCTACCGAAAATCGGCGAGGCCTCGCATGCAAACGAAGCATCGTGGCACGCCACCGCTTTCCTATCAGGATTCCTTTCGCAAAAATCGCCGTGGAGCGCCGCATCGTTCAACGAGCGCTGCAAGAAGAAAGCGATGGACGCCGCTCTGTGCGCCCAGGTGGCTTTTCGCCTCGACGACGATGCTGCGGACAGGCTGCGGATCCTTTCCAAGTTTCAGGAGGACTATAAGCCCGAGGAACTCGCGCACCTCGCGTTTACCGTGGCTGTCGATGTGTACACAGGTCGCACGCGTGTGAACGGCAAGCGCACACCTGATCAGGGCGCGTACTCGAAGTTGGGTTTTTCGCAGTATTTTTCGCAGACCTATCCTGAATTCTCGGCGCTTGAATGGCAGATGAAGAACAACTGAGGAAAAGTGCATGTCGGGTCGATTGTGGATCGTGGAAAACGAGAGTTGGCGACGCCTCGACGCGTCGCGCCAGCATCACGTTGAGAGCGCACTGTGTCTCGTGGCAGGTGCGCGCACTGGAAAGGTCCCCTCGTTCCTTGAGGCCATCAAGTCTGAAGCCTCGGGCGTCTACATTTTTCCAGTCCTGTTGCCTTCAGAGGAGCTGCGCGCCCCGGCGCTCGTGCGAGCACTCGAAAAAGCCACACCGTTTGCACGTCCCTTTGGGCTCGCTCTGCTGCTTGTCGGAGACGAGCGCTTCATACCGGACACTTTGCAGGATGCTTTTTGGGTGGACGTCCTCGACAACCTCTATGACATCAGTGTCCCCACCGCCGTCACCATTTGGCACAAAGGAAACGCCGCAGTGGAAGGGTTCCAGCTTGCGGCGCAGGTGAGTTCGCTGTTTCGCGAGATTGAGTCGCTCGGTGAGCTCGCGCGCCTCGCAGGGGTTCTCGGGGCGCTGGAAACCCGCGTGGCGGAGCAGGAAGACGACGTCAGGCGCGCGTCTTCGCCAGGTGGAGACTCGACATAAGGCGCCACGCCGTTTTTGCGTAGCCCTCCTCTTCCACCATGCGGCGTTCGCCTGAGTAGAGCGCCTGCAATCGGCGGTGCGCTTTTTCCAGATTGTAAAATGGCACCGTGGGAAACGCATGGTGCACCGAATGGAAATTGAGGTGGACGAAGTACAGGCTGACGAGCTTGTTTGTCACGATGTTGCGCGAGTTGAAGATCTGCGTCTCAAAGAAATTCGCCTCTTTGCCCCAGAGCCCGTAGTGCAGGATGTGGCTACGGAATTGCATTATCCCGCCGCCGATGCGTTCAAAAACTATCCACATCACAAAGAAACGCAGCGCCATATCGTACTGAGCAAGAGCGGTGTAAAGCACCACGTTGAAGACCACGATAAAAACACCATCAAGCACCAGCTGGCGGCGAACGCCTTTGCTCTTGGGCGCGAAATAAATGCCATTGCGCAGCAGTGAATAAAGCATCCCGAGGCCGCCATACAAGAACACGGCGAGAGAGAACTGGTGGCGCGCCAGAAAACGGCCCACAGGTCCGGCGCGTTCGTACTCCGCATCGCTCCATTGCACTCGCTCGGGATCGACGGGGTCGGCACCGTTCATCTTGTGATGGAGCTTGTGCAGCTCGCTGTAAACCCCATGCGGCCAGAACAAGGGAAACGAGAGGAGGCGCGGAAAAGCCTCATCAAGCCAGCGCCAACCTGTGAGCGTGTGGTGGATGGCATCGTGAGTCAGGATGAGGATTGAGCCCAGCGCTACGGCGAGAAGTGCGGCAGAAAAGAAAAATGCCCACGGGTTCTGCGTGGTGAGGCAGAACGCGACGAGCGGAAAAATGATGATGAGACTCATGGCTATGCGCACGAGACCCGGGCCGGGGCGCATCTGTTGGAAGTCCGCCATGGCACGTGTGAGTTCCCGTGGCGATACGATGGGGATACGAGATCCTGTTGCGGTATTTTCACTCATGGCGGAATTTCCTCTACGAAGCCTGCCTCTAGGTTCGTATTTAGCACTGGGCGCGCGGGAGGCAAGGCTCAAACCGGGATCATTGTTAACTGCACCCGAACTGCTCGATAATGCGACAGCCATGTGCCGAGCACCACCCTCCTCTCATCGTCGGTTCCCGACACCGGAAAACACAAGCAGGAGCGCAACAGCTTCTGTTTCGTGGAGGAAAGCTAAATGATATCTGCGTGTCGAGGGAGCGGCATCGGCTGGCATACCTGGATGTCGACCGGACCCGTGGCAGTCAGCTGTTGGTCGTGTCGAGTACACTCGTGGAAGGTAGCTGGACGCCAACTTTCCACGCAAAGGCTGCCTCAGCGGGCAGCACTCCTTTGCTGTTGCCGAAGTGCTTTTGTGAGGCAGTCGCTCGTTTCGGCGCTTGCTTGCGCGCTGAGACCTTTTTTGTTTTGGTCTTTGCGTGCGCTATTTCCAAGGCGCGCAAGGAGACTCCCATGCGATTCTCGCGCTTTGTTCCTCTGTTGACCACCGTCTCCCTTGCGGGGGCCGCGGCTGCTGCCCTTGTGTCATGCGGAAGCTCGGGAGGAGGTGCGGGTGACGCACTGCGCGGCGTACTGTGCGGTTCGGGCCACGTCAAAGGCGTGATGACCGCGGGTGTGAACCTGGATCTGCTCGCGACTCTCACCGCGCCTGGAGGTGGCAGCGCGACCACCGACAAGGGGCTTCAGAGCCTCCTCAATTCCGCGCTCGGAAAAGTCGTCGACACCAAGCTTCTCAACGTGGCTTCGGTGACGTCCGCGGTGCCTGGCGACTCCGTGCGCTTCCTCAAGCTTGGTGGAACCTACGGAACGGGTTTTGGTGTGGCCACAAGCCTTATTGCGAGCGCCGCGAAAAAAAGCCCGTCGCTCAAGGGCGTCTTCAAGTTCCTTTATGAGGGCTACCAGGTGGCGGCCACGCGCACCTTCGATGAATCCGCCATGTCGGGCTTCCGGGCTGTGTCATCCCCATTCGGGCCGATGGGCGGCGGGGTGGACGGGGGATTTTTTGCGCAGACCGCGGCTTCTCCGGAGAAGCGGCAGTGGGCGCTCGAGCAAACCGATTATGCCGGGGCGCTCAAGGTTTTTTCTAACACCACGCGTGAAGTGCGTGTGGCGGTTTTGGACACGGGCGTCGACAAGGATCATCCCGACCTGAAGGACGTCCTGGAACAAGGTTACAACGCAGTGGACGGAAGTTCGCGCACCGACGACGACAACGGGCATGGCACACACTGCGCGGGCGTCATTGCGGCGCAAGCAAAAGGAAGTGGTGCGCCGCTCGGTGTGGCAGCGCGCGCCAATGTGAAAATCATTCCCGTGAAAGTGCTCGGCGGCGATGGTTCGGGATCCTCGGACGCCATTGAAAAGGGAATTCGCTGGGCCGTGAAGGTCGCAAAGGCCGACGTCATCTCCCTCTCACTTGGCGGCGGACTCGAGTACACCGACGCGAAGAGGGAAGGTGGCCTCGACAATGCCATTATCGACGATGCCATTGCGTCGGGGACGATAGTGGTGGTGGCCGCTGGAAACGAGTCGTGTCCCCTGGGCGGCAAGTGCGAGCAGCCGGGCATCCTCACAAGCCGTAAGTTCAACGAGTACACGGTTGTTCCGTGTGCCTACAAGGGAACGGTGTGCGTCGGAGCCACCGACCCCGACGAGAAACTCGCGAGCTATAGCAACTACTCCAGCCAGAAAAGCGCATCCTACCGCACGCGGGCCGACGTCAATGCGCCCGGTACGAAAATCTACTCCACATGGCCTCTCGACAAGGGCGGTCCGTACAAGGCCATCAGTGGCACGAGTATGGCGACACCCTATGTTGCCGGCGTGGCAGCGCTCCTGAAAGCGAACGCGAAAGACCCCAAGGATGTCAATCAGGAATTCGTTCGCAGTTACCTTAACAAGGGACTGGTTTACCAGAGCGACGTGAAGAACAAAACCGGCACCGGCCGCGTGGACCTTTACGGCACCGCTTACGCGTTTTCAAAAGAATACCTGCAGGACCCTCGCACCGATTTGAAGTCTCCGCCCACGGCTCCAAACGGTGTCACGACGCCCGATCTCCCCGATGCCGAAGGCGGGGGTGGATTGGGCGCCGTTGGTACGGTGTGGGATCTTTTGTGTGCGGTGAGTGGAAAAACGGTTGAGACCGAAAGCGAGTCTCAACCCTTAGAAGTGGACTGAGAAAGGCGGAATCAATCCACGAGTTTTGCCAGAAGATGAATGAGCATCTCCTTGGCTTCTTTCGACAGTCCGGTGCTCGACTTGGACTGGACCACGCGCGCAGCGCTTTTTTGAACCTGAGGACGGGAGTCCACCACGGCGGCCTTTGCGTTCTTGGAACCCTTCGGACGACCCGCTTTCTTTTTCTCCTGAGCAACCGGCTTCGCTGCGGAAGTCGCTTTTTTGGTCAGGATGTCGATTTTCCGAGGTCTACCGACTTTCCGCTTTTCGGTGGAACCCTTGGCGCCAGCGACTTCAGATCCACCCAAAGGGGCAAGCTTCATAATGCGAAACCATTGGCCTACCGCCTGCGGAAGTGCGTCCATTTCCTTGAAAATCGACTTGCGCTCATCTGCCGAGCCCGCTTTTATGAGTCGGGAATGGAATCCACGCAATTCAGCTTCCGAGTAGTCTTCCCTTTTTTTCGTCATATGTCTCAAGCTCCTGTGCTGTTTTTAGAAAAGTCTTAGAACCTCTCTCTTATGCTACAAGGGATAGTTTTCGCAATGAGATTGTGCATCAATTTCAATGTTATGGAAAATGGCCGCTTTTGCGGGTCCAAAAATTATCAGTCTAGAGCTCAGCCTCAGCGGTTTGCTCTGTGTTGCCTAAGGGCAGCGGTGACGTTGACAGCGAGCGCAAGCCAGATGCATGCGAAACTCCAGGCATGCACACTCGTGAATGGCTCATGAAAAACAACCACCGCTATGAGGAACTGTAGCGACGGCGATAGGAATTGGAAAAATCCAAGAATGATGAGGCGCAAACGTTTGGCCGCTTCGGAAAACCAAAGCAGTGGCAATGCGGTGACCGCTCCACCAAGGATAAGCAACAGCGCCTCGCGCCCGTCCGCGGCCACGGAAAAATGGCCTTGCCCGCGCGCACCAAGCCACAAAAGGAATCCGGCGGCAATGGGGGTGAGCACGAGGCTCTCAAGGCTCGAACCCACGAGCGAGGGCAGGGGAGTCACTTTGCGCACGAGTCCGTAAAACCCGAACGTCAGTGAGAGGGAGAGGGCGATCCACGGAAAAGTGTTTGCACGTAAGACGAGATTCGCCACGCCCACAAGGGTGAGAAGGAGAGCAAAAGTCTGCGCGCGCGTCAGAGATTCCTTTAGGAAGAGAACCCCCAAGGCAACGTTCACCAATGGATTGATGAAGTAGCCGAGGCTGCTTTCAAGCACGCGGTCATGCGTCACCGCAAAAATATAGATTCCCCAGTTGACGGCGATAAGCACGGCACTTGTGCAGGCGAGGAGAAGGGCACGGCGCGAGACGAGCGCCCTTCCGAGCGCGCCCACCTGCCGCTTCCAGGCGAGCAGCCCAACAAGCAGGACCGAACTCCACACGATGCGGTGCGCGAGGATCTCGTGTGCTGGAACCCGGGCAAGCATGTGCCAGTAGAGGGGAACCAGTCCCCAGGTGCCGTAGCAGAGGAGGGCGAATATCGCGCCCGTGCGGGCGCTGGAATCGTCGGATTCGGTGTGTGTCACAAGCGGCGCACGTCGGGAGACGACTTCAGAAGCTCGGGGCGTTCCGCGAGGACCTCGGCAAGGAACCAGTTTTCTTCCACCTGCGTGCCGGTGGTGCCACCTAACTTCAACAGACGTGACAGACGTGCACCGATGTTTTCACACTGCGCTCTGTATGTGGTGTATTTTCCGCCATAGATGGAGAGCAGTCCAGGCACGGTTTCGTCCACTACAGTCTCACGGGAGAGGGCGGAGATATTCGCCGTCGTTCCTTCGCGCACGTAAAACGGTGAAGAGAACGGATCGCGTTCCCATGCCTCGCGTTCGGCTCCGGTGCCACGAGCCGCGGCGAGCGAAGCTGCATTTCCACGCAGAGGCATCGTGCGGACACCGCAGAACGATTCTTCGAGATTCGCTTCGGGGTCAATGAGATCGAGGCTGTGCGTCGCTGCCTCAGCAAGGTAACGAACGTCCTCCTCGGGCGGGCGCAGGCCACGAGGATCGCCTTCGCGCAGCACGCTTTCTGTCGTTCCAAACAACCAGCGCCCGTTCCACGGAACAAAAAACACCACGCGGCCGTCGGAATTCTGCAGCAGGGTGGCTGCGCATTCGCGCACCGGCTTGTTCACGGCTTCGGGTTTGTACACAAGGTGCGTGCCGACGTTGAGCAGGCAACTCACCTGTGGCGCGATGCCCCAGCTGAGAAGGTTCGAGTTGCACCATGCGCCCGCCGCGTTCACCACCGTTCGCGTCGTGAGTTCGCGTCTTCCTTCGGGCCCTTCGAGCATGCAGCGAAACCCGCGTTCGCCATTCACTTCGATAGCGCGCACAGAAGTCACCCGTGTGCCGAGGTCGAAGGTCGCACCGAGCTTCACTGCGGCAAAGGCCGCGATGCGAACGATGACGTCATCAAGCATCTGAGCGTCGTAGTAAAGAAACGCGTCGTTCATCTGCTGCTCCACCCGATCGCGGCGCAGGTAGGGCGCGACCTGGAACACCTCATCGCGCCCGAGCTTTCGAGCGCGGGGCAGACCTCCGTCGCCTGCCAGGAGATCGTAAAGGAACAGGCCCGCGCGGATCATCCACGCGGGACGGTCGCCTTTGAACGCCGGCAGCACAAAAGGAAGGGGCTGGACAAGTCCACGCAGAATGCGCAGGAGGATGCCTCGTTCGCGCAGAGCCTCGTGCACGAGACTCCACTGACCCACGTGTTCAAGGTAACGCAGTCCCCCGTGGACAAGCTTGGTCGAGCGGCTGCTGGTGCCCGAGGCGAGCACACTGCTCTCTGCAAGATGTACGCCCGGAATGCGACGCGTGGCGAGATCGTGCGCCAGTCCGACACCATGGATTCCGCCGCCGACAATAAGAACGTTGTGGTCCATGGGGTCCTCTCAGTGCGTCTGCCGCCAACGGTTCATACGAGGACCGCGGAGTAGGATTTTACCTTGAGTGCAGCCTCTGCGAGAAGGAGTGCCGCCTGACGCGCCTCGGCGAGCGAATTTTGAGCGCCAAACGAAACACGGAAACTGGCCAGCGCCTCCTCCTCGCTCGCTCCGAGCGCGAGCAGCACATGGCTCGCAGTTGCCTGCAACGTACGGCATGCACTGCCTACGCTCGCGCAGACGGTGCGCGCCTCCTCGATGAGCTTCATGGCGTTGATTCCCGGAAGGTGCACCGTCACGATACCCGACACGCGCGTGGACTTTGGGCCGTGCCCACCATACACGACGGGCTGAAGAGCGTCTGGCAAAGCTTGGCTCAATGTGCCGAGAAAGGCTGCCTCGAGCGCGGCGAAGTGCAAAAGCAGGTCGTCCTTGCGTGGAAGATACCATTCCAAGGCCCCCGCAAAACCAAGGATCGTCGGCAGGTTTGGTGTGCCCGATCTCAGGTCGCTTTCTTGACCACCCCCCGTGAGCTGAGCCCGCAGGCGGATGCGCGGTGTGCGCTTGCGGATTGCGAGGGCCGCGACGCCTTTGGGGCCGTTCATCTTTGCCGCGCTCACCACGAGAGTGTCCGCCGCAGCCACACTGAGTGCGAAATCGCCGGCGCGCGAACGGGCAAGGCCCTGCACCGCATCCACATGCACCAGTGCTCCGGCGGCGTGCGCGAGCGCAGCGATGCCTTCAAGCTTTCCCTGGAGAATGCCTGTTTCGTTGTTCACGTCCATGAGCGCCACGCACAGCGTGGTTTCGTCGATGAGGCGGGCGGCTTCCTGCATGTCCGCCTGGCCGTGCTCGTCTACGCTCAGCAGGCGGACGTCCAGCCCATTTTCTTCGGCAATCTCGAGTGCCGAGGCGAGCACCGAAGAGTGCTCGGTCGCACCCACGACGATGCGATTGCGCTTGCTGCGCACACGCGACGGGTGCGACGCGAGGCCGCGCAGAACGAGATTGTTTGCCTCTGTGGCGCACGAGACGAAGACGATCTCTTCGGCTGCACGACCCATGGCCGCAGCCACTGTCGATCGCGCCTTCGCAAGCGCATGCTCAGCTGCTTCGCCAACGGGGTGCAAACGGTTGGCCGGGTTTCCGTAGCAGGAAAAATACCCTGCGCAGAGTGCGTCGAATGCCGCTTCGCACAGAGGCGTCGCCGCGGCGTTGTCGAGATACAGGACGCCCGAGCTTGCCGTGTTTTTGAAGTTCCCCATGAAACCGGCAGAGGTCCGGGTGCGTGTGAACGCATCCGCAAAGGGAGATTCCGTTCCGTTGTCGGTGGCCATTGCCTTTCGCCTCGCGCAGATCGAAGGAAACAAAAAAGACCGGCAGCCCTCAAAGGGCGGCCGGCCGTCACTCTAGGGGGGGCAAGCGGACGTTGCAACGTCCACCCAGCGTCTTCGCTCAACACGTTCGCTCAGTGTGGTGACTCAGCGCTGTCCGACGTTTACGTCAAAGGTCCTGGCCGTGTACCACGAACCCCAACGGACGAACGGATTCTGGCGCCCGGAGTTCTGCAAAGCGGGTTTGTTGCCTACAAGGCACGACAGCAGCAGGAAGGGATCGATGTTGGCGCCGTAAGTGTTTCCATTGGTTCCGCGCAGGCCCGTGGGAACCAGGCAGCGTTGGGACAGCGAGTTCACGAGCGTGTTCACGTTGCCGCGGATGCCGGCGGCCGCTTCCTGGGACGCCTCTGAGGTCGCGATGGACTCCTTCATCGACTCCGATGCGATCATGGAACGGGGCATGGCATTCGAGGCACGCAGCGCGGTGCTTTCCACGATGGCTTCAAAGTGCACATGCGGGTTCACACATGCGGAGGTTGCGTTTCCGCTCCTGCCCGAGGTTCCGATCTTCTGTCCCGCCGAAACCGATGCACCATTGCCCACTGCAAACGAGTTGAGGTGGCCGTAAAGCATGCTCACGAAAGTGGATGTGCTGCCAGCGATAACGCTGGGCACGCGGCAGACGACCACGAGATAATTGCCATAGCCGCTGGGATCGACCCCGGTTTCGACGTTGCCCGCGCAAGGGGAATTGAGGGTGGTGCCGACGGGAAAGAGGATGTCCACGCCTTTGTGGACACGTGTGCCGCCTCCGCGTGGCGCTCTGAATTGGCCCGCGCCGCAACCATCGGAACGCATGCCATAGTCCACACCTGCGATGTATTTCCACGGCAGGGCGTTGTTCACGGGCGCAGGTGGCAGGGTGGACTCCGCAAACTGCGCGCTCCAGCGTGTCGACGCTTCACACACATTGCCGCCACCGAACTTCTTGCAGTTCGCGACGTGGTCAACCGTGAAGGGACCGTAGGCGTCGCTCCCTTCCACACAAACGCCAGCCACGCGCTGCGCCGCACCAGGCATACAGGCGCCCGTGCCGCGGATGCCGCGTGCAAAGGAGAGGTCCCATACCTGGGATTCGCACTCGGAGACGCTCTTGGTCGCCTTGCAGCGCTGCTTCATTTCCAGAGTGAACGGCCCAACGGCGTTGGACCCCGCCGTGCACATACGACTCGCCACATCGAACGAGGCGCCTGCGGGGCAGAACAGATCGCTGCCGGCTTCGAGTGCGAGCGACGTGTTCGAATCTTTGACCTCAGCTGTCGCACGATTTTCGCTGCCATCACCACACGACGCCACGATGCCCACACCGACGACGACGCAACCCAGACCCAGTAGGGCCTTCACCTTCGAATACATCAAGACTCCTGATTCTCATCCCTGTTGGAGAGTGCGCAAAGGCCGACCTCCAGGCCCCGATGGGGGCTGAAAAGACGGGCGCAAAGGAAGTCTAGGGAAGGGGAGGGTGGGCCCGTGGGCAGCATCTGCAGGAAGAGACAAACGAGGAGGCCGAACGGCAATTTGCGTCAGACAGGGAAAGGGAATTCTTGAATCGCCAGACCAGAACGGCTTTTGCAGTTCGCAACAAAGCGCAGAATCGAACAGGAAGAACGACGAAAAACCCGTGGGCTAGTTCGCTCACGGGTGTCGGAACAGCTGCGCAGGAAAACCTTAGCGCAGGACGGCCAGGAGGTCGGCCTTCAGATAACGCTGCGGCAGGAAGCGGCCCTTGTAGAAGCCGCAGGACTCGCACACTGCGTGCGGCAACTTGGGCGAGCTGCAGTTGGTGCAGCGCGAGAAGTTGAGCGCCGTAAGGGCGTCGTGGGAGCGGCGCTGGTTGCGCTTGGAACGGGTGGTTCTTC
>Ga0163152_10007121_pt1 | contig 12345 bp, 12 predicted proteins | sample OliLakLV19MP8IB2_FD_148635 | JGI IMG/M metagenome (GOLD analysis project Ga0163152, IMG submission 148635) | Freshwater microbial mat bacterial communities from Lake Vanda, McMurdo Dry Valleys, Antarctica - Oligotrophic Lake LV.19.MP8.IB-2 | ecosystem: Environmental > Aquatic > Freshwater >... | reverse complement strand
CTCTGGCCAAAGCCCCCCCCCCCCCCCGCGCCGCACCACCGCGTATTCAACTCCACCACGCCCAGGCAGTTGAACTGGTCGGCATGGACCCGTATCGGATGCCCGAGGGCGAGCGCACGCTCGAACAACCGTCGGCAGTCGTCGAGCGACCATGCGCCTTGCTCGCAATAGGCGTCGATGGCGATGCCGGGGAACTCGGCGTACACCGCATCGAGCGTCTCGCCGACGGTGCGGGTGACAAACTCAGGGGTGGAGGGCGCATCCGCGTCGATGGCGTGCCCGATGAGTGCTGTCGGAACGACCGTCCCCGCGAATCCCGCGGCAGCATCCGCAATCGCCCGCAGCATCTTCAACTCATCGGGCGTCGAAAGCCCGTACCCCGACTTCACCTCGATGGTGGTGCTGCCCAGCGCGAGCATCCGCGCGAGGCGTGATCGCAGACCCTCCGCAAGTTCCGCTTGTGATGCCCCCCGAACCGCCCGCACCGTGGACATGATGCCCCCGCCGCGCTTCAGGATGTCGAGATACGGCACGCCCGCGCGCCGGAGTTCCCATTCCTCCAGACGATCGCCCGCCCAGCACGCGTGCGTGTGGCAATCCACGAACCCCGGCATCAGAACCCGCCCGTCCGCGTCGATCTCGGATGTACTCTGCGATGCGGACAGGCGAGTGCCGACCGAGCGGATCGTCGCGCCCTCGATCAGCACATCCGCGCGATCCAGAATCGGCCAGTCGTTCATCGCCCTGCCTCGGAGCGGGGCCGTGGGCATCGCCGGCAACGCGAGCAGAACCCTGGCATCGCGGATGAGCAGGCTCATGCGCGGATGCGCTCCTCAGGCAGCCGCTCGGACAAGCCGCGTAGGAAGCGGAGGAACAGGTGGGCCGCAAGTCGGGCGGTGCGACCGTCGTCATCGTGCTCGGGGTTGAGTTCCATGATGTCGAAGCACCTGACCGACGGGTCGCGAGAGAGGTGATCGACCCACGCGCCGACCTGCGCCGGCGTCGCCCCACACGGGTTTGCCGCGCTCACGCCTGGCGCAAACGCACAGTCCACCACATCCATATCCAGCGACACGAACGAGGGCTGAGTGGGGGGGCCGGGCACCGGGCCGGGCGCTGCCGCGAGGGGGAGTACCGAGCCGCCCGCCCCTGCAAACCACGCCGCGTGCTCGCCCGTATTCGCGAGCGGGTTGATGCCCCAGGCCCACAGCGCCGAGGCGGCCCGGCTCTCCAGCAGGGCACGGAACGGCATGCCCGAGCCCGGCTCTGCTCGGACATCCAGGTGCGCATCGAGGTACAGCCCCCGGAGCGTGCCAAACACCCGCGAGACGGCCCGCACGAACGGGAACGTCAGGTCGTGCCCGCCCCCGATGGCGATCGGGAACATGCCCAGTTCGAGAATCGCCAGTGTTGCCTCGGTGATGCGTGCGTGCGTCTCGGCCAGGTCGGCACCGATCAGGATGTCCCCCGCGTCGAATACCCGTGGGTACGCCGGGCGTGCGGACCGCTCGTCCATCGGCGAGGCCACGCCGTACCTGGCAATCGCTGCGCGAAAAGCGTGCGGGCCACGACGGGCACCCGCGCGCCCGTGATTCATCACCACGCCGGTGTCATCGGCCAGACCAAGCAGCGCCACGCGACACTTGCCCGCCTCGGCCTGCGCGCTCCCGTCCTCGCTCAGTTCGGGCGTGCTGCAAACAATTGAGGCCGCGAACCGGCCGGGCCGACGCTCAGGCCAGACGGGTGGCGCTGTATGCGGGATCACGGTCTCAGGATACCCCGCTACTCCCCGACCCGGTTCGTCCGCGTGCGGCTCTCATGCTCGAAGAAGACCCGCGCAAGCGCCATCCCCGTCTGGTCGGCAAGGTCCTGCTCGGCCTTCTGAACCTCGGCCAGCCCCGTGGGCACACCGCCTTGTCGCGTCGGGAGATCGTACTTCAACACATGCCACTCCGCCCCCGGGTCGTTGCTCTCCGGCGAGGGGAACAGCCGCTTCTTGGTCGCTACGTCCACAACCTTGACCCGCATGACGCTCGACGGAGCGAACTCCGCGCCGTTTGCAGAGATCGTGAAATACTCCACCCGCGCGTACACCACCGTCTTGGCGCCGACCTTGTCCCCGATCTCCGCGATTCCGATTTGCTTGCCGAACCGCTCGCCGGAGGCCGCGGCCATCGCTGCGTCCGAAGAGATGATCTCGGCGTCGCGCACGCACTTGTTGTCGAGAAGAGCGCGCTCCGCAGTCTTGGCGATGCGCTGGCGCGTCAGGCGGCTGGGCAGGCGGGAGTCGACATCGTCAATGAACACTACCGCCGACTTGCTATCGGGGAGTTTGTACATCGCGGCGGTCTTTTCCGGCCCGAGGACGAGCACGCCGACGGGCCCCAGGATGTTGCAGGACGCGACGACGGCGCAGAGCATCCCCGCCCCGCAGGCGTGGATGACTCGCCCTGCGCATCGCCCGCGCCAGGCCCGGCCCTGTTCAGTATTCAAGGACATTCTTCTCCTCGTGGTCGAAGAAGACCCACGATGCACGCTGCACAAAGCGCGATGTCAGCGCGATCTTCACCGTCTCCCGCGGCACTTCCAGCGGGCTTACGCCCGTCTCATCCGGGAAACCCACCCGCACCGATTCGGTGAACGAATAAAATCCCGGAGTCGAGCCGTCCGCCTCCGTCACGTTCACCGTGCCGATTGCCACGCCGTCCCAGATGTACGGGTTGCCCGGGTCGGTGAGGTGGTACTCCCCGATGTCGATCGTCACCAGCCGATCCACGCCAAACTCGGCGGCAAGTTCCTGCGAGGTCTTGGCGACCCAGGTGGGATACTGGAACTGATAGCGGAGTACCTCATCGGCAGGGAAGACGCCGCTGGCTCCCGCAAACTCGGCAAGCCGCCGCGACATCTCACGCGTGAGCGTGATGACCAGTTCCGGATGGTCGGCCTGTATCGACCGGTCCGCGTTCACCACTACGGCAAACGTCTTGTCCTTCAGCCCCGCATACTTGGCGGCAACCTTGTGCGAGCCCGTGCGCTCCGCGTTCGCGGCGATAACGCCGATCGCCTGGCACCCGCCATGTCCGAGCACACCGGTAGTCAGGAGGAGCGCGGCAACCGCAGGGCGACGTAGAAACGTGTGTGAGATTGGCATCGGCATCTCTTCTGTGAAACTCGTTGGGCGCGATCCTCGTCCACCCGCCCCCGTTCCCGCCGACTCTGTACGGACCGGGCCGGACTGGGTTTCAACCCGGCGAGACGGGTGCCGACGTGGTCAGAACCTTATACACCCAGGAGACCGCCCACGCTGCGCCCATGGGCCACAGCACCCGGGGTTGCAGCACCAACCGCCCGAAGTGGTGCCCAACGCGCGAGCCGAACACCGCCATGTGTGCCGCGCCCCAGAACAACGCCGCCGAAAAGAGCGCGGCCAGCGCCGCAAACGGCTGGGCGACAATCGCGTCCACGGGCCTCAGATTTGCCGCGCTGGCAAACGCCGTCGTCATGCCGCACGTCGGGCACGGACGCCCGATCGTGACCATCCACCCGCAGTCCGTCATGCCCAGTTGCTTGTGCGTCCCGATGCCTGAATCCGCCGGGGTCAGTAAGGCGGCCGTGACAAGCACAGCCAGCACACCCAAGGCCACCACCGCAGCCGCGATCCGCTCGCCTATCGAGGCCCGAGCGAGTCGCCGGGGCAACGGGGGGGGGGCGGGAACGGGTTCCGGCGTGCCTGTCACGGTCGGAGCGTAGTCGGCCGCACGCCGCGGCGCGTCGTGATAGGCTGTCCGCAGGAGGCCATATGAACGACATGCGACCGCCCAGAGATCCGATGAGCCGGATGATCTGGGTTCTGCTCCTCATCGCCGCGATCGGCGCTTCGGGCTACGGCGTGTATCTGCTCGTAACCGGGCAGGCCAAAGGACTGGCTATTTTCCTCATCGGGCTTGGGCTTGTTTTTGTCCCGATCCCAGTGGTCTCGATGATCGGCGCATTGGTCGTTCTGAGTTCCGGCGCGTATTCGCTCTACCTCGGTTACACATTGCAGGGAATCCTGTTCGTGGTCCTGGGCCTGGTCTCCCTTGCCGACCGCGCCAAAGAGATCGCGGGCTCGCGCGGCGCGGGCCCAAACAGCCTCCCGTGAGCGCATAACATCGGCCCCATGCCGACCACGTTGAACGCCCGCTCCGACCGCCTCAAGGCCCTGCCGCCGTTCCTGTTCGACGAGATCGACCGGAAGAAGCGGGAGCGGATCGCCGCGGGCGCAGATGTCATCAACCTCGGCGTGGGCGACCCGGACAAGCAGACGCCCGCGTTCATCGTCGAGGCGATGGACAAGGCGATGCGCGAACTGGTCAATCAGCAATACCCCGCCGTCGGAGGGGGGCTGGGCGTCTTCCGACAGGCGTGCGCGCGGTTCATGCACAAGCGTTTCGGCGTCACGGTTGATCCGATGCGCCACATCGTCTGCTGCATCGGGTCGAAGGACGGAATCGCGCACCTCCCATGGGCGGTGACAAACCCTGGCGATGTCGTGCTCGTGCCCGACCCCGCCTACCCGGTCTACGAGATCGGTGCAACGCTCGCCCACCTCCGCATCCACAAGATGCCCGCTTCGGCCGAAAGCGGGTGGAAGCCAGACTTCGCCAAGGTCCCCGCGGACATCGCCAAGGTGGCGAGGATCGCCTGGGTCAACTATCCGAGCAACCCGACCGCCGCCTGCGCCGACATCGCCTTCTACGAGCGGCTGCTAGAGTGGACCGGCGGCACCTTCAGTGAAGGGCACCGCGGCTGCATCGCCGCCTCCGATGTCGCCTACAGCGAACTCTACTTTGAGAGCAAGCCCGTCTCCATGTGGCAGGCCCGCAACGCCGCGATCGACGAGACGGCTGGCATCGAGTTCCACTCACTCTCCAAGACCTTCAACATGACCGGCTGGCGCATCGGCTTCGCCGTCGGCCACCCGGAAATCGTCGCTGCGCTCGCGGGCGTCAAAGCGAACGTCGATTCGGGGGTCTTCAACGCGATCCAGGTCGCCGGCGCGGCCGCGCTCGACGGCTTCGACCGCCCGGAAGTGCAGGCCATGCGTGACCTCTACCGCGAACGCCGGGACGTCATCGTCCCCGCCCTCCGCGCCATCGGATGCGACGTCCACAGCCCGGGTGCCGGATTCTTTGTCTGGGCGCGGACGCCCAAGGGCAAGGACGGCAAGCACATGGATTCAATGTCCTTCGCCAGCCGATTGCTGGAAGAGGCCGACACAGTCGTCGTTCCCGGGGCGGGCTTCAGCCCCGCCGGGCGCGAGTATCTCCGCATCGCCCTCACGGTCGAGGCCCAGCGGATGGCCGAAGCCGCGGCCCGATTCAACCGAATCAACTGGTAGGTCCCTCCATCCTCCCGGCAGGGGGGCCGAGCGCAGTTCGTATGGGTGATTGAATGACCGAATGGGTTCTGGGCATCCTGGTGGCCGCGATCGTCGTGGCCATGATCGTCGCACTAGGCACCAGCGGCCCCGGGGCACGCGCCCGCCGTGCGCGCAGGCAGCGCTACCAACTGGAGGACTCGGCCTCCCGCATCCCCCTCGCCGCCAATGCCGCGCCCGCGGCCGCGCCGCAACCGCTGGAGGAACTCGCGCCGATCTCCCGGCCCTATGACGGCGCTCCACCCGCGCCGTTCGCCCGCGCCGAATCCCCCGAACCGCTTGGCCGCGGCGCTGCGCCCCTGGGCCGCATGGTGATGACGCCTGATGGCGAGATGATCCTGACCCAGCCCCCGTTCGCGCTGCGCGAAGCGATCTTCACGCGCAAGGCCGGCCGCTATGTCGCCGCCATGTACCGTCGCCTTCCGCCCTGGGTAGTCGTGTGCCCCCGCGTGCGGCTCGACTCCCTGCTCAGCCCGACCAAGCCCGACGGACGTGATGCCGCGGACTGGCGCACCTGGAGGCACCGAGTGCGCATGCGCTCTCTCGACTTCGTACTCTGCGACCGCCGCACCTGGAAGCCCCTTCTGGCCGTCATCATCGAGGGCGCGCCCGGCGCGGCCAACGACCCCGTTCAGAAGCCCGGCTCGGCCCCCGGCGGCGCGCCCGGCGAGGCGATGAAGATCGGCGGTGGCAAGGACCGCATCGTCGATGAGGTGCTGGGCGCCGTCGGCCTCCCGCTCATTCGCGGCACCGGCCGCTTCAACGAGGACTGGGCCATGATCCGGCCCTACGTCGAGACAGCCATCCTGCCATCCCCATCCGAGGCCGACATGGCCGATGAGGCCCGTCGCGCCCGCCCCAACGCCGCGGTCTCGCTCTTGCGCATGGACGATCAGAAGGGTTGGCTGCTGGAATAGCCGCTTCGGTTTTTTTCCTTGAAGTTTGGCAAATGTGCGGTATGCTGCGTACATGCCCCTGCGGTCGCTCTTTCTTGACCTGAACGCCTATTTCGCTTCGTGCGAGCAGCTCATGCACCCGGAGTTGCGCGGCAGGCCGATCGCCGTCGTGCCGATGCTCGCGGACACCACTTGCTGCATCGCGGTGAGCTATCCGGCCAAGAAGTTCGGCGTCAAGACCGGCACGCGCGTCAGCGACGCCAGACGCATGTGCCCGGGGCTCATCCTTATCACGGGGCGACACGAGGACTACATCCGTATCCACCACGAGATCATCGCTGCGGTGGACACGGTCATCCCCGTACACAAGGTCTGCTCGATCGACGAGATGGAGTGCAGACTGCTCGGCAGGGAACGCGAGCCGGATCGTGCGATGGAGATCGCACACCGGGTCAAGCTGGCGATCCGCCGGCGTGTGGCCCGGGGCGCGGACTGCCTGACATGCTCGATCGGTCTTGCGCCCAACCGTGTTCTTGCGAAGGTCGCCACTGATATGCGCAAGCCCGACGGTCTGGTGTGCATCCGGCAGGAGGAGTTGCCGCACCGGCTGACGGAACTGGTGCTCCAGGACATGCCCGGAATCGGGCCGCGAATGGAGATACGGCTCAACGACCGGGGCATCCGCACGATGGCGGACCTGATCGATCGCACCGTGCCGGAACTGGTGCAGGCGTTCGGGAGCATCGAGGGCGAGTATTGGTGGCACTGGCTGCGCGGGAATGAGTTGGAGCGGCGCGAATCGCGGACAAAGTCCATCGGGCACCAGCATGTGCTGCCCCCGGCGCAGCGCAATCTGCACGATGCAAGGGCCATTCTCATCCGGCTGCTGCACAAGGCGGTCGCCCGGCTTCGTCAGAACGGGTATCTATCACCCACGCTCTGTGTGTTCGTCCGTTGCATGAATGAAGGGCCCGGCGGCAGGTGGGGGGGCAAGTCTTCCTGGGAGCGAAAACTCTCGCTGGGGGTGCCGACGGACGACACGCTCGAGTTTGTCGATGCGCTGGCGAAGGCGTGGCGCGAGGCGGAGGCCGCGCTCTCGGCAGCACGGCTGCTCATGGTCGGCGTGACGCTCGTGGACCTTGTCCCCGTCATCGGGACGACGCTGCCGCTCTTTACACCTGCCCGGCCGCGCCAGCGGCTAGGCGCGGTCATGGACAAGGTGAACAGCATGTTCGGCAAGGGCACGCTGTACCCGGCATCGATGCACTCGGCGAAGGACTCAGCGCCGGTGCGCATCGCGTTTCACTGCATTCCCGACTTGGACCTGCCCGCGTAGCGATCGCAAACTCATCGACGCTGCATTTACCGCGGAGGCACAGAGATCAAGTAGAAGCAGTCCACGCGACATTCCATGATCCCACCTCTCGCGTCCTCAGTGCCTCGGCGGGAAAGTTCCTGCCGACGTGATTTCCAACTTCTTCCAGATGCCCACCTCGAACCGGCCGTTCGAGTCCGCCGCAGCGCGGAACATTCCATCCGAGTTGAACACCATCGCGATCTCACCCGTGCGCGAGACGGCGATCACTCCGCCGTCATCAGGCTTGAGCACGCCGTGTACAACCTCGTTGGCCGCCTGGTTCAGGCCGATCGTCTTGTAGAGCATCCGGCTGGAGATGTCCCGCGCCACCCCGTGCCGGATGAACTCCTCGCCCGTGCCCGTCCCCGATACCGCGCACGAGGCGTTGTTCGCGTAGTTGCCCGCGCCGATGATCGGCGAATCTCCGATCCGCGCCCACCGTTTGCCCGTCATGCCGCCCGTGCTTGTCGCCGCGGCGAGATTCCCCGCCGAATCGAGCACCACGCAGCCGACCGTGCCGTAGTTCGCACGCGCGTCCGCGCCGCCGACCGTGTCTTGCGCCGTGCCACCGACCGTGCCTTGCCGGTCGGTGCTGCTCGAAAGTTTCACTCCCTTGGGCAACTCCGGCATCGGCTCGCCGCGCTCCTTCAACACCTCCATCAGACCCTTCCAGCGCTTCTCCGTGAAGAAGTACGACGGGTCGACCTGCTCGACATCCGATCCGAGCGTCCCCGCGAACGCCTGTGCGCCCTCGCGCGACAGGATCACATGCCGCGTCTTCTCCATCACCCGTCGCGCAAGATGGATCGGATTCTTGATCGTCGTGACGCCCGCGACCGCGCCGCACTTCAGCGTCGCGCCATCCATAATGGACGCGTCCAACTCGTTGCGCCCCTCCGCGGTGAACACCGCGCCGCGCCCGGCGTTGAACTTGGGGTCATTCTCGAGGAACATGACCACCGCCTCGGACGTGTCAAGGGCGGATCGGCCCGCCCTGAGCATGTCCACACCCATCGCCAGCGCCTCCGCCAGCGAGCGCGCGTACGCCGCGGCCTCCTCCGGCGGAGCAACTTTGTCGAGGACCCCCGCGCCCCCGTGCAGCGCGATCGCATACGTCGGGCGTGCTGCGGCGGTCGATCCCGACGATTGACATCCGCCCAGCAGCGAGAGTGACATGGTGGCACAAGCGACGATCAGGCGATTCAGCATGAGCGGGCACTCCGGAGTTCATTGGTTCACAGCCAGCATACCGCCTTCGGGAACGTCGCGCCTTTCGTGGCATCTACCCGCCGCTCGATGGCGCTACCCGCGGAACTGAGGCCGCTTCAGCGGCCTTGCTCGCACATAGGCCAGTCAGGGCTGATGAGCGAACGCCGCTGCATTTCGCAGCCCGTTCAACGGGCTTCTCACCTCCTTGATCGCCCTCGCCGTTCCACCCCAGGTTTGACGCCGCTCCTCGGATCGGTTACCTATTGCCCGTCCGGCCGCCATTCCGCGGCCCGACACCAAGGATTCCACGCCATGAAGAAGATCAAACTGCTCGCCTCCCTCCTCGTTGCCGCAACCTGCCTCACGCTCGCCGCCTGCAACACTGTCGAGGGCGCGGGCAAGGATGTGGAAGCCGCCGGCGAAGGCATCCAGAAGGCTGCGGACTAAGGAGACACGACCGTGGATTCCATTCTCTCGCTCGCGCAGTTCGCGTATTCATCCGGCTACGGCCTCATCGGCCTGCTCATCCTCGTGCTCGACATCATCGCGATCGTCAGCGTGCTGATGGGGCGCGGCTCGGTCGGGCACAAGTTGCTGTGGATCATCCTCATCCTGATCCTGCCGGTCATCGGCATGATCCTGTACTTCCTGATCGGGCGCAACTCGGCGGATTTGTGACGTTCCCACGCTCGGCGACACCAACGCCCCGCTAGAGAAACGAGCGGCGGACATTCTGGCATCCCGAGGCACCGCGCGCCGATATGCAGGCCATTCACCGTGCCCGGCCCGCTATCGTTGCGCCGTTCCCCGCGTCGCGATTGCGTCTCACCGGACCATGGATGGAGCCGGCACCGTGCGGATAAGCAAACTCATCCCCAGCATGTACCAGCGCCGCCTGCTCCTCCTCGGCGCGCTCTTCGGCCTGGTCATGCTCGCCCCCCTCGCCCGCGTGGCCCAGATATCCGTGGTCAAGGGCGACGCCTACCGCGCCAGCGCGGAGAAGAAACTCATCAGCGAGCAGTGGCTCCCCACCACACGCGGGCGAGTCCTCGACCGCAAGGGCCGCGTCCTCGCATTCGACCGCGCTACCTTCGACATCGCCTTCGAGTTCTCCGTGATCCGCGGCGACTGGACCTACAAGCAGGCCGCCCGCAAGGCCCGCAGCCTCCACAGGCAGGACTGGCGCGAACTCAGCCCCGAGCAGCGCGATGCCCACATCGAGGCGAGCAAGCCCGAGTTCCGCTCCCGCATCGACGCGATGTGGGACCGCGTCTGCCAGGTCGCCGGTGTGAGCCGCAGCGACCTCGACGCACAACTCATGGACATCCGCAAGGATGTCGACCTCCTCGCTGTGACCGTCACCGAAGAAAACCGGAAACTCAAGATCGCCAGAATCAAGGACGGGATGACCAAGGCCGCCCAAGCCCACGGCGATGTCGCCGCGCAACTCGCACGCGGCGCAGCGCAGATCGAGGAACTCGAGAATGCCGATCTCCGCCGTCCGATCCACGAGGAGACCGTGCCGCAGGTCGTTCTCCGCGGCGTGTCGGAATCCGTCGGCTTTGCCTTTCTCCGCCTCGCCGAGGAAGATGCCAAGGCCGTCGACGCGGGCGAGGCCGCGCAGTTGCCCGGTCTGAAGGTCCTCGATTCCGGCCGGCGCGTGTACCCCCTCGAATCCATCGAGGTCGAAGTCGACCGCACAGTCCTCCCGCCCCCCCTCCGCCAGGAAGCCCCAGCGCAGGTGACCGTCAACGGCGTGGCGACCCACATGCTCGGCTGGATGCGCAACAAGGTCCAGAAGGAAGACATCGTCTCGCGTCAGGACCGCCGCAAGGCCGCCGCCCAGACAGGCACCGATCGCGGCCGCTACTTCGCCGGCGACTCCGTCGGCAACTGGGGCATCGAGGCCGGAGCGGAAGACACCCTCCGCGGCCTCCGCGGCCTGCAAACCCGCCACATGGACACCGGCGACATCGAGACGCTCGGCGCCGAGCCGGGGCACGACGCCCAGATGACCATCGACGCGGTGCTCCAGGCGCGCATCCACGCCCTCTTCTCGCGCGACATCGGCCTCACGGTTGTCCAGCCCTGGCACAGGCCCGTGCGCGCCGAGAATGCCGCGCCGCTGGCCTTCGCCGAACTCCCCCTCGGCACTGCGCTCAATGGAGCGGTCGTCGTCATCGATGTCGATTCCGGCGATGTGCTCGCCATGGTCTCCCACCCGACCTTCGATCGCGCCACCCTCGCCGCCGCGCCGGACACCATCTGGAAGGACACGGCCAACCGCCCCGACCTCAACCGCGCCATCAACAAGTCCTACCAGCCCGGCTCGATCGTCAAGCCGCTCATCCTCTCGGGCGCGGTGACCATGGGCCGTCTGCACCTCACCGAGCGCATCGAATGCACCGGCAAGTTCTTCCCCGAACTCGAGACCGGCTACCAGTGCTGGGCCTGGAAGCAGTTCAAGACCACCCACGGCGCGCTCGACGGCGCGGAAGCCCTCCAGCACTCCTGCAACATCTTCTTCTACGAGTTGGGCCGCCGCCTCACGCCCCGCGGCATCGGCGAGTGGTTCCACCGCTTCGGTGTCGGCCTGGCCCGCGCGGACGGCTGGAACCTCGGCATCGGCGAAGAGTTCCCCGGCATCGTCAAAGACCCGGCAAAGGCCGAACTCAACGAGGCGATCCTCATGGGCATCGGCCAGGGCCCGGTCGCGTGGTCGCCTCTGCACGCCGCGGACGCGTACGCGACGATCGGTCGCGCGGGCGTGCGGATCGTGCCGCGGATGCGGACAGACATGCCCGTGCGACGGCAGGACCTCGGGCTCGACCGCTCGGGCGTGGACCTCGCGCTCCAGGGCCTGCGATGGTCCGCGGAGAAGGAGGGCGGCACCACGCACCGCGTGATGTACACGATGCCCGGTGGCGAGCGCGTCCCCGAACGCATATTCAACGTCCCGGGAATCACCGTGTGGGCCAAGTCCGGCACGGCGGATGTCGCGCCCTTCAAGGCGGACCTCAACGCCGATGGCGCGATCGAGACGCTCGATGGCGACCACGCGTGGTGCGTCTTCCTCTGCGGCGATGGCGAGCGCCCGCGATACGCCGTGGCGGTGGTGATCGACCACGGCGGCTCGGGCGGCAAGGTCGCCGGCCCCATCGCCAACCAGGTCGTCCGCGCCCTCGTCGCCGAGGGCTACTTGCCAAAGATCGAGCCGCAGAGCGTGCCCACCGCGCCCGCGGAATAAGACTCAGGACCCCGCACCCAGGACTGCCCTTTCTATCCCCCTCTCTCGTCTGTTCCGCCTTCGTCGTTCCGTCGATTTGTCCCTTGGTCGCTTCCCCAATGCACTTCCTCCGCCTCATCATCGGCCCTGACCTCCGCCTGCGCAACGCGGGGTGGCTCTCCGTTGCCGCCGCCCTCGCGCTCTCCCTCCTGAGCATCTATTCCATCGATGTCGCGAT